>Ga0160428_1000393_pt1 | contig 50725 bp, 36 predicted proteins | sample SolpanmetagenomM_FD_108198 | JGI IMG/M metagenome (GOLD analysis project Ga0160428, IMG submission 108198) | Solar panel surface microbial communities from Lawrence Berkeley National Laboratory, California, USA - M | ecosystem: Engineered > Built environment > Solar panel > Unclassified ... | reverse complement strand
CGTTTAGCCAACCCCGGCCGATAGTTTCCCGTTTGGAAAGCCATAATTCTGTTCCTTTACTGAAGTTGGGCGCGACTTCACCTTACCTTTTCTGCCTGTGTCAGTTTATCTACGGCGCTTTCTCTACGTTGTCTTTGGGCTGATTGCACTGGTTTTGCTACTAGTCATTGGCGTGGTTGTGTACCTGCAGTTTCCGGCAGGCCAAGATTTTGTAGCACGTCGTGCCGAAGGTTATCTGCGCGACAAGCTCAAAACCGAGGTGCGGCTGGGCACCTTCCGCACCGATTTTCGGCACGCCATCAACTTTGACAATGTATACCTGGCCGACCAGCAGCGCGACACGCTGCTAAGTGTGGGCCACCTGGGTGTGAGCGTCGATATTTTTGCCCTGCTCAAGAAGCAAGTCAATATCAAGGACGTGGAGCTGGAAAACGGCCGCGTGCGCCTCACCCGCACCGAGCCCGACAGCGTTAACAACTACGACTTCATTATCAAGGCCTTCACCGACCCCACGGCGCCGGTCGACACTACTAGCTCGGGGCTGAAGTACGACATCGGCCGGGTGCATTTGGCCAATATTCTCTTCACCCAGAACGACCAGATAGCGGGCTCCGACCTGCGGGCCAAGCTCGGCGACCTACTTGTCAACATGGACGAGGTAGATGTGGATAACTCTGTGTATAAGGTGGATAACGCGACGCTACGGCACGCGGCCATCCGCATGGAGCAGATTAAGACCGCTCCCGAGCTTGACGACAAGAAACCTGAAAAACCACTCGACCTAACGTTTGGCCTGAACAAGGCGACACTCGAAGACGTCGGCTTTGTGTATAAAAACGACCCGTCGGCGCAGTACATCAACACGCAGATTGGGCTGGCCGACGTCACCACCAAAAATATCGACCTGGCCAAGGAGCGCATCGACCTCGGCAAGCTGACGCTCAAAAACACCACGTTTGCCTACGCCCAGAACCAGAATGTGCCGGTGGCGCAGCGGGCCATCAACCCCGCCGAGGCCGTGCGCAAGGTAGACGAAGCCATCGATAAGGCCAGCCCTACCCCCCTCAAATGGCGCGTTACGCTCGAACAATCGGACGTGAGCCAGCTGGCGGTAAACTTCGATAACTTCAACGACCCCAAGCTGCGCACGCGGTACCCAGCGCTCGACTATAGCCACCTGCATTTCACTGACCTGGTGCTGAATACGCGGGACCTGTCCTTTACCGAAAACCTGACTACGGTGAAGCTTGACAACCTGGCGGGCAAGGACCAAAGCGGCTTTGCTATCACGTCGGCGCGGGCCAATGTGGTGTACGACTCGGTCGAAATCAAGCTCGATAGCCTGGACTTGGTGACGCCGCACACGCGCCTCAAGCGCAGCCTGGCTATGCGCTTTAAGAGTCTGGGCGGCATTGCAGATGACCTGCCCAACCTGGGCTTGAGTGGCGACTTGCGCACCACCCGGCTGGGCTTCCGCGACATCCTTTACCTGGTGCCGAGCCTGGCTGATACGCCGCCCTGTACCACCGGCCCCAACCAAAGCGTGCTGCTAAGCGGCTTAGTGAGCGGCCGGCTGGGCGACTTGCTCGTGCGCAATTTCGACTTTGTGGGGTTGCGCAACACAGCTATGCAGGCGCGCCGGGCGCACATTGTGGGCCTGCCTAACGTAGATGGCCGCCTGTTTGTAGACCTTGATATTCAAAAATTTAGTACTACGCGCGCCGACCTGCTGAGCGTGCTACCCAAGGGCACGGTGCCCAGCAACATCAGCCTACCGCCTACCCTCTCGTTGAGCGGCACTTTCAGAGGACGGCCCACGACGCTGGCTTTCGATACCAACCTGAAATTGCGCTCCACTTATGGCAACGTGGCGTTCAGCGGTAAGCTAGGCGCGGCGCAGGCCAACGGGCAGCAGCCGCTGGTGGGCACGTTTGCGGTGCAAAACTTCGACGCAGGCAAGCTGCTGAAGGACCCAACTATCGGGGCCATCACAGGTACGGGGCGCATTAACGCCACTGGCAACCTGCAAGACCCCAACACGCTGGTGGGGCAGCTAACGGCCAACGTGCAAAGCGCCCGCTACAACGGCTACACCTACCACGGCGTGGCCACGACTGTGGGCATCGACCGGGGCAAGTACACCATTGCGGCCAGCAGTCACTCGGACCCCAACCTTGACCTCGACCTGAAGGCCGTGGTGAACCTGCGCGACGCCAATAACCCGAGCTATGAGGTGACTTCGCTAAATCTGCGCGGGGCCAACCTCACGGCGCTGGGCTTCTACACTGGCGGCGACCTGCGCGTGCAGGGCGACCTGCAAGCCAACCTGCGCGGGTCGAGCCTGAACACGATTAACGGCACATTCAGCGGCGACCACATCGTGATTACAAAGGACAAGCAGCGCATTCCGCTTGATTCGGTGCAGGGCCGCATCGTGCAAACAGCTTCGCGCACGGCTGTGGATTTCAACTCGAACGTGGCGGCCGTCAAGCTCGATGGCAACGTGCATTTGGGTGATTTGGCTACCGAGTTGCAGCGGCACATCAACCGCTATTTCCGCTTGGCCGGCGTGACGCCCTTCCATAAGGAGACTGATAACCAGCAGTTTACGTACTCGCTGCGCGTAAAAAACACTCGGCTGCTGCGCCGCCTGGTGCCAGATTTGAAGCGGCTGTCGCCCTTCGTGCTGGCCGGCGACTACAGCCGCGCCGCTGCCCGTCTCACGGCCAAAACCAACATACGCTACATCCGCTACCAGAACTACCGTCTTGACTCGCTGACGCTGGACGTGAACTCGGACCCACGCAAGCTCGACTATGCGCTACGCCTGGCCCGTGCTCGGCAAGACAGTAGCTTCTCGCTGCGCCAACCCAGCTTTGTAGGTAATGTGGCCGATAACAGAGTGAATACGCGCGTGGCCATTTTGGGCGACAGCAGCAACCGCGAACGACTGGCCCTAGCTGGCGCGCTGGAAGTGCTGACGCAGGGCCGGGGTAGTGCCTACCAGTTTGCTTTTGCCAACGACCAAATTATTAACTATGACACCTGGACGGCGGGCACGGGCAACTATGTGCGCTACAACGCCGATGGCACCGTAGTAGCCAACAACTTGCGCCTCACTAATGGCAGCTCGGCCCTAGTGGTGCAGAGCCAGAACCCAGCCGTGAATACGTCGCCGCTGGCCGTGCGCTTCGAGCAGTTTCAACTTAGTATTCTAAGCAGGGCCATCGGCCAGCCTGACTCGACACTGGGCGGCACACTCAATGGTGAGGCCGTGGCCCGCAACCTGGGCACCAAGAAGCAGGCCTTTACGGCCAATTTGACTATTAAAGACCTGCTGTATAGCAAAACAGTACTCGGCGACCTGAGCCTGCAAGCCAGTAACCCAGTGGCCGACCGCTACGATGTGAACGCCCGCCTCACCGGCGGCGGTGGCAACGACGTGACCCTGCGTGGCGCCTACCGCACTGTGGGCCCTACCCCCCTCGATTTCGTGCTCGACGTGGCAAGACTGAATGTGAAAACAGCGGAGCCATTTTCGGCGGGGCAAATAAGCAAGGCCACGGGCTTCCTGAGCGGGCGGCTCGACATTGCGGGCACCACCAGCGCGCCACAGGTGCGCGGCCAACTCATTACCTCGCCCGATGCCAGCTTCGTAGTGCCGCAGCTTGGCTCGCCGTTCCGGCTCGTGAGCCAGCCGGTAACGTTTGACGACAAAGGCATTGCGTTCAACAACTTCACAGTGCTGGACTCGGCCGGTAATAAGGCAGTAGCCAATGGCTACTTGCTGACCAAAAACCTGATTGACTACAACTTCGACCTGCACGTAACAACTGACAAGTTCTTGGCTGTGAAGAGCCGACGCACGCAAGACAACACGTTGTATTACGGCCGCTTGGTAGTTGATTCGGACACCCGCCTCACAGGACCGCTCACGCTCATCAAAATCGATACGCGCGCCACGGTGGTAAAGGGCTCAGACCTGACGGTGGAAAACCCCGCCGCTGACCCCAGCGTGGTAGCCCGCGAAGGCATTGTGCAGTTTGTGGACTTGAAACCCCGGCCCAAGCCGCACCTGGTGGTATTGACCGACCCCGACTCGGTAAGCAGTAGCACCATGGGTTACGACATCACGGCCCAGATTACGATTACCGACGACACGCCCTTCACCATCGTTGTGGACCCAGTGAGCGGCGACAACCTGCGCGTGCGCGCCGCTGGCACGCTCACCACTACCCTCGACCCGAGCGGCAACCTTACGCTGAACGGTCGCCTCGACGTGCGCCGCGGCAAGTACAAGCTTTCACTTTATGGCTTGGTGACGCGCGAATTCATCATTGCCCGGGGCTCGTCTATCGCCTGGACCGGCGACCCGTACAATGCCGACCTCAACCTGACGGCCGTTTACAAGATAAAAACGGCCCCGGCCGAGCTGCTGGCCGGTCAGGGCAGCGACAGCCAGTACGCGAACACAGTGGCGCGAAATGCCCTACCCTTCAGCGTACTCATAAAAGTGACTGACCAGCTCAGCAAACCCACTATTGGCTTCGATATCACGTTGCCCGAGGACCAACGCGGGGCGCTGGGCGGCGAAGTAGAGGCGCGGCTGGCCCAGCTGCGCCAGCCCACTAACACTTCAGAGCAAAGCAAGCAGGTGTTTTCGCTGCTCGTACTAGGGCGGTTTGTACAGCAAAATCCGTTTGAAACCTCGGCCGGCGAGGGCATCGTGGCCAGCCAGTTGCGCGGCTCAGTAAGCCAGGTGCTTACCGACCAGCTGCAAAACCTGACCGGCAAGTATCTGGCTGGCCTGGGCATTGACTTGGGCGTGACCAACCAAGCCGATTATAGCTCCGGCTCGGCCCAGAGCCGCACCGACCTGAACGTAGCCGTGCGTCGCCAATTACTCAACAACCGCCTCACCGTACGCCTGGGCACCGATGTGCCGCTGGGTGGCACCTCGGGCAACCAGGCCAGCCAGGGCAACGCTAGCAACTTTGCCGGCGACGTGAGCATCGAATACACTGTTTTACGCGATGGCCGTCTGCGCTTGCGCGCATTCCGCCAAAATGCCTACGAGGATATCGACGGCAACATTGTGCGCACCGGCGCTTCGCTGGTTTTCCAGCGTGACTATAACAACCTGCAAGACCTATTTGCCAAGATAGCGCCTGAGGTAAAGCGCGATCTGCGCGATGCCCGCAAGCAGGATAAAAAGGATACCGAGGAGCGAAAGCGCCGCGAGCAGCAGCAAGCCGATTCGGCCGCTGCCATAAGCACCCCAAGCACTGCCCGCCGCGACACCACCCGCCGCCCGGCCACCAGCCAGTAAGTTAGCATGAAGCGTATTTATTTGAATAACACTCCTTTTTCTACCTCTTGGCGAGCCATGGCCGGCCGGCTAGCCAGCCGCTGGTCAAGCGGCTTAGGCCTGCTGTTGCTGGCTTCCTGCTCGGGCCTCAAGTATATTCCGGAGGGCCAGAAGCTGTATACCGGTAGCAAAGTGAGCATTGACGCACCAGCCAAGCTACGCAACCAGGCTGCTCTGCAAACCGAACTTGAAACAGTGGTGCGCCCCAAGCCTAATATGTCTATCCTGGGTTTGCGGCCAAAGCTCTATTTCTGGCATTTGGGCGTGGGTAAGGAAAAAGGCATCGGCCACTACCTGGCTGGCAAACTGGGCGAAGCGCCTGTGCTACTAAGCCAGGTGCAGGCCAAGCAAACGCGCGACCTAATGACCAACCGCCTCCAAAACCGAGGCTATTTTCATGGCAGCGTAAGCAGCGAAGTAAAGGCGCAGGAGAAGACGGCGCAGGTTGATTATACCGCCCGCCCCGGCCAACAATACCTTATTCAGGATATCCGCTTTCCTCAAGGCGACTCGCTGATTGAAAAAGCTATCCGCAATACGCAAGCAGCCAGCTTGCTGAAAGCGGGCGACCCCTACGACCTCGACGTATTTACTAACGAGCGGGTACGCATCGACTTAGCGCTCAAAAACGAAGGCTATTACTACTTCAACCCCAACTACTTACTATTCCAGGTCGATACTACGCTACAGGGCAAGGCCAATATTTACTATAAGCTGAAGAGCGAAACACCAGCCCGCGCTAAGCGCCCTTACTGGCTCAAAACGGTTAGCCTCAACACGAACTACGTTCTCACCGACACCACTAAGCGGGCGCCTATTCGCTTCGAGAAGTACCTGTATTATCCTGACGAGAGTGTGTTTCGGGCGCGGGCCATCACGCGGACCGTTTTCTTGAACCCGGACAGCCTGTTTCGGCAGCGGCGGCGTGACCAGACCCTGAGCCGCCTCATGAGCTTAGGTACCTTCCGCTTCGTCGAAATTAAGTTTCGGCCCTCGGCGGCCGGCGACTCGGCTGGCCGGGCCCGACTTGACTCGGATATTTTGATGACGCAGATCAAGAAAAAAAGCCTGCGTGCCGAGTTGCAGCTCGTGAGCAAAAGCAACGGCTTTACCGGGCCGGGCCTCACAGCACAGTTTCGCAACCGCTCAGCGCTGCGTGGGGCCGAGCAGTTGCTTATCAATGCCGTGGCTTCGACCGAAACTTCGACCCGCGCCCCGGCTGGGTCTGAGAGCCGTAGCAACACAGGTCTCATTTCCAATGAGTTTGGTCTCAATGCCCAGCTTATCGTGCCGCGTCTCATCGCGCCCAAGCTGCCCTTTTTAAATCCGCGCCTCGTCAATTCTGATTTCCAGCCGCGCACCAATTTTGGAGCGGGCGTGCGCTACGTATCGCGTACTGGGTACTTCGCTACTACCAGCTACAACTTCAACTACGGCTACAGCTGGAAAACCAAGATTACCAACGAGCAGGAGTTGAAGCTAATTGATGTGTCGTACAACGCCGTCACGACCGAACAGGCTTTCCGAGACGTACTCGATGCACGTCCGTTTCTAAAGCAGGCCTACCAGGCGCAGTTTATCCTGGCTAGTTCGTACCGCTACACCTACAACCAGCAAGTGCTCGAAAACCGCCGCCAGCAGATTTTCTTCCAGGGCATGGGCGAGGTGAGCGGCAACATTGCCAATGCCATCAGCAGCGCCGTAGTAGGTGCCAAAACGCCTACTGAGTACTACACCATTGCGAACCAGCGCTTTGCGCAATACGCTAAGGTTGACTTGGAGCTGCGTGAGTACTACCGCATCAGCGAGAACCCGACTTCGGGCAACCGCATTGTGGGGCGCCTGCAAATCGGTGTGGGCCTGCCTTATGGCAACTCTAGCGGCGGTACGCTCCCCTACCTGCGCCAGTATGGCATCGGCGGCCCCAACTCCATCCGGGCTTTCGCCGCCCGCCAGATTGGGCCGGGCTCCTACAAGCCTGCGCCCGGCGATGTGGTGAGTAATTATTACGACCAGGTGGGCGACCTGCGCCTGGAAGGCAACATCGAGTACCGCCAGGACTTGTTTCCTTACGTAAAAGGCGCCGTGTTTCTGGACGCCGGCAATATCTGGCTTGTCAACAACGACCCCCAGCGGCCAGGTGGGCAGTTCGTAGCTAGTCAGGCCCTCAAACAATTGGCCGTGGGTACGGGGGTAGGGCTACGCATCGACGTGCAGTTTTTCGTCATCCGCTTCGACTACGCCATCCCGCTGCGCGCCAACTACGGCACTCCCGACGACAAGTCCGGCCGCCTAAACCTAGCCATTGGCTACCCCTTCTAAAAAACTGCTGTGGTTCGAGCTGTTCTTACTTGCTTAGCAGTATTAGATATGGCCGCCGCTACGAGGCTATCTATATACAATGGCTTACTTAGCCGCTCACTTCCCACGTAGCAAGGAGGGCGCTCGTTGTTTTTTGCAGTTCGCCTTTCTCAATAACTGCTGGATGAATGCCTTCATAACGCCTTTATGTGCACCGCGCGTAGCTAATGGGTGGTGAGCTGGGGCAGCCGGGCGGGGCGGCCTAACTAGTTTTTAGCTAGGGACAGGGGGTAGGGCCCTAGAAAACAGGAGCAACGGTTTACCGTTGCTCCTGTTTTTTTACTAGGTTTCGGTTGCACGGCTAGGAAGAAGCCTCGAAATAAAAATCAGTCTTTCCAACCTATCACAATCGATATCGCAGCTACCGCAATCGTTTGCGGACTTTTAGCAACTTATTTATTTGATTTATAGATTTTTATTTATTTTACTAAGCGACCTATCTTTAGCTACAGATCCAGGCTGGGCAGCACGCGCTGCCTGGTAGTTATCTTTCCTTTTCCCACCCACTACTTCTTCTCTATGAAGAAACCTCAACTCCTAGCGCTTGCGCTGGTAGCTGCGCTTGGCAGCTACTCTCCCCTTTTGGCTCAAAACGCCCCCGTGGTAGTAGAGGCCGAAACCGGCACTTCCACCAACCCGGCCACGCCCGTAGCCGGAACCACTACCGGCGACTGGGCTGCCCGCACTGTAGCCGCCAGCGGCACCACGCCGGCCATTACCTACGTTACCAGCCTGACTACTGCCGGCGGTGCCAGCCCTGGCACCGACCCTCGCGTGCTCACGTATACCGTTACGTTTCCGGGGGCGGGCTCATACGATTTCTATGCCCGCGTGCGGGTAGGCCCCGATGGGGGCGGCGCCAACGACGACAGCTTTTTTTACGCCAATAGCTTTGGCACCCGCACCGCAGCAGCAGCCACCTGGGTCACGGTCAATGGGCTGAATAACGTGGGCTACACCTCCGACCTAAACCTGACGGTAGATGGAGCCGGCAGCGGTACCACCGGCGTTTGGAAATGGGTTAACCTCTCCAAATTTCAGGCAAATGGCAGCGCGGCCACGACGTTTACGGTGCCCGCCGGGGCCCTCACGCAAACCTTTCAGATTGGGGCACGCGAAGACGGGCTGGACATTGACAAGTTTGTGTTCGGCGCCTCAGGGCTGAATTTCACTCCCGCCAAGCTCGATGCTGGTCAGCAAGGCTCGACCACGGCGCCCGCACCGCCCTTCGTGCCTACTGGCCCGGCGCTCGCCACCGGCAAGCCCAAGTACTTGGGCTCGGCCTATAGCACGGCTCAGTCGCCGTACTTCACCAAGTATTGGAATGGAGTAACGCCCGAAAATGGTGGCAAGTGGGGCAGCGTAGAAGGCACCCGCGGCACCTATAACTGGGCCGACCTCGATAGCGCCTACAACCGCTGCGCCAAAATTGGGGGCATGTTTCGGCTGCACACCCTCATCTGGGGCGCCCAGCAGCCCACCTGGCTCAAGAGCTTGTCGGCCGCCGACCAGCTCACCGCCATCAACGCTTGGTACCAGGCACTGGCCACCCACCTTGCGGGTAAAAAAATCGACTTTATCGACGTAGTGAATGAGCCGATCCATACCCCACCCACGGGCAAGGTTACGTTTGGCAATACGGCAGGCACCGATGACCCGACCGGTGGCGGCTACATCAATGCCCTGGGCGGCACTACTACCCTGGCCGACGGTACCACGCAGTATACCTGGATTATTAAATCCTTCCAGCTAGCTCGGCAGTATTTTCCGAATTCTAAACTGATTCTTAATGAGTACAGCATAGAAAACGACGGCAATAGCGCGCGAACCTACGTACTAATGATTAACCAGCTGAAAGCACTCAATCTGATTGACGGGGTAGGCATTCAGGGCCATGCCTTTTCTACGCAGTACGCAACGGTAGCCACGCTACGCTCCAACCTAGACCTGCTTGCTGCCCCCGGCCTGCCGCTCTACATTACGGAGTACGACTCGGATGGTCTGAGCGACGCCGTGCAGCTTGCCGAGTATCAGCGCGTATTTCCGTTGTTCTGGGAGTACCCCGCTATCAAGGGTGTCACGCTGTGGGGCTACCGCCCCGGCCATTGGCGCACCGCGCAGGGCGCCTACATCGTGAATGCCGATAACACGGAGCGCCCGGCCATGATGTGGCTGCGCACCTACATCCAGAATACTACGCTGGGCACCAAGGCCACGGCCGCAGCTACCGCGGGTGTATTTCTCTACCCCAACCCCACTCAGGGCGGGCGCGTATCGCTGAGCTTACCGACTAACTTGGGCCAGCAAACCATCGACGTATCGTTATTCAACACACTGGGTCAGACCGTTATGCACCAAACCCTACCCCCTTCGGCTGATGCACTACGCACCCTACCCCTACCTGGCGTGTCCAAAGGCCTGTATACCGTGCGCCTGCAAACCAGCACGGGCACCCTTAGCCAGCGCCTGACGGTAGAGTAATTTTAGCGCCATCTTCTCCTTTAATCCTATCTAGCGGAGAACCCTATACACTGCAGCCCCCTGGCTTTTCTGCCGGGGGGCTGCTTGTCTGAATGACCTACCCAACTCGTGCTTAGGCAAGCCTGTTTGGCCGCTACATTCGCTTTTCTTTCAATTTATGCTTCGCAAACTCCTACCCTTCTTCGCATTGGCAATGTTGCTGCTGGCACGCCCGGCCGCGCATGCCCAATCCGTCTACTCGGCCACCGACCCGCTGGCCCACACCTTCAGCATCGTGGCCCGCGACCCCAAAACCGGCGAAATGGCCGTAGCTGTGCAAAGCCACTGGTTTTCGGTGGGTACCTCGGTGAGCTGGGCCGAGGCTGGCGTAGGCGTGGTGGCCACGCAGTCGTTTACCAACAAGTCGTTTGGCCTACGTGGCCTGGCCTTATTGAAAAGTGGCAAGTCGGCCCAGCAGGCGCTCGACGAGCTGCTGGCCGCCGACGAAGCCCGCGAGGTGCGCCAGGTCGCTATCCTCGACAACCAGGGCCGCGTGGCTACTCATACCGGCAAAAAATGCGTAGATATGGCTGGCCACCAACAGGGCAATCAGTTTTCGGTGCAAGCCAATATGATGCTGAACGCCACCGTGTGGGGCGCCATGGCCAAGGCCTACGAAGCCAGCGCTGCTCTACCCCTCGCCGAGCGCGTGCTCGCTGCCCTCGACGCGGCCCAGGCCACCGGCGGTGACATCCGTGGCCGGCAGTCGGCCGCGCTGCTCGTGGTGCGTGGCACGGCTACCGAAGGCCCCTGGGCCGACCGCCTTGTGGACCTACGTGTAGACGACGCCGACAAGCCGCTAGTGGAGCTCCGCCGCCTGCTCAAGCTGCACCGCGCCTACGACCACATGAACGCCGGCGACCTCGCCGTGGAGAAAAACAACATGCCGCTAGCCATTCAAGAGTATCAGGCAGCCGAAAAGATGTTTCCTCAAAACCTGGAAATGAAGTACTGGCACGCCATCACACTGGCCAATAAGCAGCAGGTGCCTGCTGCGCTGGCCCTGCTGAAACCCATTTTTCAGCAAGAGCCCAACTGGCGGATATTGACCGAGCGCCTGCCCAAAGTAGGGTTGCTCACCGTGAGCCCAGCCGAGCTAAAGCAGATTCTGACGCTGAAGTAACAGCAGTTGTCAAAAGCAAAAGAACGTTCTGCTGAACGCAGCCGAAGCAGGACGTTCTTTTTTGAAATCCTCTCCTTCTCTTCCTTTATGCGCCAGTTCCTACCCCTCCTTTTCCTCCTCGCCAGCCTCAATGCCCGAGCGCAAACTAAGCCGGCGGCTACTGCGGTGCCGCACAACTTCTTCACGCTCACCAACTTCAAAACGGAGGGTGGCGCGGTGCTACCCCAAGCGAGGGTAGGCTATGGCACCTACGGCCACCTCAATGCCAAGCGCGACAATGCCGTGCTATTGCCTTCGCACTATATGGCCGGGCACCGGGGCTACGAATGGCTCATCGGCCCCGGCAAGTGCCTCGATACCACCAAGTTGTTTCTGGTCACGACTGAGCTGTTTGGCAACGGTAAGTCGTCGTCGCCGAGCAATACACCCGAGCCATTTCATGGGCCTCGCTTTCCGGTGATGACTATTCGGGATAACGTGCAGGCCGTGCACGAGCTGCTTACCAAGGATCTGAAGATAACGCACTTACGTGCGCTCATTGGCTTTTCGATGGGCGCGCAGGAGGCCTTTCAGTGGGCCGTAAGCTACCCCACCTTTGCCGACCGCATCGTGGCTACCTCGGGCACGGCCAAAAACTACCCACACGGCGTAGTGCGCCTCGAAGGCCAAATCGCCGCCCTCACCGCCGACGCGGCCTTCCAAAACGGCGACTACACTACGCCGCCCACCAAGGGCATCGAGGCCTTCGCCACTGTCTGGACCGGCTGGCTATTTTCTCAAGAATGGTGGCGCAAAGAGCTGTGGCGCAGCGAAGAGAAACCCGGCGTCACCTTCGAGCAAGTGCTGAATAACTACCGCACGCACTTCATCCCCGGCGCCGACGCCAACGACCTCATCGCCCAGATGCGCACCTGGGAATACCACAACGTGGGCACTACCCCCGGCATGAGCGGCGACGTAGAAAAGGCCCTACGCAGCATCAAAGTACCCGTTCTCTACATGCCTTCCGAAACGGATTTATATTTCCCGGTGGGCGATGCGCGCTACGAGGCGGCCTTTATTCCGGGCGTGCAGCTGCTGCCCATTCCGTCGCTGTGGGGCCACACCGCCGGCGCCGCCAGCAATCCCGCCGATGCGAAGTTTTTGAACGAGAATATTGGTCGGTTCTTGGCGGGCAAGTAGCGTGGACTTTGTAGTCCGCGTACGAGCGTAGCGAGTATTGTCGGCTGCTTAGTCGCGCTCGTGTTTTCAGTCCTTAGCATGCTTGCAAACGACGTACTCGCTACGCTCGTACGCGGACTACAAAGTCCACGCTACTTCTTTTTCCCAAAAATGCTTTTGGGGAGCAGCATGTGGGCGCCGCGGGTACCGTCTACCACCTGCGTCACGTTGAGGTCGGCGGCTACGCTGCACAGCATGTAAGCGTCGTCGTGGCTCAAGCCTTTGGTTTTCATCAAGAAGGCAATCATTTCGCGCACGGCCTGCTGGCTGGCTAGTGTCAGGTCTTCGTTGAGGCCCATGCTGATGTAGTGGGTCGGCGACTCGGCGCGGGGCATGTCCTGGTGCAAGTCTTTGCGCACTATAAACTCTAGATTACCAACCAGCGAGGTTTCGAGCGCCGTGATGTCTACTTCACCATTGCCCTGGCCAGCGTGGCCGTCGCCCACAAAAAAGAGCGCGCCCGGCACGTGCACCGGCAGGTAGAGCGTGGTGCCCACCACGAGGTCTTTGTTGTCGAGGTTGCCGCCAAAGATGCCGGGCGGTGCACTATTTACGCGGCCCATTGTGGGCGGCGGCGCTACCCCCATACTCCCGAAAAACGGGTGCAGCGGCAGCTCAATACCCGGCGCAAAATCGGCCACCATCCGCTTCTTATCGAGCGGAATAATCTTCATTTTAGCGTAGCCAAAGTCTTCGGGAATAAACCCGCTTTTTGGTCCAAACCCGTTGTAGGCGTATGGAATGGCCAGCTCAATGGCCTTAATGCGTACCTCTAGCACATCACCCGGCTCGGCGCCTTCCACAAAAATAGGCCCCGTCAGAATGTGGCCGCCCGGCCCCTTGTTGGTCACTTTATCATAAATATCGCGTAGCGACTGCTCGACCTGGGCCGGCGCCACGCCCGCACCTTCGAGGCGGGTAGGGCTCGACGTGAGCAAGGTGTGCACCTGCACCGTTTCGCCCGACTTGATGCGCATAACCGGCGGCGCATCGGCCGAGTAGTAGCCCCAGGCCACGGTGCTAGGGCTAGCCAGCAGCTCGTGCTGGACCTTGGGCAGGCGCTGCGCTTGGGCGCTAACGGCAGTTAAAAGCGCAGCAGCGAGTATAAGGAATTGCGTATTTTTTTTCATGCTGGAAAGTACGCGTTAATTCTTTTTGGCTGCATGAATGGTGTAAAAAAGAGGGGGTAGGGACTGAAATACGCGGTGCATTTCAGTCCCTACCCCCTCTTTTTTAGGGAAGTTCTTAATGAAGTAGCGTAGACTTTAAGTCTGCGAGTGTAGACAGCTGATATTCTGCTTCTGCGCTTGCGGACTAAAAGTCTGCACTAAGCTAGCTGTTCATCACTTTCTCCTGGCGCATAACCGACTCTAGGTGAACAGCTTCCATGTAACGCTCCACGAAATCTTCGGTGAGGCCCACTTGCGCGCCCTGGCGCTTGCTACGCTCTAAAATCTCGTTGAGGCGGGCGGTTTGCAAGATGGTGATATCGTTGTCTTTCTTGTACTGACCGATTTTTTCGGACACAGCCATGCGGCGACCTAGGAGCTGCATTACCTCAGCGTCGAGGTTATTGATTTGCTCGCGCAAGCCAGCTAGCGCGTTCACAAACTCTTCTTTGTCAGTGCTTTCGTGGCGCCACACCAGATTGGTGATAAGCTCCTTCAGCACCTCGGGCGTGATTTGCTGCTTTGCATCGCTCCAGGCGTTGTCGGGGTCGATGTGGCTCTCAATCATGGTGCCGTCGAAGTCGAGGTCGAGGGCCTGCTGGGCCACGGCGAATAGCGTATCGCGGCGGCCGCAGATGTGGCTCGGGTCGTTGAGGATGGGCATGTCGGGCATGCGGCGCTTCATCTCGATGGGCAGGTGCCACATCGGGGCGTTGCGGTAGTCGGTGTTGCCGTAGCTCGAAAAGCCCCGGTGAATCATCCCAACCTGCTTCAAACCTGCTTTTTGCAGGCGCTCGATGGCGCCCACCCACAGCTCCAGCTCGGGATGGATGGGGTTTTTCACCAGCACCGGAATATCTACGCCACGCAGCGCATTAGCGATTTCCTGCACCGAAAACGGGTTGCCGGTAGTGCGCGCACCCACCCACACCAGGTCTACGCCGAACGCAAGGCAGTCCTCCACGTGCTTGGCAGTAGCCACTTCCACCGCTACGGGCAGGCCGGTTAGTTCGCTAGCCTTCTTGAGCCAGGGTAGGCCTTTGGCTCCTACCCCCTCAAATCCGCCGGGCTTGGTGCGGGGCTTCCAGATGCCGGCGCGCAAGGCTTGCACCTTGCCGGTGGCCGCCAGGCGCTGGCAGGTTTCGAGCACTTGCTCCTCGGTTTCGGCCGAGCACGGGCCAGAGATGAGGAAAGGCTTATCCTCGGGTTTGCGGTTGAAAAGGTCGTTGAACATGAGTGTGAAAAGTGTTTATGTGTATTGATTATCAATTGCTACTGTTCTGCTTCTTGTCAGGCACCATCGAATGGCGTTGCGCAACGAGGCGGCCAAGATGCTTCTTATCGTCAGCAGGACGTTCTTTTTTGCGGTCAAGCGTTCAGGGAATAATCTTGCGAATAGCGTTGGCTTGCTCTAGCTGAGCCGTGAGGCCAGGGTAGTCTTCCTGTACCAGCAATTCGCGCAGCTTTTGCAGCTGGTGCAGGTGCTCGTCGAGCACATCGAGCACATTTTCACGGTTTTGGCGGAAGATGGGCACCCAGGTAGCGGGCGCACTCTTGGCTAGCCGCACGGTGGAGGCAAAGCCGCCACCCGCCAGGTCGAAGATGCGCTGCTCGCCACGCTGCTCTTTCTCTAACACGGTGAGGGCCAAGGCAAACGACGTGAGGTGCGAAATGTGCGACACATAGGCGGTATGCAAGTCGTGGTCGGCGGCCCCTAGGCGCAACACCCGCATGGGCAAAGCCCGAAACAGTGTTTCGACTGTGGCTACGGCATCGGGGTCGCTGGCTTCCGCATCGCACACCACCAGCGTCTTACCTTCAAACAAACCGCGGATAGCAGCATCGGGACCTGAGTATTCGGTGCCCGCCATGGGATGCACCGCTACAAACCGCCCCCGGCGCGGATGCCCCGCTACGGCGGCCAGCAGGTTGCCTTTCGTCGAGCCGACGTCAATCACGAGTTGCTGGCCGGTTACCAAATCCAGCACCTGAGGTAGCACAGTGAGCATTGCATCCATTGGCACCGCCACCACGACCAAATCGGCCGGGGCCACGGCCGCGGCTAAGTCGGCGCCAATTTCATCGACCAAGCCTAGCTCTAGCGCACGGCGCGCGTAGGCCGGGTTGTTCTCTACGCCAAGCAGGCGGTCGGCTAGGCCGTGCTGCCGCAGGCTTAGCGCCAGTGAACCGCCAATAAGGCCCAGACCGATAATCGTGATAGTCATGTGAATGTGAGTTCAACTATTTTGTCATTGCCATGCTTCGCGTTGCTGCGCTCGCATCGGCAGATGCCTTAATTCGCTCTAGCGCCTCGCGCAGCACGCTTTCGGGTTGGCACAGGCTGGCGCGTATGTAGCCGTTGCCATTGCTGCCGAAGATGTCGCCGGGCGTTAGGAACACGCGCGCGTCGGCCAGCACGGCATCGCTGAGGGCATAGCCATCGGCATATTGTGGCGGCACGGCAGCCCAGATGAACAGGCCAGTTTGACCCGGTGCGGCGTCGCAATCGAGCGCAGCTAATAGTTCGCGCACCAGTTCGCGGCGGGCGCGGTACGTGGCATTTAGCTCCGCAAACCAGTCATCGCCGAGCGCCAGTGCCGCTACTGCCGCCTGCTGAATGCCCAGGAACATCCCCGAATCCATGTTGCTCTTGAAGCGGAGTACTTCGGTCAGCCAATCGGCGCGGCCTACCAGCATCCCTACCCTCCAGCCAGCCAAGTTATGCGACTTGCTTAAGGAGTTGAGCTCTAGCGCTACTTCCTTGGCGCCAGGTATGGAGAGCAGGCTGGTTGGGGGCGTTTCATTCAGCACAAAACCGTAGGGGTTATCGTGCACCAGCATAATGCTGTGCGCCTGCGCAAACTCAACCAGCCTTTGCAAAAACTCGGGGCTGGCCGGGGTGCCGGTGGGCATGTGCGGGTAGTTTACCAGCATCATTTTCACGCGGCTTAAGTCGCTCTGCGCTAAGGCCTCTAAGTCGGGTAGCCAGCCGGTGGCGGCGGTCAGGTCGTACTCGCGCACTTCGGCTCCGCAGATTTCGGCTACGGCGCGGTAGGTGGGGTAGCCGGGGTTAGGGATGAGCACCGCATCGCCGGCTTCCAAAAACGCCATGCCAATGTGCATCAAGCCTTCTTTCGAGCCAGCCAGGGGGAGTACCTCGGTAGCCGGGTCGAGCGCTACCCCGTAGGACCGCTGGTAAAAGTCGGCCATGGCCTGGCGCAGCGCGGGCGTGCCCTGGTAGCTCTGGTAGCCGTGGGTATTGGGCTGGCTGGCAGTGGCCGCTAGGGCCGCCACTACGCTTGGGTGCGGCGGCAAATCGGGGCTACCGATGCCCAGGCTGATGATATTAGCCCCGGCCGCGTTGAGCGCGGCCAACTCACGCAGCTTGCGCGAGAAGTAGTATTCGCCGGTATTGGCCAAGCGACTGGCAGTGGTGATAGTCATAACATTCTTTTCTGTCATCCTAAGCTTGCGTAGGCTCTTAGCACCTTCGCACGCATCAGGTGCACGTTAGTGATTCTGCCCTGACGTAATAAGGTCCTTTGTAAGCTCAGGATGACGGTTAGTTAGCATCCCTACCCCCTCGCCAAACTCCATGCTGCCGCGCTGGTAGGCGCCTAGCACGCGCAGTTCCTCTGTCACATTAGGTAGCTCAGCTAGCAGCCGCTCTAGTTGGGCCGGGGTGTCGAACTCCACATCGGCGTGGAAGCCGTAGTGCCAGGGCTGGCTGGGGCGGGGGCACGACTGCAGTTTGCTGAGGTTGAGCCCGTGGCTAGCCACCAGCGTGAGCACCTGCGCCAGCATACCCGGCGCGTGCGAGGTGTAGAAGTACAGCGAAGCCTTATCGGGCTGCACTACGGGCGTGGCCTCAGCGGCGCGCTTCAGCACCAGGAAGCGAGTGTAGTTATTGGGGTCGTCGTTGATAGCAGGGGCCAAAATCTCTAGGCCAAACGCCTCAGCGGCTTGGCCACCAGCTACCGCGGCCAGGCCAGGGGTACGGCTCTCGGCCAGGCGCTGGGCGCTGAGGCCGGTATCCTCGGTTTCGACGAGCTGCCAAGCCGGGTATTGGCTCAGGAAATCGCCGCACTGACGCAGGGCCATGGGGTGCGAGTGAACGGCCTGTATATCGGCGAGCGTGGTGCCGGGCAGTACGAGCAGGTGCTGGTGAATGGGCAGATACACCTCACCCGTGATGGTGAGGTCGGCGCGCTCCAGCAGTAGATAATTGGGCAAGATGCTACCAGCCAGCGAGTTTTCCATGGCCATCACGGCTGCATCGGCGCGGCCATCGGCTACTTGGGCTATTACCTCGCCAAAGGTGGCGCAGAAGTTCAGGGCCGGAGCGGCGCCAAAGTACTGGCGGGCGGCTACTTCGTGAAAACTCCCTTTGAACCCCTGAATGGCAACGTGCTGTGGCATGGTAGTAGAGAAATAAAGCGGTAGTTGGAAAGCTCTCCGCCGAAAAAACATAAAAAAAGCGCCACTCGAAGAACGAGTGGCGCTGCTAATTTTTTGTGGCTTAGCTACATGGCGACTCGTTCTACGCGGGGGGCGTAAAATAATAGAAGCCAAAAAAGTAGCGGGCGGTGAACATGATAGCTGTCGAATTGGGTGGCAAGGTAGGCAAGAATTTTAAACTGGCAAATTCCTATCGCGCTTTTTCAAAGCAGCTTTACCCGTTCCAGCGACCAAATTTACCCTGCTGGTAGTCGGTATATGCCTGCTCAATCTCAGCTTCGGTATTCATCACAAACGGCCCGGCCGATACTACAGGCTCACCAAAAGGCTCGGCGTGGCCTAGCAGCAATACGCTGTTGGTCAGGGCTTCGATAGCCAGCTCATCGCCATCATAATTAAATTCAACTAGCTCGCGAGCGAAGGCTTCGGTGCCATTCACTCGCACGCTGCCGCGCACCACGTAGCAAAAAATGCTGCGGCTCGCCGCGATGGGCAGCGTCACGGCTGCGCCTTCACTGAAGTCGAGCCAGGCCAGAGCCACGTCGGCCAGCGGCTGCACAGCGCCTGCAGTCCTACCCCACTCGCCCGATACGGCGTGGGCTACGACGCCAGTAGCTAGCTCGACCTCAGGTATTTCATTGGCCTGCAAGCCGATGTAGCGCGGCGCAGTCATTTTGTACTTCGCCGGCAGGTTGACCCACAGCTGCAAAATTTCGAGCGGCCCACCCGTTTTCTTAAATTCATTGGATGAAACCTCAGCGTGAATGAGGCCTGAGCCGGCCGTCATCCACTGAATGCCGCCAGCTTTGATAACGCTTTCGTGACCGCTACTATCCTTATGCAGAATGTCGCCTTCGAGGATGAACGTGACGGTTTCGAAGCCCCGGTGCGGGTGCGGGCCAAAGGGCAGGCCCCGGTTGTTGGCTCGGTATACCTGCGGCCCGTGGTGGTTTAGAAACAGAAACGGGTCGAGGTACTCGACTGATGGCGTGGGGATTGCTCGGTACGTGACGAGGTCGGCGATGGGCGCGTTCACGGCCCGGTGCTTTTGAATGACAGTGCGCATAGGTTTATCAACCCCCAAGGTGGACAAACGGTTACTCCTGCACCAAAAAGGGAATGTTGCCCGTTGCTACATTGCCGTGCTTGTCTTCAGCGTACACAAATAGGCGGTAGGAACCCGGCCGGCTAGGAGCCACAAACGATGCTTGGCGCAACTTATCAGTTGCTACCTTTAGGGGCAGCGGCGTGGGCCGTGCCTCCCGGTCGCCACCCTGCTTCAGGTCCGTGCTTTCGGGTAGCAGTTCCCAACGTAGGAAGAGCATATCGGCATCCGGGTCAGTAATAGTTTGCTGTATCGCCGCTGGCTGACCGGGCTTTAGCGTTACAGCCTGGGTCGCGGTTTTGCCATCCAGCGTGAAGCTGGCAATATGCGGGGCGCGGTTTTGCGGCCAGTGGCCGCTCCACTCGTACTGGAGTACGTCCATCACCTCCGTTTCCTGGCCGTCTTCGGTAAAAAGGCCATACCAGGTGGGCGTGCGCTCCTGCTTTTGGCCCCATAGAAAGACGTAGGAGCCTAGGCAGCGCGCCCGATCTTGCAGCACCGAGGCTTCGTAGCGGCTCTTATACACGGCGGCTTTTTGGCTGCTGGTTTCTTCTACCGAGGCTTTCCAAGGCGTTTGGGGGCCTTCCCAGTGGCCAGTGGGTCCCCATTCGGCCACCAGGTAGGGGCCCGTCCAGCCGGCGTCGGCCACCTGCTTGGGTAGCGTGGCCAGGCCAGCGTAGGTATTGATACTCAAGATGTCCACGGCCGGGCAGCGGGCTTTGATGTACTCAACCTCCCGCTTCCCTACCCCCGCCAGCACGGTTGAAGTTGGGTGGTTGGGGTCAGTTTCGTGAATCATTTGGGCGATGTCGTTCACCGCGTCCCACACCTTCGGGTTGGTGTAGTCGAGGTTTAGCTCGTTGCCGATGCCCCAGAACAGCACGGCTGGGTTGTCTTTGTATTTAAGAACTTCGCCCTTAATCTTTTGCAGCTGCGCGGCCACGGCCGTCGCGTTGTTGTAGTCGAAGCCGTGGCGCTCGCGGGCCACGTCGAGGCCCAGCATCACGGTGAGGTGGTGTTGGTTGGCGGCGGCTAGCACCTGGGGCGCGTCGGTGGTGCTCCAGGTACGAATGGAGTTGCCGCCGTAGGCCGCAATGCGCTCGGGATACTGGCTGCCGCCTGCGCCCTTCACGAAGTAGGGCTGGCCGGCGCGCAGCAGCTCGTATCGGCCATTAGCTTGGTGCACAGTCACTTTTACGGGGCCGGTGGGCGGGCTAGCCACGGCTGGCGAGCTGATTAGCGCCAGCAGCAACATGGCGGGCGAGAAGCATTTTTTCATGGGCGGGAAGGGGGTAGGGCCGGCAAAGTAACGGACGAGAACGGACTGTACTACCTAACAAAAGAACGTCAGGCGCTTCTGGCGTCTGACGTTCTTTATGGCCTTCAGTATTAACAGGCTAGCTCGCTTCTTCCGTGGGTGGCGTACCGCGGAAGGCGTCCGTTTTGCCCACGCCAACGGTCAGCTTCACCGGCTTGTTCTCCTTGGCCGACTGGTAGATAGCCTCCATAATGCGCTGGTCTTGCAGGCCTTCCTCGCCGGGCGTGTAAGGCGTTTTGTTGCCACGCACGCACTCGGCCATATGGTCCATTTCGAGGGCAAACTGCTGCTTGTTCGGGTTATCCGGCTGTTCAGTCAGTTGCTTACCATTAGGGGCATGCTTAAGCTCTTGCTTAAGACCTTGATACGTGAAGGCCGGGTCCATTTTGATGGTGCCGGTTTCGGCGTGCACAGCATAGCTCTTGGCATTATAAGAGCCATAGCCCGTCATGCACTGCGCAAGGACGCCGCTCGGAAAACGCAGCGTAAAGCTCACATTTTCCTCAATTTCCCGAAAACGGTCGTCGCCGGGTGTGCTATAGATTTGGGCCGAAACTTCGGTGGGTTCCTCGCCGAGCAGGAAGCGCGTAGTGTTGAGGCAGTACAGGCCTACGTCGGGTAGCGAGCCGCCGCCAGCGAGGGCCTTCTTGTGGCGCCACTGCTGGTCGTGGGCCTGGTTTTGGCAGTTCATCATCTGAATGAGCTTGGTCTTGCCGTAGGTTTTGTCGCGCACCAGCTTCATAGCGGCCCGGTTAAGCGGCTCGTACTGGATGCGGTAGGCAATCATCAACTTCTTGCCGGCTTTGTTGCAGGCGGCAATCATTTCTTCGCACTCCTTCACCGAGTTAGCCATCGGCTTTTCGCAGAGAATGTGCTTGCCAGCCTTGGCGCCCCGAATGGTGAACTCGTGGTGTTGCGCGTTGGGCAGCACGATGTAAATTACCTCTACTTCGGGATTATCCTTGAGCTTATCGTAGTTGGCATACGAGTAGCAGCTGCTGGGCTTAATGCCGTACTGCTTAGCAGCTTTTGCCATTTTGTCGGCGTCACCGCTCACCAAGGCCACCGGCTTGCAGTGCTTGGCCTGGCCAAAGGCGGGTAGGATTTCGGCGAGCGTGAGGTGGCCTAGGCCCACGATGGCGAAGCCCACGCGCTGGTCGGGCGCATCGGGGTTCGGGAAAGGGCCAGCTTTGGGGTCGGTAGGCGCTTCGAGGGGGGGTAGGGTAATATCGAGCGGGCCGGTGTGCGGCGCGGGCGCTTCGAAGCCGCTGAGTTCGGCAGCTTCGGCGGCGGCCAGGGGCAGGGCGGTGGCGATGCCGGCCGCGAGCAGACCGCGCCCAGCGTGGTTGATAAACTGGCGGCGCGAGGTGTCACACGCCGGGCCAGCCGTGAGTTCAACCGCTACCTGGTCGAGCGAGTGAGCGGCGGAAGTTTCCTGAAACATAATAGGTTGTGCTTGTGGAATAAGTAAATGCAGACTGCCTGTACGTGCAGGTAGTAGTAAAAAGTTATTCACTTTTTGAAGTAAGCCCAACCGTGGCAACCTATCTCCAGCTCACCGGTTTAAGCAGGTCATACCGCAAGCCACCGCGGCACTAGCCCGGTTTTTCGGCCCTTATTTTCTTTGCTTATGTCTGCCCTTTTCGAGCCGCTCACCCTGCGCGGCCTCACGCTCAAAAATCGTATTGTTGTATCGCCCATGTGCCAGTACAGCGCCCAAGATGGCTTTGCCAACGACTGGCACCTAGTACACCTGGGAAGCCGTGCCGTGGGCGGAGCCGCTTTGCTCATTCAGGAAGCCACGGCCGTGTCGCCCGAGGGCCGCATCACGCCCGAAGACCTGGGCATCTGGAAAGATGAGCACATTGATTTTCAGAAGCGTATCAACCAGTTTATCGAATCCCAAGGCTGCGTACCGGGCGTGCAGCTCGCCCACGCCGGCCGCAAAGCCAGCACCTACACCAGCTGGCTAGGCAAGGGCCACGGCGCCGTGCCCGAGGCTGAAGGCGGCTGGCAAGTTGTGGCGCCCAGTGCCGTCAAATTCTCTGATGACTACCCGCAGCCAGTGGCGCTCGACGCAGCCGGCATTAAGAAGGTAATTGCTGACTTCCGCAGCGCTACCGAGCGCTCGCTAGCCGCTGGCTTCAAGGTGATTGAGCTACACGCAGCACACGGCTACCTGCTGCACGAGTTTCTGTCGCCACTCAGCAACCAGCGCACCGACACTTACGGTGGCTCGTTTGAAAACCGCATCCGACTGCTGCTGGAAGTGGTAGCCGCCGTGCGCCAGGTATTGCCCGAAGATTTTCCACTGTTCGTGCGCATTTCGGCCACCGACTGGGCCGAAGGTGGCTGGACGGCCGACGAGTCGGTGCAGCTTAGCACCTGGCTGCGCGACCGCGGCGTAGACCTCGTGGACGCCTCCACGGGTGGCAACGTAGCCGATGCTAAAATTCCGGTGGGTCCCGGCTATCAGGTGGAATTTGCCGAGCGCATCAAGCGCGAAGTAGGCATTCCAACTGGCGCAGTAGGCCTCATCACCACGCCCCAAGAAGCCGAAGACGTTATTACCAAAGGCCACGCCGACCTCGTACTGCTGGCCCGCGAGGAGCTGCGCGACCCGTACTTCCCGCTGCACGCGGCGCACGAGCTAGGCGCTGAGGTAGCCTGGCCCGTGCAGTACGAGCGCGCCAAGCCGCGCCGCTAGGCGATAATAGCGCAAATTTTTGAACCAAACGAGCATTAAAAATGCGTGTTTTGGCCTAAATCGAAAATGCAGATGTTTGGAAGCTGATAAAAGCTTCCAAACATCTGCATTTTTTTGGGTTCCACTTTTATTTTGAAACTACACTAGGTCATAGATTGAAAGTCAGCACCCTTATCGGTTCTATCTTGACTTTAAAAATGGGCTAGATAGCCGAAATAACTGCATAGTAGCTGGAAGAAATTGAATAAAAGAATGGCGCAGTTGCGTACCTTTTGCCAAACTTTTCCCACTCAACTCATTACGTATGAGCCAGCTTCCCGAAACTCCGTCTCGGCGTACCTTCCTCAAGCAAGGCGCGGCCGCTACGGCCGGCATTATTATCGTTCCGCGCTTTGTGCTAGGCGGCAAGGGTTACACTGCCCCTAGCGACCAGCTTTTGATAGCCGGCGTCGGCGTCGGTGGCAAGGGCGAGAGCGACATCGCTATGTTTGCCAAATCTGGCAAGGCCCGCATTGCTTACCTCTGCGATGTGGATGACCGCCGTGCGGCCAACTCGCGCAAAGCTTTTCCGCAAGCCAAGTATTATAAAGACTGGCGGAAAATGTTCGAGAAAGAGCACAAGCATTTTGATGCTGTCTCGGTTTCGACGCCCGACCACAACCACGCCATGCCAACACTGGCGGCCATGCAACTGGGTAAGCACGTCTACGTGCAAAAACCTTTAACCCACGATATTTTCGAGGCCCGTGCCCTTACCGACGCGGCCAAGCGCTACCCCAAAGTGGTGACCCAAATGGGCAACCAGGGCGCTTCCAACGATGGTGTGCGGCAGCTGATGGAATGGTATGATGCCGGTACTATCGGCGACGTGCATACCATCTATTGCTGGACTGACCGGCCGGTGTGGCCCCAGGGTATTGCCTGGCCCACCACCAAGCAAACGCCGCCCGCCGAGCTCGATTGGGACCTGTGGCTAGGCACCGCGCCCCAGCGCGACTACGTCGACCACCTTATTCCCTTCAACTGGCGCGGCTGGTGGGACTACGGCACCGGCGCCCTCGGCGACATGGGCTGCCACCTCCTCGAATCGCCCTTCCGGGTGCTTGACTTGCAGTATGCTAGCTCGGTGCAGGCCAGCGTAGGTAGCGTGTACGTCGACGAGTTTAAGCGCGGGTATTTCCCTGAGAGCTGCCCGCCCTCAAGCCACGTTACGCTTACTTTCCCAAAGACCAACAAAACCAAAGGCGACGTAACCGTGCACTGGATGGACGGCGGCATTCAGCCCGAGCGCCCCGATGAGCTAGGCCCCAACGAGCTGTTCGGCGACGGCGGCAACGGCACCCTGTTTGTCGGTACCAAGGGCAAAATGATGGCCAGCACTTACGGCGCCGACCCGCGCTTGCTGCCCCTCTCACGCAACCAGGAGGTGAACGTACCGAAGACGCTGGCCCGCGTGCCCGGCCAGGCCGATGGTCACTATGGCCAGTGGGTAGAGGCCTGCCTCGCCGGCGCTGGTAAAATGAAAGTGAGCTCGCCTTTCGAGTTGGCTGGCCCGCTCACCGAGGCACTGCTGATGGCCAACCTCGCTATTCGCGGCTACGACCTGCAAAAGCCTAAACCCGGAGGAGGCAGGGGCTTTGAATACCCCGGACGTGGCCGTAAGCTACTGTGGGACAACAATCAAATGCGTATCACTAACCTCGATGAAGTTAACCAGTTCGTGAAGCGCGAGTATCGCCAAGGCTGGAAACTAGGGTAACCCCTGGGTAGCAAGTAAAAAGGACGTGAGGCGCGTCCAACGCCCGTTTATTGAAATAGCTCTGCCGCTTCATTCAAGGAGGCGGTAGATGCTTCAATAAGCGGACGCTGGATGCGTCTCACGTCCTTTTTTAGTCCTACCCCCTACTTCAGCAAGTAATCGCTGGTAAGCAACTGCCGCTGATTGGCGGCGTTGCAGAGCGCATAGCTAAAACCTTTTTGCAAGGCAAAGGCTCCGGTTACACCCTGGTTATTCACGGCAATGAAGCAGACCTGAATCTCTTTGGCCTGTGCGCCTTTGATGCGGGCCACGCGCTCGACGGCGGCGCGGCAGGCCGCGGTGGGCGATAGCCCCTGGCGCATGAGCTCGACTACGGTGTGTGCGCCAGCCATTCGAATCACATCTTCGCCTTGGCCAGTAGCAGCGGCCGCACCTACTTCATTATCAACGTATAATCCTGAGCCGATGAGTGGCGAGTCGCCTACCCGGCCGCGCATCTTGAAACCCATACCGCTGGTAGTGCAGCTACCGCTAAGGTTGCCCTGCGCATCGAGCGCCAGCATAGCGATAGTATCGTGGTTTTGGGGACCGCCCACGGGGCCGGTTTTTTGGTTGCCCGAGTTTTCGATGTTGACCACGGGTTTGTACTGGCTGGTTTTCAACCACTCGCGGTAGTTTTTCTCGGCATCGGGGCTGAGTTTTTGGGGCTGTAGGGGGAAACCCTGAGCCACGGCAAACTGCTGGGCGCCTTCACCCACCAGCATCACATGGGGCGTTTTCTCCATCACGCGCCGCGCCACGCTGATGGGGTGCAGGATGCGCTCGAGTGCAGCCACGCTGCCACAGTTAAACTTATGGTCCATAATGCAGGCGTCGAGCGTCACGATGCCCTCCCGGTCGGGATTGCCGCCCAGGCCCACGCAGCAGTTTTGGGAGGCTTCGGTCAGCATCACTCCGGCCTCGACGGCGTCGAGAGCGGGGCCACCTTTTTTCAGGATTTCCCAGGCGCCTTGGTTAGCGGTTATACCATCATTCCAGGTGGAAATAGCCAGCGCTTTACCGCGCACATTGGGGGGTAGGGCCCGCGGTGCGGCAGCGCTGGGCCGAGCGGCCAGCAGTGCCAGCCCAGCGGCCGAGGAAGTGAGAAAATTGCGACGGTTAGCCATAGTAGAAAGAAGAATTTTGGCCAAATAACGCACGGCGCGGCCAGCTTTGCGTAGTGCGGTTTGCCTTGTGCAGCACAAACGCCGCTAGTCTGTGCGTGGCTTCTCTCGCATCTAGCTATGGTTCACTTACCCGCTGCCTTGCAGAGCTACCGCAAGTCGCTACTCATAACCAACTTACTAGTTACCAGCAGTTGGCCTACGTGGCGGGTAGTGTGCTCGGCGGCGTGCACCAGCAGGCCGATGACGGTGCTGGGTAGTTGGGCCCGCCCTACCCCCCGCCAATCGGGCAAGGTGGCTTCGGAAGTATTCTCCAATTGCGCCAGGGCACTATCTACCTGTTGGGAAAAGGCTGTAACTAGCTCTTCCACGGCGCCGGCGTGCGTGGGCGGCTGGCCCTCGGCGGCCAGGTACACCAACTGAGTTTTGCTGAGGGCCGCGCCGCGGGCGTAGGTGAAAGCACGATCGAGCACGCCCGTGAGATGGCGCAGGTGGAAGCCTACCGAAGCCAGACCAAGCGGCCGCTCGGCAAGCTTTTCGACTGGGAAATCGGCCAGGAATTCGGTTACTTCTTCGCGGGCTTGCAGCAGGGCATGAGCCACGGGCTGTAATAGCGGCGGCACAGTGGGCAGCGGCCCACGCAGCCACACTTCGGGCAAAATATCAGTCATTATAACACCTACAAAACACTGGCTAACTACCTAGCAGTAAGACTACCGAAACGCGGTATGCAGCAGCTGCGGGGAGCGCTACTCCTAATTGGTAGCGGGGCACGCGAGCCGCTGAGTACTGGCCAGCAACTAGCTCAGAAAAAGTAATAAATAGTTTTTTAGTAAAAGGAAAGGGGGGGTAGGCGAAAGCCTAAACGACGCGACAAATATAAAATACATCAGGGAGCGCTTGGCCGCGGCGACCTCCGCAGCGCCCGTACCTTTACGGGTGCGGCCCAGCCGCTGCTCCACGCTGCTTTAGTTATGTCTGCTTCGCTCCCTACCCCTGCCCTGCTGGCCGCCGCCGCGCAGTTTGGCACCCCGCTCTACGTGTACCAGGCCGATACTATTCGGGCGCAGTACCACAAGCTTACGTCGGCTTTTAGCGGCCACCCCACGCGGTTTTTCTACGCTTGCAAAGCCCTTACCAACGTGGCCATCCTGAAGGTACTGCTGGCCGAAGGCGCGGGCCTCGACTGCGTGAGCCTCAACGAAGTGCGCCTGGGCTTGCACGTGGGTTTTCAGCCCGAGAATATTCTCTTTACGCCCAATAGTGTGGCCTTCGCCGAGCTGGTCGAAGCCAAGGAATTAGGCGTGAATCTCAACATCGACAACCTCTCGCTGCTGGAGCAGTTTGGGGCCACGTTTGGCGGCTCCTACCCGGTGTGCGTGCGCCTAAACCCGCACATTGAGGCGGGCGGCAACTACAAGATTTCGACCGGCCACATCGACAGCAAGTTTGGCATCAGCATTCACCAAATGCGCCACCTCGAGCGCGTAGTGAAAGGCACCGGCCTGCACGTGCGCGGCCTGCACATGCACACGGGCTCCGAAATCAAGGACGTGCAGGTGTTTTTGCGGGCGCTCGAAATCTTGTTCGACGCGGCGCGGCGCTTTCCTACCCTCGAATTTTTGGACCTCGGCTCGGGCTTTAAAGTGCCCTACAAGCCCGGCGACCCCGAAGCCGACGTGGCCAGCCTGGGCGAGCAGGTGGCAGCGGCCTTCGCCGAGTTTGAGCAGGAATACGGCCGGCCGCTCGAAGCCTGGTTTGAGCCCGGCAAGTACCTGGTGAGTGAGGCGGGCTTCCTGCTGGTAGAGGTTTCGACGGTGAAGCACACCACGGCTACGGTGTTTGCAGGCGTCAATTCGGGCTTTAATCACCTAATTCGGCCCATGATGTATGACGCCTATCACTACATCTCGAACCTATCGCGCCCCGAAGGCCCCGAGCGACTCTACACGGTGGTGGGCAACATTTGCGAAACCGACACCTTTGCCTGGGACCGGCTCTTGCCTGAGGTGCGCGAGGGCGACGTGCTGGCCTTTCACAACGCCGGCGCTTACGGCTTCGAGATGAGCAGCTCGTTCAATTCGCGCCTGCGCCCCGCCGAAGTACTGCTTGATGGCGACGCCGCCCCGCGCCTCATCCGCCGCCGCCAAACGTTTGAAGATTTGCTGGCCGGGCAGGTGTAATAATGGGTGAATGGGTAAAACGAACAATTCGCCCATTCACTCATTGGCTAAGTAGCCAGCTAACGGCCTCTGTTTCGTGCTCAAAGTTGCGGTACAGGTGGCCGAGCTTGCGGCTGGCGGGCACGAGGCTGCTCATGGCCAGGCGGGCAAACACGTCGTGGGCTACCAGCACGGCCCCGTAGCGGTAGCCAGCTTCGCGCACGGTTTGGGGTAGCCACTCGCTCACCATCCAGGTTTCTTCGGCGGCCGTGAATGGGCTCATTTGCTGCTGGTTGATGAATAAGCGGTCCCAGCCGTGGCGTAGCAAAGCCTGGCGCACATGCGTGAGCAGCGCCCGAAACTGCGCTTGCTCGCGTGCACCGGGGTAGTAGTCCAGCCGCAGGTAGCCGGCAGGTTCTTCCCAGATGCAGCCGGCGGTATTTTTAAAATAAATAGTGGGGGTAGGGGCAGGCATAGCGCGCAAATAAGTAGCCCGGCGCGGGGCCGGCCGCAAGGGCGCGGGCCGGGCGCAGCACCTAGGCAACGATAGCTTAAACTGCGAAGCACCCCGTGTGGTTAGCCCGCGGGCGGCTTTACTTTGGTGGCATGAAACCACGCCGCAAGCCCACTGCCCTGCGCTCACCCACCGATTTTCCGGCCGAAAACGTGCGCACTGGCCTCGACGCAACGCGCCTGTTGGCGCTGGGCCGCGACCTGGAGCAGTATCATTTTATCAATTGCGACCTGAGTGAAGCCAACCTAGCGGGCCTGCGCTTTGAGGATTGCCGGTTTGAGCGCTGCAACTTGACGACGGCTAAGCTTGGGGGTGCGGCCCTGCAAAACGTGGCTTTTGCCGACTGCAAGCTACTAGGCGTAGCCTTTGGCGCGTGCCAGGACATGCTGTTTGGCGTGCATTTCGATCATTGCCAACTGCGCTACGCCTCCTTTGGCGGCAAAAAGCTGGCGGGCACGCGCTTCGCGCACTGCTCGCTGGCCGAAACCGACTTCACCAACACCGACTTGAGCGGAGCCACGTTTGCCGAGTGCGACCTCACGGGCACCATCTTTCATGATACCCGGCTCGTGGGCACCGACTTTATCACCGCCACCGGCTTTAGCCTCGACCCCGAGGCCAACGTGCTCACGGGCGCTCGCTTTGCCCTGGCCGGCCTGCCAGGCCTGCTCGACAAGTACGGCTTAGTGGTGGAGTAAGCCAGCCATTCGGCGGCGCGGGCCGTTCATTTGCGTTTCTCACCCTCCTTCCATTCCCTACCCCCCTCATGGATACCATTCTGCCCGCCACCCACTACCGCTGGGACGATATACCCAAGGATGAGCTTTCGGACACGATTGCGCGCCGCCTCATCACCGGCGACCAGATGATGCTGGCCCACGTGTACCTCAAAAAAGGCGCCATCGTGCCCAAGCATTCGCATCATAATGAGCAAATTACCTACATCTTGGAAGGAGCGCTACGCTTTCATCTGGGCGAAGATGGCAGACAGGAAGTAATCGTGCGTGCCGGCGAGGTGCTCACCATTCCGTCGTGGCTGCCCCACACGGCCGAGGCGCTGGAAGACACGCTCGACGTCGATGTATTCAGCCCGCCCCGCCAAGACTGGCTCGACGGCAGCGACAGCTACCTGCGCATGTAAGCGGTTTAAACCATAAACAATAGTATGTGTCTTGGCGAGGAGGCACGACCAAGCAATCATCCCAGAACGCTACCCAAAAGAGCTGTTCTGCTACGATTGCTTAGTCGTGCTCCTCGCCAGGACGACTTTTATATCTTATTCAGTAGACTTATGGACCTCGGACTCACCGGAAAAATAGCCCTCGTGGCCGCCGCCAGCCAGGGCCTGGGCCGGGCTGTGGCCGAAGAATTGGCGGCTGAAGGCGCCAGCCTGGTACTATGCGCCCGCACTGACAGCACCCTGCAACAAACCTGTGCCGCCATTCGCGCCAGCACTGGCGCGCGGGTGTTGGGCGTGGCCGCCGACGTAGCCAACCCGGCCGACGTAGCCCGGCTGGTGCAAGCCGCCCTGGCCGAGTTTGGGCAAATCGACATCCTGGTAACCAATGCGGGCGGGCCGCCAGCCGGCACCTTTGCCCAGCACGACGCCGCAGCCTGGGACGCTGCTACCCGCCTGCTGCTCACCAGCGTAGTAGAGCTCACGCGCGCCGTACTACCCGGCATGCAGGCCCACGGCTGGGGCCGCATTCTCAACATCACGTCCATTTCGGTGAAGCAGCCCATCGGCGGCCTGCTGCTGTCTAATAGCCTGCGGGCGGCCGTAACGGGCATGGCCCGCACGCTAGCTACGGAGGTGGCAGCCAGCGGCATCACTGTCAATAATATCCTACCGGGCTACACCCGCACCGCGCGCGTCGAGCACCTGGCCGAGGCCGCCGCCACCCGCGAGGGCATCAGCCCGGAGCAGGCGGCCGAGCGCTGGACCAACGAGATACCCATGCGCCGGCTGGGCGAGCCGCGCGAGTTTGCGGCGCTGGCCGCTTTCCTGTGCTCCGAGCGCGCCAGCTACATCACCGGCACCTCCACGGCCGTGGATGGCGGCTGGCTCAAAGGACTTTACTAGCTTTTCAGTTTAGCGGGGCAAGCGCAACGCGGTGGGACGCAGTAATCGCCCCGGCGCGAAACTAGCAGGAGCCTAGCTGGTTGTTCGCCTATCGTTCGGGTGCGTTTGCCGCGCTGCGTTCGCCCCGACAAATTTCAGCCAATCCCTCTTGTGATTACCCTTCTCGTTGGTACCAACCGCCCCCAGTCGCGCGCCCGCATCGTGGCCGATTTCTACGCTACCCTGCTCACAGAGCTGGGCGCGGCTTACCAGTTTATGGACCTGACGGAACTACCGATTGATTTTCTCAACGTAGCGCTTTACCACAACGCCGGGCGCCACGACAATTTCAACGCGTTTATAGCCCCGCTCAACCAGTCGGATAAGCTCGTCATTATTGCGCCCGAGTACAATTGCTCCATTCCCGGCGCGCTCAAATCGTTTATTGATGCCCTACCCTACCCCGGCGGTATTCGGGGTAAAAAGGCGGCCCTCATCAGCCTGAGCAGCGGTAGCATGGGCGGCGCCCTGGCCCTAAGCCACCTCACCGACATTCTATTTTACCTAGGTACCAGCGTGCTGCCGCAGCGCGTGCGCCTGCCCGGCATTAGCCAGCACCTCTCGGCCGAAGGCAAGCTCAGTAGCCCACTGTTTGAGCAGCTGCTGCGCGAGCAAGCACTAGCGCTGCTGGCGGCATAGCGGTTATTTTTTGGCCGGCATTTTTCGGCCGGTGGCTTCGTTAAGCTGAGCCATACCGAACTCGAAACGCGGGCGGCTAGTTTGCTTCCTAATATATCCAGTTAGTAAACTGCGGCATACCTAAGGGGGTAGGGCCAGCGTTGTGAGTAGTCGCTTAGCTTCGTTTTTTAAGGTCTTTCCTGATGCAAGATTGCCGCTTTTCCATGCGCTTGGTTGTGCTGTTACTCACCTCGCTAGCGCTGCTCAGCGGCTGCAAAAAAACGCCTGATAGCCCGACGGCGGTAGGCACCGTGTCGTTTGCAATCGAGAACATGGCTGGCGCCCAGGATGTGGCCCTTGATGGCACCGTTTACACCACGGCCGGCGACGAAACCTTCACGGTGAGCACCTTGCGGTATTACATCTCCAATATCAAGCTCCTGAAAAGCAACGGCAGTAGCTACGCCGTGCCCAACTCGTACTTCCTTATCGACGCGGCCAAGCCCAGCAGCACCAGCTTTACCCTGAGCAACGTGCCGGTGGGCGACTACACCGGCGCCAGCTTTATAGTGGGCGTCGACTCGACCGCTACCAAAGCCGACCCGTTGCAGCTGACCGACGCCCTCAACCCAGCCAACAACATGTATTGGGTGTGGAGCACCGGCCACATCTTTATGAAGCTGGAAGGCACCGTGACCTCGACCAGCCCCAACAAGGCGCTTACCTGCCATGTGGGTGGCTACCGGGCTCCGTACAGCGCCATTGTCACGGCCGCACCGTCCTTCAACGGCACTACGCTGCAGGTGCGCGCCCACCATGCCCCCCAGCTTCAGTATTCGGCTAACATCCTTAAGCTATTTGACGGCCCTACGAAGTTCACGCTGAGCAACTTTTCAACCACCATGATGCCGAGTGCGGCCTCGGTGCAAGTGGCCAATAACTACGCGGCCGGCATGTTCGCGGTCAAAAATATTCAAGCCAACTAGGGGGGTAGGGCCATGCTGCTGCGTACGCTTCTGCTGGCTTTGCGCCGGCCGCTGGCCCACTGGCGGCTGGCGGCCGTGGTAGCGCTGGGCGGCGCGGTGGTGGGCAGCGCCAGCTGCCGCCAGGTTGCTGGCCCCGAGCTGGCAGTACCCGGCACCACGCAGCCTGCCAACTTTCCGGCCATGGTGTACGGGCTAGCCCAAAACCCACCCGACGCGGCCACTTTCGAGCTAGGCCGGGCGCTGTTTTACGACGCCCGGCTTTCGAGCGATGGCACGGTGTCGTGCGGGTCGTGACACCAGTCGTTCGCGGCATTTGCCCATGCGGGCCAGGCGCTCAGCCCTGGCGTAGGCAGCCAGCTGGGCGCTCGCAATGCGCCGGCCCTGCAAAACCTGCGCTGGCGCCGGGGCTTCATGGCCGACGGCGGCGTGCTGGGCCTAGAGCTGCAAGCGCTGGCCCCACTCACCGACGCGCACGAAATGCACCTGCCGCTAGCCGACGCCCTAGCTAAGCTCAACGCCGACCCCGTATACCAGCGGCGCTTCGCAGCTGTTTATGGGCCAGGCCCGATCGGCACTCCGCAGTTTCTGCGGGCACTAGCGCAGTTTACAGCGGCCCTCACTTCGGCCAATTCGCGCTACGACAAGTATATGCGGCACGAAGTGGGGGGCGCGCTTACGGCCCCCGAGCTGCGCGGCCGGGCGCTGTTTCAAGACAAGTGCAGCGGCTGCCACGCCACCGACTTATTCACCGACGAAAGCTTTCGCAACAATGGCCTTGACCACACGTTTGCGCGCGATTCGGGGCGGGCCCACATCACGGCCCGGCCCACCGACCGGGGTCGCTTCAAGGTGCCGAGCCTGCGCAACGTGGCCCGTACCGCGCCCTATATGCACGACGGCCGCTTTACCACCCTGGCGGCCGTGCTGGCTCACTACGACCACGGCGTGCAGCTCTCGCCTACCCTCGACCCACTACTACACCAGCCCGGCGGTCGGCTGGGCATTCCGCTCTCGGCTTTAGAGCAGGCCAATCTGTTGGCTTTTCTGAATACGCTGACTGACACCGACTTTTTGACCGACGCCCGTCTTGCAGCACCCAAGCAAACGGAGTAGCTAGGCCGAAACTAACTGGCCTTGCTACTCCGTTGCATAACTGAATAGACAATTTCTGGCGTCCTTCCCGTTAGTATATCCTATGGCTTTTCGCGCTACCTCCCTCTCCTACTGCGGTATCCTGCTGAGCGCGCTGGCGCTGGGCGCCGCCAGTTGTAGCCAGGGCGGCGCCGATACCGCCGAGCCTACGCCGGCCGCGCCCACGCCCTACGCGCTCACCGTGCCAGCCGGCTTCCCTACCCCCCTCATCCCGGCCGATAATCCGCTCACCAACGAGGGGGTAGCGCTGGGCCGCCGGCTGTTTTACGAGAAAGCGTTGTCGAACACTGGCACGATGAGCTGCGGCTCGTGCCACCAGCAAAGCAAGGCGTTCACCGATGGCCTGCCCCTGGCCTTGGGCGTCGATGGCGTGGCCAACCCGCGCGGCACCATGTCGCTGGCCAACGTGGGCTGGAGCACGCAGCTCACCTGGGACGGCGCCTTCACCACCCTCGAAACGCAGGCACTCAAGCCCCTCGAAAACACTATTGAACTGCACCAGCCCCTCACGGTGGGGGTAGGCAAGCTACAGGCCAGCAGCGCGTATCCGCCGCTGTTTCTGGCGGCATTCGGCACGCGCACCATTACCAACGAATTGGTTTTGAAAGCCCTCTCGCAGTTTGAGCGCACACTCATCTCCGGCTCATCGCGCTACGACAAGTACTTAACTAATGGCCGCCAGGGCTTCACGGCCGACGAAACGGCCGGGCTAGTGCTCTACAATATTCACATCAGCCCCGGCGTAGTGCGCGGGGCCGAGTGCTTCCATTGCCACACGCAGCCGCTGATGTCGTCAAACTATGAGGGCAAGTTTTTCAACAACGGCCTCGACCTCACCTTTGCCGACCCCGGCCGCGGGGGCATAACCAAGCTGGCCGTAGACCAAGGCAAATTCATTGCGCCTACCCTACGCAACATTGCTCTCACTGCGCCCTACATGCACGATGGCCGCTTCAAAACCCTGGAGGAAGTGCTCGACCATTACTCCGACCATGTGCAAATGGCTAGCCCCAACCTCGACCCCAACCTCATCCAGGGCCTCAACAATCCGCCCTTTGGTACCCACATGGACCTTACGGCCACCGAGAAAAAGCAGGTCATCGCCTTCTTGAAAACCCTGACCGACTCGACCTTCATCACCGACAAGCGCTTCGCCAATCCTAACTAAATTGTATATCTAAACGGCGGCTAATGCCTTAACAATAGGCATAGTATCAGAGGTACTAAGTAATAAAAAGGGCAGGCCACTTTGGTAAGTGGCCTGCCCTTTTTATTACTTATTCGCCGTTGGCTGTTGCCTAAATCAGCACAATCTGCGATTTAGTCTACGTTGTCGTGCAAGAAGCGATTGTCGCCCAGCAGCTCGTTGTCGTCGCTCAGGTTGAAGCGCGAGATGTTTTGGGCGCTGCTTGGCGTTACAGGCTCCAGCTTCTGGCCTCGGCGCAGGTAAGCGGGCGTGTCGAGGTGAGTCGTGGCCTCGGGCGACAGGCCCTGCGTTTGGCTGAGTTGCTGCAAGCGGCGGCGACGCTCCTCAGCCTGGGCTTCGAGCATGGCTGGGCGGGGGCGCGGCGCAGTGGGCTGTGGGCCTACCCCCCCCTGGCTTTGCCCTTGGCCCGAAACTAGTACCGGCTCGCCGGGCGCCGTGATGGGCGCACCAGACAATCCAATCTGCGCATTGGGAGTAGTGGGGCCATTCAGCTCGTAGGTAACGCGCGCCGGCTCGGGCGCAACAGGCGTCGTGAAGGTGGGCACTACTGGGGCCGGCTGGCTCACGCGCACGGGCTCGGGCGCCTGAGGCTCTGGGATAGGCGCAATGGCTACGGGCTCGGGCGTAGGCTCGGGCCGGCTGCTGCCGTTGGTCGAAATAGTGTGGGCCTCGCGGGCAAAGCCCGTAGCAATAACCGTAACCCGGATGCTCTGGCCCAGCGTGTCGTCGGTGCCGTGGCCAAAAATCATTTCGGCGTCCGCACCGGCCTTACCCTGGATGTATTCGGTGATTTCCGACAGCTCATCCATTTCCAGCTCAGCCTGGTCGCCCGACATGATGCTGAGCAGAATCCGCTGCGCTCCTTGAATGTCAGTGTTGTTGAGCAGCGGCGAGTTTAGGGCCTCTTCGGCGGCGCGGCGAGCGCGGTTTTCGCCCTCCGTCACGGAGCTACCCATCACAGCGGCACCCGAGTCCTTCATCACCGTTTTCACGTCTTCGAAGTCCACGTTCACGTCAGCCGTCACCGTGATGATTTCGGCAATTGACTTAGCTGCTGTGGTCAGTACCGTGTCAGCCTTAGCAAATGCCTGGCCCATGGTGAGGTTACCATACAACTGGCGCAGCTTATCGTTGAGAATCACCAGCACCGTATCGCAATGCTCGCTCAACTCCTTGATGCCTTGCTCGGCCTGGTCACGCTTCTTCTTGCCCTCAAAGAGGAACGGCGCCGTCACAATGCCCACCGTCAGGATGTTCAGTTCCTGGGCTACCTGGGCGATAACCGGCGCCGCGCCCGTGCCCGTGCCACCGCCCATACCCGCCGTGATGAATAGCATCTTAGTGCCATTGCTTAGCAGCTCGCGGATTTGATCGCGGCTTTCCATAGCGGCCTGGCGGCCGCGCTCAGGCTTGGCGCCCGCGCCGAGGCCTTCGGTCAGGTCCACTCCAATTTGGAGCTTATTAGGCACCGTAGAGCTTTCTAACGCCTGCCGGTCGGTATTGCAGATAATAAACTCCACGTCCTTGATGCCCTGCTTGTGCATGTGCTTCACGGCGTTGGAGCCCCCGCCCCCTACCCCAATCACCTTAATGATGGAACGGCTCTGGGTCGGAATGTCGAAGGTAAAATTCATAACGAGTTAATTATGAGTTATGAATTATGAGTTATGAATTACGGACTGACAGTCTTCCTCAGCGGAAGAGACAACTCATAATTCATAACTCATAACTCATAATTAATTTAATATTGCTTGTCGTCAAAGTCATCAATTAGAATCCCCTTCAGCTTGCGAGTGATATCACCCAAAAACTTGAGGCCCTTCTGCTCTTTCGGCGGCTTGGGGACTTCGGGGGGGGTAGGCGCGGCAGGCTGCACCGCAGCCGGTGGAGCCGGCGTGAAAGTGGGCACCACTGGCGCGGCTACCGGGGCAGCAGGCTGGTAGCTGTAAGCAGGGATTTCTTCCTCACCATAGCCGGGGCGCGCAATCCGCTCGTCCTGCGCTTGGTAGCCAGCCAGCACGAGGCCCACGCCCGTGGCGTGCATCGGCGACTTTACGGCTTCGATTTTTCCCTTACCCAGGTGCTGGTTGGGGTAGCCAATGCGCGTTTCGAGGCCGGTGAGGTATTCAGTCAACTGCTCCAGGTTCTGAAGCTGGGAGCCACCACCAGTCAACACAATACCAGCCGAAAGCTGCTCGTGCAGGCCCATACGGTAAATCTCAGCGTACACTAGCTCGATAATCTCCGACATGCGGGCTTCGATGATGTAAGCCAAGTTTTTGAGCGATACCTCCTTGGGCGGACGGTTGGGTAGGCCCGGAATGCTTACAATTTCGTAGTCGCTAGCTTCTTCGGCGATGGCTTTGCCAAATTTTACTTTCAGCTGTTCCGCCTGGTTAGGCGTCACATTGCAGCCCTGCTTAATATCCTGGGTAATGATATTGCCCCCAAACGGCAGCACCGCCGCGTGGCGAATAATACCATCCTTAAACACAGCCAAATCGGTCGTGCCGCCGCCAATGTCAATCAGCGCTACGCCAGCTTCTTTCTCCTCGTCGCTCAGCACCGATACGCTCGATGCCAGCGGCTCCAGAATAAGGTCGGCAATTGCCAGCCCAGCCTTAGTCACGCACTTGTTGATATTATTAATAGCCGCACTCTGCGCTGTGATAATGTGAAAGTTACCTTCCAGCCGCACGCCCGCCATGCCAATGGGGTCAAGCACACCGCCCTCAAAATCCACTTTGTAGTCCTGAGGCATCACGTGGATAATCTGTGAGCCGGGCGGCGTCACCAGCCGGTACATGTCGGCCGTGAGGCGGTTCACGTCGTCCTGGGTTATTTCGTTGTCGCCGCTGGGCCGCGTGATAGAGCCATTGTGTTGCAGCGACTTGATGTGCTGCCCCGCAATGCCCACGTTCACGACGCCGATGTCGATGCCCGATTGCTCCTCTGCCTGCCGAATAGCGCGCTTAATAGCATCCACGGTTTTATCAATATTAAGCACTACGCCTCGCTGTACCCCTTCGGAAACCGCTTTGCCCATGCCCAGAATTTCGAGCTTACCATACTCGTTTTTACGGCCCACTAAGGCGCAGATTTTCGTGGTACCAATGTCGAGACCGACGACTATTTTATCTTGTTGCATGTGGAGGTAGTGGGCAGTGAAAGAGCAGTGACTAAACTAGTTAGCAAACTAGCTGAAAAATATATTTTTGATTAACAGGCGATTACTACTCGCATATTATTTGGTTTTGGTATTCCACGTTTACACGGTGGTAAGTATCCCAGCCTAAAACCGAAGGAATTTGACGGTAAAATACCATCAATTTAGCGAATTTTCCAGAAATATCTTCGGGAGTCCCAAATTCCACCCGTTGGTCGCCGACCTGTTGCGTGAAGCTGAGCTTGCCACCCGGCTCCACAAAAACCTCCGCCACCTGCGCCCGCCAACAGGGATGTTCGTCCACGTAGCGCAAAAAATCGAGGTAGCCGCGGCTGGTACTATCTTGGAAAAAAGTGGGGGGTAGGGTACCACCGCCCGCCCGGCTCACCGTGGCCACTCGCGCCGTGTAGAGCGGCGATAGGGGTAGGCGCCGGCCATTGGCATCGACGTAGGTATCGAGGCGGTCGTCGGAGTGTACTAAGCGGGCAATGGGCCGGTTTTGGTGAATATCGGCGTGTAGGTTGCCGGCTAGATCGCGGTACACCTGCGCATCGCGCACAAACGGATGCGCCCGCAGGCGGCCCTCTAGCTCACGCAAGCGTGCGCCTTGGGGCACGGTGCCAATTACCGGCTCCTTGCCACCGTTAGTTAGCAGCGCCGTCACGCCCCGCTCGCTGATAAAATAATTATCAAACTCGTTGGCCACATTTACCACCACATTCTGCACCGGGCGGTGGGCCTGGCGCAGCGCTGCAAACGCGGCCATGCCACCCAAGCCCAACAGGCAGGCCAGCGCGACGAGCAGATTGCGAACGGTCTTATTCATAATAATCGCAGATTGACGTTAATTGAGCTACTGCTGCAGCTTCAACGAACGCTTGTTTTCAAGCAGAGGGGCAGGAAATAATCTACTACTGTTGCAAGCAAAAGTCCAGCTTAAAGAGTAGTATAAATTCGGCTAACTCAGGATAGTTTTCAATTGCGGCACAAGGGTATCAATATCGCCCGCACCTACCGTCGCCAAGATGTCAAAAGTAGGATTATTTTTCACATTTTCCAACACTTGTGTTTTGGTTTGCAATGATTTAGCTTCGGATGTAATATCCGCCAACAGCATCTCGGCCGTGACGCCTGGCAGGGGTAGCTCACGGGCGGGATAGATATCCAGCAGCACTACTTCGTCGGCCAAACTTAGACTTTTTGAAAAGCCAGCGGCAAAATCGCGGGTGCGCGTAAACAGATGCGGCTGAAAGATGACGCGCAGTTTTTTAGTTGGGTACAGCACTTTCAATGACCGCAGAAACGCCTCAATCTCGCGCGGATGGTGCGCGTAGTCGTCTACGTATACTTTGTCCGGGGTGGTTACGATAAATTCGAAGCGTCTTTTTACGCCCCGGTAGGCAGCCACGGCCTCAGGCAATTGCGTTTGCGTGACGCCAAAAAATTGCGCAGCCGCAGCGGCCGCTAGCATATTTTCTACGTTGTGAAACCCCGGCACGGCCAGCGCCAAGCCCTCTACTACCCCCTGCGGCCCGTGGTAATCGAAGTGAAATTGGTGGCCTTCAACCGTAATTGGTGAAGCGTATAAATCGGCGCCTTGCGCGGCCGTGAGGCCATAGCGCAGCACTCGCGTGCCGGGCGGCACCGCAGCCGCCACGCGCGCATCGGCAGTGTGGTTGAGCAGCAGCGTGCCACCGGGTTTCAGCTGGCTCACAAACTGGCAAAAGGAATTAATTAGCGCGCTTTGTTCGCCATAAATATCGAGGTGGTCGGCATCGGTACTCGTCACGATGGCCAGGTCGGGGTGCAGCGTCAAAAAGCTGCGATCATACTCGTCGGCCTCCACTACCACGGGCGCCTCCGGGCTCTGCGGCAGCAATAGATTCGACCCCAGATTCACCGCAATTCCGCCCAAAAATGCGCCAGCGTCGAGGCCCGCGTGGCGCAGCAAATGTGCTACCATGCTACTGGTCGTGGTCTTGCCATGGGTGCCGGCCACGGCGATGGTGGGCCGGCCTTCGGTGAGCACGCCCAGCACTTGGCTACGCTTGCGAATGTCGTAGCCCTGCGTGCGCAGCCACGCCCATTCGAGGCTAGCAGCCGGAATAGCGGGCGTGAGGACGACCAGCGTCTGCGCTTTATTTTCCCGAATTTCGAGCGGAATATTCTCCACCGCATCGACGTAGTGCACCGCAATTCCTTCAGCTTGCAGCGCTTGCGTCAGGGGCGTTTCAGTTTTGTCATAGCCACTCACCTGGTGGCCGTTGGCCTTAAACCAGCGCGCCAGCGCCGACATACCAATGCCCCCGATACCGAGAAAAAATATGAAAGGAAATTGCTGCATTTTCAGGGGGTAGGCGGGATTATGTTCACGCAGGGTTGCGGGCCGTTTACTACAGGGTTTCGCAGTGCGCTATTTTAACAAACTGAATAATTCATCCACAATAGCTGTCGTCGCATTAGGGCGGGCCAACGCCCGCACGCGCTCACTTAGCTGCTGCTGCCGCGTGGGGTCGGCGAGTAGGCGCAGCGTTTCGTCGTAGAGGCGTTCAGGAGCATGGGCGTCGGTAATGAGGACGGCCGCGCCTTTGCTTACCAACGAGAGCGCATTCTTAGTCTGATGGTCCTCCGCCACATTGGGCGAGGGCACCAGTACACTCGCCTTGCCCGTGAGGCAAAGCTCTGATACTGAGAGCGCCCCGGCCCGGCTCACGACCACGTCTGCAGCGGCATACGCCAGGTCCATGCGCCGAATAAATTCCAGCGCTTGCAAGTGGTCGGCGGCGTAGGGTAAGGCTTGCTGCTGGGCTTCGGGATAATAGAGTTTACCGGTTTGCCACAGCAATTGCACGCCCGCCTCGCGCAGGCGGGGTAGGGCGGCCGCGGTAGCTAGGTTGAGCGTGCGCGCGCCGAGGCTACCCCCTACTACGAGCAAGGTTTTTTTGGTAGGGTCAAGGTTGAAAAATTGCTGCGCTTCGGCAAGTTGACCGTGGGCAATTTCGGTGCGCACAGGGTTGCCAGTGAGCACGATTTTATCGGCTGGAAAAAACTTTTCCATGCCATCATAGGCCACGCATATTTTACTTACGCGACGAGCCAACAATTTATTCACCAGGCCAGCATACGAATTCTGCTCCTGAATTAAACTCGGAATACCACGCGAAGTGGCGGCTAGCAGCACGGGCGCCGATGCGTAGCCGCCTACCCCCACTACGGCGTCGGGTCTAAAGTCTTGAATTAATTTTCCGGCCTTGCGCACTGCCCGAAATACCCGCACCGGAAATAAAATATTTTGCGGCGTGAGGCGGCGCTGTAGGCCCGTAATATCAAGGCCCACAATTTGGTAGCCAGCTTCGGGCACTCGGGTCATCTCCATGCGGCCGTTGGCGCCCACGAATAAGATCTCGGCGTCGGGCTGGCGCCGCCGGATTTCATTCGCAATTGCCACCGCCGGGAAAATGTGCCCGCCCGTGCCGCCTCCGGAGATGATGAATTTCATTTTACTAATTGGTAATTGTTGGTTGTTAACTGGTTTTGGCTATTAATTGCTGACTGCTTTATCGGAAGTTGAGGCAACAATCAACTACTACCAATCAACAAGCACTACGCATACTGGGCGCGCTGGCTGGGGATGCGCGCCGTATCGGCGGGCTCACCGGCCATGGGGCGAGTTTCGCGCTCACCACGGCTTACAGCCAGAATAATACCGACACTCAGCCCAGTAAAAATGAGTGAGGTACCGCCCATGCTCAGCATAGGCAGGGGTAGGCCCGTTACCGGACCCAGACCCACCGCTACACCCATATTTACCATAGCCTGCAATACGAGGCTGAAACTCAACCCGGCCGACAGCAAACCGCCAAATGCTCCCTGACTATTCATCACCGTTTTAAGCCCTCGATATAGAAATGCGAGGTAAAGAAAGAGCACCGTTAAGCCGCCAATCATGCCATATTCTTCGATAATAATGGCGTAGATAAAGTCGGAATATGGGTGCGGCATAATGTTGCGCTCGGTGCTTTTGCCAGGGCCTTTGCCAGTGAGGCCACCGGTAGCAATGGCAATGAAGGAGTGCTCCAGCTGGAAAGCCGGCTTTTTGTTCGGATTAGAGAAATTTTCCAGGCGCGACTGCACCGTTTTCCAGCGCTGACCAGCTACTAGCCCTACCCCCCCCAACGTGGCCCCAATGAGCACCATTACCAGCATTTGCTTCATGGGCACGCGGCCGATAAACATGAGCAGCAAGCAGGTGAGAAATAGCAGCAAAGCGGTCGAAGCATTTGACAATACGATAAGACCACAAATAACTCCTACCCAAAGCATTACGGGCAGCAGCGTGCTTTTGAAATCGTGCAAATGCTGCTGCCGACGGCTCAGCATACTCGCCAGGTGCGAGATGAGCGCCAGCTTGGCCAAGTCGGAGGGCTGAAACGTTTGGTTAATCACCGGAATGGTGAGCCAGCGCGAAGCGCCGTTGGTCTCGCCACCCATAAAATAAGTAAATAGCAGCAGCGGCACCGAAATCAGCAGTGCGTAGAGCGACAACCGTGAGTAGTGGCGGTAATCGATGCGGTGAGCTAACCACATCAAGCCCAAGCCAATAAATATCAAACTACTGTGCTTGAGCACAATCATCTCGACCGAGCCGGTGCGGCCGTGCAGCTCGTTGCGGTACGCCAGCGTGCCAGTGGCCGAGTACACGACGGCAATGCTGATGAGCGAAAACAGAATGACGATGGCCCACAGAATAGGGTCGCCCTTGAGGTTGCGCTGCAGCCAGGTGTGGGTGGTGGGGGTTTCCATAAATCGCAGATTTAACGGATTAAACTGATTTTGCTGATGCGGCGGGGGGTAGGGCCCGCACGGCAGCGGCAAACTGCCGGCCGCGGTCCTCGTAATTCTTAAATAAATCGAAGCTGGCACAGCAGGGCGAAAGCAGCACCACATCGCCGGGCGCGGCTAGCGCGGCGGCGCGCTGCACGGCGTCGGCCATACTCTGGGTTTCTTCCAAGTGCGGCACAGTGTCGGCAAACGCGGTGCGCAGCTTAGTATTATCTACACCGAGACACACCAGGGCCTTCACTTTTTGCGCGGCCAGCGGCTGAATGCTGGCGTAGTCGTTGCCCTTGTCGGTGCCGCCCGCAATCCAGACAATGGGGTGCTTGATGCCGTCGAGGGCATACCAGGCCGCCTCCACGTTGGTGGCTTTGCTGTCATTGATATACTGCACGCCGTCGGTTTCTGCCACGAGCTGTAGGCGGTGGTCGGCGTTGTGAAAGCTGCCAAGCGCTTGCTCGATAGCGCTGCCGCTCACCCCAGCCACCCGCGCGGCGAGCACCGCGGCGAGCACGTTTTGGCGGTTGTGCTCACCGATAAGCGGGGAGGTAGCGGTGCTGATTAGTTCGGTGGGGCTGTAATAGCCCGGCAGCAGGTCGATGCATACCTGCTTGTCCTTCTTGTAGTAGCCGCCCAGCTGAATATCGGTGCGATGATGCAAACTGAAGGGCATCTGGTGCATCGGGCGCAGGGCCCCAATAAAATTGCGCTGAATAGTCGCGTCGTCGGCGTTGTAGATAAACGTGCCACTGCTGTCCTGATTGCGCACCATCCGGAGCTTGGCGCGAGCGTAGGCGTCGAGCGAGTAGTCGTAGCGGTCGAGATGGTCAGGCGTAATATTGAGCAGCACCGCAATCCAGGGCTGAAAAAACTGAATATCATCAAGCTGAAAGCTGCTCAGCTCCAGCACGTAGTAATCATACGTATTTTCTACCACCTGCTCGGCCAGCGAGTAGCCCACGTTGCCGGCCAGGCCCACGTTCAGGCCAGCTTCGCGTAGCAAATGGTAAGTGAGCAGCGTGGTAGTGGTTTTGCCGTTGGTGCCCGTGATAGCAATAAAGCGGGCTTGCGTGTAGCGGCTAGCAAACTCAATCTCAGAAATAATTGGAATCTGATGCTCGCGTAGGGCCTTGATAACGGGCGCTTTTTCCGGAATGCCAGGGCTTTTCACTACCTCAGTAGCCTGTAGAATACGGTCAAGCGAATGCGTATTTTCTTCAAACTCAATACCAGCTTGACGCAGCTTTTCCCGGTACGCGGGCTGAATGGCGCCGCGGTCGGACACGAATACGGCGAAGCCTTTGGCCTGCGCCAACAGCGCCGCCCCTACCCCACTCTCGGCGGCGCCCAGCACCACCATATTTTTAGCAGTATCAGCCATTGTTTAGCGCAGCTTTAGAGTAACCAAGGTGATGACGGCCAGCATAATCCCGACAATCCAGAAGCGCGACACGATTTTAGATTCGTGGTAGCCAAGCTTTTGGTAGTGATGGTGCAGCGGCGACATGCGCAGCAGTCGGCGGCCTTCGCCATACTTGCGCTTGGTGTATTTAAACCAGCTCACCTGCACAACTACCGACAGGTTTTCAATAATAAATACGCCGCACAGAATGGGAATTAGCAACTCTTTGCGCACCGCCAGCGCCAGCACCGTAATAATGCCGCCGAGCGCTAATGAGCCCGTATCGCCCATGAATACCTGCGCCGGATAAGAGTTATACCACAAAAAGCCAATGCAGGCCCCGACAAACGCCGTACAAAAAATGACCAACTCGCCCGAATCTGGAATAAACATAACATCCAGATAATCAGCCAGAAAAGCATTGCCGCTAACAAACGCGAAAATGGCCAGCGTAACGCCGATAATGGCCGAAGTACCGGCCGCTAACCCATCGAGCCCGTCGGTGAGGTTGGCGCCATTGCTGATTGCCGTAACCAGAAATACGACAATTGGAATGTAAAACAGCCCATACAGCCCCCTGAATGCGGTGCCAGCCTGAGCAAATAAATCGCCGTAGTTCAGCTCATTGTTTTTCATAAACGGCACCGTCGTGATGGCCAAGTGCACGTCTTTAAAAACCTTGCTGGCATCGACGGCGGAGTATTGCCCATTGGGTAGCAAATATTCCCGCACCGTAATCTCGTTGCTATAAAACAGCACCCAGCCTACCGTAATACCTAAGCCAATCTGACCCAGTACTTTAAAACGCCCACTTAAGCCTTCTTTATTCTTACGAAAAATCTTGATGTAGTCGTCCAGAAACCCAATTAGCCCGAGCCAAACCGTGCTCAGCAGCATGAGAATAATGTAGATATTGCGCAGGCGTGCAAACAGCAACACAGGCACCAGAATAGCCAGCAAGATGATGAGGCCACCCATGGTAGGGGTACCCTTTTTCTCGCTTTGGCCTTGCAGGCCGAGGTCGCGGATGGTTTCGCCGAGCTGCTTACGTTGCAGCACATTAATGAGCTTGCCACCGAATATTTGAGCGATAAGCAACGACGTCACCACGGCCAGCGCGGCGCGAAACGTCGTGTATTGAAACACACCCACACCGGGAATGTGGTAGTGCTCGTGGAGGTAGCGAAAGAGGTAATAAAGCATTTTTGATAATAATGAATTATGAGTTACGAGCTGTGAATTGGACCTTGTTTAAGCGAGCAATTCACTATCTACCATTCATAATTTTACTTGGCTTCGAGCAAGGCGGCGCGTAGCTCCTCGCGGTCGTCGAAGTGCGTTTTTACGCCTTTGATTTCTTGGTAAGTTTCATGGCCTTTGCCGGCTACCAGCACGAGGTCTGTAGGACGGGCCAGGGCCACGGCGGCCCGAATGGCAGCGCGGCGGTCGGCAATGGTTTGGGTGTGGGCGTCGGCGGGGGGTAGGACGCCGGCCTGCATCTGGCGCAGAATGTCGAGCGGGTCTTCGTCGCGCGGGTTGTCGGAGGTCAGAATTACCTCGTCCGAAAACTGGGCCGCGAGCCGCGCCATAATGGGGCGCTTGGCCGCGTCGCGGTTGCCACCGCAGCCCACCACCGTGATGATGCGCTGCTCGGGCCGGCGCGTCTGGTGCAGCGTCTGGAGCACGTTTTCGAGGGCATCGGGCGTGTGGGCATAGTCTACGACGCCGCTGATAGACTGGCCCGGCACGGTCACGGGCTCGAAGCGGCCGGGCGCGGTGGTCAGGCCCGACAAGATGGTGAGCACCTCAGTGGGGTCTTCGCCCAGCAACACGGCCGCACCATATACGGCCAGCAAGTTGTAGGCATTGAAAACGCCGATGAGCCGGAAATGCACCTCGCGCTCGTCGATTTCGAGCAGCAGGCCGTGCATCTCATTCGCTACCAGGCGGGCCCGAAACGTGGCGGCCGAGCGCAATGAATACGTAGCGCGGCGAGCAGCCGTGTTTTGCAGCATCACCGGGCCACGCTTGTCGTCGGCGTTGGTGAGGGCAAACGCTGTTTTGGGCAGCGCGTCGAAAAAGCCTTTTTTAGCCTTCAGGTAGTTATCGAAGGTGCCGTGGTAGTCGAGGTGGTCGTGGGTAAGGTTGGTAAAAATGCCGCCCGCAAAGCGCAGGCCGCCCACCCGGTGCTGGGCCACGGCGTGGCTGCTCACCTCCATGCAGGCGTGAGTGCAGCCAGCGGCCACCATGCGCGCCAGCAGCTCGTTGAGCCGGATGGCGTCGGGCGTGGTATGGGTGCTGGCAATGACGGTTTCGTCAATCTGATTCTGCACCGTACTCAGCAGGCCGGCGTGGTAGCCTAGCTCGCGCAGCAGCTTGTGCAGCAGGGTAGCGCAGGTGGTTTTGCCGTTGGTACCGGTCACGCCCACTAGCACCAACTGGCGCGAGGGGTGGCCGTAGAACGAGCTGGAAATAGCCCCTAGCGCGGCGGCTGAGTCGGCCACCTGCACGTAGGTGGTGGCTGGGTTCAGCTCGGCGGGCAACTCTTCGCACACGATTACCCCTACCCCCTGCCCCACGGCCGTGCCGATAAACTTATGCCCATCGGTGGCCGTGCCGCGCAGGGCACAAAACAGCTGCCCCGGCCCCGCCTGGCGCGAGTCGAGGGTTAGGCCGGCCACAGGCACATCGGGGTTACCGTGCTGGGTGAGCACGTCCACGTCGGTGAGCAGGGCAAAAAGGGGAAGCGTACTCATGCGGCTTTTCGGTTTTTGGCAGGCGAAGTGCTAGCGTTCATTCTGGCGCTGGTTCCCGCAGTGGGCGCGGGCGCAGGCGTGCGCTGAGTCGTGCGGATATCGGGTTTACTGGTCGTTTTCTTGACCTTGGCAGGGGGGGTAGGACTGGCGGCTTTTTTACCTGGAGTAGCAGGCTTTTTGTCCACTTCTTTGCTTCCCGTCGTTTTGTCCTTGCTGCCGGCAGCTTTGGCCGTCGTTTCGGTTGGCTTGGTAACCGATTTTGCTTTGGTAGCAGTGGCTTTGGTTGTTGGCCTCACGGCTGTTCTGGCGGCTTTAGCGTGGCTGCTTACCTCAGCCGGAATCAGCAGCGTATTCTCCTCGATTTCGGTGTGGGCGGGTGCGGGCAACGCCAGCGGGGCGGCGGTAGGAGCGGCGGTGGGCGCCAGCACCAGGCTCACCACTAAGCCGCGCCGGGCGGGGTCACCGGCTGCCACCGACTGCTCACGCACGCGGCCGGTGCCACTGGCTTGCACCTTGATGCCCCGGTTTTCTAGTAGGAACAACGCGTCACGGAGGGTCAAGCCCCGCACATCGGGCATGCGGCCGGGGTGGGCTACGCTGGCATCGGGGCGCAGGGCCACGGTGCGGGCCACAAAGGCCGTATCAGCGGAGCGGATGGCGCGCACCCACTCTTCGCCGCCGGTGGCGTGCGTTTGGCCGGGTAGGCCGATGCGGTCGCACACCAGCGCTATTTCTTGCTGAAGGCCAGCGCGCACCAGCGGCACCGGTGAGCGCCGGGCCGGAATGCGCGCCAGCATGGGGCGCTGGCTAGCTTGGTCGCGGGCCATGCAGCGGTCGGCAATATCACGGAACACCGGCGCAGCTACGTCGCCGCCGTAGATGCGGCCCTTGCTCGGCGAGTCAATCACCACAATGCAGCTATACTTGGGCTTGTCGGCTGGAAAAAAGCCGCAGAAACTGGTCGAGTAGGTTTTGGTGTACTGCCCGTTCTTGAACTTCCAAGCTGTGCCGGTTTTGCCCGCAATGCTGTAGTCTTTGGGCCGAATGGACTTGGCGGTGCCTTCCAACACCACGCCCTCCAAAATGGCGTGCAGCTTGCGCAGCGTGGCGTCGGAGCAGATTTTAGGATTCAATACTTGCGTGTCGAAATGCTCTACCACCTGGTCGGCCTGCTTGATTTCGCGCACAATCATGGGCGCCACCTTCACGCCGCCGTTGGCCACGGCATTGTAGAAAGCCAGCGTCTGGAGCGGTGCCAATTTCAGCTCGTAGCCAATGCTCATCGTTGAGAGCGAGGTGCGGCTCCAGCTGCGGTCCTTGGGGTCCTTCACGTAGGGTAGGGCCTCGCCGTTCATCTGAAAGCCCAGCGCCTTGTCGAGGCCAAAGCGCTTGAGGTAGTCGGTATACTGCGTGGGGTTGCCGGCAAAGTGCTCCTGCACCAGTCGCGCCACCCCGATGTTGCTCGATTTCTCAAACACCTGCTGCACCGTGATACGGCCGTTGGCGTGCGAGTCCGTCTTCACGGCGCCGCCAATAAACATGCGGCCGGGGCCGGTATCCACCATGTCGTCGAGTTGCAGGCTGAGGTCAGCTTCAAACACGGCCATCATCGACGCCAGCTTAAACGTTGAGCCCGGCTCGGTGCGGCCCTGGTCAGCAAAGGCGTAGTTGTAGTCCTCTTTATACGTGCCGTCGGCAGCCTTGCCTAGGTTGGCCACGGCCTTGATTTTGCCGGTTTTCACCTCCATCAGGATAACGCAGCCGTACTTGGCATCATTCGAAACCAACGCCTTGTAGAGCGCGTCTTCGGCGCCATCCTGTAGGTTGATGTCGAGTGTCGTCTTCACATCGTAGCCCGGCTGGGGCTTGATTTCGGTCCCGTCGTACACGGGTTTCAAGCCGCCCGGCACGCGCTCAAACAGCGCTTCGCCCGACTTGCCCGCCAGCTTCTGCTGAAAGGTAAACTCCAAGCCAGCGCCGTTCTTGTCCTCGTTCACGAAGCCTACCGTACGCTGCGCCAGCCCACCGAAGGGCCGGAAGCGCTTGTCTACTTTCTCAAAAATGGCTCCGCCCCGGCGCTTGCCCCGGAAGATGGGCCAGCTAGCGAGTTCCTTCTTTTCCTGGAAATTAATCTGTCGCGAGTTCAACCGCAGGTAGCGCACATCGCGGTCACGGTGCGCGTCCATGAGCTTGCGCCGATACTCCTGCACGCTGCGGTCCTGAAAGAAGTGCGCCAGGTGCCAAGCCAGCGAATCCACATTGTGGCTGAAGGTGGCGTCATCGACCACCCCCGGGTCCCAGGCCACTCGGTAAAAGGGCAGCGAGGTCGCCATGATGCTCTCGTTGTCGGAGTAGATGTTGCCGCGCGTGGCCGGCACTGGCTGGTAGCTGATGCGGCGCTCCTGCTCCAGGGCACGCCACTTGGCGCCCTCTTGGTACTGGATGCGCGAGATTTTCCAGGCCACGGCGCACGAGAACAGCGCCACCCCCAGAAACGCGAGCCGCACCCGCGTGACAATGGATTTTTTAACGCTGCTTTTCATGGCTTAATTTTTTGGCGGCTCGACTCTGATTTATTTGGGCCGTCTTGTGCTTTTTTGTACTAGATTCTTTAACAGTATTCTTACTGCGATTTTCTCTCTTAGAAGCTGACCCACTGTGCATCAGCTTCTTATCATTTTTAGCCTCGACAGGAGGGGTAGGGGCATCTTCATCGGCGAGGCCGGGCGGCGGCGCGCCCAGCTCGGGCGTATCGTCTTCGGGCAGGCCTAACTCCTGCCGGCGAGCCCGACCCTGAATAGAATCAGCCCGGACAGACGCTACCGAGTCGCGGGCGGCGCGGGCAGCCAGCGTATCGGCCGTGAGCACGGGCATGGCTTCGAGCTCGGCTTCATCGAGGCGACCGGCCGGCACCGCAATGCGGAAGGGTGGCGACGAGCTCTCTACCAGCCCGATAGCGGCCACCTTGCGGGCCACTTCGCTCTGCTTGCTGGCCTCCATGTAGTCCGATTTTAGGGTAGTATAGTCGGCGCGCAAGTCCTCCGTCTCTTGCTTAAGCCGCTGAATATTACGGTTCATGCGGTTACCGTAGTGCGTGTTGCCGATGTAGAGCAGCGTGAGCAGCATCACGAACAACAGCTTAGGCAGAAAGCGCACCGGCAAGCCCTCGCGAAACAAGCCATCGAGGCCCGTGAAGCGGTCGAGCAAGGAAAACAGACTCCAGCCGGTGGCGGTGGTGCCATCGTGCCGCTCCCAGGCGGGCGCTGTAAACTCGACGGGCGCTGGAGCGGGCTTGCGCACCTTTGGGGCAACGGGTGGCGGCGTGGGCGCCGCTACTGGTTCGGCTACCGGGGGGGGGGTAGGGGCCGCTACGGGCGGCGCCACCACGCTAGCCGGAGCCTCGTTTACAGGCTCGGGTGCACGCGGGGGGCGCACCGTATTGGCGCGGGGCGGGCCAGCCGCAGCAGGACGTATCGTATTACCGGCCATGAGCTTACGCAGGAATAGAGGTTCGGACGCCAATACGCAGCTT
>Ga0160428_1000391_pt1 | contig 50988 bp, 39 predicted proteins | sample SolpanmetagenomM_FD_108198 | JGI IMG/M metagenome (GOLD analysis project Ga0160428, IMG submission 108198) | Solar panel surface microbial communities from Lawrence Berkeley National Laboratory, California, USA - M | ecosystem: Engineered > Built environment > Solar panel > Unclassified ... | reverse complement strand
GAGCTTGTCGAAGCATCTCTACCGCGCAAGTAATCTTAACGCTTAGAGTTAGTTACGCAGTAGAGATACTTCGGCAAGCTCAGCATGACGCGCCATTTTTACCATAAAGTAATTAGCGACGGGCACTTAGCTACCCCACTCCGCTGCCTTGAACATTCTGCTGCTTGACAACTTTGATTCCTTTACCTACACGCTGGCCGACTACCTACGCCAGCTGGGCGCCGAGGTGTTGGTGCGGCGCAACGACGTGCCCCTAGGCGAGTTGCAGCAGCTACCCGTTGCGGGAGTGGTACTGTCGCCGGGGCCCGGCACGCCTGCTACGGCTGGCAATCTGCTAGCCGTAGTTGAAGCGTACCATCATAGCTTGCCCATACTGGGCGTGTGCTTGGGCCAGCAGGCGCTAGGCGAATTTTTTGGGGCCACGCTGCGCCGGGCGGCCCGGCCCATGCACGGCAAGGTATCGGAGATAATCTTACTTGGCGAAGATGCCTGGCTGACGGGTCTACCGCGGCGCCAGGCCGTGACGCGCTACCACTCGCTCGCCCTAGAAGCCAGCACGTTACCAGCGCACCTGTTGCCGCTAGCTCACACTGCCGATGCCGACCATGAACTGATGGCGTTGCGCCACGCCACGCTGCCACTCTATGGCATGCAGTTTCACCCAGAGGCCCTACTCACCACGCACGGCCAGCAGTGGCTCGCAAATTGGCTACGGTGTTGTAACATTGCGCGTCCTCGTTTGTAGGTTTCTAGTGCCGCAATGGTGGATTGGCAGGCGTATTTGCTCCCTGATTTAGCCAAGCCGTTCGTTCCCAATAAATAAGTAGTAGCATTTCTTTCTATGGTGCGCCAGCAGCAATTCGGCTTTGACTACGTGGACGAAGGCCAGGGCCCTATGCTGCTGCTACTGCACGGCCTGTTTGGCGCGCTTAGCAACTGGCGGGAAGTAGTAGAGGAATTTGCGCCTCATTACCGCGTGGTTATTCCAGTGCTGCCGGTGTACGATATGCCGCTGCTGCAAGCTACCGTACCCGGCTTGGTCGAGTATGTGGAAAACTTTGTGGACAAGTTGCAGCTACCGAGCACGTTTACCTTGCTTGGCAATTCGTTGGGCGGCCACATTGCGCTGGTTTATACCCTGCACAACCCTAGCCGCGTAGGGCAGCTAATCCTCACTGGTAGCAGTGGGTTGTTTGAAGATGGGATGGGCGGCTCTTTCCCAAAACGCGGCGACTACAACTTCGTGAACGAGCGAGTAGGCTACACGTTTTATGACCCATCCATCGCCACCAAAGAGCTGGTCGACGAAGTATTTGCCGTCACCAATTCTAATGCGAAGTGCCTGCGCATGATCAGCATTGCCCGCTCGGCGCAACGCCACAACCTAGCCCGCGAGCTGCATCGCGTTGCGGTGCCGGTGCTGCTGGTGTGGGGGCTCAACGATACCATTACGCCGCCCATCGTCGCGCACGAGTTCGAGCGCTTGTTGCCGCAGGCCGAGCTGCAGTTTCTCGACCACTGCGGGCACGCGCCCATGATGGAACGCCCTGCGGCCTTCAACCGCTGTTTGGGTCAGTTTCTGCACCGGGTGGTTCCGGTAGCGGCTTCTGCCTGACAAAGAATGGGCTGAGCGATTGCCGGCCTGGTTTTTGCCCATACTTGACAACCTTGCTAGTACATTGCTGGTCCTATTTCTACCTTGGGACGAGAGAGCTGAGCAAAATATTTAGTTGTTTTCAGCCTGAAAATAGGCACGGTGAGTAGATTCGCCAGGCATTCTTTTGCCAGGAAAAGTTGCTCGTAGTTGTTTAGTATCTGTTAGTTAATCTGTGTCGTTATGCCAGCTCTACTCGCCGAAGATTTACTCAATCAGATGATTCCGCCGCTCAAAGAGAGCGATACTACGGCCAAGGCGGCCCGGTGGCTGGAAGAATTTCACGTCACGCAACTGCCCGTGCTGACTGGCCGCCGCTATCGGGGCCTCATCACCGAGAACGACCTCGCCGACTATGAAAACCCTGATACCCAATTAGCCGACCTGGCTTTGGGTTTTGGCAATGTGCACGTGCAGCACGATCAGCACTTCTACCGCGTGATGGAGCTGGCCATTGAGAATAAGGTGCAGCTCATTCCGGTGCTCGATGAGCACCAAGAGTACGCCGGCGTAGTGACTGTAAATGATGCCTTAGCCGCCTTTGGCCCAGTGCCTGGCCCCAGTGGACAAGGCAGCATCCTGGTGCTCACGATGGAGGAGCGCGACTATTCTTTGTCGCAAATCAGCCGCTACATTGAAGAGAATAATGCCAAAATCCTGTCGGCCCACGTCGTAGCCGATGAGCATGACCCTTACCGCATTCGGCTCACGCTGCGGCTCAACACTGACAACCTGGCTCGCATCACCGCCACTCTCGAGCGGTTTGGCTACCTGGTATCGGCCCAATTCAGCGGCACGGCTGCCGTCAGCGACGACGAGCAAGAGCGTTTCGACGCGTTGCTGCGCTACCTGAGCGTCTAACTTTGCACGGTGAAGCCCCGCGCCCAGCCATCTTTTTTTTGCGCAATGAGTTGGCTGCTCCTGTGCGGGGCGCTCATCGGGGTAGCGGGCGGCGCCCAGGCCCAGACGACTACCCTACCGGCGGCCTCGCCCGATAGCTTGCGCGAGCTAAGCCAGGAGGCTCGCCCACCAGCTTTGGCCCCCGTGGTAGTGCCTACCGACACACTGGTACGCATCAGTGCCTGCCCCGGCACTCGGCCTCGGGTGCGGGTGGGAGTTATTTTCTTCGTCGGTAATGCCGTCACTAAAGAGCGTACGTTGCGGGCCGAGCTAGATTTTCGCGAAGGCGACTCGCTACTAGTAGCCGACTTGCCCGCGCGCCTGGAGGCCAATCGCCGCCGGCTCTATAATCTTCAGCTATTTCACGCGGTGCTAATGCAGGCTAGCTGCGGTAGCTCGGGAGATCTTACGCTGCTGATAAATGTGCAGGAGCGGTGGTACATTCTGCCAATCCCCATCTTCTCGCTCGCCGACCCTAATATTAATCGCTGGCTGGCCCGCCCGGCTAGCCAGCGCTGGCAGCGCCTCGACTATGGCCTGCACCTCACGCACACCAACTTTCGCGGCCGCGCCGAGCAGCTTACGGCCAATCTCCAATTAGGCTTCAACCGCAAATACGAGCTATTTTACGAAGCACCGGGGCTGGGCCGGCGGCGACGGGTAGGAGTGGGCTTCGGTATTTCGTATTACCAAAGCCGCAACCTCGATTACGCCACTTTTTTCGACCGCCCCATGCCCTTGCTGGAGCCTGAAGAAGGCACGTTTCCCATCCAGCGGTTTTACGTGTCGGGCGGTATTCGCCTGCGCCATACGGTGCAACTGGTATCGGCCATTGACGTGTCGTATCACCGCGACATTATTAGCGATACTATCCGCCAACTCAATCCGGCGTATTATCTAGGGAAGACGCAGCGTCAGTACTTGGAAGTGAGTGCAGGCATCACCGACAACAAGCGCAATACGTTCGCCTATCCTCTCACCGGGCATTTTATGCAGGCAGCCCTCACCTTTCGCCAGTTTGTGGCAACAGGGCGGCCGCCGGCCTACGCTACCGTCCAGCTGCGTTACGCCCGTTACCTCAGCTTGGGGCACAATTTTTACTATGCCCTGGGTCTATGGGGGCAGGTACGTCTACTCACCGACCGCATTGCGTACGCCGATGCGCGCGCGCTTGGCTATGATGCCTTGGTACGAGGCTACGACCGCTACGTCGTCGAAGGCCAGCACTATGGGCTAGTACAGCAGGGCCTGAGCTACCGAGCCTGGGTCCCGCCGCCTCTACGTATTCCTTTTATCAATAATCCTAAGATAAACACGTTACCCCTGGCGGTGTACCTCAACGCTTTTGCCGACGCGGGCTTTGCAGGGGGCCGGCTAGGATATTTGCCTTCCGATACCAACCGCTTGCCCGGGCAGTTGCTAGCCTCTGTGGGGCTTGGCTTGCACCTGGTGACCTACTACGACCGCGTTTTTTGTTTTGAGTTGGCCCACACCACCACGGGTTACCCAAGTACCGGATTTTTTCTACGTAGCACCTTTCCTATTTGAGCTGTTTGCCGCATGTCACCCTTGTTGTTATGAAAATTGCTATTCTGGGTAAGCCCTTTGACGATGCCGCTGCCCCTTTTCTCCAAACGCTGCTCGATGAGTTAGCCGCTCGCCAAGCCGAAGTCATCGTGGTCGAATCCTTTCGGGAGTTTATGAGCCAGCGTCTGCGACTCCCGCCCAATACGGGGAGCTTCCGACGCGGCGATTCGCTCCGCGGGGTGCAGTACGTACTCAGCATTGGCGGTGATGGCACCTTGTTGGATACCGTAACTTACGTTGGCGCCCTGCAAATCCCGATCCTGGGCATCAATACCGGTCGGCTAGGATTTTTGGCGCCGATCACCCCAGATCTCATTCCCCAGGCTATTGAAGCACTTTTTAAGGGGCATTTTACGATTGAAGAGCGCAGCTTACTGCGGGTTGACACTGACCCCGACGTTTTTGAGAAACTAAATTTTGGATTAAATGAATTTAGCATTCTCAAGCGTGACACTTCCTCCATGATTACCGTGCACACCTATATCGATGGGGAATATTTAAACTCTTACTGGGCCGATGGCCTCGTAGTCTCTACGCCCACCGGCTCTACTGGCTACTCACTAAGTTGCGGCGGGCCGGTGATGTTACCTCAAACCAACAATTTTATTATTGCGCCCGTATGCCCCCACAATTTGAACGTGCGCCCACTGGTAGTATCTGACCAAAGCGTCATTTCCTTCGAAATAGAAGGCCGTGGCACCAATTATTTACTAGCGCTCGACTCGCGCTCAACTCCCGTCGAAGCTACTGTGCAGATAGCAGTGCGACGAGAAAATTTTAACGCGCGTCTGGTTAAGCTCAACCATATTAATTTTTTGAGTACTTTACGCAATAAACTGAATTGGGGCCTGGATCGACGTAATCCAGCTACTATTCTTACCTTAAAATAAAGCTGAATAACTGAAAAAAAAGCACTTCGGATTTTTTTAGTTCCCTTTGCTTCTTACTTTTGTATTCGCTGTGAGCCACGTCCAGTAGTTTTGGACTTTTCCTTTTTGCCTTGCCAATATCTATTCTACGCTTTATGACTAAGTTTTTCACGTATTCTACTGCCCTTCTAGCGGGGCTTGTGCTGCTAGGGTCTGCGCAGCAGGCTAGTGCCCAACAGTTCAGCAAACGCAAGCAGTACACTACTATTGGAGTGAGCTTAAATGCCATGAACTACTTTGGTGATGTGAACCCAGCGAAAAATTTCGCTTCTGTTCACGCTGGCGATACTCGTCCTAACGTAGGCATTAATATTACCCATCGCTTTTTTCCCCGTGTTTCACTTCGGGGAGCCTTCGCAGTTGGGCGCATCGCCGCCAACGACGATAACGCTGGCAGTTCCTTTGGCACGGACGCATATTATCGGAATAACCGAAATATGAACTTTCGCAATAATATTTACGAGCTATCAGGCGTTGTTATTGTAGACCTAATTGAGAACCGTAACAACTATCTCAAGCGTCCTGACTTCGTGCCTTATCTCTTTGGGGGCATTGCTGGGTTTCACCATAATCCTCAGGGCACGCGCGATGGCGGTAATACTTGGGTAGATTTGCAACCACTGCAAACTGAAACAATAACCTATAGCCTCTGGCAATTCTCGTTGCCCTTTGGTGCGGGCGTTCGCTACCGCATCAACCGTAACTTGGATGTCTCGTTTGAAGTAGGTTTCCGCAAAACGTTTACTGGATATTTAGATGATGTAAGCGGCAATTATCGTGGTCCTGCAGCTTTTGGTATAGATGTTAGTCAGAACCTGCCAGTTTCCAGCTATAGCAATGCGGGGTATTTTGGTTATGGTATTACCAAAGACCACCGTGGCGGCAGTTTCGATGCGGCTGACGTAAAGCGCGGCCAGGGCAAGACCGATTGGTATACCGTTACCGGTTTCTCGCTCAATTACATCCTGAACCCCCGTATCAAAAACCCCAAATTCCGCTAGCCGACGTTCGGCTGGCTGCTTTCTTAATTTAACAGCCTGCTGAATGACCATTGCTAGGTTTTCTTCCGCACTCCCCGCTAGCCTGCTAGTAGGGAGTGCATTTTTTTTAGCTACTCCCGCGCTGGCTCAACATACCAGCGAACTGGGAATAGGCATCGGGGCGACTAATTATAAAGGCGAGCTATCGCCCCAGTTGCAGTGGCAAAACAGTCGCCCGGCACTAAATATATTTTATCGGTACGATGTTTCGGCCCCGGTTACGCTACGCGGGGGCTTTATAATAGGTGGCTTACGGGCTAATGATGCTAACGTAGGAGGCGTTACTGGTGGCGTGTCCCCGCTGCAAGGTTACCGGCAAACTCGTATGTATGGTACCGTACTGGAGTTTTCCGGGATAGTAGAATATAATTTCCTGGATTACCATTTGCGCCAAGAGCAGCATCGTACGCGTTTTACGCCCTATCTTTTTGGGGGACTGGCTGGCTACTATGTTAATACCACGACCGAAAGCCAGAACGTAGCTTTACAACCCAACTTCAACAGGAGTGGTGGCCGAGCAGGGATCTCTATTCCCGCTGGAGCCGGTATTAAGCTGGCTGTTAGCGAGCACATCAATCTAGGATTGGAAATGGGCGTGCGAAAAACCTTCACCGACCAGCTCGACCATTTGGGTGACCAAGACCCGCTGTATGTGAATTCACACGACCAAGATTGGTATTACTACTCGGGTATTAGCGTGTCTTATACCTTCTATAAAATTCTCTGCCCACCTACCTATAAACATAATAAGCGACTGCTGGAGTAGTAGGACCCTTAAATGCGAGCAGATAAAATGCAAGAAAACAGCGGCTTAATCACAAACCTATGTAGTAAAAGTAAGCTGTTAATTATGGTAGCCTTTCAAGGCACGTAGCGGCTAGCGGGGCGGGTCTGCAACCCTTTGTGTAACTTGCAGCCTCTTATACGCAAACCCCAACAATGGCCGAACGGTCCGAAATAGACCTCTCTAATATTCCTGCCCACGTGGCTGTTATCATGGACGGTAATGGGCGCTGGGCAAAGCAGCGAGGCGGCTTGCGTGTGTTTGGGCACCAAAGTGCCATTACGGCGGTGCGCGACACAGTGGAAGAAGCTGCTGAGCTAGGCATACGTTATTTGACCCTGTATGCGTTCTCGACCGAAAACTGGAACCGTCCAGCGTTAGAGGTAATGGCGCTCATGCAGCTGCTCGTGCATACCATAAGGCAAGAAACCAGTACCCTTCTAAAAAATAGCGTGCGGCTCCAAGCCATTGGCGACGTGAATAGCTTACCACAAAACTGTCAGCGCGAGCTAGCCGAAGCCATCGAGCTAACCAAGCAAGGCACGCGGATGACGCTGGTACTCGCCTTGAGCTACAGTGGCCGCTGGGATATTACGCAGGCGGCCCAGCGCCTGGCAGCCGATGTGGCAGCTGGCCGGCTACAACCGGCTGATGTGACAGAAGCTACTCTTCCAACTTACCTGGCTACGGCCGGAATACCTGACCCTGAGTTGCTTATTCGCACTAGTGGCGAGCAGCGAATCAGTAATTTTCTTTTGTGGCAGCTGGCTTATACCGAGCTGTATATCATGCCTGTGCTGTGGCCCGATTTTCGGCGCAGTCACTTCCGCGAAGCGCTAAAAGCTTATCAAAGCCGCGAGCGCCGTTTCGGTAAAACCAGCGAACAGCTGTCGACATCCTGATTTTATTTATGTTGGTAATGCGTACCTATTTGCGTAGCAGCTTATTCAGTTTATTAGTACTAATTGGGGCCTTGGCAGTTAAGCCGGCTTATGCCCAAGAAGCACCTGCTACAACTGCTCCGGCTGAAGAGCCGCGGAAATACGAGCTAGGCGGTATTACCGTAAGCGGTGCTCGCTACCTCGACCCTAATACGTTGATTGGGTTATCGGGTTTGCGGATTGGCGATGTGATTAGTGTACCCGGTGATGATTTGGGCAAGGCCATTCGCAAAATCTGGGCCCAAGGTATTCTGGCTGACATTTCGGTGACTATAGCGCGCACGGAAGGCAATAAGGTTTTCCTGGATTTTACGGTGCGTGAGCGGCCTCGCTTGTCAAAATTTACCTTTGAAGGAATTAGCAAAGGTCAAGCAGATGAGATAGATAAGAAAATCAAGCTCATCCGAGGTAAGGTAGTAACCGATGCTCTGCTAGCCAACACGCGCACGCAGGTGCGGAAGTTTTACACCAATAAGGGCTTTTTGGATACGAAGGTGGTGATTCGCCAAGTGCCCGATTCGACCCTTTCTAACAGCGTGGCCCTAAAGATTGATGTGGATCGGGGTAATAAGGTGCGCATCCATGACATTGAATTTGAAGGTAATAAAGCCTTTAAAGATGGGAAGTTGGCTAGCCAGTTTAAGAAAACCAAGGCTCGCAAACCCTACAAATTTTTGACGCCTGGCAAATTTCAGCGGTCGGAGTTTGAAGATGATAAAAAGAAGCTAGTTGACTTCTACAATAACCAAGGTTACCGCGATGCTACCATCCTATCGGATACCATTGAGCGCGATGAAAAAGGGCTAATTGTGAAAGTCAAATTGGATGAGGGCCCCAAGTATTTCTTTCGCCACATCACTTGGAGCGGCAACTATCTCTACGATAGCAAAACCCTAGCTTCGGTGCTCGGCATAAAATCTGGCAGCCCCTACAGCAAGGAGACCTTAGATAAGCGCCTGAGCTATAACCCTACGGGCCAGGATATTACCTCGCTCTACATGAATGATGGCTATCTGTTCTTCCAGATTGACCCCATCGAAACCAAAGTAGAGGGCGACTCGATTGACATCGAGATGCGTTTGACGGAAGGCGTGCAGGCGCGGGTAAAGGAGATAAACATTGCCGGTAACACGAAAACCTCAGACCACGTGCTGCGGCGGACACTGCGGACGCTACCCGGCGACAAGTTCAACCGGGAGCTGCTGATTCGCTCGCAGCGCGAAATTGCGACGCTGGGCTACTTCGACCCCGAAAAAATTGGTATCAACCCCGTGCCTAACCAAGCCGACGGTACCGTAGATATTAACTACACGGTGGTCGAGAAGCCCTCCGATCAAATTACGCTGTCGGGCGGCTGGGGTGGCTACGCCGGCTTTATCGGTACGGTAGGCTTGGTGTTCAACAACTTCTCGCTACGCAAAGCCAGCGATTTCCACAACTGGACGCCCGTGCCGGCTGGAGATGGCCAGCGCGTAGCCCTGAACGTGCAGGCCAACGGCTTGCAATACCAGGCCTACTCGTTCAGCTTTACGGAGCCCTGGCTGGGTGGCCGCAAGCCCAACTCATTCTCCTTTAGCCTCAACCGCAGCATTTCGCGCTTAGGCACTAATTTCGACGCCACGACGGGCAGCTATATTAAGGTGAATAGCGCTACCATTGGCCTGGGCCGGCAGCTGCGGGTACCAGATGACTACTTTACACTTAGCAACTCGCTTTCGTACAGCCAATACCAGCTCCAGAACTATTCAATTTTCTCGGACTTTAATACTGGTCGCGCTAATAACTTCACGTTCAATACGACGCTTTCGCGCAATAGCATCGATAACCCGACGTACACCCGTCGCGGCTCGTCCATCAGCTTGAGTGTGAGCCTGACGCCACCCTATTCGGCTTTCAAGGGTGCGCACCCCAACACATACGAGTGGGTAGAATTTCATAAGTGGATGTTCGACGCCTCCTGGTTTACACCCATCGTAGGCAAGCTGGTGCTTAATACGCGGGCGCACTTTGGCTTCATCGGCACCTATACTAAGGATCGCACGCCGGGGCCGTTTGAGCGCTTCAAGATGGGCGGGGCCGGCCTGGGCTACGGCGGCGGCGGCTCGTTCTTGGTAGGTACCGATTACATTGGTCTGCGGGGCTACGACGACCCCAACGGCGCTTACGCCATCCCAACGGCCCAGACTGGGGCCAGCGGTGGGGTAGCTTACAACAAGTACGTAGCTGAGCTACGCTACCCCGTTAGCCTCAACCCCGCCGCGACGGTATACATCCTGGGCTTTGCGGAGGCTGGCAATGCCTTCAATACTTCGGGCGAATACAACCCTTACAAGCTGTACCGCTCAGCAGGTTTTGGAGCACGCATCTTCATGTCGGCGTTTGGTTTGCTGGGTTTTGACTATGGTCGAGCCTTCGATACTGTAACGCCACCAACTGGTACTACTTCCCAACAGGACTTCAATCACTTCCACTTTATTATTGGCCAACAGATCCGTTAATCGGAGTGGCTAGCTGAACGTTTGGGGTGGTATTGGAAGTTGAGAAAGCTAGCGCCGTGGTAGCCAGACTAAATATGACCGCTTAAGCGTTTAGATAGAAAAAGATATGCAGGCAGCTTTCGGTTTCTCCTCTTTTCGTTGTGTGACCTACACAGTACGCCTTGCGTTAGTGCTAGTGCTTAGCGCCGGGGTACTAGCTCCGGCTTGGGGGCAGAAGTTCGGCTACATCGATACCGAATTCATTATGACGAAGATGCCCGAATATGCGGTGGCTCAAGTCGAATTGAATAAGCTGTCGGATACGTGGCAGAAGGAAATCGAATTTCAGAAAAAAGACTTGGACAAGCTCTACCGCACTTACCAGGCGGAGGAAGTAGTGCTTACTGAGGCAATGAAGAAGAAGCGCCAGGACGAAATCCTGAAGAAAGAGCAGGAAATCAAAGCCTACGAAACCAAGCAGTTTGGCTACGAAGGACAGCTTTTCAAGAAGCGCATTGAGCTCAATAAGCCAGTTCAGGACAGGATATTCGAGGCGGTCGAGAAGGTCGTGAAGACCCGCAAGCTGGATTTTATGTTCGATCGCAATGGTGACCTGACCATGCTCTACGCCAACCCTACCCACGACTATACCGAGTTTGTGCTGGAAGAGCTAGGCCTTGGCTCGACCGAGCGCAACCAGCCGGGAACTAAAGGCCCGGTGAAAACGGTACAGCCTCCGAAGACGCCCACGGCTAGCACCGACCCCGCATTTGAGTCTGACTCGGGCACGCCCGATGCTGCGCCCAGTACCCGCAGCAAGGCTACTAAGGCCACCAAAGCAACTAGTGGGGAAAAGCCGTAAAGAGTACCTAACTTTGTAATTCAGAACTTTTTCAGAACCTTGATTTTCTTTGTGACTAGCGTGAAAAAACTTCACCTGACCTTCGCCACCGCGCTACTCGTAGCCGGTTCCTTCTTTGCTACTACTGCCCAAGCGCAAGCTCCGCTTAAAATTGGTTTTACCAGCGTAGAGTACGTGCTCGCCCAGATGCCCGAAAGCAAGCAAATTGAGTCAGACCTGAAAACATACAGCAGCCAGCTTGAAGCGCAGCTAAAGAGCAAAACCACCGAGTACCAGACTAAAGTGGATACCTACCAGAAAGGAGTTTCCACGATGACGCCAGTTGTGAAGGCTGATAAGGAGAAGGAGCTGCAACAGCTCGGCCAAAGCATCCAGGAGTTTCAGCAGAGCGCTCAGCAGGGCTTGCAGCAAAAGCAGCAGACGCTGTTGCGCCCGGTGCTCGACAAGATTCAGAAGACCATCGACCAGGTGGCTGATGAAAACGGCTACACCTACGTACTGAACTCGGACTCTGGTAGCAACCCTATTTTGCTGCACGGCCCCAAAGAAGGGGACATCTCGGATGTTATTTTGAAGAAAATGGGCATTACCCCGAGCGCTGCCAACGCCGCTCCCAAAGTAGTAGCCCCCAGTGCTTCGCAGACTGGTGGCATACCCGCCGCCCCGGGCAAGACCAAGACGAAATCCAAATAAGGAATGCCACCTAGTGGTACAAAAGCCGGGGCCATTGGTCCCGGCTTTTTCGTGTTTTAGCGCCGCTTTAGCGTCGGCACTTTAGTCAGTTTGGCTAGGTATGCTGACCGAGTTTCCCCGCGCTTAGCCTTTTATACCTGTGCTGCTTACTATGTTATTGCCTACCGAAGCCGACTTAGACCCTGATGAAACGGGCGAGGGTGACGAATTATTTGAACATCACCGCATCGTAGCCGACCGGGGGCAGGAGCTGCTACGCCTCGACAAGTTCTTGCTCAACCGGCTAGCCAACGCTTCGCGCACCAAAATCCAGGATGCCATTCGGGCGGAGGCAGTGCAGGTAAACAGCTTGCCAACCAAGCCCAATTACCGCGTGCGGCCGGGCGACGTCGTCACCATTACGCTGCCCGAGCCGCCGCGCACTGGCAAGGTGCTGCCCGAAAAGATGGACCTCGACATTCGCTATGAAGACGAGGAGTTGCTACTGGTGAATAAGCCCGCTGGCATGGTGGTGCACCCTGCCTATGGCAATTGGGAAGGCACCTTGGTAAATGGGCTGGCCTACCATCTCGAAAACCTGCCCACTGGCCGCAATGGGGCTATTCGGCCCGGCTTGGTGCACCGAATTGATAAGGATACGTCGGGCCTGCTAGTGATTGGGAAGACGGAGTGGGCGATGACGCACTTGTCGCAGCAGTTCTTTCATCATACCATCGAGCGTAGCTACCTGGCGTTGGCTTGGGGCACTTTCCTGGATGATGTGGGCACCGTACGCGGCCACGTCGGCCGTAGCCTGCGCGACCGTAAAGTGCAGGCAGTATTTCCTGCTGGGGAGCAGGGCAAACCCGCCGTAACGCACTACCGGGTAGTGCGCCGCTACGGCCCAGTTACGCTGCTCGAATGCCGCCTCGAAACCGGCCGCACCCACCAAATACGCGCTCATATGCAGTACCTGGGTCACCCACTCTTCTCAGATGCTACCTACGGGGGCGACCGCATCAGGGCGGGGCAAGCTAGTGGGGCCTACAAGGCATTCGTAGAAAACTGCTTCGCCCTGATGCCCCGGCAGGCACTCCATGCTCGCTCGCTAGGCTTTATGCACCCCACCACGGGCCAGCAACTATACTTCGAAGTCGAGCTACCCGAAGATTTTACGGCAGTATTGGCCAAATGGGATGCTTGGGCAGCAACTCAGTAAGTGAGGCTATGCAGCAAAGCCTCACTTACTGAGTTGCTGCCATCAGGCTTACTTCCCAAAGATCTTCCCTATAAACTGGCAACGCTACCCCAAAAGTAGCCGGCCCGGCGTAGGCCACCCCAGCACGGTCGAGCGCCCTGGGCTATCGTAACGGTGCTTGGCCTGCTTTTTTACTCAGTTCGCCACGGGCGACCTCGCCTGCCATGACCAAGCTAAAGGCCAGGCTGTAGGCGCGCTGGCGGCGTCTACTTCGTTTTTCTTCGGGTGCTTGCATGACAGCTTGGGGAAAAGATGTCAACCTATACCCGGACGCGACAAGATCACAAAAAAGAGCCACTAGCAGGTGCTAGCAGCTCTTTTTTGTGGCTATGACGATTAATCTCTTCCGCCCCACTTGGAAGAGTACGCGCCCTAGGCAGCGTGCTTGGCTACGTAGCGTACGAAGTCGCCCACCGTGTAAAAGGGTACTTCGTCGGGCACGGTAATGTGAAAATTGCGCTCCAGCTCCAAGATAATATCAACCAAATCAACGGTATCGAAACTTAAATCGCGGCTGAGGCTAGCAGTGCGGCGCAGGCGCACGGGCTTAATAGCCTTGCGCTTGCTGATGATACCCAGCACTTGCTGCTCGATAGACTTAGGCTTAGCAGTGGTAGAAGCAACGGTAAACATGTTTGCAAAAAAATAGGAGTGAGGAATAAAGGACGAAATAACGGGGCTGGGCGGCAGTTTCTTACGGCTACTGGGTGAATAGCCGTAAGAAACCGACGAACTGGCCAAAGCCTAGGCTAGCACCGGAGGCGTGGCAGCTTCGACTTCCTCCCGGTCCACGAGGACGGTGGGTGGCGGGCTGTTCACGTCGCGACCGGTAAAGGCAGCCTGGATCTTCTCATTGAGCAGGTACATGACCGGGACTACCAGCAGCGTGACAATGGTTGCAAACGATAAACCGAAAATTATCGTCCAGGCTAGTGGGCCCCAGAACACTACCGACTCACCGCCGAGGTAAAAGTGGCCGTGGCCCGAGTTGAACAGCTCGTAAAAATCCACGTTCAGGCCCACCGCCAGCGGAATAAGCCCCAGGATGGCGGCCGTCGCCGTGAGGATAACCGGGTTGAGGCGGGTGCGGCCGGCGAGCACCAGCGCATCGTGCAGGTTCAGGCCTTGCGAGCGGAGCATGTCGGTAAACTCGACCAGCAAGATGCCGTTTTTCACCACGATACCGGCCAGGGCGATGATGCCCACGCCCGTCATCACGATGCTGATATTCATGCCCGTGATGGCGAGCCCGAGCATCACGCCGATAATTGAGAAGATAACTTCGGTGAGGATGATAATTGGCTTAGCCACCGAATTGAACTGCGTCACGAGCACCAAGAAGATAAGGGCGATAGCCCCTACGGCCGCGAAACCGAGGAAGTCGCTGGTTTCTTTCTGGTCTTCCTGGGCGCCGCCCATGCGCACGGTGTAGCCGGGCGGCGTGGGGAAGCTTTTGAGCGCCCGCTCCACGTTGGCGACCACATCGGGGCCGGTGAAGCCGTTGAGCACGTTCGACGAAATAGTGATGAGGCGGTGCGTGTCTTTGCGCTTAATGCCGCCGTAGGTAGTGCCGTAGTTGACGTCGGCAATCGCCGAAATGGGTACTTGGCGGACGGCGCCGGTCGCATCGCGGAAGGTCAGGGGCGCGTTCACGATGGCATTCACGTTGTCGCGGTAGGGCTTGGCGTAGCGCACCTGGATGGGGTACTCATCGTCCGGCGTTTTGAATTTGCTGGCCTCAAAGCCGTAGATGGAGGTGCGTACCTCCGAGCCAATCTGGGCCGTGCTGATGCCTTCGCGGTTGGCGCGGGTGCGGTTGATAACCACCCCAATTTCGGGGTTGCGGTCTTGCAAGTCGGAGCGCAAATCCTCAATGCCGCCAATCTTGAGCGAATCGATGTAGCGCTCTACTTTCTTCGAAAGCGCGGCTAGCTTGGGGTAGTCGTCGCCGGCTACCTCGATGGCTACGGCCTTACCCTGGGGCGGCCCGCTAGCCTCCTGGTCTACCGAAACCTCGGCGCCGGGGATGCCTTTTACTGCCTCGCGAATATCATCCATATAGATGTGCGTGGCTTGGCCCTTGCGCTCACTCAACTCCTTAAATGCCACGCCCACTTTGCCCAGGTGCGACTGCGACGTACCGGCCGCGGTAGCCTCGCTGGGGTCGCCGGCGCCAATGGCCACGTTAGTGATCACCGACTCCACGTCGGGGTTATTGCGGCCGATCACCTTGTACACCCGGTTTTCGAGGATGCGAGTGACCGAATCGGTCACTTCCACGCGGGTGCCTACCGGCATACGCAGGTAGGTATAAATGAACTTGGGGTCGCCGCTGGGGAAGAACTCCACCTTGGGCTTGCGAATGCCCACGGCCACAATGCTGCCCACAAACAGTAGCACCAGGCTAGCCATAATGGCGATTTGCCGCCAGATGCTGCCGCTTACTACTATCTCTACGAGGCGGCCGTAGGCATTCTGGAAGCGGGGCAGCAGGCTACGCTGGAAGCCTGCAATCATGTACACAAACACGTACTTATCGAGGAAGCAGAGCACGATGATGGTCATCATCAGGTTGCCCAAGAACGTCGAGTGGGCCGCATAGCCCGCTAGCGCAATGGCCAGCAGCACGCCCATCCCAATCACAAAGCCGCGCGTGAGCTGAGGCTTCTCGACCCGGTCGAGGTGCTCTTCGCGCTGCATGAAGCTCACCGCAAACACCGGGTTCATGATGAACGCCACGATGAGCGAGGCGCCCAGCGTCAGGATCAGCGTCACGGGCAGGTAGAACATGAAGCTACCCACAATGCCCGGCCAGAACATGAGCGGCACAAAGGGCGCCACCGTCGTGAGCGTGCCGGCGAGCACCGGAATGAACACCTCGCCCGCCGCGTACTTGGCGGCCTTGGCGGTGCTCAGGTTGGGGTGCTCGTGCAGCAAGCGGTGGGTGTTTTCGATGACCACGATGGCATCGTCCACCACGATGCCCAGCGCCAGCAAAAAGGCGAAGAGCACAATCATGTTGAGCGAGAAGTCCAGCGTGGGTAGCATCACGAAGGCCAGGAACATCGACAGCGGCACCGACAAGCCCACGAAGAGCGCGTTGGTGGTACCCATGAAGAACATCAAAATCAAGGTCACCAGCAAAAAGCCGATGATGATGGTGTTGATAAGGTCGTTCAGCGTATTGCGCGTCTCGTTGGACGAGTCGCCTGTTACCGTGATTTTCAGGCCCTTAGGCAGGCTGGCCTGTGAGTCTTTAATGAGCTTGTGAATGTTGTCGGAGGCATCGAGCAGGTTTTCGCCCTGGCGTTTCACCACGTTCAGCGTCACGGTGGGCTTGCCATCGAGGCGAGCGTAGCTTTCGCGGTCCTTGAAGCCATCAGTGACGGTGGCGATGTCGCCGAGGCGCACCGGCGCGCCGCGCAGGTTCTTCACCTGGATATTGGCGATGTCACTGGCGTTCACGTACTGGCCGGCCACGCGCACGGCGCGCTTCTGCGCGCCCACATCGATCGAGCCGCCCGAAACCGTGATGTTTTCGCGGGCAATAGCGCCCTCAATATCGGTGAAGCTGAGCTGCGAAGCTTGCAGCTTGTAGAGGTCCACGTCTACGTTTACTTGCTGCTCCAACGCGCCCACGATATCTACCCGGGTGATTTCGGGCAGCGCCTCAATCTTATCCTGAAAGTCGTCGGCTAGCTTCTTGAGCTGCGCGGCAGGCAGGTTGCCGCTCAGGTTGACGTACATAATCGGCTGCTCCGAGATGTTCACTTCCTTTACCAGCGGGGCGCTGGGCAGGTCGTTGGGCAGCTCGGTGGCGGCCTTATCCACGGCATCCTTGATGAGCTGCTTGGCCGCCTGTACGTCCACGCCGGAGTTAAACTCCACGTCCACAATGCAGTAGTCCTGGTTCGAGGTCGAGTTGATTTTCTTGACCCCGTTCACGCTTTTGATTTCCTTTTCGAGCTGGCGCGTCACCAGGTTCTCGATGTCGGTGGGCGAAGTGCCAGGGTACACCGTAGCCACGATGATGCGCGGAATGACGATATCCGGGAATTTCTCCTTGCCCAGCTTCACGTAGGCAAACAAGCCCGCAATCGTCAGCATCAGGGTGATGATGTAGATGCTCGTCTTGTTATTAATGGACCAGCTGGTGGGCCCAAACTCCTTTTCAATGTCTTGCATAACAACTAGTTGCTAGTGGAGGAGTAATGCTTAGCTGATTTTCAGCGTCTGCCCTTCGTTCAGATTCTGGTAGCCGGCCGAAATCACTTCGTCGCCGGGCTTGAGGCCGCTGGTCACTTCCTGCTGGCCGTTGTAGGTCTGACCGGTTTTGATGACGCGCTTCTGCGCCACGGGCTTGCCGTCTTCGCGCGCCACCACCAGCACGTAGGCATTTTGCTCGTCGTGCTGCACCAGGTCTACGGGCAGTACGGTGGCGTTATTGCTGCCGTAGTTCTGGATGCGTACCGTAGCCACCATGTTGGGACGCAGACGATTAGCCTGGTTGGCAGGCAAGCGCAGCTCTACCGTAAACGTGCGGCTGGTAGCCGAGATCGTGCGGCTCACGGTGCGGACGGTGCTCGCCACTTCCTCATTGCCAAGGTCGGGCAGGCTCACCAGCGCCTTATCGCCCGCTTTGATGCTGCCGGCGTAGGCTTCCGACACATCGGCAAGCACCTTGCCCCCCTGGCCGCTGTTGAGCTGCACCACCGGCGCGCCGGGCGCCACGGTCTCGCCGAGCTTGGGCAGCACGTTGTCGACCACGCCGGCGTAGGGCGCCACCACGTTGTAGAGGGCGCGCTGCTGCTGTAGAGTAGTCAGGTTGCGCTGGAGACCTTCGTAGGTATTCTTGGCCTGGAGGTACTGGATTTCGGTGCCAATCTGCTGCTTCCACAGGCCCGCCTGCTTTTCGTACACGATGTGGGCGAGGTCCAGGCGGGTACGCAGCTCGGCAATATTCGCGTCCAGGATGCTGGCATCCACCGTGGCGAGCACCTGGCCCTTCCGCACGCGGTCGCCGCGCTGCACGCGCACGCTGGTGAGCGTGCCGGCCGCCCGCGCCCCCACGGTGGCATTCTGGTCAAAGTCAACCCGGCCTTGCACTTCGAGGTAGCCCGCAAAGCTTTGCGGCGCCACCTTGATGATAGAAACTGGTACCGCGCTACTAGCCGAATCTTTGGCGCCCGCGCCGGTTTTGGCTTCGAGGGTTGCGATTTTGGCCTGGGTGGCCGCCTGCTCAGCCTTGAGCTTGGCTAGCTCGGCATTGGGGTCTTTAGCGCCGCCGCAAGCAGCCAGTGATAAGCCGAGAGCCAGTAGCTGATAGCTGGTAGTGCGGGAAAGAGGAAAGTTCATGTCAAAAGGAAAGCTTCGGAGTGAAAGGAGAAGCTAACAGCTCGTAGCCATCAGCTAACTGCTTGAATTATTTAGCCTGCTGGTACAGCTGGCCGGTGGCCTTATCGCGGTCTACCTTCGCTACCAACACATCGTAAACGGCCGAGTAGTAGTTGGTTTGCGACTCGCGCAGCGAGGTTTCGGCCGTGATGACTTCGATATTGGAGCCGACGCCCGCGTTGAATTTGATGCGTGTGACGCGGGCCACATCGGCCGCCAGGTCAAGGTTGGCCTTCTGGTTGTCGAGCACGTCGAGGGCATTGACCAGCGTGGTGCGGCTCTGGGTATCCTGCAAGTCGATGCTCTGGCGCAGCGTCTCGAAGCCGCGCTCCAGCGTTTGCTGCGTAATGCGCGCCTGCTGCACCTGGTAGCGGCGGCGGAAACCATCGAACACCGGCACGTTGAGCGTCAGGCCCACGTTGCCAAAGCCAAACCAGTTCTGATTCATAAAGCCGTTGGCATCGCGCGAGTTGGGCCCGCGAAAGGCAATCAGGTCACTCACCGACTTGGCCGAGCCCGAAAAGCCGTAGGCCGCCGTAAGCGCGAGGCGCGGGTAGGCGCCCGCCGTGCGGTTGCGCAGGTCGAGGCCAGCTAGCGCCTGCTGGGTTTGCAGGGTCGAAAACTCGATGCGGTTATTATAGTTGAAAGCGGCCTGGGCCTGCACGGGCTGGCCATTGTTGATGCCGGGCGTGGGCGGCCCAGCTTGGCTCTGGCCCAGGTCGGTGGGCTGGTTGGGCAGCGCATTCACGCCATCGGCCCCGCCGCCGGTGCCAAAGTTGGCCGAGCCCAGGTTGCGGCGCAGGGCAGCCGCATCGACTACCGCCGCCCCGAGCGAGTCGGTGAGCTGCACCGGCTGCTGCTGTGGCAGGCCCATCTGAAACTTGAGTAGCGCCACGCTCAGCTCAGTGAGGCGCTGCGCTTTCTGCTGCTCCACTACCAGGTTGTTGCGCTGCACGCGCAGGCGGTCCACATCCAGCTTTTCGGCAAAGCCCGCCTTGAAGGTCTGGTTGGTTTGGTAGAGCACTGTGTCTAGGCGCTGCACGTTGCGGGCGAGCAGGGCGAGGCGCGAGCGCGCCACCAGCGTGCTATAATAGGCTTTGCTCACCTGCTCCACCACGTCAATTTCGGCCTGTTGGGTCTGCTTCTTGGCTAGCTCCGTGTACACCTTAGCCGCCTTGAGGCCAATGAGATACGAGCCGTCAAAAATCTGCTGTGAAAACGTGGCCGACGTATTGCCCGCGTATTGCAGGCCAAAGGCAATGGCCTGGGGCGGTAGCGCCACGGCGGCGGCGTAGCTCGGCGTCAGGGTTACGCTTTGGCCGGCCTGCGCCCGGGCCAGATCGGCCTGCGTGAGGGTAGTGCCGGCGAGGGTCGGGCCCGAAAAGGCCGTGGCGTCCAGCAAGCTTTTTTGGAGCTTAAAGTTGTCGGCGGCATTGGCGCTGAGGTTTACCTGGGGCAAGCCCTGCGATTTGATTTCGCCCACCCTGGCCGCCGCCGTTTGCTCGGCCAGGCGCGTTGCGAGCAGGCTCGACTTATTGGTGACGGCGTAGCGAATGGCCTGCGATAAGCTCAGGGCCAGCGGGCCCGCGCTGGGTGGCACCGGCGCCGCCGCGGAGGTTTGGGCCAGGGCTGGGGCAGCCAGCCCCAGGGCCAGGCCGGAGGTGGCCAGCACTGTTCTGAATAGAATGTTCTTCATAACTAAGAAAGCAGCAGGAGGTAGTGCACGGGCGAGGTCGCCTATTCCTCCTCCGTAATGTGTTGATATTTATTGAAGAGGCGGTGTCCTTTCAGCGTGGCTACCCCCAGCAAGAAATGCTCGTCAAATACCTTATTCACCCGCACGGGCGCAAACTGAGCAGGTGGATAAAGCCTGGGGTCGAAGGCCAGTTCAATCTGAGCCAGGTTGAGGCGAGCCAGCACCTCCACGTCGAGGTCGGCCCGAAAGAGGCCTTCGGCGATGCCCCGGCGCAAATTCAAAATTATCTGGTCGAGGATGAACGTGTTCTTGTGCGCCGAAAACAGCTCCCAGGCCGCTGGGTAGTACTTGCGCAGATCATAAAAAATGCTCGGGTGCACATTGCTGAACTGCTGGTCGGCCCAGGCCGAGATTGTAAGCATCTCCTGCACTGCATCGGCGGCGGTGCTCGCAACACGGGCGCATTCACCCTGCGCCTGGCTGAGGTGGTTCGTCATCACGCCTAGCACTATTTCATCCTTGTTAGTGAAGGTTTTATAGAGCGTTTTCTTCGACATGCCCAGGTCGGCGGCAATGTCGTCCATGCTCACGCTCTTAATTCCATTGCGCATGAATAGCGCGGAGGCTTGGGTAAGGATTCGGTCTTTGATCTCCATGATTGACTGGGCAAAGATACACTGGAAACTCCGGGTGAGTTCGAAGTTTCCGAAGTTTCTTTTCGCCTCGTCGGCTGCTGGTAGCTAGCCGCACCGGGGCTGACGAGCGGCTAGGGGATTTACTTTCGTGGCACGGCAATCTTTCTCCACTTTCTTCTACATTATGAAAATTCGCGTTGGCTTCGGCTACGACGTTCACCAGTTGCAGCCCGGGCTGCCGTTCTGGCTCGGCGGCATTGCAGTGCCCCACACTCACGGCGCGCTCGGCCACTCCGACGCCGACGTGCTCATTCACGTCATTTGCGATGCGCTGCTCGGCGCAGCTAACCTGCGCGACATTGGCTTTCACTTCCCCGACACCGACCCGCAGTACAAAGGCATCGACAGCAAAAAGCTCTTGGCCGAAGTGCTGCGCATCTTGCGGGCCAAGGGCTACGAAGTGAGCAACATCGACTCTACCATCTGCCTCGAACAGCCCAAGGTCAACCCGCACATTGCGGCCATGCAGCAAGTGCTGGCCGAGGTCATGCAAATCGACGCCGACCTTATTTCCATCAAGGCCACCACTACCGAAAAGCTGGGCTTTGTGGGCCGACGCGAGGGCGTGGCCGCCTACGCCACGGTGCTCATTCAGCAGGGCTAGCTATGGCCTGTGCAGAGCCAGTTACTTTATTTTCAGTATGATAAAACATCCATGAAATACGCTTTTTTACTGTTGGCGGGGCTTGCCCTGCCCGCCGCCACCCGGGCGCAGGCACCGGGCAAAATCAAAATCAAAACCAAGGGCGCGGTCCCCGTGGCTAGCCCCCGCGAGCAGCCCGGCCACGGCATTGCGCCCCACGGCTCGGTGCCGGTATCGCTAGAGCAGGCCAATGCCGACTACGCCGCGCAGTTTGCCACCCGCTACATCACCCAGGATAAGCTGCGGCGCGATCTCAGCGTGCTCGCCTCCGATGCGTACGAGGGCCGCGAAACCGGCACCAAAGGCCAAAAAATGGCCGCTACGTACATCACGCAGCAGTTTCGGGCCGATAGCCTGGTGGCCCCGGTAGCCGCCAACCCAACCAACCCTTACCTCCAGACTTTCAGCCTGGAGCGCAGCGCCTGGCAAGCGGGCGGCACCCTCACGGTGGGCGGCAAAGCTTATGAGTGGCTCAAGGATTTTTATGCTTTCGGGCGCTCACCCTTCCAGCAGGCTACGGCGGTGCAGCCGGTGTTTGTGGGGTACGGCATCGAGCAGGGTGCGTACTCGGACTATACCGGCCGCGACGTGCAGGGCAAAGACCTCCTGGTGCTGGTGGGCGAGCCACGCACAGCCGATGGCAAGTCGGTGCTGAGCGCCGATGGCACGCCCACCAAGTGGAGCGTAGACTTTCGGGCCAAGGCGGCGCTAGCCGCGCAGAAGGGTGCGCGTAGCGTGTTTTTCGTCGACTTCTCGCCCAGTAATGACTTTGGGAAGCTAGCTACCCGGCTGGCCCCGCGCATTATGCAGCCCACCATTGCGGCGGCCGACCAAGCCGGAGGCCGGGCGCCATCGTTCTTCGTGTCGCCGGCCGTAGGCCTCAAGCTGCTGGGCACCAATGAGGCGGCCATTCGCAGCTATGAGGCGGCTACGACGGCCGCTAAGCAGCCAGTAGCCAGCAAGTTCAAGCCCGTTAAATTTACTATTAGCGCCCCGCAGGAACGCAGTGCCGTGAGCACCGAAAACGTGCTGGGCTTCTTGCCCGGCACCGATAAAAAGGACGAAATCCTGGTAGTGTCGGCGCACTACGACCACCTCGGCATCATCGGTGGGGAGGTGTACAACGGGGCCGACGACGACGGCTCGGGCACGGTGGGTATGCTCAGCATTGCGGAGGCCTTTACCAAAGCTGCCCAAGCGGGGCACGGGCCGCGCCGTAGCATCCTGTTCTTGGCCAACACGGGCGAGGAGAAGGGCTTGCTGGGCTCGGAGTACTATACGAGCCACCCGATCTTCCCGCTGGCCTCGACGGTGGCCGACCTCAATATTGATATGATTGGGCGCACCGACGTGGCCCATGCGGGTAAGCCCGACTACGTGTACGTCATCGGCTCGGACAAGCTGTCGTCGCAGCTGCACACAGTGCTCGAAAACGCTAACCGCCAGTATACCAAGCTCGACCTCGACTACCGCTTCAACGACCCTAACGACCCCAATCGCTTCTATTACCGCTCGGACCACTACAACTTCGCAGTGCACAAGATTCCGGTGGCTTTCTTCTTCAACGGGGTGCACGCCGACTACCACGAGGCGAGCGATGAGGTAAGCAAGATTGAGTTTGCTAAGCTGGAAGCGCGGGCGCGGCTCGTGTTTTATACGGCCTGGGAGCTGGCTAACCGCGACGAGCGGCCGGCGGTGGACTCGAATAAGCCCTGAGCGCAGAGTTTCGCAGAGTTGGCGGAGTTTCGCAAAGTTTTAAGTGTGCTTTATGCATGAAAACGCTATTTCCGGACATATTCTGACTGCTGCATTCCGGGTGCACACAATACTTGGGCCAGGGCTGATGGAAGCAGTATATGAAGCGGCGCTGACGCATGAATTGCGCAAGATGGGCCTGCACGTAGCGACTCAAGTGGCCTTGCCCGTGATTTATGATGGCGTTAAGCTGGAAGTGGGTTACCGGCTTGACTTGCTTGTTGAAGACAAGGTAATTGTAGAGCTAAAATCAGTGGAGAGTTTTCACCCGATGCACGCCAAGCAGCTAACCAACTACTTAAAGCTATCCAAGTTGAAGCTAGGTCTGCTGCTTAATTTCAATGTTCCTTCCCTGAAGGACCATATCATTCGCATAGTCAACGGCCTATAAACTCTGCGAAACTCTGCCAACTTCGCGAAACTCTGCGCTAATGAAGTCCACCGCCTTCCTCCAAGACGCCGAAGCGAAAGCCTTCGACCTCGAGCACCGCCGCAAAATCCGCTTCAACATCGGCAAGTACGACGCGGCCGTAACGGCCGGCCTGGGCCACTACGCCGACCACGAGCTGGCCCGCAGCCGCGCGGCCTACCTCAAGGCGCAGGTGCTGGAAAAACTCGACGAGCACCTGTTGCAGTTTGAGGCCGCCTTCACGGCGCGGGGTGGGCGCGTGGTGTGGGCCAGCGACGCGCAGGAAGCCCTGGCCGAAATCGGCCGCCTGACTGCGGCGCGCCAGGCCCGCACGGTGGTGAAAGCCAAAAGCATGACCACCGAGGAAATCCACGTCAATAAGTACCTGCAAAGCCGGGGCGTAGAATCGGTCGAGACGGACCTGGGCGAGTACATCGTGCAGCTCAACGGCGAGCGGCCCTACCACATCGTGACGCCGGCCATGCACCTGAGCAAAGCCGACATTGCCAACATCTTCGTCAAGCACCTCGGCATCGAGCACACCGACGACGCCCAGCAGCTCGTGCTCACGGCCCGCCACCTGCTGCGCGATAAGTACACGTCGGCCGAGGTGGGCATCACGGGTGGCAATTTCTTGATTGCCAAGGAAGGCGGCGTGGCCGTGACCGAAAATGAGGGCAATGCCCGCCTCTCAGCCACCTTCCCCGATTTGCACATTGCCATTGTCGGCATCGAAAAGGTCATTCCGCAGCTCACCGACCTCGACTTATTCTGGCCGCTGCTGAGCACCAGCGGCACCGGCCAGCAAGTGACGGTCTACAACACGGTGTACTTTGGCCCGCGCCAGCCCGGCGAAACCGACGGCCCGACCGAGATGGTGGTCATCCTGCTCGACAACGGCCGCACCAACCTGCTGGCCAAGCCCGACCGCCGCGAGGCGCTGCGCTGCATCCGGTGCGGGGCCTGCCTCAACGTGTGCCCGGTATACAAAAACATTGGCGGCCACACCTACGAAACGACTTATTCGGGGCCCATCGGTTCGGTTATCAGCCCGCACCTGAGTGGGTTGAAAGAACACCAGCACCTGAGCTTTGCCAGCAGCCTGTGCGGAGCCTGCACCAGCGTGTGCCCGGTGCGCATCAACCTGCACAACCTGCTGCTGCTCAACCGGCAGCAGAGTGTAGCCGAAGGCCACAACACACCCGTCGAGAAGCTAGCCATCGGCCTGTGGCGCTGGAGCATGCGCCACCGCTGGGCACTCGACGTGCTGCCTGGCCGCCTCAAAGATTTTAGCCTCGGCTACCTGCTCGACCAAGCCGGCTGGCGCAAGCGCCGCGAAGCGCTAAAAGTAGCCGATAAGTCGTTTCGGCAGCTGTGGATGGAAAAACAGAAGTGAACTATAGTTCTTATTCTGCCTAAATATTGTATCTTTGAGGTGTTGGCAAGGACTTTTTTATTAAAAGATGAAGTTTGCTTCAGGTGCTGCTCGACAGCCTTATAATGTGTTATACAGGTGACAGTTCAGGAAATAGGGAGTATTTTAAGCAGTTGCCGTAAACGCGCACGCCTTTCACAAGCTTACGTAGCAGAGTTAGCCGGAATATCCAGCCGGCAACTTTTAGAATGGGAGGCGGGCCGTGGCAATCCCAGTTTTGGACAGCTCCAGGCAGTGTTAGAGGTACTGGGGTTGACCCTAAAAATCGAACCCAAGCAACTATGATGAACCACCGGCAGGCAGCAGTTTATATGAATGAAAGGCGGGCCGGCACCTTACGTCAAGAGCCTGGCCGGTATGTATTCGAGTATGAGCCGGCTTACTTTGCTGATCCAGAGTCTCCGGCAATCAGCCTGACGTTACCCAAAAACCAGCGGGTACACCTGGCGCCAGTACTGTTTCCCTTTTTCTCCGGCCTATTGGCGGAAGGCACCAATCATTCTATTCAAGTGCGGACGTTGCGAATAGATGAGCGAGACGATTTCAGCTTGCTGGTAGCCACCGCCCAGCAGCAAACTATTGGCGCTATTACGGTACGCGAATTAGTATGAATTGCCCCGGCTGCTACCGTACGTTGCGTGGCGCCAAGCTACGCTTCTGCCCAGCTTGTAAAAAGCTATTGTTTGATGGCCAGGCAGTTAGACCTGCGCTGTCCTTTGCAGCGCAAGACTTGCCTAGCGTATTACGAGAAGACCTGATTCAGACTATTAAACGAATTTCTATTTCGGGTTTCCAGTTCAAAGTTTCCCTGCGGTTGGAGCAGAACGAGTTAGTCTTGAGTGCTGCGCGTGGCGACTACGAATATCTATTGAAGCCCCCACCACGTAGCTTGACGCTCAACCAAATTGAATCGTTGCCAGCTAATGAGCACTTTACCATGCAATTGGCCCGACAAGTCTTCGGTTTGCCAGTGGCGGCTTGTGCGCTGCTTCAGTTTGCTGATGGTGAGCCGGCAGCCTATCTGACCCGTCGCTTCGATGTGCTGCCCACTGGTGAGCGACTGCTGCAAGAAGATTTTGCGCAGCTAACCGGGCGTAGCCGGGGTACGCATGGGGAAAATTTCAAGATGGAAGGCAGTCATGAGGAAATCGCAGGTCTCATTCGGCAGCATGTGCGAGCTGCCCAACCGGATATCGATGTATTTTTTCGCTTAACGCTGTTCAACTACCTCGTTAGCAATGGCGATGCGCATCTCAAAAACTTCTCGCTCTACCGTTTGCCCAACGGCGAATATCACCTCACGCCAGCCTACGACTTGCTCAATACCAGCTTGCACGTCAACGATGGCAACGGGCTAGCGCTAAATCTGTTTGCCGATGAGTATGCGACGCCCAGCTTCGTAGCCAATGCCTTTTTAGCCTACGATGACTTTCTGGAATTTGGGGTCCGAATCGGCTTGCCAGTGAGCCGGGTACGCCGACTCCTGACCGATATAGTTGGCCACGAAGCCGCAGTACAAAAGCTGCTTGCACGCTCCTTTTTACCGCCCGCCATGCAGGCGCAGTACGCTGCCGGCCTGGCTAGCCGCCGTCAGCGTCTGCACGACTCATTAGCTAACCGCAGCTAAGCACTGGCTTCCCCGTACACGGGCCATGTCAACTACTGTGGAGTATGCACTGCGCCTGCTGGCCGGGCTAGCCGGGAGCTGGCTAGCCATTGTGGCCGTGTCGGCCGCCATTCGATCCTTCGTGCTGCCGCGCAACGAGTCGGTGCGGCTCAACGCGTTCGTATTTGGCGGCGTGCGGTACCTCTTTGATTTTGTGGCGCGGCGCGCCAACAACTATGCCCGGCGCGACCGCATTATGGCGCACTACGCGCCGGTGGCGCTGCCCATCGGCTGGCTTGCGCTGGTGGGCGTAGGCTACACGGGTATTTACTGGGCGCTGGGCGTCGATGGCTTCACCAAGTGCTATGAGCTGAGCGGTAGCGCGTTGCTTACGCTGGGTACTACTTCGGAGAGAGGGTTGGTTACCAATGTGTTCAGCTACTCCGAAGCTACCTTAGGCTTGCTGCTGCTTACGCTGCTGCTGTCGTACCTGCCCACCATCTACCAGGCTTTTTCGCGGCGCGAAATTGTGGTGGCACAGCTCGAGCTACGGGCTGGGGTGCCCGCTTCGGCGGCGGGCTTGCTGCGCTGGCTAGGGCACGACCACGATTTTTTGAATGACGATGCACAGTGGCTGGAATGGGAAAAATGGCTGGTCGAAATCGACGAAAGCCACACGTCGCTCCCCGTCCTCGCGTTCTTCCGCTCGCCGCAGAGTGGGCGCTCGTGGGTGCTCACGGCGGGGTTAATACTCGACGCGGCCAACCTGCTTTTTTCGGCCCTCGACGTGCCCCGCTCGCGCCAGGTAGAGCTCACCTTTACGGCCGGCATTTTGGCCCTGAACCGGGTGCATCGCTTCTTTGACCTCAAGGCCGAAACCAAACCCGAAGAGTTGCGCACCCTAGAAGAGCTGACGGCTTCCATACCGGAGCGCCAGGAGTTTGCGGAGGCCTGGCAAACCCTGCGCGTGGCCAACCTGCCCCTGCGCGAAAATGAGGAGACAGCCTGGCAGCACTACAAAGAGCGCCGCGTGCGCTACGAGCCAGCCCTGAAGTTTTTGGGAGCGCTGCTGATGACGCCGCCGACGATGGAATAAGTCGCTAGGTAATGTGTTGGCCACCAAGGGTTACGCAGCAACCAGCAGTTTCGTGTGCTAGGGGTTGACCTTTGCCTCCGAGTTGGGCCTTTCGGTGGGGCAGACGCGGCGTTCCCGCAAAAACCACGGCTATCGCGCCCCCAGCCTCAGCCGTCACGGTCTGAATCTGCTGCGCCAACTCACGCGCCCCGGCGCTTGTCTGAACCAACCGCTAGCCCGACTTCTGGAACGCTTAATCGATTGGCTTGCTGGCCCTGCGCACCTGGACGTGCCCCAAATGCCTGGCTTGCCAAGCCAAAACCACGGCTTATCAACTCAATCAGCGCCTGCTCGACGACGACATGCGACACGAACTCGCCCAACCTACCTTGCGCTTTGCATAAGTCCTAAATGATTGCAAGCTATTGGCCCTGGCCAGCTTTTTATGGGCTTACCCTCTGAACTAGCTGGCTGCGGCGCGTCGTTGGCTTGGCGGGCGTAACTTGTTGCGGCGTGGGCCGCCCGAGTTGCGCCCGCCTTTTCTTTGCTTATGACGATGGTAGCGGCTCTCCCGGCCCCGGCGGCTGGGCTTTCTCCCCACGATTTTCCGGCTCTCACCCAGGTGCGGGCCGAGCTTGAAGCCTACAAGCGCAAGTTTTACTTGAGCCTGCTGGTGCGCGGCGGCCTGGTAGCCGCGGCCCTGCTGCTGAGCCTGTTCGTGGTAGTTAATACCCTAGAGTATTTCCTGTACCTGCCCACGGCCGTGCGGGCGGGGCTGCTGTTTGGCTTCCTGGCGCTGGCTGCCTACGCGGTGGGCCGCTGGCTATGGCAGCCGCTGGCCGCGCTCGCCAACCTACGCCGCTTGCTGAGCGACGAGCAGGCGGCCCGGCAAGTGGGCGAGCTGTTTCCGCAGGTGCAAGACCGGTTGCTGAATGCCCTCCAGCTGCAAGGCCAGGCCCGAGACAACGAGCTGCTGCTGGCTAGCTTGGAGCAGCGAGCGGCCCAGCTGCAAGGCGTGTCGTTTGCCCAGGGCATCGACATTCCGCAGCAGAGCCGCCCGCTGTGGAAGTACGTGTTGCCGCCGCTGGCCATCGTGCTGTTGGCGCTGGCGTTTTTCCCGGCGTTTATTACGCAGAGTAGCAGCCGCATCTGGCACTACCAGCGGCAGTATTCGCGGCCTGCGCCCTTCGACTTTGTGTTGAAGAACAAAGAGTTGAAGGTCTTTAAAGGCGAGAATTTTACGCTCGACGTGGCCGTGGCCGGCAAGGTGCTGCCCGCCACCGTGAGCCTGCTCGCCGAAGGCGCCGAGCGCCCGCTGGCTAAAGTAAACGGCCACGCTGACCAGTTTCGCTACACCTTCGAGCAGCCTGGCCAGGATGTGACGTTCCAGCTAAACGGGGCGGGCTTCGTATCGCCCGAATACCACCTGACCGTGGTAGAACGCCCTGACTTGCGCGACTTTACGGTGCAGGTAACGTACCCGGCCTACACCCGCCGGCCAGCCGAAACCAGCCGCAACGGCGGCAACCTCACCGTGCCCGAAGGCAGCCAAGTGCGCTGGCAGTTCAGCACGGCGGCCACTGAGGCGTTGAGCCTGCTTTTTGAAAACCCGGCCGAAACGGTGCCCGGCACCCACGACGGCGACACGTTTGTGGCCGAGCACCGGGCCCTGCGCTCGCAGCCTTACCAGGTGCGCCTGCAAAATGCGGCCAGCCTCAACCGCGACCCCATCGGCTACCAGCTCACGGTGGTGCCCGACGCGCCGCCCACGCTCACGGTCGAATCATTTTCGGATACGACTTCGTTGCGCTACCTGGCCCTGGGTGGCACCGCGCAAGACGACTACGGCCTGACGGCGCTGCGGCTACACTACCAGGTGCGGCGCGGTGGCGCGCCGGGTGGCGCCTCCGCTAGCCGGCCCCTAAGCCTGCCAAACAATGCGGGCGGCACCTATTCCTACACCTGGAACCTGGCCCCGCTGAACCTACAACCCGGCGATCGGCTCGAATACTTTATCGAAGCCGTTGACAATGACGGCATTCACGGGCCGAAGAGCACGCGCTCACGGCCCCTGGAATTTCGCCTGCCCAGCCGGCGCGAATTGGACAAGCAGCTGGCCTCGCAGGCCAATTCGGTGGCTAGCCAGCTCAGCTCGGCGGCCAAGCAAAGCAAGCAGCTGGAGCGCGAGCTCGCCCAAAGCCAGGATAAGCTCAAGACCAAGCGCGAGATGAGCCACCAGGACCGCAAGCAGCTCGAAGACATGCTCGACCAGAAGCAGCAGCTTGACCAGCAGGTGCAGCAAATGCAGCAGAAGTTTGACCAGCTGATGCAGCAGCAAAACCAGCTCGACCCCAAGAGCGAGGAGCTAGCCAAGAAGGCTGAGGAGCTGAAAAAGCTGATGAGCGACCTGCTCGACCCCGAAACCAAGAAGCTCTACGACAAGCTGCAAAAGCTGCTGGAGCAGCAAAAGCAGCCCGACGCCGAGATGCAAAAGCTGCTCGCCCAGCTCGAAAACAAAGAAAACACCTTGCAGAAAGAGCTGGACCGCGCCCTCGAAATGTTCAAGCAAATGCAATTTGAGCAGAAGGCCGAGCAGACCGCCAACCGCCTCGAACAGTTAGCCAAAGAGGAGGAAAAGCTAGCCGAGCAAACCGCTCAAAACGATAAAAACAACCCCGACAACCAGCTCACCAAGCAGCAGCAGCAGGCCAAAAACGACCAGCTAGCCCAGGAGCAAGCCAATAAGCACCAGGATTTTGAGCAGCTGAAAGAAGACCTGAAAGACCTGAAACAGCAGGACAAAGAGCTGGGCGACCAAAACGGCCTCGACGAGCAAAAGCAGGACCAGCAGCAAGCCGACCAGGATATGGAGGAAGGCGAGCAGCAGCTGGCCAAAAACCAGAACAAGCAGGCCAGCCAGAGCCAAAAAGATGCGGCCCAGCGCATGGCCAAAATGGCCAAGAAGATGAAAGAGGAGATGAGCGACGATGAGGACCAAAAGGCTCAGCAAAACATCGACGACTTGCGCGACATCCTCGACAACCTGCTCACGCTCAGCTTCGACCAGGAAAAGCTAATGAAGGATTTCCGCGCCGTGGACCAGGCCGACCCGCGCTTTGTGCAGCTCGGCCAGACGCAGCGCAAGCTGCGCGACGATGCCAAGATTATTCAGGACTCGCTGTATGCGCTCGCCAAGAAGGAGCCACGCATCCAGAGCTTCGTAACCCGCGAGGTGGGGGAGATGAACGGCCGCATGGACGAGTCGCTCAACCACATCAGGCAGCGCGATGTGCCGCGCGCCACTACCACCCAGCAGCAGGCCATGACGAGCATCAACAACCTGGCGCTCATGCTCGCCGACGCTCTCAACCAGATGCAGCAGGAGCAACAGGCTAGTATGCAGGGCAAGGGCCAGCCGCAGCCCGGCAGCGGCAAGGGCAAGAAGAAGGGCAAGGGCAGCTCGCCCGGCGCGGGTAGCCTCAGCAAGATGCAGCAGCAGCTAAACCAGCAGATTCAGCAGCTCTCGCAGAGTGGTAAAACCGGCCGCGCGCTCTCGCAGGAGCTTGCCCGGCTAGCCGGCCAGCAGCAGATGCTACGCCAGGCCATGCAGCAGCTCGGCAACATGCCTGGTGGAGGTAAGCCCGGCGGCAAGGATGGGAAAGAGGGCAAAGACGGACCCGGCGGTAAGGATGGCCAGAATGGCCAGGGCGGTGCGGGCAATGCTGGGGAAATGAAAAAAATGATGGAGCAAACCGAAACCGACCTCGTCAATAAGCGCCTCACCGAAGAAACCATCAACCGCCAGCGGCAGATACTGACGCGCCTGCTCGAAGCCGAAAAATCGGCTCGCGAGCGCGACCAGGATACTAAGCGCGAGGCCCAAGCGGCGCAAAACCACCCACCGGTTTTCCCGCCCGCTTTCAACAAGTATAAGCCCGCCGTTAATGAGCAGCAAACTGACTTGTTGCGTCGCCCGCAACCCACTTTTACTCCTTATTACCAGCAGAAGGTGAGTGAGTATTTTCAAAAAACTCGCTAGCCTGGGTAACCCTGCCGTACCGCTCACGTAACGCCCCAACTAAATAGCAGCTTTTAGGCAGTACCGCGCTCACTGGCCTTGGAGCCACCAGGCTAGGGCAATACCTGAATTTTGTTGACTTTTTCTATTTTCGTCCCTCCAACTTCTGCGCTGCCCTATCTCTACCCTTCGCCGCCTTTTATGAAGCAGGTTAAAATCCAGATTCCGTCACTCGTGGAAAATATTCGCGTCGTGGAGAGTTTTATTGACAACTCCAAGGACACGTTCCACATTGAGGACGATATCTATGGCAACATTATGGTGGCCGTCACCGAAGCCGTCAACAACGCTATTCGCCACGGCAATAAGTTCGACAAGGAGAAGAACGTGTACCTGTCGCTCTACGTGAACCCCGACCAGCTGAAGTTTGAGATTGAAGACGAAGGCACGGGCTTTGACTTTACCAACCTCGACGACCCCACGGCTCCCGAAAACCTGGAAAACCCCGGCGGACGCGGTATTTTCCTCATTCGCCACCTGGCCGATGAAGTTGAATTTAGCAAGGACGGCCGCCGCATCGAGCTGACCTTTGCCCTCACACCCGGCGTTACTTCCCAAGCCGCTGCCGCATGAGTGCTGCTCCCACCGCCGGGATTCGTTATTTTGAAGCCCCTGGTATTGAGTTTGTAGTGGAAGACGTGCCGGAGTTTGGCCTGCACGATGCCGAAGACTTAGTAGCCTGGATAGAACGCATTGCGGCGGTGCACGAGTACCGCATTGCGCAGCTCACGTTTATCTTTTGCTCCGATGAGTACCTGCACAAGCTCAACCTGGAGTACCTCAACCACGACACGCTTACCGATATTATCACCTTCGATAATGCCGATGACGCCGATGTGCTGGAAGGCGATATTTTTATCAGCGTCGATCGGGTAGCCGATAATGCCAAGGACTTGAGCATCAGCTTTCGCGATGAGCTACACCGCGTTATGATTCATGGTGTGCTGCACCTGCTCGGCTACCACGATAAAGACCTGCTGAGCCAGACGGCCATGCGCCGCAAAGAGGATTATTGCCTCTCATTGCGCACGTTTTAGCAGCTAGCCAGCGGGCCTGACTTTCGACTTATGCTGCTCCGCATTCCCGGCGCCGTCCTGGATTACTACCTGAGCCTGGGCTACTACCGGATGCGGCAGGATTTATTTACCTGCCAGTTTTTACCCCACGACGAGCAGCTGTACACCGTGCACTGGCTGCGCCTTGTGCTGGGCCGCGTGCAGTATGGCAGTAAACAGCGCCACCTGCTCCGTCAAAATGCGAGCTTTGCGGTGGTAGTACGGCCCTTCCGCCTCATGGCTGAATACGAGGATCTCTATACGCTTTACCGCCAAGGCATTAGTTTCGACGTCTCGCTGACTTTGGCCGACTTGCTGCTCGATGAGAGTGCCCACTCGGTATTCGACACCCAGATTGTAGAAGTGCGTGATGGGGGGCGGCTAATTGCCGCCGGCATTTTCGACCAGGGTACGGACAGTATTGCGGGCATCGTCAATTTTTATCATCCCGACTACCGAAAACACAGCCTCGGCAAGTACCTGATGCTGCTCAAGCTGGCCCACGCCAGCCAGCAGCAAAAAACGTATTATTACCCCGGCTACGTGGTGCACGGCTACCCCAAGTTCGATTATAAGCTGTGGGCATGCCCGGCCGCTACCGAGGCTTTTGACTACCGCACCAGCCAGTGGCAGCCTTTTATCTGGGAAGAAATAGCGGCGCAGTCGGCCGCCTTGCTGGCGGCCAGGCTCCTGCAAGACCTGGCCGACGAAGCCGAGTAGCTAGCCGTGAGGAACGCTCCCAGTTTTGTGGCGAACTTTGTCAATTATCAGTCACCAATGAACAATTAGCAGGGCTACTGCACTTGATACTTGTTCATTGATGACTGCTAATTGCTACTTGTTAACTGCATCCCATGTTCTCCGATACTGAATACGACCTCATCGTAGTGGGCGCGGGCCACGCCGGCTGCGAAGCCGCGGCCGCCGCCGCCAACCTTGGCTCGAAGGTGCTACTGGTGACGATGAACATGAACACCATCGCCCAGATGTCGTGCAACCCCGCGATGGGCGGCGTGGCCAAAGGGCAGATAGTGCGCGAGATAGATGCCCTGGGCGGCCAGTCGGGCATCATCACCGACCGCACCATGATTCAGTTTCGGATGCTCAACCGCTCGAAAGGTCCCGCCATGTGGAGCCCGCGCGCCCAAAGTGACCGTATGCGCTTTGCCGAGGCCTGGCGCCTGACGCTGGAGCAAATCCCAAACGTCGATTTTTGGCAGGAAGCCGTGACGGGCCTGCTCATTGAAAACAACGCTTGCGTAGGTATTCGCACGGCGCTGGGTATCGAGTTTCGGAGCAAAACAGTGGTGCTGACCAATGGCACGTTCCTCAACGGCCTGATTCACATTGGGGAAAAGAACTTTGGCGGAGGCCGGGCGGCGGAGAAAAATAGCCATGGCATCACGGAGCAGCTCGTGGAGCTGGGCTTTGAGGCCGGGCGCATGAAAACCGGCACGCCGCCCCGCGTAGACGGCCGCTCGCTCGACTACTCGAAGATGGAAGTGCAGGACGGCGATGCCAACCCCAGCCGCTTCTCGTACCTCGACACGCCGCCGCTCACAGGGCAGCGCCCGTGCTACATCACGTACACCAACGAGCGGGTACACGAGATTTTGCGCGAAGGCTTCGAGAAATCGCCCATGTTTCAGGGGCGCATCAAAGGGCTGGGGCCGCGCTACTGCCCGAGCGTGGAGGATAAAATCAACCGCTTTGCGGACAAGGACCGGCACCAGATATTCGTGGAGCCCGAGGGCTGGAGCACCGTCGAGTGCTACATCAACGGTTTCAGCAGCTCCTTGCCCGAAGACGTGCAGTACCGCGCCCTGCGCGCGATTGCCGGCTTTGAGAAGGCCAAGATGTTTCGGCCCGGCTACGCGATCGAGTACGACTTCTTCCCGCCGACGCAGCTCACCAACACGCTCGAAACCAAGCCGGTGCGTAACCTCTGGCTAGCCGGCCAAATCAATGGCACCACTGGCTACGAAGAGGCCGCCTGCCAGGGCCTGATGGCCGGCATCAACGCCCACCAGCGCGCCTTCGACAAGCCGGCTTTCACGCTGCGGCGCGACGAAGCCTACATCGGCGTGCTCATCGACGACCTCATCAACAAGGGGACCGACGAGCCGTACCGCATGTTTACCAGCCGTGCCGAGCACCGCATTTTGCTGCGCCAGGATAATGCCGACCTGCGCCTCACGCCGCTGGGCCACGCCCTGGGGCTGGCCAGCGACGAGCGCCTGGCCCGCGTGCGCCAAAAGGAAGCCGACACGGCCGCCGTGCTCACGGTACTTTCGACCTTCGGCGTTGAGCCCACGACCATCAACGGCTTTTTGGCGGAGTACGGCTCGGCTGAGATTCACGAAAAAACCCGCGCCCTCAACCTGTTGCGCCGGCCCAATATCGAGCTACCCGAACTTGCTGCCGCGCTGCCCGACCTGGCCGAGAAGCTAGCCGCCTTCAGCGAAGAAGCCCAGGAGCAAGCCATCATCCAGACCAAGTACGAAACGTACTTGCAGAAGGAGCAGCAGCAGGCGCAGCGCATGCGCGAGCTCGAAAACTTCGTGATTCAGGGACGCCTGAACTACGGCGCCATGCCGGCGCTCAGCCACGAGGCGCGCGAAAAGCTACTCAAGATTCAGCCCGAAACGCTGGGGCAGGCTAGCCGCATCAGCGGCGTAAGCCCCGCCGACGTGTCGGTGCTGATGGTGTACCTAAATCGTTAATTAAAAATTGAGAATCAAAAATTAAAAATTAAGGCTGGGGGAGGCTGTTGGCTTCAATTCCTTCTTAATTTTTAATTTTTGATTTTTGATTCTCAACTGTGTGACCAACGAATTACTAGAGAATTGCCCGGTGTGTGGCGGCGCCAACCTACCTGCCAAGCTACTGGTGCCAGACCGGTCGGTAAGCCAGGAAACGTTTACCATCGTGCAGTGCGCGGGCTGCGGCTTGCAGTTTACAAACCCCCGGCCCGACGCGGCCCACATTGGCAAGTACTACGAGTCAGATGCTTACGTGTCGCACAACTCGGCGGCGCAGGGCCTGGTCAACCGCGTGTATAAGGTGGCGCGCTACTTCACGGTGCGCCGCAAGGTGGCGCTCATTACCAAGCTCCATGGTGGGCAGCCGGGCCGGCTGCTGGACTATGGCTGCGGCACGGGTCACTTTTTGGCCAGAGCCAAGCAGGCCGGCTGGCAGGTAACGGGCCTGGAGCCCAACCCACGCGCCCGCCAGGATGCGGCCACTCGCGTGGGCCAGCCCATCGAGGAGCCAGCAGTATTGGCTAGTTTGCCCCCCGCCAGCTTTGATGCAGTAACGCTATGGCACGTGCTAGAGCACGTGCATGCACTGCAAGACACGCTGCATCAGCTTATTGCGCTGCTCAAGCCGAGCGGTCAGCTTCTCATCGCGGTGCCCAACCCCGATAGCCTCGATGCCCAGCACTACCGCCAAGACTGGGCAGCCTACGATGTGCCCCGGCACCTCTACCACTTTGTGCCGGCTACTATGCGCCGGCTACTGGCCAGCCACGGCCTGCGCGTGGTGCAAACCGTGCCGCTGGTGCTCGATGCCTACTACGTGAGCATGCTTTCGGAACAGCTGCGGGCACCCGAGCGGGCCGGCGGGCCGCTGGCCGTGCTCAAGGCGGGCTACAAATCCAACCAGTACGCGGCGCAGCACGAGGGGCAATATTCGAGCTTGCTTTACGTAGCTGAGCGGGTAGCCCTGGCGGCTGGCTAGCCGACTGGCCGTGGGGAGCCGGCTATTTTTACCGAGTTTTTCCGCTGCTTTTGCTGATGAGTTTACGCGCCGCTTTTCGTTTTTCCTGGATTTCTAACGTGAAGGCAAGTGCGCGACCGGTGGGCCGCGGGGCGGCGCTGCTAGCCTTGCTGGGCCTGGGTAGCTGCGCAGCCGTCAGCTCGCCGCAGGGCGGGCCGCGCGACAAAACGGCGCCGCGCCTGGTGGCAACTTCGCCCGATAGCGCCGCCCGCAACGTGCGGCCGCAGTCCGTCAGGCTCACTTTTTCGGAGCCCGTGCAGCTGAAGGATATTGCTAAAAACCTGATTATTACGCCGCAGCTGGCAGCTGACAATTCGTATACGTCGCGTACCGACCGCAACTCGATTGTGCTGCTGTTCAAAAAACCGCTGGATGCCAACACGACTTACTCGTTCAACTTCCGCAAGGCCATCGTCGACGTTACCGAAAGCCTGCCGGCCAAGTACCAGGCCCTGAGCTTTAGCACGGGCGCCACGCTCGACTCGGGCCGGGTACGCGGCACGGTGAGCGACCTGCTCACGGCCCAGCCGGCCAAGGACGTTATCGTGGGGCTGTACCGCACCACCGACACGGTGGGCGTGCGCCGGGGCCAGCCCTACTACCTCACCCGCACCGATGACAAAGGCGTTTTTCAACTCAACTTTATTCGGGTAGCAACCTACAAAGTGTACGCCTGGGCCGATAAGAACAACAACGGCCGCTTTGATGACGGGGAAAAAATCGCCTATCTGCCTGCTCCAGTTACCATTACCGATACCACCGCCGCCCGCCACCTGGTGCTGGTGCGCCCCGATCGCCTCCCCCCCCAGCGCACCGGCCTCGAAGCCAGCGCCACCCAGGTGCGGCTGCGCTTCAATGAGGGGCTGACCAGCGCCGTGCTTGCACCGGTGGCCGGCAACTCGACCACGGCGACCGCTGCCCAGGCCGCTACCCAGCTCGTAGACCAGGCCCGCGGACTAGTGCTGTACAAAACGCCAACGGTGGGCGATGGCCGCTACCTACTGACCGCCACCGATAGCACTGGCAATGTTCGCCACGACACGCTCAACGTACGCTTTCCGGTGCCCACGGCGGCGGGTAAAAAGACCGCCCCTGCTTACACCTCCCTGGAAGGTAATGTGCGCACGGTCTATCGCCAGGGTCAGGTAAAATTCCGGTTTCCGGTGCCGACGTTGCTAGTGGCAGGCAAAGCGGTCGGTACTCTTACTGAAGACTCGCTCAAAACGCGCCCGTTGTACCTACCCGCCGACGGTACACTCAGCGCCAACCGTACTGAACTGACTATCAATATCGACACGAAAGCTCAGAAGAGTATTGATATTCGGCTCGATAGCACGGCTTTTGCGGCTATCACGGGCCAGTCGCTGGGCTTGCGCCGGGGGGTACACTTGGGCGTGGTCGACCAAGACCCGAGTGGTCTTATTACGGGCACCATCCAAAGCAAGTACCCGCAAGTTGACTTGCAGCTGCTCACCGACAAGTTCGAAGTGGTGAGCCAGCTGCGCTCACCCAAGGGCACGTACCGCTTTGCGCACCTGGCCCCCGGCAAATACCGGCTGCGCGTGCTCATCGACCAGAATGGCGACGGCCACTGGCGCGCCGGCGACCCGCTGCTGCAAGTGCCGGCCGAGCCGGTGTACCTCTACCCAAAGGTGCTCGAAGTGCGCGCCGGCTGGGAAGCAGAAGAAAAGCTCAGCTTTTAGCCATTCAGTAGAGCTATCCACGCCCAGGGGCGCCGAGAGCTGGTTTCTCGGTGCCCCTGGGCGTTTTTGGGCTAGCCACGTGGATAACTCTGGTCCATTTCCAGTTACTGAGGCGGGTTTTGAGCGGTTATGCACGGGTTATCCACAAAGTTGTCCACGCCCGGGAGCACGTTGGTCGGCACTTGTGGATAAGCGTGGGGATAAGCTTACCTCAGCAGTGGATAAGTTGGGGACAAGTTTTTTTGGTAATCTGGCGCGGCGCACAGCTGTCGCAGCTAGTGGGTAAGCTGTGGACAACGGTGAATAACTTCCACACCCTACGAACACTATCCACACTGCCCAGCAGCTGTGAATAGTGGATAAGTGGATAACCTATGTGAATAGTGGATAACCTTGCTAATTTACTAGCTATCAACCCGTCACTATTCACAATGCCTGTGGATAGGCAGTGGATAAGCCCATAGTTACCCACTTGTTATCCACGCTGTGGACAACTTCCAAAAGTTATGAACTTATCCACCGCCCTGATGGATGGAAACAAAAAGAAATCTTTTAAAAAGAAATTAATTAAACTTATTAACCTGTGGAAAACTTCGCGCTTGCCGGGCTTGGGCCAAAAAGCCGGGGCTAGGCGGCGGCGGTCGTTTTTGCGTATAAGCTGCCCCAAGCACCCGCCCGTCATGCCTTTCGATTACCAGCAGGATTTTACGACCGTTGACTTTCGGCAACACCCCGAGCGGTACCGTGTGGGCAAGGGCGAGCAGGGTGTACTACTAGTGCAGCCCTACAAAGGCGAGATTCTACCCCACTGGCGCTTTAAGGACGCAGCGGCGGCCCAGGAGTCCTCGGCGGCCATCTGGAAGCTGCTGGAGGCTTATTTGGCGGCGGGCGACTTTGTAGGAGCTGATATGGCGCGCAAGTTTTTGCAAATGGGTTTTACCCGGGCCCGGCGCTACGCCAACCACCGCGGCGGCAAGAAGTACGCCGGTCCTGTGCCGGCCGACAAAAAAGGCCAGAGCGGCGCCCACGGCCGCGCTGAGCTGCCCCGCACCAGCGAGCCCGATGTGGATAAAGTAGCCGCGGCCGCTATTTTCAAGCAGAAGTGGGACGAGGCCAAAGCCCTACCCGAATACCAGCGCCAGAAAGCGGACTTCGAAGCCAAGTACGGTAAATAAACCGGCCAGCACCCGGCTACCTTTGCACTCTCTTTCACTTACTACATCCCATGAGCACGCCAACTACTACCCCCAGCAGCATTGAGGAAAACGAAATAATTCTGGGCACCGGCATGGGCCCGCTGCGCTTCGGCACTACCATGGACGAGGTGCGCACCTTGGTAGGGGAGCCCGAAGAAATCGATGAGTCGGAAGATGAAGACGAGTTTGAGCACCAAGCCTGGAACTACTACGAGGAAGACCACCTGCTTTCGCTCTACTTCGACCGCGAAGACGACTTCCGCCTGAGCTGCATCGAAACCGACAACCCCGACTTGCGCCTCTTCGGCGAAGTCATCCACGGTCAGCCGCTCGACCAGGTGAAAGCCCTGATGCAGCGCCACGACCAGGCCGACCCCGAAATCGAAACGATGGAAGGTGGCGAGGTGCGCCTCTCGTACGAGAAGTCGATGATCGACATGTACTTCGAGGAAGGGATGTTGCAGTTTGTCAACTTTGGCGTCTTCATCAATGACGACCTGGAAGTGCAGTGGCCCAAGTAAAGCCCGCCCGCAGAAATCTTAAGGTTCCCCGGATTAGCCACTAATCAGCCAGCCGAGAGAAAAGTTATCCACAAAAAGCCCCTTTTTGGGTGTTGATAAGTTGATAACTCCGTGAAGCTGGGATTATTCCCCGGTTACCAACTGGCTGGCTGTCCAACCTACCTAGTAAAAAAGCCAACCCTAACCAGGTTGGCTTTTTTGGTGAAAAGGAAGTAGCGCTTGCTAGCCGCTGATGGCGCGAAACAGCAGAAACAGGCCGCCGGCCAGCACCATCGTCACGGGTAGCGTGAGTACCCAAGCCAGTGCAATGCTGCGTACCATTTGCGGGTTCAGGTTCTTGATGCCGCGGTTGGCCACCATGCTGCCCGCGATGGCCGACGACAGTACGTGCGTAGTGGAAGAGGGCAGGCCCAACTGCGTGCTGGCCCCAATCATCATGGCGGCGACTAGCTCCGAGCTGGCGCCCTGGGCGTAGGTGAGGTGCTCTTTGCCGATGCGCTCGCCGATGGTTTTCACGATGCGCTGCCAGCCGATCATGGTGCCGCAGGCCAGCGACAGCGATACCATCAGCAGCACCTGCCAGGGCGCGTAGTCGGTGAAGCTACTCATCTGGCTGATGGCGTCTTTGTAAGTGCTGCGGTCAGCGGAGCTAAGGCTGACGCTTTCGCTGGCCAGCAGCTTTTTGCCGCGGTTGGCGAGCAGCAGAATGGCGCGGCGAATCTCGAAGCGGGCTTGTTTAGGTAGGTCTTCGATCTTGTTTTTGCCAGCAAATACGCGGTCAAGTTCGGCTGTTTGGACGCGCACTTCGGTGAGAAGCTGTTGGTCGGCGGCGCCTAGCTCGGTCGCATTGACGCGGCTAATCACGTACTCAACCTTAGTGAGCGAGTCGCGCAAATCGAGCGGATTCTTGGAGTTGTCGAGGGCGAAGTGGATGGGCACAATACCGATCAGAATCAGCATAATGAGCCCGACGCCCTTCTGGCCATCGTTGGAGCCGTGGAAAAAGCTCACTAGCGTGCAGGTAGCAATAAGCGTGAGCCGGATGAACAGGGGCGGCGGCTTGCGCTTGTGCGGCTCCTTAAAAATGGCCTTGCTCGGCGAGAAGCGCTTGAGCAAGAACATCATGCCAATGGTGAAGGTGAAACCCAGCAGCGGTCCTAGCAGCAGGGCCAGGCCGCTCTCGCTGGCTTTGCTCCAGTTGATGGCCGCGCCCTTGCCGCCGGGCAGCAGCGAAAACGCAATGCCTACCCCCAGGATGGAGCCGATGAGCGCGTGCGACGACGACGACGGGATGCCGTAATACCAGGTGCCGATGTTCCAGATGATGGCTGCCACGAGCAACGCGCCCACCATGGCAATGCCGTGGTACACGTTTTGGTCGATGAGGCTTTCGACGGGCAGCAGGTACACGATGCCCATGGCCACGGCAATGCCGCCCGAAAACACGCCGATAAAATTCCAAAAAGCCGACCACACTACGGCCACCCAGGGCCGGAGCGTGTTGGTATAAATGACCGTGGCCACGGCATTGGCCGTGTCGTGAAAGCCATTAACAAATTCAAATGCGCACGCTGCAAATAGACATACCGCGAGCAGCAGCAACACGTGGGGTTCAAGTCCGAACATAGAAAGACGCTGAAGTAGGATAATTCAGCGCCCAAAATTACTCCAATTGCGGGCTAGCCCTATGTTACCGAATTGTTGGCTGTTTTTGAGAGGTAAGGCGCCCCCTTGATCTGCTCCTACGCCAGAGCTACGCCCGGTATTGACTGGCCGCTGAGGGCGAGGCAATACCCCACGCCCTAACTTTGCTGCTTATGAGTAAGCCCACTACCGCCCCCGAAAGCGCCCAACTTAAAGATATTGTGGCCCACGCCAAGGAATACGGCTTCGTATTTCAGTCCTCCGAAATCTACGATGGCTTGGCTGCCGTGTACGACTACGGCCCCAACGGCGTGGAGCTGAAAAATAATCTCAAGCGCCTGTGGTGGGAAGCCATGACCCAGCTGCACGGCAACGTGGTGGGCCTCGACGCGGCCATCTTCATGGACCCGCGCACTTGGGAAGCCAGTGGCCACGTGGCCGGCTTCAACGACCCGCTCATCGATAACCTCGACAGTAAGAAGCGCTACCGGGCCGACGTGCTGGTGGAGGAAAAAATAACTACTCTGCAAAACGACATTGCAGATTTGAAAGCAAAATCGGAGCTTCCTAATGCTATACCTGATGGCCCTTGGGGTTCTTATCAGCAAAGAATAGAGGAAGCTGAAAAGCTGATTGGCTTTTTGGAAACAACTCTACAGATAGGAACGCCAGAAGCATTTAACAATGCTTTGAAGCAAGCCGAAATTGCTGAGCCAGGCACAGATTCTACCAAGTGGACCAACGTGCGCCAGTTCAACCTGATGTTTTCGACCCAGGGCTCGGCCGTGGACTCGGATGCGCCACCTGTGTACCTGCGGCCCGAAACGGCGCAGGGTATTTTCGTCAACTTTTTGAACGTGCAGAAGTCGGCGCGGATGAAAATTCCGTTCGGCATCGCGCAGATTGGCAAAGCTTTCCGCAACGAGATTGTGGCCCGGCAGTTCATTTTCCGCATGCGCGAGTTTGAGCAGATGGAGATGCAATTCTTCGTGCGCCCCGGCACCGAAGGCGAGTGGTACGACACCTGGAAGGCGGCCCGCCGGCGCTTCCACGAGGCCATCGGCTTACCGGCCGCGAAGCTGCGCTTTCACGACCATGACAAGCTGGCGCACTACGCCAAGGCCGCTGTGGACATCGAGTTTGAGTTTCCCTTCGGCTTCAAGGAAATCGAGGGCATCCACTCGCGCTCCGACTTCGACCTGACCCAACACCAGAACCTAAGCCGCAAGAAGCAGCAGTACTTCGATAACGACATCGACGAGGCTACCGGCAAGCCCTACGGCAACTACGTGCCCTACGTGGTCGAGACGTCGGTGGGCGCCGACCGCTTATTTCTGGCGACGCTCTGCCAGGCTTTCCAGGAAGAAACCATCACTGAGGGCGAGGGCGACGCCCAAACCACCAAGCAGCGCACCTTCCTGAAGCTGCACCCGGCCGTGGCGCCCATCAAGGCAGCCATTTTTCCGCTGGTGCGCAAGGATGGCATGCCCGAAAAAGCGCAGCAGATATTCGACGACCTGCGCTTCGATTTCCGCTTGGTAATCGAGGACAAGGATGCCATCGGCAAGCGCTACACGCGCCAGGACCTTATCGGCACGCCATTTTGTATTGTGGTAGATGGCCAGACGCTGGAAGATGACACCGTGACGGTGCGCGACCGCGACAGCCGCGAGCAAACCCGGATGCCGATTTCAGCGCTGCGCAGCTACATTGGCGAAGCCGTGAGCTTCAAGACGGTGTTTGCAAAGCTGTAAGCTGTAAACTACCTAAAGGTGCTGACTACCACTCGGAAATCCAGGCGCAAGTAATCGGCTTTCGCCTATGCAAGTATTCACCAAGCGGGTGCTGCGGGAGTTTGGCCTGCGGCACTCCGATGCGGCCCAGGAGATTCTCGACTGGTTTGACGCCGTAGAAGCCGCCGACTGGGCCACTGGCGCAGCTGTGCGAGCCTTCGACGGCAGTGTTGATTACGTCGGTGGCGACCGCTGGGTATTCAACATTCGGCGCAATCGCTACCGGCTGGTGGTCCGCATTTTCTTGCCCGCCCGACAAGTGTACGTGCGATTTATCGGTACCCACGCCGATTACGACCGTATTGCCGACATCACCGTTATTTAAAACAGTATTTCAGCTTCTTAATTCAATGGAAATTCGCACCGAAGCCGACTACCAGGCTGCCATGCGCCGGCTGGAATACCTGATTGACCACGAGTCGACTAACCTGGCGGAAATCACGGCCCTGGGCAATGTGGTGAATGCCTACGAGAACGAAAATGGCCATCGCCCACTGCCGCCCGACTCGCTTATTGCCCGCTTGGAGCGCGAAATGCAGGAGCGCCAGCTAGCCGACTTGCAGCTGGCCGACCTGCTGGGCGTGCCGGCCGCTACACTGCGCGCCGTGCTCAACGGGCAGTGCAGCATCGACCTGGATTTGGCTAAGCGGTTGCATAGCCGGCTAGGTATTCCCGGCGATTTTATTCTGAAAGCTGCTTGACTCCTGCGGTAATCGCAACTGCTTACCTTTATCTGTTCGCTAACCTTCTACTCTTATGTGGGGACATATCGCCCTTTTTATCATCAAGTACCGGCGTATACTGCTGGGCCTGATTGCCGTGTTCACCGTTACTATGGCCTGGTTTGCCAAGGACGTGGAGATGACCTACGACTTTGCCCAGGTGGTAAGCCCGAAGGATCCGGACATGGTGTATTTCCAGAAGTTTAAGAAAACTTTTGGGGAAGACGGCAACATCCTCGTGCTGGGAATGCAGGACAGCTCGGTGTACCGGCTGCAAAACTTCAACCAGCTGAGCCAGCTCACCGATACGCTCGCCAAGGTGCAGGGCGTGTCGGGGGTGCTGGGCATCACGCGCCTTATCCAGATTGAGAAGGATACGATCAATTCGAAGTTCGTGACGGCGCCCATCTTCAAGACCAAGCCGCGCTCGCAGCACGAGCTGGACTCCTTGCTGCGGGTGGTCAACGACATCGAGTTTTACAAAGGCCAGATCATCGCCCCGCGTTCTGGGGCCACGCTGCTGGCCGTCACGCTCGACCCGGCCTACCTGAACTCCAACCGGCGGCAGGCGGTGATGAACAACATCCTCCGCCACGCCGAGCATTTTGAGAAGACGACGCACATCAAGATGCACTACGCGGGCTTGCCCTACGTGCGCTCGACGATGACGAGCAAGGTGGCCGGCGAAATGAAGTTCTTCGCCATGCTGGTAGTGCTCGTGATGGGCGTCACGCTCTTCCTGTTCTTCCGCACGTGGTCGGCGGTGGTGTTTCCGCTGCTGGTGGTGGTGTGCGTCATGATTTGCTGTGTGGGTAGTATCGTACTGCTGGGGTATAAAATCAATCTGCTGACGGGCCTGATCCCTAGCATTCTGGTGGTTATCGGGGTGCCAAACTGCACGTACCTGCTCTCGCGCTACCACTACGACTACCGCAAATCGGGCAATCAGATTCTGGCCATGACGCGGGTAATCCGCAAAATCGGCCTGATTACGCTGATGAACAATACCACTACCGCCATTGGCTTCGTGGTGTTCACGTTCACCGATATTGCCATCCTGTACCAGTTTGGCATGGTGGCGACGATCAACATTTTCATCGCCTTCATCATCAGCTTCATCATGATTCCGGCGGTGTTTACGTACCTGCCGCCGCCTACCGAGAAGCAGCTGGAGCACCTCGATTCGAAGCCGCTGCTGGGCATTGTGCACTTCCTCGATCACATCGTGCTGCACAAGCGCGGCACGATTTACCTGGCTGCGCTCGGGCTGCTAGTTATCGCCGGCATCGGCATCAGCAAGATTGAGGCGGTGTCGTACATGGTGGATGACTTGCCCAAATCAAGCTCGGTGAACACCGATCTGGACTTCTTTCAGGCGCACTTTAGCGGGGTGATGCCGCTGGAGTTTGTGGTGGATACGGGCAAGCCCAAGGGCCTGCTCAAGCTGCCCAACTTGCAGAAAATCGACCAGTTCGAGAAATTTCTGCGGGCCCAGCCCGAACTGTCGCCGCCCATTAGCATGGTCACGTTTATTAAGGCCGCTACCCAAGCATTCTACAACGGCCAGCCGGAGTTTTACCGCCTGCCAAACAACGACGACAAGAACTTCATCCTGAGCTACCTGGCCAATTCGCAAGGTGGCACGACTACCGCCAGCCCCGATTCGACCAAAACCACCGTGGCCCAGGGCACGGCCGGCAATTCGATGAACAAGCTGCTGCACAGCTTCGTGGACAGTACCTCGCAGCGTGCCCGCATTAGCCTCAAAATCGCCGATATCGGCTCGCACAAGCTTGATACCTTGGTGACGCGCCGCATTGAGCCGGCCATGCTCCGCATCTTTAAAGACTCGGGCATGAAGGTGACGCGCACGGGTACGACGGTCATTTTCACCAAGGGAAATGAGTACGTGATCGGCACCCTGCGCGAGAGCCTGATGTGGGCCTTTGGGCTGGTGGCGCTGGTGGTACTGCTGCTGTTCCGCTCGGTGCGCACCATCTTCTATGCGCTCACGCCCAACATGTTTACGCTGGCCCTTACGGCCGGCGTGATGGGCTACTTCGGCATCGCGCTCAAGCCCAGTACGGCGCTCATTTTCGTGATTGCGCTGGGTATTGATGGCGACAACTCCATCCACCTGCTAGCCAAGTTCCGGCAGGAAATGGCGATAGCCGGCCGCACCGTCACCGAGGCCATTACCAACACGATGGTGGAAGCTGGTACGAGCATGATTTATACCAGTATCGTGCTGTTCATTGGTTTTAGCATCTTCGCTTTCAGCGAGTTTGGTGGCACCAAGGCGCTGGGAGTGCTGATGGGTGCGTCGCTGCTGATAACCAACTTCTCAAACCTGGTGCTGCTACCCGCCCTGCTCGTGAGCTTCGAGCACGCCAAGGATGAGAAAATTTCTGGCAACGCGCCCATTCGCCACTACGACGACAGCTACCACGAGGAAGACGACGACATGGACCAGAACCTGCAACGCCTGAGCGTGGAGCGGGAGAAGGTTAAAACAACTTGATTACCCGAATTAAAGCAAAAAGAACGTCATGCTGAACGTAGGGAAGCATCTCTGCCGCTTCGTTGAACGAACCCAGCCGGCGCGGTAGAGATGCTTCCCTGCGTTCAGCATGACAACGATTTTATGACTTACCCCGAATACAAGCAGCCGCTCGACTACGCCAAGCTCGCCCAAGACGTGCGGGCCGGCTGGGAGGCCAACGGCATCTTCGAGAAGAGCGTGAGCAGCCGCGAGGGCCAGCCCACGTTCGTGTTTTATGAGGGCCCGCCCTCGGCCAACGGCCAGCCCGGCATTCACCACGTGATGGCGCGGGCGGTGAAGGACATCTTCTGCCGCTACCAGACCCAGCTCGGCAAGCAAGTACCCCGCAAGGGCGGCTGGGACACCCACGGCCTGCCCATCGAGTTGCAAGTAGAGAAGGAGCTAGGCATCACGAAGGAGGATATCGGCCACAAAATCAGCGTCGAAGAGTACAACCAGCGCTGCCGCGAAACCGTGATGCGCTTCAAGGCGCAATGGGACGAGCTGACCCAGCAAATGGGCTACTGGGTAGACCTTGACGACCCCTACATCACCTTCGAGCCCGAGTACATCGAGAGCTGCTGGGCTCTGCTCAAGAAGCTCTACGACAAGGGGTTGCTTTACAAAGGCTACACCATCCAGCCCTACTCGCCGGCCGCCGGTACCGGCCTCAGCTCGCACGAGCTGAACCAGCCGGGCACGTACAAGGACGTGAAGGACACGACCATCGTGGCGCAGTTTAAGGTGGTGCGCGATGAGGTGTCGGAGAAGCTGTTTGCTGGCGAGGAGTTAGGCGAAACGTACATCCTCGCTTGGACAACCACGCCTTGGACGCTGCCTGCTAATACTGGACTGGCCGTGGGCAATAACATTGACTACCTTCTAGTAAAAACTATTAATCCGTACACTTACCAGCCTATCAATGTAGTTGTTGCGGAAAATTTATTTAGCAGGTACTTTGATGTTTCTGCTTTGATGTTTCCTAACTCTCTGTCTGTTGGTAGCTATAGCCTTGTAGTGGGTGGTACGCCTTTCACTAGCGATGATGAGAATGGCGAAACATCTACTAAAAAGGGGAGACGTCATTTTAGTGACTTGACCGAAGAAGACCTGAAAAAGGGTTATCTAAAGGGCAAGATTTCCCAATGGGAAATCTTAGGAAGATTCAAAGGCAAAGACTTAGTAGGTATTCACTACGAGCGTCTATTCAACACCGAAGCCGGCTTCCCGCATTTCGAAGGCGAGGAAAACGCCTTCCGCGTCATCCCCGGCGACTTTGTGACGACGGAGGATGGCACGGGTATCGTGCACATTTCGCCCACGTTTGGCGCCGATGACTTTCGGGTAGCGCAGCTCAACGGCATTCCCGCGCTGATGGTGGCCGACGACCAGGGCAAGCTCGGCCCCATCGTGGACCGCACGGGTCGCTACGTAACCCAAATGGGCGAGTTTGGTGGCCGCTGGGTGAAGAACTACGACGGCCACGACCAGAGCGGCGCCGACTATAAAACGCTGGATGAGAGCATCGCCATTCGGATGCGCACCAACGGCACGGCCTTCAAAACCGAGAAGTACGAGCACACCTACCCGCACTGCTGGCGCACCGACAAGCCGGTGCTCTACTACCCGCTCGACTCATGGTTTATCAAAACCACCGCGGTGAAAGACCGGCTCATCGAGCTCAACAAAACCATCAACTGGAAGCCCGAAAGCACCGGTACCGGCCGCTTCGGCAACTGGCTCGAAAACCTGGTGGACTGGAACCTCAGCCGCTCGCGCTACTGGGGCACGCCGCTGCCCATCTGGCGCACCCAGGACCGCACCGAGGAAATCTGCATCGGCTCGATTGCCGAGCTAAAGGCGGAGATTGACAAGGCCGTGGCGGCCGAAGTCATGACCCACAATCCCTATGCCGAGGCCGATACCGACCCAAGCACCAAGCACCAAGCACTAAGCACCAAAATCGACCTGCACCGGCCCTACGTAGACGATATCTTCCTCGTCTCGCCCAGCGGCCAGGCCATGTACCGCGAGCCCGACCTCATCGATGTGTGGTTTGATTCGGGCGCGGTGCCGTATGCACAGTGGCATTACCCTTTTGAAAATCAAGAGAAATTCGCCAAGAACTTCCCCGCCGATTTTATTGCCGAAGGCGTGGACCAGACGCGCGGCTGGTTCTTCACCCTGCACGCGCTGGCCGTGATGCTGGAAGATTCGGTGGCCTTCAAAAACGTGATTGCCAACGGCTTAGTGCTCGATAAAAACGGCAACAAGATGAGCAAGCGCCTCGGCAACGCCGTGGACCCGTTTGCCACCATCGCGCAGTATGGCCCCGATGCCACCCGTTGGTACATGATTTCGAACGCGCCGCCGTGGGATAACCTCAAGTTTGACCAGGCGGGCATCACGGAGGTGCAGCGGCGCTTTTTCGGTACGCTGTTTAATACGTACTCGTTTTTCGCGCTGTATGCCAACCTGGACAACTTCCAGCTGGGCGCCACGCCGAGCATACCCGTAGCCGAGCGCACCGAGCTCGACCGCTGGATACTCAGCAAATTGCAGAGCCTGCTAGCCGAAGTGCGCGGCCACTACGACAGCTACGACCCCACGAAAGCCGCCCGCGCCATCCAGGATTTCGTGACCGACCAGCTCTCCAACTGGTACGTGCGCCTCTCGCGCCGCCGCTTCTGGAAAGGCGAGCTAACTACCGATAAGCAAGCTGCTTACGAAACGCTGCACGAGTGCCTCAGCACTGTAGCGCAGCTCATGGCGCCCATCGCGCCCTTCTTCGCCGACTGGCTCTACGGCAACCTGACCAAGGGTCAGGAAGCCGCTGAGTCGGTACACTTAACCTATTTGGCGGAGGCTGATACCGCACTCATCGACAAGGCTTTAGAAGAGCGTATGGAGCTAGCCCAGCGCATTAGCTCGCTCACGCACTCGCTGCGTAAGAAGTCGGTGCTAAAGGTGCGCCAGCCCTTGCAGCGCATCTTGGTGCCGGTGTTGAATGAGTCTACCAAAGAGCAAGTTGGCAAGGTCGAAGACCTGATTTGCGCCGAGGTAAACGTGAAGCACATCGAGTTTTTGGATGACACCAGTGGCGTGCTGTCCAAGACTATAAAACCAAATTTCAAGATGCTTGGTCAGAAATATGGGCCTAAAATGAAGGCTGTAGCTGACCGTATCCAGCGTTTAGAAGAAGCTGACATCAATGAACTGCAGGCAGGGGTGGAAGTTATAGCCGATGTCGACGGATTAGACCCAATTGCTATTCTTCCAGAAGAAGTCGAAATCCGCACCCAGGATCTGCCCGGCTGGCTCGTCGCCACCGACGGCCCGCTCACCGTGGCACTCGACGTGACGCTCACCGACGAGCTACGCCAGGAAGGCCTGGCCCGCGAGCTAGTCAACCGCCTCCAAAACCTGCGCAAAGACTCAGGCCTCGAAGTGCAGGATCGCATCAGCGTATCGCTGGCTGCCAGCGCGCCGGCCGAGCTGCAAGCAGCCGTGCAAAGCTTCGGCGATTACATCCGCACCGAAGTGCAGGCCCAGCGCCTCGACTTTGTGCCCGAAGTAGCCGGTGGCTCGGTGCTGGAGTTTGATGACTTCCAAGTGCCCGCCAAAGTAGAAGTTGTAACTACTTGATTGTGAGAAACCCGCTCGCCTTAAGAAAGGTGGGCGGGTTTTCTTCCGTACAACGCCTTTCTTGCGCCGTTTTTAAAGGTTGTGAAACCTTATAATTCGGTATAAAACAGTATAAAGCAACCAGAGTTTCACTAGTGCAGACAGCCCAGCCTACTGCTTCCGATTATCCGCAGTTGCGCCCCGCGGCGCGACAGGGTAGCGTCTTGCCCTTCTTCCTATTATCACTCTTAATTATCGGGCTCGATCAGCTGTCCAAGTACCTGGTGCATAGCCATATGGGCCTGGGGCAGGAAATCCCGCTTATCGGTAATACGCTGAAGTTGCTCTATACGCAAAACCCGGGGATGGCTTTTGGGGTGGAGTTGCCGCCGCCGTTTGGCAAGCTGCTGCTCACGGGCTTTCGCCTGCTGGCGGTGGGCGGGCTGAGCTACTACATCGGGCGGTTGTGGCGGCAGCGGGCGCCCAAGGGCTTCATTGCCTGCATGGCCCTGATCCTG
>Ga0160428_1000390_pt1 | contig 51037 bp, 40 predicted proteins | sample SolpanmetagenomM_FD_108198 | JGI IMG/M metagenome (GOLD analysis project Ga0160428, IMG submission 108198) | Solar panel surface microbial communities from Lawrence Berkeley National Laboratory, California, USA - M | ecosystem: Engineered > Built environment > Solar panel > Unclassified ... | reverse complement strand
CACGGCGTCGGCCAATGTGCCGATGGTGACGGGACCCGGCAGGGGCGGCGTATCGCCGAAACCGGGCAAATCGACAGCAATAACCTCCCGTTCCTGGGCCAGCCCGTCCAAGATGGGCTGCCAGGAGCGCCAGCTGCCGCCAATGCCGTGCAACAGTAGAATGGGCCGGCCGGCCCCGCGCCGTATGAAGTGCATGTCCATGACTAGAAATAAGATAGGTGGAATCGGTCAGGCTTTGGCGGAGGTTATTCCCGCTCCCAAAGCCCGAAACGGCGGCGGCTTTGGCCTCCTGAAGCAGGGTGTACGAGTCCAGAGCGCGTTCGGGCAGCAATTCGGAACTACCTTTACGGCACTAAAGGCAAATCGCCACGTTTCAGTACCATTAGCGTAGTTCGCTACATTAATCACACAGGTTCGCTGCTGCTTGCTTTCACAACCCCCATTTTTTCCCTAGCATCATGCAGACAGGAACCGTAAAATTCTTTAACGAAACCAAAGGTTTCGGCTTTATCAAAAACGACGCAACGGGCGAAGACATCTTCGTTCACGTAACCGACCTCGTTAACGAAATCCGTGAAAACGACAAGGTGCAGTTTGAAGTAGCCCAGGGCAAAAAAGGCCCGAACGCTGTAAAAGTGTCGCTCGTTTAGTCTCCGACTGCTTTTCGCATTTGTTGAAATACCCCGCTGGTGCGCCGGCGGGGTATTTTTTTGTGCCCGCCGGGCGGCTCGGCGGTGCATCTTTGCGCCTCGCCAATGCCCTTGCCCCATGACCATCCCCATTTATCAGGTCGATGCCTTTGCCCGCCGGCCCTTCACCGGCAACCCCGCCGCCGTGTGCCCGCTCGATGCGTGGCTCCCCGACGCTACCATGCAGCAGATAGCGGCCGAGAACAACCTGGCCGAAACGGCCTTTTTCGTGCCGCTGGCCGGGGAAGAGGCCGATTTTCACCTGCGCTGGTTTACGCCCACCTTCGAGATTGACCTGTGCGGCCACGCCACGCTGGCCAGCGCCCACGTGCTGTGGCAGGAGCGCGGCTACGCCAAGGCCGACATTACGTTTCAGAGCAAGAGTGGCCTGCTGAAAGTGCGCCGCGAGGCCGATGGCAAGCTGGTGCTCGATTTTCCGAGCCGCCCGCCGCGCCCGCTGGCCCCGGCCGAGCACCCCGAAGTGCTGCTGCGCTCGCTAGGTCCCGGTGCGGCCACGCCGCTGGCCGTGCTGGCCTCGCGCGATTTGGTGGTCGAGTTTGCCCACGCCGACGAGGTGCTGGCCCTGCGGCCCGACTTCGCGGCGCTCATCGACCTGGGCTATATCGGCCTGATAGCCACCGCACCCGGCCCGGCCGGCGTCGATTTTGTATCGCGCTTTTTCGCCCCTGAGGTGGGCGTGCCCGAAGACCCCGTTACGGGCTCGGCCCACAGCACGCTCATCCCGTTCTGGGCCGCCAAGCTGGGCAAAACCGACTTATTTGCCCGGCAGGAGTCGGCGCGCGGGGGCGAGCTGTGGTGCCGCCTGCGCGGCGACCGCGTCGACATCGGGGGCTACGCCGCCACGTTTTTGCGCGGCGACGTGCAGCTGTGACGCAAGCTAGAAACGCCCGGCGCCCCGCGCCGGGCGTTTTTTTAGGCTGTGCGCGGGCTGGCCGGGGGCGCGGCGGCCGCCGCCTTGCTACAGCGAGCGGAGCATCCGCCGGCATACGGGTAGCTGCGCGGTCAGACTATCCTTGAGTAGCGGCCCGGCCGCCCGGCAGTACAGCCGGGGAAAAAGAAAGGTAAAACCCGTGCCACGCGCTGCCAGAGAGAAGTGAAGCTCCTGAAAAATGTGCAGTACAAGTAGTTACTGAGCCAGTACTCTGCTGGTTGGGCAGGTGGGTTGCTGCTGGGCTCGGCGGGCGGGGCCACCCCTACTCACTACCTTCGCAGGGTTAAATCAGCTCTCATGGGTTGAATCCGCCGCTCCTCTACGCCTTTTCTGCTATGGTACCTGCTGCCCCGCTCACCTGCGTTATCGTTGACGACAACGAAATCAACCGGCTCACCTTGGAGCACTTGATAGACCTGACGCCCGAGCTAAAGCTCGTGGCCTCGCTGCCGGGCGGCCTGGAAGCCTTAGCGTTTTTTCGGCAGGGTGGGCGCTGCGACCTCATGCTGCTCGACGTAGAGATGCCGACCCTCACCGGCCTGGAGCTGGCCCGGCTGCTGCCCAAGCCCGCGCCGGCCATTATCCTGGTTACCACGCACCGCAACTTCGCCGTGGCGGCCTTCGACATGCAGGCCGTGGACTACCTGGTGAAGCCCGTCGAGTTTACCCGCTTTAGCCAAGCCGTTGCCAGGGTGCTGGCCACCCGGCGGCCCGCCGCGCCAGCCCCGCGCCCGGCCGCGCCGGTGCCCGCCGTGCCCTCCGAGCTATTTGTGAAAGTGGGTACCCGCTCCATTAAGGTCAATTTTGACGACGTGCTTTACATCGAGGCGCTTTCGACCTACTCGGTGCTCGTGACTACCACCCAGAAGCACATCATCTACTTCACCCTCAAGGTGCTGAGTGAGCGCCTGCCCTTCGCGCACTTCGTGCGGGTGCACCGCTCGTACATTGTCAACCTGCGGCGCATCGAGGCCGTGGAAGACAACGTGCTGAAGCTCGGCCAATACGAAGTGCCGGTTGGTAAGTCGTACCAGGAGGAGTTTACCCGCCACCTGCGCAGCCTGTGAGGTGCTAGGGAAGCAGTGATTGGCGCAGGTGGCAGGTGATGAGGTGAAGGGAAACGCTACTTACTACTTCCCTTGTTTGGGGTCGGTTTTGGCGTTGTGCCTACATCCTGCTAAACAAATTTTTTGCCCCAGTACCTTTTCACGCCACTATTCGCCTAGCTCCTTCGGTAATTCGAGGAGTACGCGCTGGATGTGGGCGGCCAGGTAGGTGGCGGCGGCTGGCAGGTGCGGGTAGCTGGCGGGGGCGGCGGCTTCGAGCTGCTGCACGGCTTCGGCTACCTGGTGCATACCCACCGATTCAAGGCTGGGCTTAATGTGGTGGGTGATTTTGGCGGCTTCGGCCCAGTGGCCGTGCGCGGCGGCCTCGCGCAGCTGGGCCAGGCTATCGGGCATGTTGCGCAGGAAAGAACGGATGATTTTGACCACAAACTCCTCGCGGCCCCGCGCCAGGGTGCGCAGCTTGGTCAGGTCGTAGCCGGTGGCGGGGCCCGCTGCCGGCAGCAGCCGCACCAGGGTGTGGTACACCGCTTCTTCCTCGAAGGGCTTGGCCAGGCAGGCGTTCATGCCGGCGGCCAGGTAGCGCTCGCGGTCGGCCCGGAAGGCATTGGCCGTGAGGGCCACGATGGGCAGGCCGGCCCGCACCGGGTCGGGCAGGGCCCGGATGGCGGCCGTGGCATCGAGGCCGTTGAGGCCGGGCAGCTGAATATCCATCAGCACCACGTCGTAAGGCTTTTCCTGGCGCACGCGCTGCACGCCGGCCAGGCCATCCTCGGCCTCATCTACCACGGCGCCCCAGCCCTCGAAGAGCAGCCGGGCCACGGTGCGGTTTATCTCGTTGTCCTCCACCACCAGCAGCCGGCGGCTGCGCAGCGCCCCCGTGTCGTAGGCATCGGCGGGGTGGGCGGCGGGCACGGGCGTGGGGGACTTGGGCAGCGTGAGCACAAAGGCAAAGGTGCTGCCCTGCCCCAGCGAGCTGCACAGCGTGAGTTGCCCGCCCAGCTGCTCGACCATCGCCCGCGAGATGCTGAGCCCCAGGCCCGTGCCCCCAAAGCGCCGCGTAGTGTCGGAATACGCCTGTGTGAAGCCCTCAAAAATCAGCTCCTGCTTTTCGGGCGCAATGCCGATGCCCGTGTCTTCGACGCTAAAGCGTACGGTGAGCGTCGTGTCGGTTTCGCCCAGCTGCTCGCCCACCACCACCACGCGCCCACCGGGCGCGGTAAACTTAAGGGCGTTGGCCACCAGGTTTATCAAAATCTGGTTGAGGCGGTGCGGGTCGCCGAGCACCCAGGGGTAGGCGCAGGTAGTGCGCAGCGGCGTGCCCGCAAAGTGAACTCCCTTGTCCCTGGCCTGGACGATGAGCGGGCGCAGCGCCTCGCTCATCGAGTCGCAGAGGTTGAAGGCCACGGACTCCATCTCCAGCTTGCCCGATGAGATTTTGGCCATGTCGAGCACATCGTTGATGACGTGCAGCAGGTGCTGGCCCGCGTGCCGGATGGTGCCCACAAAGTCCTGCTGGCGGCTGTCGAGCGTGGTTTTGGCCAGTTGGCTGGCCATGCCCAGCACCCCGTTGAGGGGCGTGCGAATTTCGTGGCTGATGTTGGCCAGGAAGTTTTCGCGGGCTTGCACGGCGGCCTCGGCGGCCGTTTTGGCGCGGCGCAACTCCTGCTCGGCCAGCACGCGCTCGGTTATCTCCTGGCCGTAGCCAATGACGTAGAGGGGCTGGCCGGCCTCGCGCACCAGGTAATTATCGTAGAGCAGGTAGCGCGGCTGGCCCTTGCTGCCGGCCAGGGCCAGCGTGCCGCGCTGGCTATCGGTGGTGGCAAAGCACTGGAGGTAGCCATCCACGGCGTTGCGGTGCTCGGGGGGCACCAGCTCGTGCAGCCGGTGGCCGGGCAGCTGGCTCAGGGGGCGGCCCAGCAGCTCGGCGGCGGCGGGGTTGGCCGTGAGCAAGCGGCCCTGCAAATCGTGGGTGCAGATGAGCGCGTGCGAGTGCATCATCAGGTCGCGGTACTGCTTCTCGCGCTGGGCCAGGGCATCGCTGGCCAGCTTTTCCTCCGTAATGTCGCTGCTCAGCACCAGCACCTGGCGGGTGCCGTCGGGCCGCACCAGCCGGCGCTTAATGGTGCAGAAATAGCGCACTTCGCCCGAGGCCAGCGTGGTGGGTACCTCCACCGTTAGTTGCTCGCCGGTGGCCAGCACCTGCGCATCGGTGTCGATATACTGCCGGTACTCGGCCGCCTGCTTGGCCGTGGGCGGCAGGGCCGCCAAGGGATTGGGGTGCAGGTAGCCCATGCGCTCGCGCAGCAGGGTGGTGGCCCGGTTTTCAAACACCATCTTCTTCTCGGCATCGCGCACAAAAATCAAGCTGGGCGTGGCTTCCAGTATCTCACTCATAAAGCTCTGCTGCTCGGCCAACTGGCGCTCGGCGTGCACGCGGGCCGTGGTTTCGGCCAGGTAGAGCGTGACGCTGCCGACGGGGGGCTCGGTGGCGGCCACCTGCAACAAAAAATACCGCTCGCCCACCCGGATTTCCTGGGCGGCGGCCCCCGCCCGGGCGATGGCGCGCAGCTGCTGGCGCACCCGCACCTGCTCGGCCCGGCTCAGGCCGTGGCGCAGGGCCAGGGCCGCCTCGTTGGCATAAAGCTGACGGCCATTGGCATCGAGGCGCACGATGGGGTTCGGATTGTGCGCCGAGAGACTGGCTAGCGTGGGTAGGTCAATGGGGGGAGGAAGCGAAGACATAGCCATAGAAAAACGAAAATAAGGCCCACTCCCGGTAGCCAAGCCAGCGGGGCGCCCATCATCCTGCCCATTTAAAACGGTAAATACGCAAAATAAGCTCCCTCCCGTATGGGGAAGGGAGCTTATTTTGCCCGCCAGGGGCCGGGGGCGCCGGGCTACCGGCCCAGCACGATGCTGACCGGCTGCGGCGCTACGCCACTAATGGCTATCTGGCTGCTGCCCACGCCAAAATAATCGGCCTGAATGTGCAGCGGCGTGTGAGCCAGCACGGGCAGGTAAAAAATACCTTCGGCATCAGTCACGGCGAGCTGCCGGGCGTTGGTGGTCGGAAAAACGCACACGCCGGGGCAGGGCTGGCCGTCGGGCCGGCGCACGATGCCCGCCAGCAACACCAGTGCCGGGCCCGGCGGCTGGGCGGGGGCGGGTGACGCGGCGGCGGGCTGCCAGGCAGGCGGCGCGACGACGGCGGCGGCCAGCCGGGCCGCCCGCCTGGCCGCTTGCTGGGGCAGAGTAGTGGTAGGCTGGCCGGTGGCCCGGTCGGCTGGCCGTGTGCCAGCGGCCTGAGCCGGGCCGCCGGCCAGCAGGGCCAGCAGCAGCAGCCAATTAAAAGCGGTTGACATAGTTGGTAGAAAAACTGTGAGACCTACCGAAGTTGCGGGGAATGCTGTAAAAGTAGCCGCCGCCGTTGCCCTTGCCCGCCCGATTATGCGAATAGCCTGCCCTGCTAGCCGGATGAATATTTTTATTGGCTCACTTGCCGGCCCGCAAGCCAATGCTTCGCCTGGCGGGCTCTTCGAAGCTCCGCTTTATAAGGTATAGCCAGCCAGACCAGGAAGTAGTTAGGCATAAAAAAGCCTCCCTTCAGGTACTGAGGGAGGCTTCGGCGGGCGGTGCGGACTACTGGCCCAGCGTGATGTGCAGCGGCTCGGGGCCGGGCACGGGTACCTCGACCCGGCTCGTGCCTTCGCCGAAGTACTCGACGCGTAGCGATACGGCGGCGCCGGCCGGCACGGGCAGCGTAAAGGCACCCTGCGCATTGGTAACTACCAGCTGGCGCGGCGCCCCGGCCGGGTACACGCTGGCGCCGGCGCAGGGCCGGCCGTCGGGGTTGAGCACGATGCCCTTGACCTGCACCGTTTGGGGGGCGGCCGGCAGGGCGGCGGGGGCGGCCGGGGCCACTACCGTAGCCGCCGGAGTTTTGGCCAGGGCTGGCTTTTTGGTGGGCGGCGCGGTGTCGCAGCAGGAAGCTTTGGTGGTGGCCACCGAGCGCTTGGCAGCCGAGTGGCTGTCGGGCTTGGTACGCCGGGTGGCGGCCTGGGCGGAGCCGGCGAGCAGCAGGGGCAATGCTACTAGCGCAGCGGTGCAGGTACGGATAATAGTAGAGTAGGTCATAGCTGAGCGGCTAACGTAAACGCGGTGTGCGCGTTGCATATAAGTCAGAATTAATTGACTTGTGCAAATGTACCGGACGCGTGGTTGCCTCCACCGTTGCCTATTCGAACGGAGTGATTTTGTGGCTCAATGACGCGTGGGCCGCGACGAAAAAAAATGCCCACCCGCCGTTTTTTTTATTTGGGGCTGGCTGCTTTCTTGCGCGTGGTGGTGGCGGCCAGGGTGCGGCCGGGGTTGTCTTCCAGAAACTTGCCCCAGCTCTTGGCGCCCGCCTTCACGTTGTTGCCCTGCTGGTAGTGGTGGCACAGGGCCACGGCCAGCGCATCGGTGGCGTCCAGAAACTTGGGCGCTTCCTCGATGGGCGGCAGTTCCAGGGTTTGGCGCAGCATACGGGCCACCTGCTCCTTATCGGCCGCGCCCGAGCCGGTGACGGCCTGCTTGACCTTGGTGGGCGCGTACTCCACAAACGGAATATCGCGCGAGAGGCAGGCCGCAATGGCCACGCCCTGCGCCCGGCCCAGCTTGAGCATACTCTGCACGTTTACCCCGTAGAAGGGGGCCTCGATGGCCAGCTCATCGGGCAGGAACTCGTCAATCAGCTCCAGCATCCGGGTGAAAATCCGCTTTAGCTTTACGGCGTGATTCGTACCCAGGGCCTTCATGTTGATGACGTCGTATTGCAGCACCTTCACGTGCTGCCCGCGCACCTCAATCACGGCGTAGCCCATAATCTGGGTGCCGGGGTCCACGCCCATGATGACCTTCTCGGCCGGGGGCAGCCGTTGGATAGGAGCGGAGGGGGGCAGGGTGCGGGAAACGGCCATCTAGCCCAAAGTTACGCCCCAATGCCCCCCAACCCGCCCCGGCGCGGCCCCAATTGGGTGCTGCTGGGCAAAATTGGCATCAGCCTGCTCACGCTGGGCCTGCTCTACCACTCCGTGTTTGCGGCCCCCGATACGGCGGCAGCCTGGCGGCGGCTGGTGGCCGCCACCCTCACGGGCGCCGGGCGCGGCCCGGTGCTGCTGGCCCTGGCCCTGGTGCCCCTCAACTGGGGCCTGGAGGCCTGGAAGTGGCAGCGCCTGGCCCGTCACCTGGCGCCGGGCCACTCCTTCGGGCGCAGCCTGCGGGCGGTGCTGCTGGGCCTCACCCTGGGCTTTGCCACGCCCAACCGGGTGGGCGACTACGCGGCCCGCATCCTGGAGATGCCCGGCCGGCGGCGGCTCGATGCCGTGGGGGCCGTGTTTTTGGGGCGCTATGCGCAGCTGGTGGCTACGGTGCTGGCGGGCGGGGCGGGGCTGCTGTTTTTCCTGCTGAAGTTTTACCTGGACGGTTACCCGGCGGCGCAGGGGGGCGTGGCGGTGGCGGCGGGGCTGGCCGGGGCCGCCGCGCTGCTGCCGCTCTACCGCTCGCGGCTGCTGCTGGCGGCGCTGGGGCTGGTGCGGCCGCTGCGGCGCTTCCGGCGCTACCTGGCCGTGATGCCCACCTACTCGGCCCGCGAGCTGCACGCGGTGCTGGGCATTTCGGGGCTGCGCTACGCGGTGTTTTGCGGGCAGTTTTTGCTGCTGCTCTATGCCTACGGGGTGCGCGGGGCGCTGGGGCCGGCGGTGGCGGCGGTGGCGGGTACCTTCCTGTTTAAGTCGCTGGTGCCCTCCCTCAATGCCCTGGCTGATGTGGGCGTGCGCGAGCTGTCGGCCACGCACTTGTTTGGGCTGCTGGGGCAGCCGGCTCTGCCGGTGCTCAGCGCCAGCCTCAGCTTGTGGGTCATCAACATTGCGCTGCCCAGCGCGCTGGGGCTGCTGCTGCTGCCCGGCCTGCGGGTGCTGCGCGACAAAAAGCCCCGCTAGCCGATGCTGACCGCCGGGGGGATGCTTTTGCTGCTAGGGCCGCTGCTGTACGCAGCGGTGTGGGCCTGGCTGCGGGCGGGCCTGGCCCAGCCTGAAACGACCTTGCCTGAAGCGCCAGCGACCTTAGCCACGTCGCTAGCGACCTTACCTGAGGCATCATCGACCTTATTCACGGCGCCAGCGACCTCGGCCTCGGCGTCATCGACCTTGGCCACGGCGCCATTGACCTTGCCCGAGCCACAACCGACCTTAGCCACAGCACAACCGACCTTAGCCACGGCGTCATCGACCTTAGCCACGGCGCCATCGACCTTGGTTACGGCGCCCGCTACCCAGGACCCGGCCGAAGCAAGTAGGCCGCTGTTCGCCGTGCTCATTGCCGCCCGCGACGAAGCCGCCGCCCTGCCGCACCTGCTGCAAGCGCTTGCCCGGCAAACCCTGTCCCCGCACCTCTTCGAGGTGCTCATCGCCGACGACCACTCCACCGACGGCACCGCCGCCCTGCTGGCCACTGCCGCCCGCCGTGCGCCGTTCAGCCTGCGCCGCATCGGCCTGCCGCCCGGCGCCACCGGTAAAAAAGCCGCCCTGGCCGCCGCCGAAGCCCAGGCCCGCGCCCCCTGGGTGGTGGGCACCGACGCCGACTGCCGCCCCGGCCCCGGCTGGCTGGCCGCCTACGCCGCCCTGCTGCACGCCCAGCCGGCGCTGCACTTCGTCAGCGGGCCGGTGCGCCTCACGCCGGGCGGGGCGTGGTTCGATGGCCTGCTGGGGCTCGAATTTGCCGGGCTCATCGGCGTGGGGGCGGGCTGCATTGCGCGCGGCCGGCCCACCATGTGCAACGGCGCCAACCTGGCCTACCGCCGCGCCACCTTCCACGAGGTAGGTGGCTACGCCGACAATGCCGGCCTGGCCAGCGGCGACGACGAGTTTCTGCTCCACAAGATGCACCGGCGCTACCCGGCCGGCGTGCGCTTCCTGGCCCAGCCCGCCGCCGTGGTCGATACGCCCGCCCCGGCCACCCTGCGCGCCCTGCTGCGGCAGCGCGTGCGCTGGGCCAGCAAGTACCCGCACTACCGCACGGCCGCCCCGCGCCAGCTGGCCCTGCTCGTGGTGGGGGCCAATGTGAGCCTGGCGCTGGGGCTGCTTGGGGGGCTGCTGTGGCCCACGCTGGGGCCGTGGGTAGCGGCCGGCTGGCTGCTCAAGCTGGGCGCCGATGCCTGGCTACTGTGGCCCACGCTGGGGCTGCTGCGCCGCCGCCGCTGGCTGGCCTGGCTGCTGCCATTGCAACTGCTGTATGCGCCCTACGCAGTGGCCGTGGGCGTGGCCGGCCAGCGCCGCCAGGGCTACCGCTGGAAGGGCCGGCAGGTGCGCTAGCGGCGGGGGGGTAGCGCGTGAATATTTCCTGAAAAAGACAACCTTTTCAGTAAGCAAAAGTCCGGCTGGGTAGTTCTTACCTGGGACTTTTCCATCCACCTAACCCCTTCACTGCCATGCGCACCAACCCGGCCGCCTTCGCCCTTTCCCTCGGAATGGGCCTCATCGTTTTGCTGATAGGTTTTCTGGCGCTGAACGCGGGTGGGCTGGTGAGCCTGGCGCCCGCTGAGGCGGTAGCTGAGCAGCAGATGCCGGCAGTCGGGTGTGGTACGGAAGCTCCGGTAGCACAGTCTGTGACTAACTACGCGCCGGTATCGGGCGCCGACTTGGCTAGCTTGGTATGGCGGACTGGCACGCAAGGCGGCGATGCCGTCGCTATTGCCTCGGGTGATGCGCTATTCAAGAACAACTGTGCGCAGTGCCACGCGGTGAACGACCGCGTAGTGGGTCCGGCGCTGGCGGGCCTCACCAAGCGCCGCCGCATTGAATGGGTGGTGTCTTGGGTGCACAATTCTAGTAAGATTATTGCCAGTGGCGACGAGTACGCCGTTAAGCTCTTTAATGATTATGGCAAGCAGCAAATGCCCGCTTTTCCGCAATTGAGCGAGCACGATATCAAAGATATCGTGCTGTGGGCCACGTCGCAGCAGGATGCTACGGCATACAGTATTGCCGTTAAGTAGGCTGATAAAAAAAGAACGTCATGCAGACCGAAGGGAAGCATCTCGCTCGCGCTGCTAGGGTGACTAATCCTGATGATGCGAGCGAGATGATTCCCTTCGGTCTGCATGACGTTCTTGGTACTTCTGCTACGCTGCTACTACTTCGCTACTGCACCAAAACCAGCGCCGAGGTGGCCGCCAGCGGCACGCCGGCCGCCCCGGTGGCCAGCGGCTCGCCCAGGCCGTTTTGGTTGATGTCGAGGCCGCGTAGCACCACCTTGTAGCTGCCGGCCGGCACGGGCAGGGTGGCCGGCTGGCGCAGGCCGTTGAAGAGCACGGTGATAGTTTGCCATGCGTCGCCGCCCGCGTGGTTTTTCAGCTGGTAGCCGATGGTGCCGGCGGGCAGGCCGGGCAGGAATTCGAGGTGCTGGGCAATCATCTCCTGGGTGGGCAGGCGGAAGGCGGGGTGGGCCTTGCGCAGGGCCAGCAGCTGGCGGTAGAAGGTGAACACGGCCCGGTGCTGGGCCTTGCGGCCCCAGTCGAGCTGGTTCACGCTGTCGGGCAGGTTGTAGGAGTTGGAGGCGCCCTTTTTGGTGCGCAAAAACTCGTCGCCCACCGGCAAAAACGGCACGCCCTGCGACGTGAAGACGATGGTATTGCACAAGGCATCCATCTGAATGAGCTCGGCCTCGGTGGCGGTGGGGTTGGCCACGGTGAGCTTGTCCCACAGCACGCGGTCGTCGTGGCAGGCCACGTAGCTGAGAGCCTGGCCGGGCTGGCTGGCCCAGGGTGCCTGGCTGTAGTTGACCTTGGTATAGTCGAGCTGCGGGTGCTGGGTGGCGGCCACAATGCCGAATTTTACGCTTTCCTCCAGCCCCGGCTGGCCGCCCACGAAGCCGGCTTCAGCTTGGTGGGCGTAGTGGCCCTTCACGCCATCGCGCAGCTCGTCGCCGAAGGCGGCGATGCGCGGCAACTGCCCCACGTTGGCCTTCACGGCGCGCTGAGCTTCGGGCAGGGGGCTGGCGCCGGCCGCCCAGCCCTCGCCGTACACGAAGATGCTGTGGTCCTGCTGGTCGAGGGCCACGCGCACGGCCCGCATCGTCTCCAGGTCGAGCACGCCCATGAGGTCGAAGCGGAAGCCATCGACGTGGTAGGCGCGGGCCCAGTGGGCCACGGCGTCCACGATGAGCTTGCGCACCATCGGGCGCTCGGAGGCAATTTCGTTGCCGCAGGCGGTGGCGTTCGAGAGCTTGCCATCGGCCTCGTGGCGGAAGTAGTAGCCGGGCACGAGCTGCTCGAAGGCGCTGGTGCCGGCGTCGGCCACGTGGTTGAACACCACGTCGGCCACCACGCGCAGGTGGTGGTCGTGCAGGGCCTGCACCGCCTGCCGGAACTCGCGGATGCGCGCCACCGGGTCGGTGGCCGAGGTGGCGTACGAGCCTTCGGGCACGAAATAGTTGAGCGGGTCATAGCCCCAGCTGTAGCGCGCCGGGCTGGCCGGCTGGCTTTCGTCGATGGCCGCAAAGTCGTTGACGGGCAGCAGGTGCACGTGCGTAATACCCAGCTCCTGCAAGTGGCTGAGGCCGGTGCGCACGCCGCCCGGCCCGGTGGTGCCCGGCTCCGCCAGGCCCAGAAACTTGCCCTTATTCCGGATGCCCGACTGCGGGCTGGCCGAGATATCGCGCACGCTCACCTCGCCGATGACGATGTCGGTGGGGGCGTCCATTTTGGGGCGCAGGTCTTCGGCCCAGCCGGCGGGCGCGGCGGTGGCTGGGTCGAGCCAGGCGCCGCGGCGGCCGTTTACGCCCACGGCGCGGGCGTAGGGGTCGGCCACTTCAGCCAGTGTTTTACCGGCTATGGTGGCCTGCACGGTGTAGAAGCCGGTGGTGCCGGCGGGCAGGCTCAGCGTCCAGGTGCCGCTGGTGCTGCGGGTCAGCGCGTGGGTGGCGGTGGCCGCGCCACCCGCCCCGGCCGCGTAGAGGCGCAGGCGCAGGGCCTCGGCGGTGGGGGCCCACACGCGCAGGGTGCCCTGGCCGAGGTGGTCGAAGGTCAACCCCAAATCAGGCCCCTGGTAAAAAGGATACTGGCTGAGCGGGTAGCGGGCGGCATCGGCGTAGGCGGCCGGCGCGGCGGCGTTCTGGGTTTTCCTTTTCGGGTTGGTTTGGGCCAGCGCGGCGGGTAAAAAGCTGGAAAAAACAGCTAACAGGGGCAAAAAGCGACGAATCATAGCGGCAAAATAAGCCCGCCCGGCGCGTTGGGCCCCGGCCTCATGCTGGCTACAGCTTGGGGCGCTAGCTTGGTGTCAGCATCATCCGAAGAAAACGGCCTATTGGTCTGCAAAGCCCCGCCGCTGGCCGAATAAACCCCTTGTTCAGCTAAACCCCCGGCAACCTTCGCCGTCCAATTTACCTCCTGCTAGTAGTCTTATCCCCGTTGCCCATGACTGCCGTGCCCACGCCCGCCCTTTTGCAAACTGAAGCTGATTTTTTGGAGCTGCGCTACCGCCCCGACGTGCAATACCTGGTGGCGCGCTGGCACCGGCCGGTATCGGGCGCCGAGCTGCGGCAAGGCTACTACGCCATTCTGCGCCTGGCCCGCGAGGTGAATTGCACCTGCTGGAAAATCGACTTGCGCAGCCGCAACGCCCCCGAGGAGGCCGACCGCCGCTGGGTCACGTCCGAGTTTCTGGCCCGCGCCGCCCAGCGTCTCGATAGCCCCGTGTGCCTGGGCTACCTGCTCACGCCCAGCCTGCTGGCCCAGCTGGGCGCCCCCGCCGCCGGCCCCAACCGGGTAGCCTTCTTCTGCGAAGAAGGCCCGCTTACAAATTGGCTTATGCAGTGCCAAGGTGACCAGCCCGACCGGGTGGCCGCCTAGGGCAGTAGCGCGAACTTTGTAGTTCGCGGCCCCGCGCCGCCAGGGCCGTTCCGGGCTGGCTGGGCTGCCGCGCGGGGCAGTAGCACGCACTTTGTAGTTCACGGCTCCGCGCCGCTAGAGTCGTTCTGGGTCGCGAACTACAAAGTTCGCGCTACTGCCCCGCCGCGGGTAGCGTAAACGTAAAGCAGCTGCCCGCGCCGGGCTGGCTCTCGACCCAGAGCTGCCCGCCCTGCGCCGTAATAAACTCGCGAGAAATGCTCAGGCCCAGCCCCGAGCTGCCGCGCTGCTGCCCGGCCGGCCCCAGCACCCCGCCAAAGCGCTGGAAGATGCGCTGGTGAAACTCCTTGGCAATGCCCGGCCCCTGGTCTTCCACGCTCAGCTGCACCATCTCGCCCCAGGGCACCGCCCGGATGGTGAGCGCCGCGCCGTGCGGCGAGTACCGGATGGCGTTGGAGAGCAGGTTGATGAGTACCCAGGTCGTCTTTTCCACGTCGGCCAGGGCCAGGGGCAGGGGCTCGGCCAGGTGCATGGCCAGGCGCAAGTCTTTGTCGGTGAGCTGGGCGCGCACCGTGTCGGTGGCGTAGCGCACCACCTCGGGCAGCGGCACGGGCGCCAGGTTGAGGCGAATTTCCTTGCCCGCGTCGAGGCGCGACACCTCGATGAGCTGGCCCACCATGCCCAGTAGCCGCTGAGTTTCGCTGCGGATGCCGCCGGCTATTTCCTGGCGCCGGGCGGCCGTGAGGCGCTCGTCCTGCATCAGCATCAAGCTCAGGTTGATGCTGGCCAGCGGCGTTTTGAGCTCGTGCGAGATGGTGGCCAGAAACTCCGACTTCACCTGGTCGAGGTTTTTGAAGGCCGACACATCGCGCAGGCAAAAGACGTGGCCGGCGGGCACCACCTTTTTCAGCTCCTCGTTCAGCTCCGTTACGGCGCTCACCGTGAGTTGGTAGTGCAGGTTTTCGCCGTGCGGGCGCACCCTAAAGACGGGCCCGGCGGGGCGGCTGGCCTCGGTGCCGGGGTCGGGGGCGGGGGGCGGCGCGGGCGCATCGAGGGCGTGCAGCCACTCGCGTAGCATCTCGTTGTGGGCGGCCACGGCGGTGGCGGGCTGGCCCAGCAGGGTGGGGGCGGGCTGGCCCAGCAGCAGGCAGGCCACGGGGTTGGCCAGCACAATGAGGCCGTGCTGGTCGATGAGCAGCAGGCCCTCGTCGAGGCCGCGCACGAGGCTGTCGGTGCGGTTGCGCTGGGTTATCAGCTCGGCCAGGGTAGCGCGGCGCTCGTCCTCGGCCTGGCGCAGCACGCGGTTGACGGCCGCCGCCACGTGGCCCACCTCGTTGTTGCGCGTCACGGCCACGCGGGTAATCGGGCCGGGCGCGGCCACGCGCTCCACATCGGCGGTGAGGCGCGTGAGCGGGCGCGTGACGAGGCGCGGCAGCCGCACCATGAGAAAAATGCCCAGCAGCGTGCTGATGAGCAAAAACAAATACACCGCCCGCTGGGCGGCCAGCGCGTTGGCTTGCTGCACGACGGGCGCCTCGGTTTCGAGCCGGTGAATGGTCACAATCACGTAGCTGCCCAGACTCAGCAGCAGCCCGAGCATGATGAAGACGCCCAGGCGAATTTGGGTTTTTAACGACATAGCGCGGCATGAATAGCCCGTGCGGCAAAGTAATTACGCCCGGCGCGGCCCGCTCCGCCCGGCAGCCTCACAAACCCAGCACCAGGCCTTCCTCGGCCACCCGAAAACCCTGCTGGAGCACCTCGCGGCGCTCGGCGCTGGCCGGGTTCAGCAGCGGGTTGGTGTGGTTGAAGTGGATAAAATAAACCTTGGCGCGCTGGGCGGGCGGCAGGCTTTGGAGTAGCTGCATGGTTTCCGTCACGAAGGGGTGCGGCACTTCGGCCATCGGGCGGGCGATTTCGCCGTCGCGGTAAAACGTGGCGTCCAGCAGCACGTAGTCGGCGCCTTTGACCACCTCGGGCAGGCTCGGCGGCCACTTGCTCCACTTGTCGATATCGGGAATAAAAACCACCTTTTTGTGCGCGCCCTGAATCTCGAAACCCGCCGTTTCGGTAAACTCGTCGCGGTGCGGCACCAGCAGCGGGGTCACTTTGAGCTGCGCATTCAAGCTGACTGCCGCGCCGGCCGCCAGGGGCTTGAGCTGAATATTTTGCAGCGCCACGAGCTGGCTCCACGGCGCGTTGGTGGTCAGGAAACTCGCCATGCGCGGCAGCGCGTACACGGGCACCGCACGGGCACCGCTCGCCTCGCGCCCCAGGTACAGCAGGCCCGCGTAGTGGCCCATGTGCCCGTGCGTGAGGAAGATACCAGTGGGCAGCGTGCCCGGCGTGGGCCAAAACTCGTTGAGCGCGAAGAGCTGCGCCGGCATATCGGGCGTGGCCTCAAACAGAAATTTTTGCTGCGCCCGTTCATCCACCACGCCCAGCGCAACGACTTTCTGCCGCACGCGCTGGCCCAGCTCCACGGCCGCAAACTCCTGCGTCGCGCCGATTTGCGGATAGCCCGCATCCTGCGCCACGCCCAGCACAATCAGTTTTTGGTCCTGGGCAAAGGCAGCGGTGCCGCCGAGGAGCAGGAAGAGAAGTAGCGGTAATTTCATTTGTTTGTCGCTAGCTGTACAACCCATTTGTCATTGCGCGCCTGCGAAGCAATCGCCCCAGCACGAGTCGTTAGCTACGCTAGCCCTATGTTCGGGGGGCGTGCGGGTGCGATTGCTTCGCTAGGTTCGCAATGACAAACGGCTATGTTAGAATAAGTTGGATAAGTTTTACTCCTCCAACCCGTACTCTTGCAGCTTCCGGTACAAGGTCGTGAGGCCGATGCCCAGCTTCCGGGCCACCTCGGGCTTGCTGCCCAGCAAGTCGCCCATCAGCCGCCGGATGTGCCGGGCTTCCAGGGCGCGCAGGCTCTCATCATCGGCAGAAAGCACCGGGCGGGCGCCGCCCTGAAACTCCTCGGGCAGGTACTCCAGCGCCAGCAGCTCGCCGGCCGGGGCCAGGATGGCGGCGCGCTCCAGCACGTTTTTAAGCTCGCGCACATTGCCCGGCCAGGCGTAGGCTTGCAGCGCGGCCACGGTGTCGGGGGCCAGGCCGGGCAGGCGCTTGGCCAGCCGGGCGGCGAAGTGCTGCAAGAAAAACCCGGCCAGCAGCGGCACGTCGCTGGCCCGCTCCTTCAGCGAAGGCACCAGGATGGTGAACACCGAGAGCCGGTAGTACAGGTCGGGCCGAAAGCGCCCTTCGGCGGCCTCCTGCTTGAGGTTGCGGTTGGTGGCCGCCACCAGCCGGATGTTCACGCTCGTGGCCTTGGTATCGCCGAGCTTGGTAAACTGCTGCATCTCCAGCACCCGCAAAAACTTGGCCTGCACGTTCAGCTCCAACTCGCCGATTTCGTCCAGAAAGAGCGTGCCGCCGCTAGCCTCTTCCAGCAGGCCCTTCTTGTCGGTCAGCGCCCCAGTGAAGGCACCTTTCTTGTACCCAAACAGCTCGCTTTCCAGCAAATCCTTCGGAAAGGCCGAGCAATTGACGGCCACAAACGGCTTGCTCTTGCGCCCGCTAGCCTCGTGCAGCGCCTGGGCAAAGAGCTCCTTGCCCGCGCCGGTGGGGCCTTCGAGCAACACGGTGCTATCGGTGGGCGCCACCTGCCGGGCCAGGTGCTGGGCGCGGCGCAGGGCCGGCGCCTCACCTATCATACTCTCGAAGCTGTGGCGCTGGCCCACGCGCTTTTCCAGCTCGGCCACCCGGCGCTGGAGGCGGGCCTTTTCGGCGGCGCGCTCCACCACCACCACCAGCTGCTGCTCAAAATCGCCCTTAGTGAGGTAGTCGAAGGCGCCGAGCTTCATGGCCCGCACCCCATCGGGGATGGTGCCGAAGGCCGTGAGCAGCACCACCTCGGCCAGCGGTGCGGCGGCTCGGTAGCGCGGCAGTAGCTCCACGCCGTGGCCATCGGGCAGCTTCACGTCGGAGAGCACCACCAGCACCTCGGCGGCGTGGGCGGCCAGCAGGGCCAGGCCGCGGTAGGCATCGGGGGCTTGCAGCACGGTGTAGCCTTCCAACTCCAGCACCTGGGCCAGCAGCTGGCGCAGGCGCGCTTCGTCGTCGATAAGGAGCAGGGTTCCGGTGGGCATAGAGGAAAATTGCGGGCGCGGCGGATAAGGCAGTAATATTACACGCCCCGTCAGCTACCCGGCTAGCCTATCCCCGCCAAAGCCGCCCGCTGGGCCGATAGCAACCCCACCTTCGCCCGCAACCTGCGCACCAGCAGCGGCGGCCAGCTGCTCTAGGTCCTCACCCAGCTAGAGCACATCGCCAGCGGCATCGGCGGCATCCGCGAGGCGCTGGGGCGGGAGTAGGTGTGCTATGTGGTCAGAAGTGCTATAACTTCGCAATGTTTGCACCGGGCTGGCGCTGTCTCTAACATAAGAACCAGCTTTAGGTCGAGGCAGCTTTATTAATTAAATCTCTGTAAACAGATGAACTCGCAAAAGTTTTATTCTATTCTTGATAAGGAACTTATCAAAATTCTTGACGAGAACCAGGAAGATAAAGACCTGCACAAGCACAAAAATATTGACCAAAACAAAGGGTATGCTCTTCTTATTTGGTTCTTAGAATTCTATGGGCAAATAGCATCGTTTAAGCAGTATATTACTGAAGGCAAAGACGATGGTTCATGCGATATAATATTCTCAAATAAGGATTCTCAGGGCCAAATTGTATACTATGTCATTCAGTCCAAATGGGTTAGTTGTAGGGCGGATAAAGAACATCCAATAATTAATAAGGAGGAGTTTAATGCCGTTATATCTGATTTTTCCTCGATATTAAGCGCCGATAAGCCAAAAGGAAAGAATGATAAATTTAATCAAAAGTATGATGAGCTAATTACGCATCTAGAGAATAACGGTAAAGCTAAATTTGTATTCTTTGCATTATCCAAGTACAATCCTGAAATAACGGGTAATATTAATAGTTTTAATAAAAATCACTATCCTAATATTTCCTTAGAAGTTGTTGATATAGAAAAAATAAAGAGGGATTATATTGAATTTAACTTTAAGGGAATTAAGACGACAAATCCTCTTGAATATAAATATGACCCTGAGGATAATTCAATAGACCTGTGCATAGAACGCAATGTGACAGGTTCTAATAACAGGGATTTTTTGGAATTCGCTGGTCGAGATAAGGCTTTTATTTTTATACTAAAGCCTGGGACTATTCATGCCTTATTTTCTAAGTACAGGTTTGGTTTATTTTATAAAAACGTGCGCAATCCTCTTCATAGCTCTAACTACAATGAGGGGATTGTTAAAACTTTATTAGAGCGTCCAAGCGCCTTTTGGTATTTTAATAATGGTGTTACTGCCATCACTAAAATTGTACCCGATATTGGTATGCACGCAACTGTTATTCAACTGCAAGGTTTGCAAATTATCAATGGTGCTCAAACTGTATACTCAATCTTTAAAGCTTATGAGCAGGCTAGTGAGCAGCAGCGTAAGATTATGGATGCTGACGCTAGAATTACATTCAGATTAATTAAATCTAGTGATGAAAACTTTAACCTCGAAATAACTCGTTATAATAATTTGCAAAATCGTATGCACGAGCGTGATTTTGTATCTAACCATGATGAGCAGCAGCGCATACAAAATGAATCCTTTGAAACCAATTATTGGTATGAAAAACGCCGTGGTGAGTTTGTGATTGATGACGAAGATATATCTAATCTAGGTGTAGAAATTGTATCTAATCAAGTATTTGCCTTTTGCTACGTAAGTTTTTGGCTTCAGAAACCAGTTCATGCCATTATGAATATGGAAAAATTTTTCATTACAAAAGCTGAATCACCATCAGGTTTATACGAGTTTATATTTAATCAAAATACTAATTTTAGAGAAATGTTGAGTGCTTATTTTGTATGGATACATGCATTTAGCATTTTTGCAGGGGAAAATGAAGATGGAGAGAGATTTTTGCCGGAACCAGTAGCTGACTTTGTCACTCCTGTATTCGCACTTTCTAAAATAGTTTTAGAAAAGATGCTTTTTATAAAATATAAGGCTGAGATTAATATGTCTGAATATTTAATCAGAAATTTTGAATCTATGTCCAATTTTGAGCTGTTAGATTCGAAAACTGAATTGAGTATTCTGATAAAGGATATTATAAAATATTGCTCTAGGTATGTGTATGAAAAACTGTCATTAGTTGATAATGAAAATGAATTTGAAGTCGATGATAAAACTGAGTCAGGTAAGCAGTTAAAGAAGCTAATGACCGAAGAATCTTATTTTGAAGTTCTCAAGCATGAACTGGAGAATAAAAAAATTAAGCTTCAAGATTTGAAAATTGTGAAGAAAAAAATACCGGCGAAGGAACCTAAGGTTTCTAGAGTGAAAAAAACGAGTAGTAAGTAGAACTTGTGACTGCTTATCATTTCCCTTTCCTTATGAAACTCGATAATGATGTCGGACAAAATTTGGCATTGGGGTGAGGTAGAATAGAAGCGGCCGGTAGCGGAGACAAAGAGTAGTAACGGGCAGTAATTTGCCGATACCTAGGGTTTCACGTGAGGATTTATTCATAAAACATTACGTTATACCCCGCCAAACCTACCAGCCCGCCAGCGGTTGGAGAAGGCAACCGCCCGTTTCCGCGTGAAACGGCGGTTTTACCCGTCTCCAAACCAACCCACTACCTGCCCTTATGGCTGAAGTAAAAGCCCTCGCCGCCCGCACGGCCGGCGGCCCGCTCTAACCGTTTAGCTACGAACCCGGTCCGCTCGGGGCCGAAGAAGTAGACATTGCCGTGGAGTACTGTGGCGTTTGCCACTCCGACCTCTCGATGCTTGACAATGAGTGGGGCATCGCGGCCTATCCCTTCGTGCCCGGCCACGAGGCCATCGGTCGCATCGTGGGCCTCGGCGACGTAGCGGCCCAAAAAGGCCTCGCCATCGGCCAGCGGGTGGGCGTGGGCTGGAGCGCCAGCAGCTGCCTGCACTGCGAGCCCTGCCTGCACGGCGACCAGCAGATGTGCACCACCTTGCAGCCCACCATCGTGGGGCGACACGGGGCCTTTGCCCAGCAGGTGCGCAGACACTGGGTGTGGGCGGTGCCCATTCTGGAGGGCGTCGATGCTGCCGAGGCCGGCCCGCTGCTGTGCGGCGGCGTCACGGTATTTGCCTCCATCCTAGACCATGTGCAGCCTACCGACCGCGTGGGCGTGTTCGGCATCGGTGGCCTGGGGCATATGGCCGTTAAGTTCCTCAGCAAGTGGGGCTGCGACGTCACGGCCTTCACCTCCAGCCCGCGCAAAATCGAGGAAGCCCACCAGCTAGGCGCCACCCGCACGGCCTCCAGCACCGATACGGCCGAGTTGAAAAAGCTGGCCCGCACCTTCGATTTGCTGCTCATCACGGCCAACGTATCGCTCGACTGGAACGACATCATCGCCATGCTCAAGCCCAATGGCCGCCTGCACCTCGTGGGCGCCGTGCTGGAGCCGATTCCGGTTTCGGTGTTTCCGCTGCTGCTCAACAACCAGTCCATCGGCGCGTCGCCCACCGGCAACCGCGCCCAGATTGATAAAATGCTGCGCTTCTGCGCCCAGCACGATATTAAGCCCCTCACCGAGCACTTCCCCATGAGCGAGGCCAACGCCGCCATGGACCACCTGCGCGCCGGCAAGGCCCACTACCGCATCGTGCTGGACATGAATTTGTAGGTAGCAGTAATGGCTGCGGTAGAGACGCCAGGATGCGTCTCTGCCGCGGCTATCAAACCGCACCAGGTACATCAAAAAACGGCCCCGTCGCGCAGCGATAGGGCCGCTAGTCCCTGCCGCCCCTTGAAAGCCCGCACTGCATGGGGCAGCGTGCCTATCTTGGGGGCTTCAATGCCAGGAATATGCCAGGAGGTTTTCGGAAGCTAGCGGGGGCTAGCCGCGCGGGCGAACTGCCGCGCACCCAGCGGTTCAGGGCGGCCGTGCGCCAGCGGCGCCAGCACCTCGACGGGGCCGTGGCCGAGTCGGCGGCGCGGCTGCTGCCGCTGGTGGCCCTGCTGGCCGCTCTGCAAGCCCCGCCCGCGCAGGAATCGGTGTTTCGCACCTGGCGCAAGAAGCTGCGGGCGCACTGGGACACTGCTTATGCCGGGCTGCTGGCCGCGCCCCGCGGCCCCGCTGGCCCCGGCCACCACGCTCTGGCCGCCGCCCTACACACCCTGGCCGACCTGCTGCGCGATGAGGCCCGCGACATCAGCCCCGACGAATGGCAGCAGGCCGCCCGCGAGTTGGCCCTGGCCACCCTAAAAAACGCGCCCGGGCTTATCAGCGCCGTGCAGCAGGCGCAGCGGCTGGCTTAGCAGCCTCACCCCCGGCCTCTCCTCTGCGGGAGTGGGGAGCCCGATGCTTGTTCATATCTGCTGGCGAATGGCTCCCCATCCCCGCAGGGGAGGGGCCGGGGGTGGGGCCGCCTCTAGCTCTGCCGAATTTCCTCCTTAATTCCTTCCACAAACTGCGCAAACTCGGGTTCAGCCTCCACGTCGGGGTGCCAGGCCAGGCCGAGCTGGGCCAGGTTGTACTGGTGGCGGGGGCTGATAGTGGCGCCGGGCAGCAACTGGCCGGTGCTGGGGTCGCGCTCGGGAGCCAGCAGCCAGAGGCGGTCGGCGAGGGCGGTGGTGGTGGCAATGTCGTGGCTCACGATAAGCACGGTGTTCAGCTCGTCCATCGTCGTCACTTCCACAATGATTTTCTTGACCTCGTCAATCATGGCCACGTCGAGGCCCGAAAACGGCTCATCGAGCAAAATGAGGTGGTCGGAGCACAGCAGTTGCTGCGCGATGGCCGCCCGCTGGCGCTGCCCACCCGAGAGGTGCGCCGGGTACTTGCGGGCATGGGCGGCCAGCCCGAAGCGGCTGAGGTAGTCGGTGGTGCGGGCCTGGGCCTCGGCGGGTTCGTGCTTGCGGCGGGCGGCCAGCAGCAGGTTGTCGAGCAAGGTGAGGTGGTTGAATAGCGGGTAGCGCTGCTGCACGTAGCCCACGCCGCCGGGCTGCACGGGCTGCTGGGTTTCGCCCACGCGCACGGTGCCGGTGCTGGGGCTGGCCAGCCCCGCCAGCAGCCGGCACAGCACCGACTTGCCAATGCCCGAGCGCCCGTAGATGCCCACCACCTGCCCCTGGCTCAGGCCGGGCCGGATAACATCGAGCACCTGCACGTTGAGGTCGCGTAAAATGACCTCGCTGCCGAAGCGCATCGACACGTCTTGCAGCGTCAGCAGCGGGTCTTTGTAGGAGTGGGGGAGGGCAGTCATATTCAAGCGGGGTGCCTCACCCCCCGGCCCCCTCTCCTCAACGAAGAGGGGGAGCCACGGCGGCGCAAACGCCCCTTTAGTGAGTTTAAATTTAAAAAATGTCGCTAGGCTCCCCCTCTTCGTTGAGGAGAGGGGGCCAGGGGGTGAGGCGCCCCGTTAGGACGCCGACTCTAGCCCGGCATAGGGGAAAAACGTTTTGCGAAGCGCCTCAAAACCATAGTCCTGCGCTACGCCCACGGTCAGAATGACGAGCTGAATAGCTGCCACGCCATCGAGGTGCAAGTAGCGGTTTTGCTTGTAAAGCAGGAGCCCGATACCGCCTTCCGATTGGTAGAGGGTTTCGACCAGCGTGATGAGCGTCCAGATGATGGCGAAATTCTGGCGCACTACTTCGAGCATGTCGGCGAGCTTGCCGCGCACTACTACTTGCCAAAAGCTACCCCACTCGCCCAGGCCCAGCGTGCGGGCGTGGTCCAGCTCCTCCTGCGTGGTGCTCAGGATGACGCGCGTCATGCCCGTCACGAGGTACACCGTGGCCCCAAACACCAGCACCGAGAGCTTCACCTGGTGCCCCGAGCTGAGCAGCAGCGCCATAAAAAAAGTGAGCCCCGTGAGCGTGAGGTAGCGCAGCTTGCTAGCCACAAACGCCAGCGGCCGGAAAAACGGCAGCGCCGTGAGGTATGAAATGAATAAGGCCAAAACCGTGGCAATACCCAGCGCCTGGAAGGCCGTGAGCAGGCTGGCCCACAGCTCTTGCAGCAGCCCTTGGGTGGTAATAAGGTCGCCTAGTGCCCGAACTACATCGGCTAGGCTCGGGAAAAGCTGGAGCGGAAAGAAGAGCCACAGCGCCAGCAAGACCAGCGCCTGGCCAGCTACCAGCGCGGCTAGGGTAGCGCGGCGCGGGTGCGCATTGGGAGTGAAAAGGGGGCTCATTGTGGCTGAGACAAAAGTTGTTGAAAGTCTTTAAGTAAAGCTTTGCCTACCCTGTCTGTCATTGCGAGCGCAGCGCGGCAATCGCATCAGAACGAGTCGTGCGGATGTCGTTCGGGTACGATTGCTTCGCTTTGCTCGCAATGACAGATTTTAGAGGAGGCTAGTGGAGAGAGTTGGCGCTGACCTTAGTTGCCGAGCACCACTTCCACGCGGCGGTTTTGGGCTTTGCCGGCCTCGGTGGCGTTGGTGGCTACCGGCTCGGCGGCGCCGTGGGCGTACACCTGTACGCGGCCCTGGGGGAAGGCGCTGGCGCTTTTGGCTTCGAGCCAGTGGGCCACGGCCTCGGCGCGGGTTTGGCTAAGCTGCTGGTTCGCAGTGGGGTTGCCGGTATTGTCGGTGTAGCCGTGCACGGCCACTTTGAGGCGGCCGGCCACCACGAGGTCGTCGAAGAGCTGGCTCAGCTCGCGCTGGGCGGCGGGGGTGAAGGTGCTCTGGCCGGTGTTGAACTCGATGTTCCAGGCACGCTTGCTCACGCTGCGGCGGATTTCATCGTCGGCGGCAAATTGCTGGGTTTCGGCCGGGGCCACGGCTTTGCCTTTGTACTGGGCTTGCAGCTTGCGCAGTAGCGTCAGGTCGAGCATGTTGGTCAGGGGCACATAGCTTGGTAGTTCCTTAGGATACAGCTTGCTCTGCACATCGCCGAAGGTCTTGTACACGGCGGCGTAGATGTTGGTGCCGTTGGTATCGAGACCAAACAAGCTCAGGTTGTCGCTGAAGTTGAAAGCCTTACTGCCGCCGAGCTCCACTACGTTGCCGATGCGGTCTGCCTCGCTGGTGCCTTTGTAGTACTTCAGCCAGTAAGCGCCGGGCTTGTCTTGGTCGCCATAGACTTGGGCGGAGATATCGGCGGCGCGGGTCAGTGCTTCGGGGTGGCTTTTCACTTGGTCGCCGGCCACGGCGAAGGCAGTCATCAGGCTCAGCACGGCGGGCTGGTGGGCGTCGTACCAGCGCTTGGTGGTCACCATGATGTTGGGCATCTGGTTGCTGTAGTCCTTGGTGCTCACGATGTTGACGAGGCCGCCTTTTTGCTTGGCGATGTTCACGTCGCCGGGCGTCCAGGTAGCTACGGCGTCGGCTACCACGTCTACTTTCACGCCGGTGCTGTGGCCGCTTACCACTTTGGTGCGTGATTCGGGCTTGCCCACAATGTATTTCTCGGCGGCTACCAGGAAGTCGCTGGCGGCCATGAAGTTCACGGCTTCGGGGTCGTAGGTGGTTTCGTCGGGGTTCACTTTCAGGCCGTTGTCGGCGCACCATTTCAGGGCAATGTTGTGGTCGCCGTCGCGCAGGTAGCAGGAGATGGTTTTGCCCAGCGCGGCTTTGGGGTTGTCGAGCCATTCTTTGGGGCCCATCAGCTTGTCTTCGCCAAAGCTTTTGCCTACCGAGTAGGGGATGATTTGCAGGCCGGTGCCAGCCTTGGCTAGCTGAGCTTGCACGGCCGAGAAGGCGGGCAGGCCGTCGCCCATGATGCTCACAATCAAGCCTGGCGTGCTCGGGTTGGCTTGCAGGTCGATGGCGTTTTTCACCAGGTCGGCCTGCATTTTCGATACGTCGTCCTGGCGGGTAATCTGCATGTCGATTTTATTGGCGGCCAGGGCCGAGCCCATGGTGGTGCGGGGGCCGCCGTTGGCGAGCATGCCAGCCATTTGGGAGTTCCAGGCCATCACTTCCCACACTACCGGCGTGCCGTCTTCGGCGGGGGCGGTGCCGGGCAGGGGGGCTAGCGGCACCACCAGCGTGGCGCGGCTGCCGCTAGCAGCGGCCGGCAGCTCAATCGAGCTGAGTAGTACCGACTGGGTATCGGCTTTTTTGAAGAATTTGCCACTGGCAATCAGCTTATTGAAGCCAAAGTAGGCGAGGGCAAGAAACAGTGCGAAGAGCACCACTTTACCACGAGTTGTCATATAGGTAGCGCGGGCTTTTAGTCCGCGAGTTGTTAGTTAAAAGGGAGAGGGTAGGTTGGCGGGCATAGGTGGCCTCGCCGGGGGCGTGCGGGTCGCGCACTGAAAGTCCGCGCTACAGCAGCACGGCGATTAGCAGCAGGGCCAGGCAGCCACTAATCAAGCAGGCTAGAATAGGCATCATCGGTGCGTTGTTTAGTGGCGGCTACGGAGGTAGAAACTGGCTTCTTGTCGGCATCCATCAGGGCGTTGAAATCGCCTTTCTGGTAGCGGTCGAGCAGGCGCTGGCCTTTCTCGCTCATCACGCCGTTCTGGATATCCATCTCTTTCACAAACTCTTGCGAGTAGCGCATGGCCTGCTTGATTTGGCCGAGCTGCTGGGCCATGTCTTGGGCCACGCGGTCGGTGGCGAGGTCGAAGAAGTACTTCTTGTCGGGGTCGCCACGCAGGATGTTCATGGCGGCGCGCATGCCGGAGCTGGTGCGTTTCACAAGCTCGTACTCGTCTTTGAGCAGGCCGACTTTGAACTTGCTGCCGTCGATTTGGCGCAGGGCAGCTTTCAGAATTTGGCGCATCACCAGGCTCACGTTGGCCGTGGTGGTTGCCATCGGTTGCAGGCGCTGGTTGTAATCCAGGATTTGGGCGGCGCGGCTGGCGTAGGCTTCGGCGGCGTCTTTCTCATTCTGGCGGGTGGCCGAGTCGGCCAGGGCCAGGTACTCCTTCATCTGGGCGTCGTTGGCAGCCAGCTTGCGCTTCACCAGCTCGTGGGCGCCCTCGATGTGGCCGATTTCGCCCTCCATCTGGCGGGCTTCCTTCTCGGTATTCGAGATGTAGTCCTCCATGATGCCGATGGGGTCGGTGTTGACGAAAATGCCCGCCGCCGTGCGCAGCACGCGCTGCCCGGCGTACCAAAGCCCGGCCTGAATCCGCTTATTGGTCAGCAGCAAAAACAGTACGAACAGCGCCCCCAGGCCGATGCCCAGCTTCACGCTATTGAACACAATGTCAACGAGGTAGGGCACGATTTGCCCCCAGTAGTACACCCCGGCGCCGGCCGCGGCACCCAGCACGGCCCAGCCGGCTACTTTTTCGGGTTTCTGCCACTTGGGCAAGGCCGAGTTCAACTCGGGAGCAAGCAAGGTTTTCATAAGTTAGAAAGGGTGTTAGTTTTTGAGTAAGAAGGATTTGGTGGCTTGTTGGTGGGCTTGCAGCTCGGTCACGGCGGCGGCGTGAGCCAGCTCGTAGCTGGCGAGGGCGGCCTGGGTTTTGGCGCCTTCCTGCTGCAGTTGCTGCTGGGTTTCCTGCAGTTGCTGGCTCTTGTCGTTGAGTTGCTGGCTGAGGCTAGCCACGGCCTGTTGCAGCTGGGCTTCCTGCTCGCGCAGCTGGGCTAGGGCACTGGGCTTGCCGGGCGGGGGTGGGGTTTCGCCCATTTTTTCGCGGTGGCGGGCCAGTACCCGGGCGCGGTCGTCGGCGAGCTTCTGGGTGAGGCTGTCGGCCGAGGTGAGCAGGGTGGGCAGGTCGAGCCCGGTGACGGCGGCGAAGGCGTTAAAGGCCGTTTGGTACAGCAGCGGGCCGCTGAGGCCGCTGGCCGCCAGGCTCTTCACCATTTTAGTAAAGGCGTGGAAGTCGCGCCCATCGCCGGCCAGCAGCTGGGCCACGTGGTCGAGGTGGCGCTGCTCGGGCTGGCTGGCGCCGGGCGGCAGGCCGGCCAGCGGCTGGGCCGGGGTGGCTACCGGCCGGGCGGCGGCCGGGACCGCGCCGGCCGGGGCTTCGCCGTCGGGCTCGACGAAAAAGTCTTTGGCGGCTTTCGCCAGGTTATCCAGAAGGGCCATGTGGTAGGGGTAGCAAGTGAGGGATGCGTACCTATTGCCAAGACCAGTGCCGATTCGGAAAAGAAGAAAAAGTGTTTGAGTAACGTGCTGTTAGAAAGCGTAATAAATAAAAAGTCCCGCCCGGCACTAGGCCGGGCGGGACTTTTTATTTTCAAAATGGAAAGCCTTTTTTATTAAAAAGGAAAAAGCCAAGCTATCAGTGGGGCGCGCCGAAGTGATAGCGCAGCCCCAGGGAGGAGGATGTCTGCAAGCGCGAGCTATAGTAATAGTCGTTCCTGAATACGGGTAGGTCAAACGTGAAATCGTAGGCTACCTCTAGCTGCGAAACCAGCCGGTAGCGCAGGCCAAAACCCAGGCTGAGAGTAGGTTGTGTGTAAGTGGAGGGAGACTCGTAAGCCGTGGCGACCGGCGCTGCTTGGTCGTAGGTAGTGCGCGTGCCGGCGTCTGTGTAGCGGGCGTACTCAAATTTTGCCCCGCCCAGCACATCGGCCTGAAAGCGGTGACCAGGCTTGCGCGTCAGCCCGTAGCGGGCCAGGAGCGTGGCAGTAGTGAACCGCTCCTTGTAGCGCCCGGCAAAGTCTACGAGGGCGCTCGGCGGCGGCGGGTAAGTAGAGCTGTAGGAAGTGGAATAGGCGTAGTCGTCGCTGTTGCCACTGTAGGCCACGCCCAACTGCACGGCCAGGCGGGGCCGCAACTGATAGCCCACCACGGCCTGCACCGGAATGCGCGACTTGTTGAGGTTCCAGCTACCCAAATTCTGGCGGCTGCTGCTATATACGCCCAGGCCCCCGTAGAAGTGGGGCGCGGGCAGCAGCGCCACCGATTGGGCGTGGCTGGTGAGGGCGAGGCCTAGCAAGCAGCTGCCCAGCAGGCAGCGCGTCAGGAGCATGGTCATAGTAGGAGGGGTAAATAGAACGGCTATAACTAAGTAGCCTGTGGGCGGCTAAACGTTGCACGCCCAGGCACAAGTCGCGGCTCGCCGTGCGGCCGGCCGGGGCCTAGTGCCACACGCCCATGTCAAATTTCCTAGTAGATGGGAATAGGTACTGGGTTTGCGTCAAGATTTGTTGTAAGTAGGTGGGAATGGTTACGCAAGTAGATGGGAGTATTTCTTGTTTTATAGCAAGTAAGTGGGAATAATCATGATGGTAGTTCTGAAAACCGATATGATTGTCACATTGCGTCGAACATATCAGCGACCTTATAGAAGACTTAAATGTCAATTTTCTGAGTAGATTGGAAAGGCTTAGGTTTTTTGCGAAGCTCGATTGTAAGTAAACAGACACAACTATGAAACCGGTTCGGAAAATTGGTATGACCGTTCGCTCGCTACGGGCCATCCAGCCTTCTGAGAAGAATGGCCGGACAGTTCATTTAGAGTCAGCATTGGAAAGAGATTTTTGCTGCCTAATTGAGTTTGACAGAAATGTGGCTGAATACGTCGAACAGCCAGTTACTATTCGCTATATGGATGATGGCCAGGCACGACGGTATACGCCAGACTTTTTGGTGCGCTACTCGAATGGCAGGCCTAACCAACTAGTAGAAATAAAGTATGCGGAAGACTTGCGTATCAACCAAGCACAATTTGCAGCAAAGTTTTTAGCTGCTGCCCGTCATGCTCAGGCAAAGGGATGGGAATTTTGTATCTGGACAGAAACAGAGATACGCACTACTTACTTGAAAAACGTCAAGTTTCTACTGCGCTTTCGGTCGATAGCAATCATAATTCGCGCGGAATACAAACAATTAATACTTGGACTGGTCGCCCAATTGGGAAAGACAACTCCCTCCGAGGTTCTTGCAACTGCTTTTCAAGACCTAAATCGTCAAGCAGAGCTGCTGCCTGTGCTGTGGCATCTAGTAGGTAATGGGGAAGTAGGTTGCGACTTATCAGAAAACCTGGCAATGCGTAGCTCGATTTGGAATATCAACCATCTGCCCCTTATTACCAATGGTCAAAATAGGATTTCAAACCGGTGAGCGATATCTCTATCGGGAGCATCGGGTTCGTTTGCAGCGCGTACTTGACTTCAACTTTGTATTAGGAGAATACGAGGCGACAGGAGAACGCGTGCGCATCCCTGTGATGGAGCTAAAGCCTCTCAACGGACAGGAGGAGCTTACTTTACCGAAAGATGACATCTTTGGTGTTCCAGAGGATGCTTGGAATAAGGCTCAGCGGAAGTTTGCCATTCTGCAACCTATTCTAGCTGCTCGCGGTGACATGGCTGTCGTGGCCGAAGTGTGTCGCGTCAACAAAATAGGCAAGTCTAGTATCTATCGCTGGCTGCAAGCCTACGAACAGACTGGTTCTGTACACTCGCTAGTTGAATTGCCGCATACTGGAGGAAAGGGTAAGGCCCGACTGGATGCTGTCCGCGCCGCTATCATAGAGGAAGCCATTACAACCCATTATCTGACCCGGCAGAAGAAGCCGGTCAGCGAGGTTATTTTGGAAATAAAGCGGCAATGTCGACAGGATAAACTACCCATACCAGCAAACTCCACAGTGTGGCGACGTATTCATCAGCTTGATGAAGAGGAGAAAGTGCGTAAGCGCTTGGGTAATAAAGTAGCACGTGAGCGGCACCGGCCACATAAGGGTGAATTTCCGGACGCTGATTACCCTTTACAGGTTGTTGAGTTGGACCACACGGAAGTAGATATTATTCTTGTAGATGAGGTATATCGCCAGCCACTAGGCCGACCCTACTTGACAATGGCTATTGATGTCTATTCCCGGATGGTGGTAGGTCTCTACCTATCCTTCGACCCACCAGGAGCAATTGGTACAGGCTTGTGTATGTCACATATGTTGCTGCCTAAGAAGTTGTCATTGAGTAAACTGGAGGTAGAAGCACAATGGCCCTGCTGGGGCGTGCCCGGCGTGCTACATCTCGATAATGCACGAGAGTTTCGAGGCGGAATGGTGCAGAGAGCCTGCGAGAAATATGGTATACGGCTGGAATATCGGCCTGTTAAAACTCCTGAATACGGGGGGCATATTGAGCGGCTAATGGGAACGTGCATGCGCCAAGTGCATACCCTGCCGGGTACAACATTTTCTAATCCTCAGCAGCGCGGAGAGTACGATTCCGAAAAAATGGCGGCTTTTACGCTCCGCGAATTTGAGCAGTGGCTGACCATATACATTACTAATGTGTATCATAAGAGAGTGCATTCGACAACTAGTCAGATTCCTTATGAACGTTTCCGAGATGGTATTTTAGGAACACCAGACCAGCCCGGCACGGGGCTACCGGAGTTTGTCTACGATGAGAAGCAAGTCCGACTTGATTTTATGCCAGCTATTCAGCGCTCAGTACAGCAAGATGGTGTGTTAATAGACCATGTGCATTATTACGCCGACGTGCTCCGCTCTTATGTCAATCGGTCAGAGCCTGGCGGTGGGAAACGGAGGGGTAAACAAACGCACACATTCAAGAGAGACCCCCGCGATATTAGCGTGCTCTATTTTCTGGAACCAGAGACAAAAATCTACCATCGCATACCGTATAAAAACACTTCCCGGCCGAATATTTCGGTTTGGGAGTTTCGGGCTGCTGTACGACATGCTAAGCAGGAGGGAAAAAAGAAGCTGAGTGAGGATGATATTTTCACCGGATTTGACCAAATGCGTTCGATGCGAATAGCGGCTGTCGAGCGTACCCAGCGTATGACAAAAAGCGTTCGGCGAATACTACGTGGGGTACCGCTAGACGAGTTAGCCGTGCGCTTTCAAGACGAGTTATCATCTGAAGCAGTGCCATTAGCTGAGTATGTCGAACCGGTACAAGTACCAGCTGAGCCCTTGTCACTAGCTAATCTTCAGCCCTTTGATGATTCAGGATTGTACACCCTATGAGTCTATCGCACCTGCACCCAGACGTAGTAGCCAAACTTGAGTTGCCTATGGCTGAACGGCGAAAGGCTATTGAGGAGATGAAGTGGGTTCCCTATACCCGCGCACGTCTTATTGCGCAGAAAATGCATGACCTGCTGCATCATCCGCCTTGTTACCGTATGCCCAATCTACTAGTTGTAGGAGATACTGGTAATGGTAAAACCCATATCATCAGGCGTTTTGCAGGAGGCCATCCATCTTACAACCGAGAAGAAGATGGGCACCTTATTGTACCAGTAATATACTTGCAAGCGCCAACTGATGCTGATGAGCGTAGCTTTTATCATGCACTATTGGACTTAACCGAAACACCCTACCGGGCTGCCGACCGAGTAGACCACAAGCAGCGGCAGGTCATCAATACGTTGCGGCAATTAGAAACCCGGCTACTTATTATTGATGAAATTCAGCATGTACTAGCTGGTAATCGAACTAGGCAACGGCAATTCCTCAATGTACTCAAGTATCTGTCCAATGAATTGATGCTGCCACTGGTTGGAGCAGGTATTGGGACTGCATTCAACGCAATTCGAAACGATGAGCAACTAGCTAGCCGGTTTGAGCCAATAGGGTTGCCTCGATGGAAAATGGGGGAAGAATACCTGCGTCTGCTGCTGACCTTCGAGCGCCTATTGCCCCTGAAGAGACCATCTAACCTAGCAGAGGAAAAGCTGGCTTATAAGCTGCTGAGCATGAGTGAGGGAAACTTGGGTGAATTAACTAAAATCTTACAACGGGCAGCTATTCAGGCAATCCACAAGCAGGAGGAGCGCATTAGTTTAGCTATGCTAGGGCAGCTGGACTATACCCCAAATGCAGAACAGGCTAGTTATGAGAAACTCATGATGGGCGAATTATGAGCTACGTTGGCCGTCTACCTTGCGCTACCCGTCCTAAGCCAGATGAGTTATTATCTAGTTGGCTGACGCGCTTGGCCCATGACCACTTGCTGAAAACGCATACGTTTGGCAGGATGCTGTTTCCGGGGGCTCACGTTTGGAATACTGATTTGGATAGGAGTGCTTCAGAGAGTATGCTGAGTATACTTGCTGAGCGCACCAATACACCCCTACCCAGAGTAGAGCAGACGGTATTGCGTCGGTATGAGGGCAGACTACATCCGCGTACAAGTGTGAGTAGCATTGCGCACTGGCTGCTGCCTCTAGGTATTTATCACAGAACCCGCCGTTATAATGGGCTACTATTCTGCCCTAGCTGTCTGCGTAAGGATGGAGCAACACCGTACTTTCGTACTCACTGGCGACTGGCCCTCACGTACATATGCACTGAATGCGGTGTCTATATGCAAGAGCGTTGTCCGGAGTGCGAGCATCCAGTAACCTTTTTTCGTGTCGAGCTAGGCCAAAAGTCGGCTCTCGCTTACAAGCCGATTTCTCACTGCTTTTATTGTAGTTTAGACCTGTCCATTGTATCTGCAAAGCCAGCAACCACTTCGGCGCTGTACGACCAGATTGAATTGGAGCGCATCCTGTGTGAGGGTTGGAATGAACGGGTCTTTTATCCACATTTATATTTTACCGTATTGCGCCAACTCGTGAAGCAGTTGGTTAACGCTCGTCCAGCTAGTATAATGCTTCAGCGAGCGGTGGATGCGGAAACAGGATGGAGTCCTGTGGAAGAAGATATATCCATGCGGAAGAACAAGATGCCAGTCGAACTATTGCCATTGCGGGTCCGAGGTGGTGTGATAAGGCAAGCGCAGTGGCTACTTACAGACTGGCCTCATAGGTTTATAGAAGTAACTCGGCGATATGGGGTTACTAGCACACCTTTCCTTTACGCTATGAGCGAGATTCCTTTTTGGTATCACAGCGTAGTGATGGAAAATCTGTATGTTAATAACGGGAAGGGGACAATAGACTATTTCTTGCGGCGGGGTAAAAATATAGCCTGCAAAGGCTGAGATGTTCATCGTATTCTTATCCATATGCGTTGCATGGGTTTGTGTATTTAGCTGAAATCTTCTAATACACATAGAATAGTTGTTTGAATGTGCCAAATAAGCTGGGTAATTAAGTGAATATTAGAAAAATCCGTGTACTTTCGTCGCATTAGTCAACGCTAACCATCAATGGGCCACGAGCGAGTTGGTTTACTACCTAGTAACAAGCGCTGGCAGGCGGTAGTAACGGGTATTGCTAACTTCTCCAATAGCAACGACACTACCGCTTCGTTAGCATCTACCACGATGCGTAATGTGGCGGCTAGGTTCACCGATATGCAGCACGATGAAGGGGTTATCAGCTCCTTCTCTTGTTTGCTACTATTAGTTGAAGCCAGTAAGCAAAGCGACCCTACGGCTTATTTAAGCGCTGTTGGTCTGCCACTTTCTCCAGGGTTTTCACTGCTGGAATTAGCCAGGACGCTAAAGCAGTATCAACAAGCTAATGTAGAAAACCGGGAGTATGGCACGTTCGCCTCGCAAGCATTATTGGACACGGTCAGCCAGTGGACGCAACAGCAGCAGTCTCAGCAACTGTTAGCTTTTAGCGGCGCTACTGATGCTTTCGACCCGTGGCGTAAAGCAGCCAGTCCTGCTGGATTCAGTGAGCTTACCCACCTCTTCTTTGGTACGTTCCTGAGTCGCTTTCTTGGCTATTTTTTAGAGCGCGAAGCTTCTGCCCGTATTACCACGCTGGCCGACCGAGAAATTTTTTCCGCTCGTCTGCAAACCCATACCCGAGAAATAACTGCCACTGCCCTAGACACTGCTAAGGTTACGCAGTCATTCGCTGCTGGTTGGTACACCAACTATGCGAAAAAGAAGCTGCCCACCCAGGCTACGGTCGAAAGATTCTTGGGCTACGCGCTTACCAAGCTCAGCAACACGTTAATTTATAACGACCACGTTGAGCGGCGCTAAACCTTATATCGTTCGGTGTGATAGCGCGCCAGTTACTGCCAAAATTAAGGCAGATGCGGGCGCGCGTTTTCTGCATTTAGCGATAACGGACCTGCCTGGCCAACTGCATAACCTGACGCTCGATATTGAGCAATTCGACCAACTTGTTCATTTAGTAGGCGACCGGGTACGCGACATGCTGGAAATCGCGGCCTTTGTCTACGGGGCTGACCGGCTTATCTCCCGAGGAGCCCCCAATCAAGTTGAATACGAAAACTGGTCGCGCAGCATCGTTTTCTACATTGCTGTCCGCGACCTAGATTTTTGGAGTCAATCCGCCGCTAATAAAGCCTTGTGTCAAGTGCTGCTTTACTTATCAGGCGACAAAGAATATCGTTTTTACTTTTCTAAGAAGCCTGCGAGCTATCAAAATCGACTTTTCACAATTCCTCCTGGGGGCAGCACGCAAGCAAAAGATTCATTACCTGCTACCCCTGAACTAGCCCTATTCTCTGGTGGCCTCGATTCATTAGCTGGCATCATAGACTTGCTGGAAACTACCGTCAGTAAAGTGGTTCTAACCAGCCACCGAGCTAACACCCACACCACGAAGGTGCAAAATCTAGTGCATCAGCAGTTGGTATCTGCTTACCCTGGCCGCATACTCTACTTACCGCTGGAATGCCGCTTAAGCGGCGTCCGCGCTGTGGAAGAAACCCAACGCACCCGGTTCTTCCTGTACACGGCGGTAGCTTTTGCCATCGCGCAAACCTACGGTTTAGCGCATATCAACATTTTTGAGAATGGCATTACTTCCATTAACCTGCCCAAGCGTCAGGACCTAATGAATGGCCGAGCTAGCCGCACCACCCATCCGCAGGCCCTAGGATTTCTCAATGCTTTTTATACGCTGGTTGCGGGTCAGAAATTTACCGTGCGTCATCCGTTCCTGTCAAAAACGAAAACGGAGGTCGTTAAACTAATCGACTACTACCACCGTGCGGACTTTATTGCGGCGACCATAACGTGTACGAAGACATTTAAAAAATTCGCCTTTCGCAGCCATGCCAAGCAGTGTGGCTATTGCTCACAATGCGTTGACCGGCGCTTTGCCATGCTGGCTGCTGGCTTGGAGAAATATGATACCGTGTACGATTTTGACTTTGTGCGCGATTCGTTTCCAGTGGATAATCTGGAGGCTGCTATCCACGTGAACGATTACCTACGCATAGCTGCGCAATTAGCCGAACATTCCTTCGAGAGTTTTCAGGATGAGTACCTCTCTGAGCTAGTGGATTTAGTGCCGGCTGACTGCAATTCGACTCAAGAGGTCGAACACCTGACTAACCTGTACGATTTGTTTCAACGCCACAGCAGTAAAGTCCGCAAGGGTATCAATCTGCTATTTGCCCAGCACACCGACCCGCTAAAGCCACTGTTACCCAATTCGATTTATTCCTTTTTAAACGAGCGCAGTTTCTTGCGCCCCGAGGTAGAAAAACTAGCTGAAATAGTTGCACAGCAAATGCTGATAGGCATTCCACTCGCGTTTCAGCGGCAACGCCCCGACCACGAAAATGTGCTCAACGATATAGTGGAAGCGCTGCTCAACCACAACCGCACCCAGTATCTGCGAGAGTGCCCCACTACCCCTTTCTCCTTCAGCAAAGTCATTCCTGACCACGAAATAAACGGTGGTAGCCGTCCACTTTATATCGAATCAAAACTGTTGAGTAGGAATACGCCACCCAGCAAAGTCACTGACCAATTAATAACTGATTTAGGTAAGTATTGCAACGGCTATACCCTATTCTTACTGTACGACCCCGAACGTCGGATTCCAAAAGATAGTGAGCTGAAAGCTTCAGTTGAAAAGCGCTGGCCTTGTCTCGTCTGCATTGTTCGCTAGGTTAAGGTAATTGCAGTGCCAACATATTAACTCGTCTCAAACGAGTTGAACGGCGTGCCCAATTCCAGTGCTGCGTACACTTCCAGCAGCGCCTGCGTCACGGCATCTTCCACCACTACCCAGCGCACCGTCATTTCGGCTACCGTCATCTTGGAGGAGGCGAAGAAATCGCGGAAAGCTTCGTGCTCGTGCGCCAGCTCCTTGCGCGAAAAGCCCCGGAGGTCGTGCCCGTTGCTTTCGGCTACTTTTCGCGCCCGCAGGAACGCAAACGAGGCGCTGTAGTGAGACGACGAATCGCGCCCGTGCTCACCCAGCCGGCGGCGCAGGTCGCGGGTGCGGCCCACGTATTGGGGTTGGTCGTGCCAATCGTAAAAAACATAAACGCCCGGCGCTTCTTTCGCAATCCGGCCACTCAGTTCTAGCCGGGTAGCTGGTTCGCAATCCTGCAAGCGGCCCAGCAAGTTGGGCAGCGCCGAGGCATAGGCGGCGAACGTAGCGGCTACTTCTTCGGCGGGCGAAGGTAGTACTTCGCTTTCGTCGGCTACCGACACCTCTGCGGTTTCCCCGGCCGCATCGTCACGGTGGGGCAGATTGCTACGCCAGCCTTCGAGCCAGCTTTGCTCCCAACCAAATTCCTCCTCGGTTTCGTCAGCCCCACGGGAGTGGCGGAAGTCGGTGCGCGAAAACGAGTCGCTGCCCGCAGCTGGGTCGTATACTGAGCCACCGCTACTCAGTTCCAGGCCCTCCTCTCCGATGCTGATACTCGTGTAGCTGGAGCCGCCTTCGGAAAAGCGGCGGCTGACGGTTATTTCAACCGTGCCACTCAGCAACTTGGCCGGATAGGCATTCAGGGCCTGCTTTGCTTTCTGGATACCAGCTTGCTCGTCGACGCTTATGTTGGGGGCGCGGGTCAGGAGATTGTCGAGGGCATCGGTGGCATAGTTAACGGCTTCTTCGTGCATTGGAGAATGCTCGGTTTAATAGGGGAAATAGGAGATAGTTACGCGGCGCAGGTTTAAATGTCAAACTGATGTAATAGACAGAAAAAATTCAGGTATTTGCGTCAGCTTGCTTTGCGACTTCGTGCAAATCTGCTTGTAGATTTTGTTTAGGGGCAACATCTCCCGCGAATCTTTTGGAGCCTCTTCCAACGTATTATCGGCCTTGAGTCGCCCCTTCCAACGCCCTTTCGGATTGCTGTGGGTAGTCTTGCCGCTTGGAAAATGCATTACCCGTAATGGCTCGTACAATTCTAGTCGAAAAACTCGCTCACTCCCATCCGAATCAATCAGTCTAAGCTCGGCATGGGTTACACCAATTTCTTGCAGGGGCACTCGGACTTCGTTACGTAGCTGGTCAAGCGCCGGAATTATCTCATCCATTATTTCCCGTAATTCCCTCTGGTAGATAGCCGTGCCAGGGTTGTCGTGCGAAAGAGGGTTGAGGTGTAAGTCTTTGTAAAGTTTTAATTTATCAAGCACACCCAATGGTTCGCCGCTGTCTGAAAAGTGTTTGTTCATTGCCTGAATAAATCCTTCCAGTGGACGTTCCACTATTTGCCCGTTGTCCAACCTTTCCTGAATTACATCGGTGGGCGGTAGAAACCGCTTTAGTAACCGCTCAACTTCTTTACGTAGGTAATTTGCCCCAGAAGGAAAATCGGGTGTATCGGCGTTGAATGCCTTACGGGCACGGTCCCGGTAATCGTTGGCCGTTGGTAGTACAGCCGGTTCTTTAGTATGGTCCTCGTTGGCAAAAAGCTCGTAATAACACCATTCGCTTTCTTGGCGATAAACTTCGATTTGGTGGCGCATCAGTTGGTACAATTCCCGGTCGTGCGTGAAAAACAGGATTTGAAATTTCTGCCCCAGGTTGGTTGCCGGGTCGAATAGCCACCGCAGTACCAGCCAGCGGTTTGAGGAATCTAGGCTGACCAGCAAATCGTCCAGACACAACAAGCGTAAGTCGTTCGTTGGCAAACGGTTCAACAACGCCGCTATGCGTACCGATAGCGCTACACGGGTCAAGCGTGCTTCGTTGAGAAAACTCTGCGGCCGGTCACTGGCGGCTAGTAGGCTCCCGGCCGCATCCCGCATTTCTACCCGAAACGATAAGCGCAAACGAGTTGGCTGGTCGGCCCGAAGTTCAGCTACTTGCTCATCTATGCTCAAACGATGATTAAGCTTGCTCACTACATCCCCGGTTAGTTGACGCGGGTCATCGGGGGAGTTCCACAAGAAACCAATTGTGAGCTGGTTTTCACCATCACGGAAAGCTCCGTTCAACAAGTTGTTGGCAGATTGTTGTAGCCCGTCGAGATATAAGCCAATGTCGGAATTGAATTGTTGGGCCCGCTTTTCCCAATCAATATACACCCGGAAAGTACTAGCTTTGGGGTTGCCATTAGGCTTACGCGGAAAAGTGCGTAACAACTCCCGCAGTCGGCTTTCGAAGGTGTTGCCGGGGCTAGCTGGCGCACCAGGTTTGCGGTCGTAAGGAAATAAGTCGCGCAAAAAAACCGGCCATAAATTAACCGCGTTTTTATTTGATGTAAGCGAAAAATCCTGAAGCTGTCGGTAATATAAGAAATCGGATGCTAGCGTAGTTTCCTGCAAACTGACTAAACTGGCATTGTCATAGCCTAAGCTGGAACTTTGGGCGAGGCGGAAGTGCCGGGCCGGCAACGCCGGATCTTGCTTGTCGCGGCACTCTATTTCCAATGCCGTTTCCAATTCTTCCGGTGCGGCCGGACCAACTAACAATGGGGCGTATGCGTTGCGCAGACTCTGGTGGGTATTGGGCCGCAGCGCGTCGTAAGCGCCTAGGTAGCGGCGCTGAGCATCGGCTACTCCATTAGGCTTTATAGAAGCTTGGAGCATGGTGTACAACGCCCAATAGAGCGATGACTTACCCGACCCGTTGGTGCCGTACAGCAATACGTTGCGGCCTTCCAGCGCAAAGGTGCCCTTATTTTGAAAGCCTTTGAAATAGTGTAGGCGAAGTTGATAGATACGGTACACGAGAACGAGCGATTAAACCGAAAAAATAGCCCCCAGCCACTCCGGCATTCGAATGGTAGCTAGTTGTAGGCGGCTGCGAACAATAGACTCCGGCCGCTGCCAGCGCCGGAACAGCTGTAGTATCACCGCTGCCGCCTCGGCCGCGCCTGCTTCGGCGGTTTCTACCAGTATGTCCTGCGCCACGGTGGTGAGGATGTCGAGCTGCTTTTCGGCCATTTCTGCGCCTAAGTACAGCTCGCACACACCCAAGTCCACCACGTCGCGGAAGAGGTCGGCCACGGCGCTGTTGGGCAGGTTGGGCACTGCCACCGCATTCCGCTCGTCGTGCAACCATAGCAAGTGCTGCGCGAGTGTCGCCAGCGCATCCTGATACAGCTGCGGCACCCGGCGGGGTAGGGGAAATGGGTTGAGGTAACGACCAATGTATCTTCGAGCGTCACCCTGAAGAGTATCACTTGTTCTCTTCATGAACCACCACAGCAGTCGACTATTTGCTAATGAAAGCAATGTAGCATTTGACCAATTAAATTCGGAGTATTTGAGCCAGCTATAAATAGAGTTGGCGTGATAATAGTCGGCGTTGTTAAGTGTAACATTTGCGTGTGATTGACTTATATCCATTCCAATAAGCTTTGGCTTATCACTCATTTGTTCAAGCAGGCTTTTGGGATACTGGTATTTATACCAAGCATCTGCAACTAAGCGGCTTTTACCACTATCAGGAAACAGGTTCTTGTAGAAATCAACGTAAGCGTATGTATCTGGGTACTGCTCACGTAGCACTTCAGGAGGCACAGGTACTGCTTTATCTTCAGTAGTGACTTTCCCTCGCTTTTTTACCTGCTCTATAGTGTAGGGAAACAAGACTACGTGCTGTGGCCGGGGGGGCAGGGGCTCATAGCGCTGCATATCACGACCACGCAGCCAAGGCTTCCACCAAGTTTTCTCAACTGCCCACGTCCGTTGAGGTTCTACATCATTGTGTCCATAGTAGTGCGTATCGTTTTCCCCGGTTACGCGCAGTACATACAGGTCATTGTTGCTGGTTTGTAGACCTACGAAGATGTCTACATTGTCACCAAGGGTATAACGTTTGTGTTGCTCGTCGCTTAGTGCCTGACTGGTATCACCTGTATCGGCGGCATATAATGCTTCTAGTAATTGGTATTCGGCAGCTGATTCCATAAGCAGCCAAGGATGCGTAGCGGCCAATTCAGCGTTATGGCTGTTGAAGGCTTCATTAGGACTGTAATACTCGGCTGCCCTACGAATTACGTCGTAGCTCACATCCGTAAATTTATTTTCGTTGGTGAGCAGAGCCGTATATTGCTCAGCCGGTGTAGGATATGGCAAACGCAATAGTTTGAAAGCATCGACAGGTTTATGTCCGAACTGGGCGATGCACACGTAGGTGTTTACGCCGTTGAATACTGGATTTGCACCAAAATGTGCAATCCGGTGTAGGTGTTGCCCACGGTTAAGCTGCCTCCGTAGCCCTCCACCAGCATCAGCATTGAAAAACTTGTGCGGAAAAATGAAGCAGGCCGTGCCCTGCGGGTGCAGCAGTATCCGTAGCGCCTGCGCTACAAACAGGTTGGCCAAATCGTAGGACCCGCCCGTGATGTCGGCATAGTAGTGCTCGTATTCGGGCTTCACGTCAGGCTGCCCTTTGCGGGTCTCCTGCACCCGCATATAGGGCGGGTTGGCAATCACAATATCAAAGCCGCCCCGGTCGAATACGTCCTTGAAATAGAGGTGCCAGAGAAAATATGGTCGGTCAGGCGAGTGTTGCGACAGCAGCAGGCGCTGCTCTTTGGCTTGGGCGCGTTCCAGTTCTTCAAGCAGACGGCGGTGGTCACGGGCTTGCTTAGAGTTAGGTTTGGCGGCCAGTACCGGCCCAAAATCTGGTCCCAGCCGCTCGGTCAGAAACTTCTCCAAGTCGGTCAGCTTGGTTTGCACCCGCAGCCGGTCGCGCTCCATTTCGGCGTGCAGCCAGCCGTCCACAGTGCGGCCAATTTCAGCTCGTAGCGCCGCTTTGCGGCTCGCATCGGCCTCAAAAAACTCGGTGATGTCGCGCAGTAACTCCGATTTTTGCTTGCCCGAAAACACCAGCAGGGGCTGCCGGCGTTTACTAAATTCGGCCCCCAGCTCAAACTGCCCGCGCTCGGCCAGCACCAGCGTGTCGCCGTCGCCCGCCGTCGGGTCGGTCAATTTGCTCAGGTCCACGCCCTCAAATGATTCGAGCAGCGAGTTTCCCTGCATCACCTTAAAATCGAGGTTGGGCAGCGGCACGGGGTCGGGTTCGTCCACTACCAGCGCCAGCCAGAAGCGCAGGCGGGCAATGTCCACGGCTCCGCTATCCAAGTCCACCCCGTAGATGTTGTGGGCCACGATTTGTTTCTTCACCTCGGCTGGGTCGAAAGCCCGACGGCGCTCGTTCGACAGGTATGGGTAGAGGTAGAGTCGGGCCGCAAATAGCTCCTGCAACAAGCCAATCGGAAACGCCCCCGACCCAATGGCCGGGTCGCAGATGCGCACGTCTTCGAGCAGCTTTTCCACGTAGCCCGCCTGTTCGCGCAGGGGCCGCTGTACATCGTGCTCGCGCACAAAAGCCGCTACCGTGGCTCGGTCAATGCCCTCATTTTCCAGCCGCCCGTGTAGGTAGCCAATCAGGCTTTCCTGGCACATATACTGCACAATGGGCCGAGGCGTGTAAATAGCGCCTTTCGTGCGGTTCTCTTCAAGCAGGTTCTCAAAGATGTGGCCTAGCATTTCGGGGTCGATGCCCACGTCGTGGTCTTCGGGCCGGTTTTCCTCGATGGTGAAGTTGTACTGCGCGAAAAAATCGAGCAGCCGCCCAAACAAGTCGGCCGGGAAATCAATGCGCCGCACGTCCACGGCCACTTCCCCTACCGTTTCTTCCTCAAACAAACCCCCGTTCAGGTACGGCACCCGGCACGGCCCGCTCATGCCCACCACCCGAAATAGGTCGTTAGTCCGCTTACGGCTCAGGGTTTCAAAAAAGAGCGGTACTAGCGCCGCGCTGTAAAAGTCGGGCCGGTCGGCCTCGCGAAACGGCCGGAACAAATCGAGCAAAAACTCCGGGCTGCCGCCCGTCCAGGCCTGCTGGTCGTGGGCGCAGCCCATCCAGCCTTTCTTCTGCAAAAAATGCAGAAATACCAGCCGCCCCAGCAGCCGCTTGGCGTAGTCGCGTAACGGCTTGTCTTCTAGTTCATACAGGTTTTTGGCCGGCTTCGGGTTCAGGCCAAATAGTGTCCGGTAGGCGGGGTTGTCGTTGAGTTGCTTGATAAACTCCTCGTAGAAACCCTTGTAACGTTTGAAGAAGTCGCTGCCCAGCCGCTCCACCGAGAACGCTTCCAGCACGTTATCGAGGGTAGTACGCCCGGCCCGGCGGCCCAGCTCACTTAGGCGGTCAGCAGCGGTACGGGCGGCCTCGTGCGGCCCCAGCACGAAGGTGTAGCGGCGGCGGTCGGTGCCTACAAAATCGGGTATCGAACTAGTGCCCCGTCCCTGCGCCAGCTTCGTCTGAAACGAAAGCCGGTAGTCGGCCTGCTCCGGGTCGTAGTAAAACGCCAGCACCCCGTGGGCCTGCACCCCGTCCACGTAGGGGTAGGTAAGTGCCCGCAGCCCCACGCGATTGCGGGCAATCAGGGTTTTGCCGGTTTTCAGCTCCACCTCCACCAACGCTAGCCGGTGCTGCGGCCCGAAGAAGGTAGGCTCCCCCAGCTCCACATAGCCAAACTGCCGCATGGCGGCCACCCGGTCAGCAATGGCTTCGCTCACGGCCAGTTCGGCTACTGCCGTTGGAGCAAAAAACTCTGTTCGCTCAAAACCGAACAGTTGCCGCAACACCGGCACCCACTCAGCGCGGTCGTAGCGTTTTTGCAAAAATGGTTTGAGGTCGGCGGCAGTATACACGGCGCAAAGTAAGAGTTGGAATTCAACCGAGGGGCCTACACCAACGATTCAGAAATAATAATGCGCGGCAGCCAGCCCACGCCTTCGCTCGGCTCGTCGCCGGCCGGGGTCGGCGCGGCCCCGTACACGGCCTCCGGCGGGGCGGGCAGCGGGTACTTGGCAAGTAGGCGGCCCACCAGGGCCAGTTGCTCGCCGGGCGAAATATTGACTTTCTTCAAATCGTTTTGCAGCTTATTAATGTCGCGCTGCAATTGCTGGAACGTGCCCGACGACACGGCCACCTGCGCCGCCCGCAGTTGCAGGCGCTCGGCGGGGGCCGCGTTGGGTGGCAGCAGCAGTAGGCAACCGCTCAGGAAATCCAGCGCCCGGCGTTCGTTGGGCGCAATGCGCTGCACTACCAGCGGCTGGGCTGCCGCCTGTGCCACCACCGTGCCGAAGTGGCTGGCCGCCCGCCGCACGTGCTCGTGGTGCTGGAGCGGCAGGGGTAGGGGGCGCTCGTCGGGGGTGGCCCGCAGGTAAGCTTCTGCTTCCAGAAACGACAGCTCTTCCAGCGGCTGCCCACCCGGTCGGTCGCAGAGATAAAAGCCGTCGCGGCGGTGGGTGCGCAGGTAGCACAGCGTGGTGCCGGCCAGCGCCGGCAGGCTCGGGTGCTCGCGCCCGGTGCGTGCCCGTAGTGGTAGGCGGCGCAGGCGGTCCAGCAGTTCCGGGTCGCGCTTAAACTGCTCGCGCAGCCACAGCAAGCGTTGCAAGCGGGCATCCTGCCCCTCGTCGGGGTCTTTATCAAAAATGCCAAACGTCTGCGTTTCTTCCTCCGGCGAATACACCTCCGAGTCTTCGCCCAGCGCCTCATGAAAAGCTTGTAGTTTCAAGTAGGCCTTGCTTTCTAGGTCAATGGTCGAATTGACCTGCGCCGTGGGGAAGAAATTATATACGTACACCCGGTCGGCCACTGAGCCAATGCGGTTCACCCGCCCAATGCGCTGCATCAGACGGGTCGAGTTCCACGGCGTATCGTAGTTCACGATGGACGAAGAGCGGTGTAGGTTCACGCCCTCGGCCAGCACCTCGGTGGCCAGCAGAATATCGTAGCCCTCGCTGCCCTTAATCTGCTGGGCAACCGGCAGGTTGGCATCGAAATTGGCCCGCACGGTAGTCATCATTCGCTCCCGGTTGCTTGAGTCAATGGTGAGCACCCGCCGGTCGCTACGTTTCTTCAACTCCCGCGCCAGGTACTCGGTCGTGTCGCGGGCTTCCGAAAAAATCACCAGCTTCTGGCCGGGGTTGCGGTTAAGGGCGAAAAAGTCGGTTTCTAGCGCCGCCAGAAAAGCATCCAGCTTGGGGTCGCTGTCCTTGAAAGTTTCCCAGCGGTGAAAGAGTGGCCATATCAAGGCTTGGTCGGCTAGCAGGCCCGGCAAGAAATCCGGCTCAAAGTCATCGGGCGTACACACCTCGATGCTGGGGTCCAACTCGGCCCGTTCCAGCACCAGTTGCTCTAGCTCGTCCAGTCGGTCGTTGAGAATCAACTCCGTTACTGGCAGGTTGGGGGCAATGAACACCTGCCCCTGCGCGAACATCTTTACCATCGCATCGTTGGCCTCGGCAAAGCGCCCCAACGAGCTGCGAAACGCCACAAACGACGAATCCATGCGTTTGAGCAGCAGCGTCCGCATGATGTGGGCCAGCGAGTCCGAAATCCGCTTGGCGTACTTATACTTGCTGCGCTTCGGCTCCTTGAGCTTGTCTATAGCCCGGTAGCGGTTGTATTTCAGTTCCTTGCTCAGTACCTCTATCGTCTCGTCAAACAGTGCATTCAGGTCCGGCTCTAGCTGGTAGAGTTGCTTGTAGGGCTTGCCCACCTTCGGAAACACGATACCCTGCTTGTCAAGGTCTTGCTGATATACGGGGTTGTTGCGGAGGTCGGTGCGGGTGCGGCGCACGGTCACCTGCTCCAGCACCTTCTCCCGAATCAGGGCGTAAAGCTGTTTCAGCCCGGCCCGCATCTCTGGCCGGGCCACGTTTTTCAAACGCTGGTACTCATCGGTGCGCTGCCGGAAAAAGTGTTGCAGATTGTCCACCCCTTCCAGCGTGGGCTGCTTCGAGTCCTGAAACAAGTACAGCAGGTTGGCAATGTCCTCCGGCCGGTTGTTGAGCGGCGTGGCCGAAATCAGAATCACCCGCTTGCGCTCAAAGGTGTCGGTGCCCGGTACCTTGCGGCGGGTGGGGGTTTTGCACAGGCGTTGCAGTTGCCCGTAGGCCCCGGCCGTGTCGTTGCGAAACTTGTGGGCCTCGTCCACGATAATCAGGTCGTAGTCTTCCGCATCGTGCCGCAGCTTGTGCAGCGAGCCGTTGCGCAGAATGTCGTATGCCCCAAAGCGTTGCAGCGCGAAGTCTTTGGTTGCTTCCTCCCAGTTCTTCACCAACGCGGGCGGCGCGATGATGAGCACCCGAGGTGTGTGGGCCGCCGAGCGGGCAAACTGGCAGAACCGCTTAGCAATCAGCGTCCCCACAATGGTTTTGCCCAGGCCCACCACGTCGGCTAGAAAGAATCCACCGTGCTGCTTTAACTTTCGAAAGCCGTCCGTCACGGCATCGAGCTGGTATTTAAGCTTGTAAAATTTGTCGTTTTGTATCAGGTCGGCCACCGTGCCATATTCTTCCTCCACAGCCGAGCCAAAGTATTCAACCAGACATTTCAAATAGATTTCATAGGGGGTCAGGTCGTCGTTGAGGTAAGTGCGCTTGGCTACCGTCTGCTGCAAGTCGACCGGCAGCAGCTCCGTGCTTTCGTCCCACAAGTCCTGAAAGGTCTTAGTGGCAAAGCACACGTCGTCGTAGTCGCGCAATTCCACATTAAACTCAAAATTGTCTTGCAGCCCCGCCTCCGTCAGGTTGCTCGACCCCGTAATCACAGAAGCCGCCGTGTGCTCATTAAACGGCTGCGGCCGGAAAATGTAGATTTTGGAGTGTAGCCGCTGGCTGGGGTGCGCCCGCACCTGTAGCCGCCCGCTCGCTACCCCCTCCACAAACCACCGGATACCATCCTCTGCCTCCCGCGTGTATTCGGCCTGCTGAATATCGGCCACCAGGTCGTCCATCGCCTGCTGCCGCGCCCGCTGGGCATTGCCCAGTTGTAGCCCCTGCGCGTGGGCCTTTTGCAACGCTTTATCTACGTTGATACCCACCAGTATCCGTACCTCTGCTACGTTAGCCAGCAGCTCACGAAGCCGGTAGCATCCCGAAGCCCGGAAAAAACCAACCAACGCGTCGAACTGATGCACCGGCATGTGTCCGAAGATACCGCGCAGCTTTTCCAACAGCGTATTGCCGTCTTGATTCGTAAAGAACTTTGTCTTAGTCATTAAGCATGAGTAGAGAGCACTAGCTAATTTAGCTTTCTACTACCAAAGCCGAAAGTTACTTGACGAAGCGGATGTATGATAGCTTAGTAGCGCGGACAGTGAGCTAGAGTATGTGGTTTAGAAAGTATGTTCCGAACTTGTAAAGTGGATAGCAATTGGGTATTGAGTGCTAATAATCAGCATTACAAGTGAGGCAGAGTTAGAGCAACAACCTATCAGCAGTGGGTGAATGCTTGAAAAGCATCAATGCTTCACTAAAAATCTAAAAGGAAAAATTTGGTCTTTAATTAATCAATATGAATAGGAATTTGAGACTCAGGATATTGAGATAATAACTGTGATAGGGCCAGATTTACCAAGGTCGACTTGTCCTTGCGTCGCCAGTAACTCAACCGTTCCAAACTTTCAAGTACGTCTAGTTCTAATGAGTAGGTCTTTTTGGCTTTTTGGTGCGTCTCTGCACCCTGAGTTGGTAAATCTGTGACAGCTGTGACAGAGGCCAATGGTAGGGCCAAGGCTTCAAAGTGCCGCGCTAATTCGCTTAATCCTTCAAAAGTAGGTGTGATTTGGCCTGTCTCTGACTTCAAAAGAGGTTGTACTGTTTTGAAAGCGTGGTGCCACTGCGACCAAGTTAGGCCTGGATAGTAGGGGTCTAGCGCCTCACGAGCTGTGATAATAGCTTGTGAAAGCTGGGCAGATGAAGCCTGGTTATATGGCATCAAATGTGATTCGGAGGGGTTGGACCAAGTCATCTAGGGCATAAATGATAAGTCAGAATACGCCAATTGGTGAACCCATCGGCGTATTCCATTTGCAAAAAGGGTAAGCGCAATTTACGTCATTTTGTAGACTATTGACAACAACACGTCACTAAAGACACTCGGTAGCTTGCTGCCAGTATGAGTGGTGACCCAATAAAATTATTTGGGCTGGTTGTCAAGGAGCTACGCAAGGAGCGCAAAATCTCTCAAGAGCATTTGGCTGATGAGGCCGCTATAGACCGCACCTTTCTATCGCAGCTCGAAACTGGTCGTAAACAGCCCTCACTACTTACTATTCTACGGCTAGCTCAAGCCTTGCGGATAGAAGCATCTGAACTGTTGCAACGCGTAGAGGCTAAGCTTAACATGAAGGACGAATAGTTATTCTAATAAGGACTTACTTCGCATAGGAAAACGCCTCCTATATAGTTAGAGCACTCGTTTACGATGAGTACCAGAGTCTCTCAATAGAAGCTAATAGTAAGGGGTCAGGAGTTTTGCACATATATCTGCTAAGATTAGCTATGTGTGCCATTTGTGTCTTGTTTACGCCTTGTGGAAATCGTAAAAAGGTAGCTATAAATAATTGAATTCTTTTTCTAAACCTACCTATAACATTATCTACTACAGTTAAGCAAAAATCTACTGTAATTAATTTAGTGGGTACTGGTATAGCGAGCAGTGCTGTGTTGGATGCTGTTTGGTATTTAGCTAAATATTTCATTCTTTTGTGGAAATGTAGAAAATCGTTGGGATTTCGTATAGGAATAATGTAGCTTAGCATTTCATTAAGTTCTGAATCGGTAGGCTGCAATAAATTTTGTTTAATAATGAGTATTATTAATTCAGGATTCAAGTGTGGAAAAGGTTGAGCCATATAAAAAAATGTCTCACGCAAATTTATTTTTACTAATGGAAATAGTCTTACTTGTCCATTGTAAATAAAACTTGGCAAAGGACTGTACTTATCCACTGGTAGAACAGATAAGTCTTTGCCAAACGATTGGTCTTGATTATTGAGTGTCAGATAAGATGATGCGTAGTGGCGCGATGTAAATTCAGAAATTATTTTTTTGAAGCCGTCTGTGTATTGTATTGCATTTTTAGGTATTAATGGTGCCTGTGATTCTAATGGTTTTATCAGCTCATCTGTGAGATAGTGAGACGCATTAGGTGCTAATACTGCCCATGCTGACCTACGCACGACAAATGGTAATCTGCCTGCTTTAATAACAGCGCGTCTTTCTTGTCTTCTACTCTTAAAAACAGAGACCTTATTATTTTTAGTTGTTTCTGGCTTAGGCGTGCAAGGATATATTGCAGGAGGTTTTTTGTGATTAATTAATGACTTAAAGACATCTGAGCAAATAGGTAAATAGCTTATGTTAGCATGCTTTAATCCCTCTTGTTTGTCATTGGAATGTAAAGGGTAAAAAAGTAGTTTTTTAAAACAAAATGCTTGCTCAGTTATATCAAGGGATTCAGCCCAAAAGTAATTTTTTCTATCACAGACAAAATTATAGCCATTGGCACGAAATGATAGATTCTTAAAATCACCTATAACTAAACTATCAACTTTATTAAAATTGATTAAATTATTTTCCGATGAAGCAATTCGCCAGTATGTCTGTGTTACATTAAATATGTAGTTTATAGACGGGTCGAACAAAATGCTTCCCAATAACCTAGCTTCTGGTGCTGTAAGGTTTGTAGCTGCTACATAATATCTTGCAATGAAAGAGTTGTCTATGGATGGTGAAGTGAGTGGACGGCATAGCTGGTCGAGTGGGGTTTGTGATAATAGAAAATTAGTTATACGATGACTGGTCTGATAAAAAAGCACTCGTATTAATTCAAAATAAGGTATGATAATTATTTTATCGTCATATTCAATAGAAATAATCCAGGTGTCTTCTTGTTTCCGCCAAAAATCTTTTGGTGTTAATGACTCAGTATTAATTGCAAATTTCAAAAGTTTTGCATAAAGTTTATTGGGACCCGTATGAAAGTTTTGGTGTTCAGTAGGGCGCGTATATTTCGCCTTGTTTTTGATATTCTTGTTTGTCCATAAGGTTCCACAAGCTAATTCGCCTGCAAACGTGCTATTTATACAGTGTATCAGTATGTCGTTATTTATAGGGCAATTTTGCTCTGTTGACCAAGGTTGAAAATGGCAGTTTATATGGTAGCTACCAGTTTTGTAGTTCCGTTGAGGTTTGCCAACATGAATTAGTTTGAAGAATGCATTTTCTTCTTGCTCCATATAATTTAGCTTGCTTTAGGGATGAGATTTCCTATTGAATAAAGGAGGTTGAGTTGACACAATGGCTAGAATTCATCCACAATTAGAGGTTGAATCACAGTTGTGCAAACCTGAAAAACATTCCCACGGACTTCGCTCCATTCCCACTTACTTCGCTCTATTCCCATCTACTTCGAGATTTGACAGCCCAGCACCCGGCGCAGCAAAATAATCTCGCCGATGTGGTAGGCCGCGTGGTCGCCGATGAGCAGCGCCTCGCGTAGCACGTTCTGGCCGTCGCCGTGGGCTAGCGGGGTGGTGAGGTCGGTGGCCGGGTTTTCGAGCAGGTCGGTGAAGCGCTGCTGGTCGAGGGCGAGGGCGCGCAGGGCGGCCTGCCAGCCGGCCTCGTCTACTACCGCCGTGCGGGCGGGCCAGTAGCCGGCCGGCCACTCGGGCGATACATGCGCGGGGTTCAGGGTAAACTCCACGATGTCGTGCTGGGCAATGCGCAGGTGCTCCACGAGGTGCCAGATGGTGTAGGGCACCTCGGGCACCCGCTCGTTGCGCAGGGCGGGCGGCAAGTCGGCCAGGGCCTGTTCGAGCGTGGCGTGGGCATTGCCACCGGCCAGCAGGGCCGTAAGCTCGGCCACAAGGGCGGTGCGGGTGGGTTGGGTCATGGGAGTCATTTGAGTAATGGGATTAATGAGGGTGGTTTGAGTAATGTCATTTAAAATCATAAACTTACGGCTTCTCAAATGCTTTCTAACTACTCTCATTACTCGAACTACTCCCATTACTCAGCAGGCCGAGCCGGGTGGCGAATACCCGCCCCACGTGCACCGCGTGGCGCTGGGCCACCTCGGCCACCGGGCCGGCAAAGTGCGCGGCCACGGCTTCGTGGAACAGGGCCAGCCAGCGCTCAAAATGCGCCAGCCCGATGGGCAGCGGAAAGTGCTTGCGCATGGGAAAGCCCCGGTAGCGGCTGGTGCCCAGCAAGATGCCGCTCCAAAAGTCGTAGAGCTGCGGCAGGTGGTGGCTGAAATCGACGTGCGCGAAATCGATGAACACGGGCGCCAGCAGCGGGTCGGCCAGGGTGCGGGCGTAGAAGCTGTCAACGAGCAGTTTAACATCGGCTTCGGTGGTGATGTCGGGTAGCATAGAAAGGAGCGGAAGGGCGACCCGCCGTAGTTTTGAAAATACAAATGAACGACCCCGAAATCCGCGCCCGGCTGTATCCGCTGCTGCTGGGCGGCGTGCACATCGACGAACTGCCCACCGGCAGCACCCGCGCCGACGTGGTGCACATCACCGAGCACTTTATGCACGGCTACGAGGTAAAGGGCGACGGCGACACCCTGCAACGGGTAGCCAACCAGCTGCGCTGCTACGCCGAGGT
>Ga0160428_1000389_pt1 | contig 51086 bp, 50 predicted proteins | sample SolpanmetagenomM_FD_108198 | JGI IMG/M metagenome (GOLD analysis project Ga0160428, IMG submission 108198) | Solar panel surface microbial communities from Lawrence Berkeley National Laboratory, California, USA - M | ecosystem: Engineered > Built environment > Solar panel > Unclassified ... | reverse complement strand
CGGCCGACGAGATCAAGTCGGCCTACCGGCGCCTCGCCCGCCGTTACCACCCCGACGTCAATCCCGACGACCCCTCCGCCGAGGACAAGTTCAAAGAGGTCGGAGAGGCTTACGCCACCCTGTCGGACCCTCAGAAGAAGGAGCGGTTCGACCGCACCGGCCAGACCGACGACCAAGGCTCGGGCGGACCTGGCGACTTCTTCGGCGGCGGGGCCGGAGCGGGCGGCTTCGGCGACCTGTTCGACATGTTCTTCGGCGGTCAGGCCGGCGGCGTGTCGGGAGCCCGGAAGGGCCGCGATGGCGACGACCTCCGCTACGACCTTCACCTGACGCTGACCGACGTCCTCAAAGGCGTCGAGCGGGAGATCGAGGTCGACCGCCTCGCCGAATGCGACGTTTGCCACGGCAACGGCACCAAGAACGGGGAGCCCGCGCCGCCATGCCCGACCTGTAAGGGTCAGGGGGTCGTCGGGGCCGTCCGCAACACCTTCATCGGTCAAGTTCGCACGACGTCCCCCTGCCCCACTTGTCGGGGCGAGGGGGCGGTCATCACCGACAAGTGCGAGAAGTGTAACGGAAGGCGCGTCGTGGCGAAGAAGGAGCGGGTCAAGCTCAACGTTCCGCCCGGCTTCGACTCGGGCGCCACGATGCACTTGCCCGGCCAGGGCAACGACGGCTGGGGTCTCGGGCGTCCGGGCGATCTCTACGTCGTTCTGGGCGTCGAGGACGACCCCCGTTTCGATCGTCAAGGGCAAACCCTCTTCACCACTCTGGAACTGAGCTTCGCGCAGGCCGCTCTCGGAGATCAGGTAGAGATCGATGGGCTCGATTCGGCGGTGGAGATCTCCGTGGCCTCCGGTACCCAACCGGGAACCCGCATCCCGATCAAGGGCGCCGGGCTGCCGCCGCTCCATGGCGGTCGCCGCGGAGACCTGATCGTCAACGCCACCGTGAAGGTTCCTAAGGATCTGAGCGAAGCCGAGGCGAAGCTCGTTCGCGAACTGGCTGAACTGCGCGGCGAGCGCGTTCCACGCGGCCCCGAGAAGGGTGGTCTTCTCGGCGGCTTGTTCGGAAAGAAGCGCTAGGCGCTCGCTCGATTCCCCAGGGCGAACGTCCTGCTCTGGGGAACATTCCTTCATAGCGTCCGCCTTACACGTATGACGTTATTCGTAGCGACCCTCTTCGTGATTATGGTCGGAGTGTTCGGGATGTTCCTGACGTTCGCCCGTCCGGAGAACATCGAGCGTCCTTTCATGGTCGGCGCCTTTACGACGGCGACCGCTTGCGTCGCGGGTTGGCTCCTTTGGCTGGAGTGGCACACGGGTACGCCTGGATCTTCGGGAAGCGCGATCGCCTTTTCCCTGTTCGCCGTCTCCGGCTTCGCCCTTGGACGGGCGATCGATACCATCATGGGGCCACGTACCCGGGCCGCCGACGATCGGCAGTCGACCCTCGGGGCCGACCTCGCGGACTAGGCAAGTCTTGTCCATTAGACAGACACCGGGGCGTTCCTTAGACCTAAGGAACGCCCCGGTGTCTGTCTAATCGAGGTCCAATCGTCTTCAAACCAAGGGGTCGTGGCCCCAGTTCATCAGGGAAACGCGCCAGTCGGTTTCATTCACATCCCCCGTTGGCCTCTGAGCGAGGTGGCGATGGATATAGCCCACAACCTTGTGCATGTGCTTCAGATCGTCCTCTGTCAGGTCGGCCTTCTTTCGGTGGAGAAGCTCGACGATTCGATGGCCTTCCTTGTGACCCACCGATTCCGAACCGTCGTGGGACTTGGAGCCAACTTCCTTGCTCCGATCGGTGTCGAGATGCTTCTCCAGGGCGGAGGCGGTCATGTTCACCGCCTCCTTGAAGCTTTCGACGATCGGATCGACGCTCACTTCTTTCGGAGCTCCTCGGGCTTGTGCGCCGCCTCCTTGCCCGATTTGTCGCTCTTTACAAGAATCTCCGGGTTGTCCTTCGAGGCCGCGACGTGGTGGCCCTTGATCTCCATCGGACTCGTCAGGCTCTTCTCGACGGTGCCTTGCGTCTCGCCCTGGGACGTGTCCCAGGCGACCTTATCGCCTTTCTTCAGACTTTTCGCCATGGCTTGACGACCTAAAAAGTGCCGTGGGAGTTCCACCGTTCCCGTGGCGGACACAATAGGGAAGATGCTCACCACGACGCTCGGCAAGACCGGGCTTACCGTCTCTCGAATGGGGCTCGGCTGTGGCGGACACAGCCGCCTCGGTCTCGTGCGCGGGGCCACCGACGAAGAGGCGGCCCGGATCGTTCGAGAGGCGCACGATCTCGGGGTGACCTTCTTCGACACCGCCGAGGCTTACGGTACGGAGACGGCGGTGGGCATAGGCTTGCGGGGCCTTCCGCGAGAGAGTTTCGTGGTTTCCACCAAGTTCGGCCTCTTCGGGCATCCCGATACGGCGCAGGAGCTTCGAAAGCACGTTGAGGAGAGCCTGCGCCGTATCGGCCTGGACTATGTCGACGTGTTCCACCTGCACGCCGTCATGCCCGATCAGTACGAACACGCGCGCAACGTGCTACTCCCCGAGTTCCTTCGCCTAAAGGAAGAAGGAAAGATCCGCCACGTGGGGATCACCGAGCGGTTCATCGCCGATCCGGGCCATGAGATGCTGGCCAAGGCGGTTCGCGAAGACCCGTGGGAGGTCGTGATGGTGGGATTCAGCCTCCTGAATCCGTCGGCCCGCGACCGGGTGCTTCCGATCACTCGGCAAAAGGGTATCGGCACCCTCGACATGTTCGCGGTACGCCGCGCCCTTGGGAATCTGAGTTCTCTTCGGGAGACGGTGGAAGAGATGGCAGGGAAGGGATTGGTCCCGCACGACGTCGACCTTTCGTTTCTCGAAGGCGACCTTCAGGAGACCGCGTACCGTTTCTGCCTCTGGGAACCGGGCATCGACGTCGTCCTGTCGGGAACCGGCAACGCGGAACACCTCCGGCAGAACGTCCGTACCCTCCAGGGTCCGCCGCTTCCCGCCGAGGTGCAGGGAAGGCTTCGCAGTCTCTTCGGCCACGTCGATTCGATCTCGGGCGAGTGACGACGCGTTCGTAGCACGGTTCGTCGTGCTACGAACGCGAAGGCGGCATTACTGTTTGTCTTCGTCCTTCGGAGCCATGTCGCCCCAGAAGGAGCGGCGCCGGCGCGTGGCCCCGAGGCCAGAGGGCGGCGAAAGCGCGGGAGGTTTCATACCCTCACCCATGCCGCCGCCCATCAGGCCGGCCATCCCGCCTCCTTTTTTGCCTATCTGCTTCTGGAACTTCGAGAGCTGCTTCATCGTGCGGCGCATCTCGTAGAGCTGCTTGATGAGGTGGTTGACCTCTTCGACGGATGTTCCAGAGCCCCGCGCGATCCGCTTACGACGCGACGCGTTGATCAAGTCGGGGTTCGCGCGCTCTTTGGGGGTCATGGAGAGGATCATCGCCTCGACCACGCCGATGCGGCTCTCGTCCATGTTCTCAAGCGCGTCCTCCGGAAGCATGGTCGACATGCCGGGGATCATCTTGATGAGCTGTTTCATCGAGCCCATCTTCTTCATCGCCCGGAACTGGTCCAGCATGTCGTTGAAGTCGAGATTGCCTCGGTCGAACTTCTTCTCCAGTCCCGCCGTGGCTTCGGGGTCGAACGCAGCCTCGGCCCGCTCGATGATGCCGAGCATGTCGCCCATGCCGAGGATGCGGCCCGCCATGCGGTCGGGATAGAACGGTTCGAGCGCGTCCGACATCTCGCCCACGCCGATAAAGCGCACGGGGACGCCGGTGGCGTCGCGCACGGAGAGGATCGCGCCGCCGCGCGTGTCGCCGTCGAGCTTGGTGAAGATCGCGCCGGTGAGGGGCACCTTCGCCTGGAACGCGGCGGCGACGTTCACCGCCTCCTGGCCCGTGGTGGCGTCGAGCACGAGGAACGACTCGACCGGCTTGGTCGCGTCGTAGATCTGCGCCAATTCGTCCATCAGGGCCTCGTCGACCTGAAGACGTCCCGCCGTGTCGACGATCAGCACATCGTTCATCATGTGCTTCGCACGGGCGAGGGCGGCCTTGGCGATCTCGACGGGCGACTGGCCGTCGCGCATGCTGAACACAGGGACGCCGACCCCCTCTCCGAGAATCTCCAACTGGGTGATGGCGGCGGGCCGCTGGACGTCGCAGGCGGCGAGAAGCGGGTTCTTGCCGTTCTTCTTCATCCAGAGGGCCAGCTTGCCCGTCGTGGTGGTCTTGCCCGAGCCTTGGAGGCCGCACATCAGGATGACGGCGGGCGGGGCGGAGCCGTACTCGACCTTGAAGCCCTGTTCGCCACCGAGGGTCTCGACCAGCTCGTCGCGGACGATGCGGATGATCGTCTGGTCGGCGGTGAGGGTTCCGAACACGTTCTCGCCGATCGCCTTCTCCTTGACCCGGGCGATAAACTCCTTGGCGACCTTGAAGTTGACGTCGGCCTCCAGGAGGGCGACGCGGACCTCCCGCAGCATCTCCGAGACGTCCTCTTCGGAGAGGCGACCCTTTTGGGCGATCTTGGCGATGATCGTGCCCAGGCGGCGCGTGAGGTTGTCGAGCATCGAGCCCTGAGTCTACCGGGGCGCGGCGAATCCGCTAAGGTCCGAGACGTTCGATTTCCTGCGGGAACGGCGTCCGTTCCGACAAAGGGCCTCGTCTCGGCACGGTGGACGCCGAAAAGGAGTTTGAAAGGAAGGAGAGCGATGACGACGACGACGAAGTCTTGGACCCTGATCGGTGTATGCGCCTTGGCGGGCGCGGTGACGATGTTCCGGCGACGCGCGGGCGATGTGGGCGCGCAGGCCGGTCGTGAGTTCGACCGGTGCGAGAGGATCTTGAAGGGCCTGAACGCGCGCCTTTCGAACTTCCGATAATCTATATTATGAAATCGACGGTTCGAAAGCCCCTCTTCGGGGCCATCGCCTCCGTTTTGGCGGGGTCCGTCCTTCTCCTTCCGCAACGCCCGTGATAGAAGCGTGAGACGCACGGAGTGCAACGTCGGTCGTCTCTTTGCACAGGATCACGGCGTCTGGGAACGGAGGACGGTCTGGTTTCCTCGGGACAGGTCCTGTCCCAACCCTGCGATGTGAACCCCCCGCATCACAGGGTTGGGACAGGAAGATCGGCGCCCAGAGGAAGAGCGTCTCTCTTCCCTGCCTCGATTCGGGTTTTTCACCCTAACTTCCACGATCGGGTCCCGGTTTCGGGTAAGATGAATCGTTCGGCGCGCTTACGTGCCTGCCGAACGTGACCGAAAGCCTATGGCGACGTACCGAGGAAGAAAGACCGATATCTGCCGCATCGTCGGCTACGACATTTGGGGCCGCCCCAAGAGCCCGGCCAGCAAGCGACCCTACCCGCTCGGCCAGCATGGCCCTAACCTGAAGGACCGTCGCCAGTCCGAGTACGGTGAGCAGCTCCTCGCGAAGCAGGTGATCCGCCGATACTACAACATGCTCGAGAAGCAGTTCTCGAACACGTTCAAAAAGGCTCAGCGGATGCCCGGCAACACCAGCCTGAACTTCCTGCGTCTCTTGGAGCTTCGCCTCGCCACGGCCGTGTGGCGCCTCGGCTACGCCAAGACGATCTTCCAGGCACGCCAGATGGTCAGCCACTGCCATGTGATGGTCAACGGTCGCATGGTCAACATCGCGAGCTTCCAGCTGAAGGTCGGCGACGTGATCGAGGTCCGCGATCGCGAGTCCAGCCGCCGCATCGCCCGCGACAACCACTTCGAGGGAGCCGCCGTCCCCGCCTACATCGAGGCGAACGTGCAGGGTTTCTCGGGCAAGATTATTTCCCTGCCCGAGCGCGAAGACTTCCCCAAGTTCTTCCAAGAGCAGCAGGTCGTCGAGTACTACGCCCGCTAAGCCCTCCGCTGGATGGCTTTCGAAAGGCCCACCCCTGAAACGGGGTGGGCCTTTTCGCGTATAAGCTCTTGGGAACAGGAGGCGTTCATTCGCCGTCCATGTTCCGACCTGGGAACACCAGGAGTTAAATGGAGATCAAGAAAAACATGAAAGCCACCCTGCTATCGATCGGAGCTCTCGCCGCCCTGCTGCTCGCCGGGTGTTCTCAGGAAGCCAAGAGCGACATGAGCGCTGCGGGCGATGCCGCCGCCACCGCCACCTCAAAGGTCGGCGAAGCGGCCGCGACCGACGCCTCGAAGGCCGGTCAGGCCGTCGAGCACGCGGGCACCGCCGCCGTCGAAGCGACGAAGGACGTGGCGCAGAACGTTGGTGACGCCGCCCTGACGCCGAAGATCAAGACCCAACTCCTGAACACGGCGGGCCTTGAGACGAAGGACGTCAACGTCGAGACCGCCGATAAGACCGTTACCCTCAAGGGTTCGGTACCGGACGCGAAGCAGAAGAAGATGGCCGAGGACGCCGCGAAGCTGGCCGCCGGAGCCGAGTACAAGGTCGTCAACCAGCTGACCGTGACCGGCGCCGCCAAGTAAGACGATGGCGGTCAAGACGGAAACGTTCTTCGGAACCCAGTACGTCCCGCTCAAGGCCGCCCTCGATCAGATCGGGGGCCAGGTCGAGTGGGACAACGTGGCGAAGCGGGCGACGGTCCATGCGAATGGGAAGACTATCCTCGTCGCGATGGAGCAGACGAGCGTCGAAGCTAACGGCGCGACACAAACGATCAGCAACCCTCCGCTCGTGCAGGATGGTGTGCTCTACGTCCCGGAAGACTTCTTCTCGAACGTAGTCGGACAGAACGTCAGCCTCGCGTAGCAGGCGGCAACGGAGGACGCGGAGGATCTCTCCGCGTCCCTTTTCCTTTTACGGCGCCTTCGTTGCGGCTTTCAGGCTACGAACGAAATCGACGATGGCGGCGCGACCCTTTCCGCCCTCCCATTCCCGGTGGATCTTCGCCACCAGAGCGCTTCCGACTACGGCGCCGTCCGCCACCTGACAAACCATGCGGACGTGTTCCGGCGTCGAGATACCGAAACCGACGCAAACCGGTCGGTCCGTTAGGTTTCTCACCTTCCGCACGAGTCCCGTCACGTCGGTCGGCACTGCGCTTTCCGCACCCGTCACGCCGGTCCGGGAGACCACGTAGACGAAGCCCGTCGTGTGGTCCGCCACCTCGCGGATGCGGCTTTCGGTCGAGGTCGGCGCGACCAGGAAGATGGTGTCGATGCCCGCCGCCACGCTCGCCGTGTTCCACGCCTCGGCCTCGTCCGGCACGAGGTCGCTGACGATGGTTCCCGAGACGCCCACGGCGGCACACTCCTGGGCGTAGCGGGCGAGCCCGTGCCTCAGGATGGGGTTGTAGTAACCCATGGTGACCGTCGGAACGCGCAGGTGCGCCTTGCCGATCGCGTCGAGGATCGCGCGGGGCGTCGTCCCGGCGTCGAGCGCGCGCTGACTGCTCGCCTGAATGGTGGGCCCCTCGCCGAAGGGATCGCTGAACGGGATCCCGACCTCGATCACATCCGCCCCTCCCTCCGCCAGAGCGTCCAAGATCGCTGGAAGCTCTTCAAGGGGCGGGTCGCCTGCCGTGACGAAGACCACGAGGGCCTTCTCCCCCCGGGATCGGAGATCGGCGAACTTCTGGGCGAGGGGACTCACCGCTAGAGTAAACCCCCTTGCCGCGCCTTGAGCTCAGCCCGCGTTGGGCATAAGGAACGCGTAGAACGAGTCAGGACTGCCGTAACCGACCGTTTTCGCGATCACTTGGCCGTTCTTGTCGAGGACCATCTGGGTTGGCATCGCATCGATGCCGTAAGCCGATGCCACCGACTTCTGAAGGTCCACGTCGATCCTCAGGAGCACGAAGCTCTTCTTGGCGATGGCCTTGAACCGATCGGTCTGAAGCACCTGGGCGTCCAGCATCTTGCACGGTCCGCACCAGGTGGCCATGAAGTCGACGAAGATCCGCTTCCCGGACTTCGCGGCGGCGGCCTTCGCTTCGTCGAGATCGGTAAACCAGCGATCGGCGCTGATCTCATCGAGCGTGGTCTCCCGGGCGTTCTGAGGAACCTTGAAGGCGAAGGCGTCGGCGTCGAGAGGGGCGCCGACCTGAACGTCCTTCGCGTTGACGACCACCGTCTGCTTGCCCGATCCTACCGTCAGGTCGATCTGAGCCTGCCGTGCCACCTTATCGTTCGCGTCGAGGAAGTAGGTGACGACCCGATTGGCGTCGTAGTTGGCCTGGACCGCTTCGAGCGACTGGCCGCCCCGGCTCTTGGTTCCCAGCGACTTGGAGGACGGGGCGCTGAGGGCTTTCGGGTTGAAGAAGCCCGCCCACACGTTGAGCGGTTCCGGGCCGAAGATCTCGCCGATCGCGGCCGCGGTCGCGGGCTGCTTGTAGTAGTAGCCTTCCGCTTTCTCGAAGGTCGTCAACTCCTTGCCGTCTGAGACCAGAACCTGGGTGGGCGTCTCGACCCGCAGAAGATTCGGCTTCTTGAGCTGGACGCTGTAGCGCTGGGAGGCGCCCCCGATCGTCTGGGCGGTGTAGTCCGCCTTGAGGGTGGGGGCAGACTGGAGCGCCTTGGAGAAGTCGACGAGCCCGGCAGGGGCGAGACGGGCGGCGGCGATAGCCGCGAGACCCACGAGAGCGAGGAAGCCGAAGGATTTACGCATGGTGACGGTCCGCGAGCGAGCGATGGACGGCGCGCCCTTTGGGTCTACTATAACCCGTGTACGCCGCCGATCCGCCCTCGGAAAAGGTCTCTCGCGCGCTTTTGTCCATTTTCGTCGTTTTGCACCTGTGCTTCGCCCTCTGGTTCGGACTTTCGACGCCCTACCGCACCCCCGGGCGGTTGTTCATCAACGGTCGGGCTCCGATCGCCGACATCGGGGCTCCCGACGAGCGGCAGCACGCGAACTACGTGGCGCACCTGGTCGAGGGCAAGGGCTTTCCCGTTTTCGATCCTAAGGCGGCCGATTTCGGCGAGAGCTACGAGAGCCACCAGCCACCGGTCTACTACGGCCTCGCGGCGGGCTACGCGAAGCTGGCCGGCCTGAACGCGGACGTGATCCGCTCGCCCGAAGGCAAGGCGGTCCGCTGGATCAACCTGCCGATCGGCGGGCTCGCCGTCGTAGGGGCGTTCTTTCTCGGCCTCTGGGGCTACGGACGGCGCGACGTCGGCTTGATCGCCGCCGCCTTCTTCGCCCTCCTGCCGATGAACGTCGCCCTGAGCGGGACGGTCAGCAACGATCCGCTTCTGATCGGCCTGTTCGTCTGGACCCTCGCCCTTGCCTCGCGGGGCGTGCGGCAAGGTTGGACGACGAAGCTCGCGCTGGGCTGTGGCGCCCTTGCTGGCCTCGCGATCCTCACGAAGACGACCGGCCTCGCGCTCCTGCCGATCTTGGCCGTCGCCGCCCTGATGCGCCGCCCGACGCTCTCCCAGGCCGCTGCGGCCGTTCTCCCCGCCCTGCTCCTTCCCCTTCCCTGGCTTCTTCGCAACCACTCGCTCTACGGCGACCCGCTCGCGCTCCGGATGTTCCAGCAGGCGTTCGTCGGCACCGCCCAGTCGAGCCTCTTCGTCGACAACCCGGAAATCGGATTCGGTGGATATCTGGTGAACTGGCTCGGATGGTGGACGGCCCGCTCGTTGATCGGAACGTTCGGATACATGGACATCTGGCTGAACGAGACCGGAAACCCGTACACCGGCCCGAACGCTCTCTACCGTCTCGCCCTCGCCCTGCTGTTCGTAGCCTTCATCGGCTGGGCTATGCGCCTCCGAGACGCCGACAAGGACGAACGGAAGGTTCACCTTCTCGGAATCGTCGCCACGCTCGTCGTGACCGTTCTGTTCCTGCGCTTCGGCCTCCAGTACTTCCAGGCCCAGGCGCGATACCTCTTCCCTGCCCTGGGTCCGATCGCGGCGGGCGTCGCGTGGGGCGCGTTGCGACTAGCCAAAGGAAACTGGAAGGTCGCGTTGGCGTCGGTGGCCGTTCCGCTCCTCGGTATCGTCCTTCTCGCGGGATCGAGCCTGCCTTCGGAGTTCGCCAAACGGATGTAAAGTAAACCGAACCGCTCTAGGGTCCGTAGGAGCGTCCGATGCTCGTCCTCTTCCCCTTCCCTCCCCTCGCCCAGGAAGTGAGCTTCGACGCTCCGGCGATGCCCTTGGCGAGGCTCCTGCCGGCTTTGGGAAAGGCGTCCGGCGTCGACTTGGTCGCCGCCCCGAACGTGGCGAAGGACGTCGCTCTCGTCCGGGTCAAAGATCGACCTTGGAACGAGATCCTAAAGAGGCTCGCCGAGAAAGACGGCGCGGAGGTCGAGGCGACCAAGACGGGCTACCGTATCGTTCGCACTCCCACCAGCGAGCGTCGAGAGCGGCGGGCTTCCCTGGACCGGAAGGTCGCTTCCCTTCAGACGGCGCTGGACTCCCTGCGCGCCGCGCTGACGATGCCCGCCAACGAGTTCGTCAAGGCTATCAGCGCATCATCGAACCCGAACGAGTGGGGGATTACCTCGCGATGAAGGACGGCCCCCGGTTCGATCGCTTCGGCGTAATGCGGCGTACTACGATCACGCTCGGCGTCTCGGTTAAGCGAGGCGTCGGCATCGGCGCCGATCTTCCCCCCACAGAGCCGCTTCGACCGTTATCCGATCTGCCGAAAACGATCCGGGAGGCGGTCGAACGTTCGATCGAAGACGCGGAACGGCGAAAGAGCGGGAGTTAACGGGTACAACCGTCCCTTCCCCGTGACCGCCAGCTCCTGCGTAGCGTCAAGAGGAAGGAGCGTGGTGGCATTGACGGTCGATCGGGCGAAAGCGGCGTTTGACGAGGATCTGGTCCTCGTCGAGCGCTTTCTCGCGGGCGACGTGTCAGCTTTCGAGGCATTGTACGCTCGATACTACGACAAGGTCCTGTCGATCGCGCGCGGCGTGCTGCTCGATGGCGACGAGGCGGCGGACGCGGTGCAGGAGGTGTTCACCCTCGTGTACCGGAACCTCGGCAAGTTCGACCGCCGCGCACGGTTCTCGACCTGGCTTTTCCGCATCACGGTCAACCGCTCGATCCAGGAGGCGCGGCGCAACCGTCATCGCTCCAAGCACGTCGAGCTGGACGAGGCGTACGCCACCGTCGCTCCCGACGAGCCCGAGCCGCCGAGCCCGCAGATCGAAGCCGCGATGGCCCAGCTCGCGCCCGCCGACCGCGCGCTCCTCGCCCTCGTCTACTGGGACGAGCTGTCTCTCGCCGACGTCGCCGCGAGCCTCGGCTGCAACGTGAACGCGGCGAAGACGCGCCTTTACCGGGCGCGCGAGCGGTTCCGCGCGGTCTACGAAGGAGAGGAAGCGTGAAGGGCGTTCCCCCGGAGATCGACGCCCTGATGTGGCAGCTCGCCGAAAACGGCGGCCCGGTCGCGCAGGCTGAATTCGAGGCGAGGCACACCCGCTACGCCCCGGAGCTGTCGCGCCGCATCCACATGGTCGCCGAACTGCGGGAGGCGGGAAAGACGGTCGTCCCGCGTCCCACCTTCACGCCCCGCCCCGCCCGGGTCGCTCCCACGCCACGCTGGGCGGTCGGAGCCGTAGCGGGCCTCGCCGTCCTGGCGGTCGGAGCCGTGGCCTACGTCGCGGCCTCGGGCAACGAGCGTCGGCAAGCGTCGCCGGTTCCCGCACCCCGATCGGTTCCGGCGGTCGACGTCGGAACCGTGACGGTCCCGCAGCCCGAGGTCGTGGTCAAAGAGCCTGCGCCGGTCGAACCGCCCCTCTCGACGGTCGAACCTAGAACCGCTGAGCCCAAGGCGGAGAAGCGACCGAAGTATTTGGATCCGCGCGACACGCACATCGCGGAGACGAGTCTCGTCGCGGCGATCAAACTCGTGGCGGCGGGAGGCGGCTTGGAGGCGACGCTCGCCCCTGGCTTCGTCGATAGGACGGTCAGCGTCGACTATGGCGGGCTGAACACGATCGATACCCTCAAGGCGATGGGCGAAGAGCACGGCTTCAGCGTTCTTGAGGAAGGCGAGGGCCAAGTCCTTCTCATTCCCGTTCGCGAGAACCCCGATCCATCCCGCCGCGTCGGTCCCTAGACCCTTTCTCTCCGTCAGAATAGAAGCATGCTGCTCCCCGTCGATCCCGTGATCCGCGTGGGCGACCGCCTGCGGATCGTCTGCCCCGAAGCGCCGGAGATCTGCATCGACCGCACGGTCGGACCGGACGGAACGGTCGATCTTCCGGGGATCGGGCCTCTCCCCGCCGCCGTGAGGCGCCCGAGCGATCTGGCGCGCGGTATCGCCGATCGGCTTCCTTTCGGCCCCCTATCGCCCCGGGTCGAGGTGCGATGGCTCGGACCATCGGCGAGCGAGGTGTCGGTCCAAGGCGCGATCAAGACCCCTTTGCGTCTCTACGCGCCCCGAGGGATCGCCGCCGATCGCCTGTTCGCCGCCGCAGGACTCCTTCCGGAAGCCGACGGGACGCTCTTGGGCGTCTCAGGGCGGGTTCGACCGGGAACCGCCCTGGACGTGCCTCTGGTGGCCGCCGAACGGCGCATCAGCGTCCTGGGGGCGGTCGCGAACCCGAAAGGACTCGCACCCGCCGTGAACCTCCTGCTCGAATCGGCCCTGGAAGCGGCGGGCGGCCTGACCCTCCACGCCGATCCGAACGGCATCGTCGTGGTCCGGGAAGGTGAGCCGATTCCCGTCCAGCTTCCCGCCGACCGGAACTTCCGGCTGCAGCCCGGCGACCTCGTCCGCGTAGGGCTGCTCGCCGAGCGGCACATCGTGGTCGTGCGGGGCCTCGTCGCGAGGCCGGGCGCGGTGGACTACGCGCCCGGCCTGACCGCCAAGGGTGCGCTGGCCGCCGCCGGGGGAACCCTGGCCCTCGCCACGAACGGCGCTCTCGTCTGGCAGACGGGCGCCAAGACCTTCCGGCTCAGCCTCGCGTTCCTCTCGAACGGTCGCATCCCCGACCCTCGGATCGGGGCGAACGACACCTTGACCGTGGAGGCGACTCGCCCGTGAGCCTTCGCTGGGACCGCCGTCAGGGACGCCCGGAGCCGATCCGCGCCCTCAACCGCATCCTGGAGCGGGAGAACGGCGACCCCCTGGTGGACATCCGGGAGTTCGCGCCCAAGGTCCGCGTCCTGCGTCCCCAGGTCATTCCCTACGTCCGACGCCCGGTCGCCGAGATGTGCGCCCGCGCCTCGGACGTCTTGCCCGAGGGGGTTCACCTCGGCCTCATCGAAGGCTGGCGTCCCCTGAGCCGCCAGCAGCGGATCTACGACTTCATGTGGGCGGCCGCCCGGGAGGCGTTCCCCGGTCGTGATCAGGCCGCCCTGCGCCGCACCGTCTGCCGATGGGTCGCTCCGACCGACCAGAAGGCCCCCCCCGGCCATTGCACGGGGGCGGCGGTCGACGTGTGGCTCGTGGACGACGCGAACGAGCCCATCGACGTCTCTTCCCCCTACGACCGCTGGCAGGCGGCCCCTACCTTCACGCTCGACCTTTCGGAAGAGGCGTACCGCAACCGTCATCTCCTGGTCCAGACGATGCTCGCCCAGGGCTTCAGCAACTGCCGCGACGAATGGTGGCACTACAGCTACGGCGACGCGGGCTGGGCCGTCCGCGTGGGCATGGAAGAGTGCGCCTACGGCCTCGTCCACCTCGATCCCGATCTCTACGTCGGTCTGGAAGAGGAACACGCCGAGGGGATGAAGGAACGGACGAATCCGTTCCTCGCGGGACGGTAGAGCGACGGGGCGTTAGCCCGCCCTTGAAAGGCCGACGCCTCGTCGCCTAGCCTTTCACTTCGTCGTACGGATACTCGACGCCGTTGGGATGCCAGGACGGAGGAGCGAAGACGAGGGCATCGATCGCGGCGCTGGCGCCCGCGCCGGTGCGCATCCGGAGTTGGACGTTCGTGATGCCGCCGCTCAGGCGCGTCGTGCCGAGCCGATACCACGCGAAGCCCGATCCGTAAGCGGACACCGGGGCTTCCGAAGCGGTCAGGGTCTGGCCGCCGAGGGTCGCCTCAAGCTCACGCTGTCGCTCGGGGGTGAGGCGAGCGGCGACCCACAGAACGACCTCGTTGCGGTTTACGACCGGAACGCGGTAGTTCGCCACGTAGCCCTCCGGAGGCGGCATCAAGGATCGTAAGGCGAGAGCCTGGTCGGAGCTCGCGCCCGGCAGGGCGACGACGTCGCTGAACGTCGTGTCCGTCGACGACTCGGCCTCGACCCACGCGACGGGACTGAGCAGAGCGGCGAAGCGCCGGAGCTGGCTGCGCATCTCGAAGAAGGCTCCGTCGGGACGAAGGTCGAAGCCTGCCGCCGCCTGGGAGAACGCGTAGGTCTCGTCGGTGCCGACGTGCCGCCCCGCCTCGCTGATCGCCATCAGGCGGGCGTAGGCGTCGATCGTCTCCTTCGCCGCGAGGTCGGGGATCGGGACCTCGCCCGTGCCTTCGATGATCAGGGGAGACTGGTTCATCGTCACGCTGACGCCACCTTTCGCTTTGCGCGGATCGGGATCGGAGCCGTCGAGCGACGTGACGGTCATCAGTTCGGGCTTCAGAACCCGGAGCAGGAACCGCCCTGGCGTCCGGGCCCACATCACGACGCGCTGGCCTCTCGGCGTCATCATCCGGTAGCCGAAGAACTGGGTTCCCAGATCCAGCCGGTTGCCGTCTTCGGGCGTCGGCAGCCACCAGCGACCGCCGGGTAGCCGCTGGACGGCGGCGGGGTTGGCCGCGTTCTCGGGGAAAAAGACGGGGTCGATGCCGAAGTCGGCCGGCGGGTGGGTCGCGCGGAACTCGGCGATCGGCTTGACCGCCGCCGGAGAGGCGGACACGAACGTCGCGCGCAAGCCCAGGTTCTCCAACGCTTCTACCGTGCCGCCGAGGTCCTTCGCCGGAACGTCCACGTCCGTCGCGACGAGCCAGCCGCGCGTGGACCAGCGGGCGGCGGCGCTGACCGCCCGCGCCGCCGAGCCCACGATCTGCCCCGGCCCATCGCCTCCGACGCGCGCCGCCATGCCGTCGAAGGGGGGCTCCCGTTCCTCCGTCACGCCGGACCAGCCGTTCCATTCCTGCACGACGGGAACGTCGACGAGCTGGCGAACCGCCGTGCAGAGCCGCCGCACGCGTCGGGAGGCCGCCGCCGCGACCGCCTCCTCGATGTCGTCCCAGATCTGGGAACGCGCCTTGTCGCAGGCGTAGATCCGGTCGTGGACGGGATCCCAGAGCGACGAGACGCCCCGGCTTCCGGACCAGAGCGGTACGAGCCGCGCAAGATCGGCGAAAGTCGTGGTCAGGACCCCCTTCCCCCCTTCCGGCCCGGTGCCGACGTAGGTGCTCAGGGCCGACGCCTTGAGCGACCACGCCTGCATGGTGTTCGCGACGTTCGTGTGCTTACGCTCGAGGATCGCCGCGAGCTCCGCCTGGAAGGCGGGCGAGGTTGGAACGCCGCGGATCTCCTGCTCGGGCAGAAGCGCGCCGCGCCCGAGCGGATCGATCAGACCGCGCAGGCCGGGACCGGGCTTCGCCCCTTTGAGGCGTGCGAGAAGCGAGTCGCGGTAGCCGTCGAGCCCTTCCCAAAGATCGGGCGTGTCCAGCGCGTCCCGCTTCGGATAGAGCAGGACCACGTTCTCCAGGGCGGCGTTGACCTTCGTGTCGTAGGTCAGATGACCCTCTTTCAGGGGCAGGGTCGTCGCGTTCAGGATCGAACCGTCGCGCTTGGAGGCGACGACCACGAGGACGGCGCTCGCTCCCGGCAGGTCGAGATCGAGGTGATGGGAGCCGGTGAGACCCGCCACGCGGTAGGAGGCGGGATCGACCGCGATGCCGGGAGCTCCCGGCGCCGACGAGGCGACCCGCAGGACGTAGCGCGCGCCGGACGCCTCCGCCGCCGCGACCGTCGGCGACCAGTCCGCCGCCGAGTTCGGGAGGTCGATCAGCAGGTCTTTGACCCCCGCCGCGACCGCCGCCTCGACCGCCGCCGGGTCCGTGACCCGGATGCCGACCGGGGTGTAGCGCTCGCCGCCCCACACGAGGCCGTGGTTGTCGTCGATCCGCCAGGCGACGGTCTTCCCGCCCTCGGGACGGTAGTTCCCTTCACGCCGGGGAGTCTGGGCCGACGCCGAAGCGGCGAGCAGGAGGAACGCGAGTCCGAGGCCACGCACGGCAGTAGGATACACGCCCCGCGAGACCCCGGACTGTGATACCTACCTTCCTTCGATCTTTTCCGCACAACCGGACGCCGACGAACGGATCGCCGCGTCGAAGATGCGGCAGGCGTCGGCGGCGATCTCGGGATCGGTGATGCCCGGAGGGGTCGCGCCTTCCTCGATGCACCGCCGGAACGCCTCGGCCACGCCGGGCGCGGGAAGCGCGGTCGGTTCGGTGCGCGTCGACTCCTCGCGGGCGACCGCCTTCTCGACCTCCTTCCCGAACGCGGCGAGGGTGCCCTTCGCGCCGTGGACGACGGCGTTGGGTCCACTGTCGAAGCCGTAGGTCGCCCAGGTGCCTTCAAGCACGGCGTCGGCCTTGGGGTACTTCAGGACGATCACCGCGTGGTCGTCGCACACGTCGTAGTCCTTGGTCAGGTTTCCGCGCACCGCGTAGACCGTCTCGGGCATCCCCAGGAGGTAGCGCGCGACCGCGCAGCCGTAGGAGCCGAAGTCGGCGATGGCTCCGCCACCGTTCAGCCGCTCGTCGTAGAGCCATCCGACGAATTCCGGCCCGCAGCCGATCTCCTTGGGGCCGAAGTGGCCGTTGCGGTAGCGCAGGTGGAACGGCTGGCCGATCTCTCCCGCGTCGAGCCGCGCCTTGAAGTCGTAGAGCCACGGGTTCCAGGCGAGCGGCCAGTTGATGAACAGGACCTTGCCGCTCGACTTCTGGGCGGCGAGGAGTCGGTCGGCCTCGGCGGCGGTGGAGGCCATCGGCTTCTCGATCAGGATGTGGAGCCCCTTCTCTAACGCGGCCTCGGCCATCTCGACCGATTCGACGTTGTCGCTGGTGACGACCACCGCATCCAGCGCCTCGCGCTCGAACATCTCGCGCCAGTCCGCGTACTTCGCCGGGTAACCCTCGAAGCCTTCGAGCAGACCGGTCTTGTCCGCGACGGCGACGGGTTCGAACGCCGGGTGGTTGCGGAAGGCGTTGGCGAGGCCACCGACGTGGCCGTGGGTGAGTCCGGCGATCCCGATGCGCAGGGGCATGGGGCAAGGATAGCAGGCGAGAAGGACAGAAGGGTACGGGGAACAGGCGGCGTCCCAAATGGCCTACTTCACGATCTGCGATCGAAACCGAGCGAGGTCCTGCCTCGGCTGGGTTTTCCGCCAGCGGTCGAACTGCGTGAGCACGGGGACGTCCTGCCCGGTGCCTCCGTCGTTCCTGAACCCATCCGGGAGCGAGAGCCTCCCGCCCTTGACCTCGAGCCATCCATAGGGCTTGTCCGGTGGGGATTCGTCCTTCGGAGGCACGAAGATCAGGGGCAGCAGCAGCGCGTAAAGGCTCGGTTTGAAGGCGTCCGTGTCGTCCCGGGTGAACCTCGCCAGCGCCGCCCGGAGGACGCGAAGGTCCCTTTCTCCGGCGATCTTCAGCAGGTCGGAGACGAGACGCGCCTTGGAGATCGGGATCGCAGTCGCCCGAAAGGGAAAGAAGCGCGCGGCGTCCTGCATCGATGCGAGCGCCGCGTCCTCACGAGCCTTCGTGACCGGGACCTTTCGCTGGGGCGTCGCTGGCGACGCCCCAGCGAAAGAGGGCAGCACATAAATTGCGATTAGTATCGTTGGCATGCTTATTCACCTGGATCGACGTCGCTGGAGAGTTCGGAATGCTCAACGCTCGATGCCGGATTCGGCTCACGGATCGCCCCATTCCTTCTCCCGATCCTGGTCTCTCCAGCCTTGGATGGACCGGCTGACGGTCAGCCCGACCATCCCGCCCGCGAAAGCCGGGAGTTCGATCGCCCCGAGGACGAACCGGCTTCCCTGCCTGCGCCAGGGCCACTCTCGGGAAAGGTAGCTGGAAACCCCGGAGTACCGATCGGCCTCCTTCCTCCGGCCCTGGAAGAGGTCGACCTGGGGGTCGGTGCAGACCACCCCCGAAAACCACGGTAGAAACTGGCGGCGGCCGAGATCGAAGTCCCAGGCGGCGCACACGAGCCCCAAGGCCGCGTCGAAACGCCTTGCCTGCCCCGCTCGAAGCAGGGCGGGCAAGGCGCGCTGCAAGTATGTGGAGAATCCCGCCAGCCCGCCCAAGGGTGGCCATGCGACACGGTTCACGGCTCCCTCGATCCTCCGGCGAAGTGCTTTCGTCGGGACTCCCCAGGGCACCTCGGGAGTCGAGAGTCTCCAATCGATCAGGACCACCGCCTCCTGCGGAGGGAGGGAGTCGCGAGCGTCGAGAGCGGCGATGGTGGCCGCGTCCACGACCTTGGGCGAAGTCGAGCCCGGAGCCTGCCACGCGAGTCCGGCACTCATCAAGGCGGCGATCACGACAATACCGCCTCGGTGTAATGATATACACATATAATTAATACAAACTGATTAGTAGCCCCGCTTGCGATACCGAACGGGAGAGAGGCTGATCCTCTCGGTAGACCCAGTCTCCTCCGTATCGAAGACGCATTTCCCCGCGACGGTGAACTCTATCGCCAGATCTCGCGGGAATCCGCAGGAGTAACGAAAGGAGACCGTTTTCTTCACGGAACGCCCAGAAGCGACTTTGAAAGGCAATGGGAATCGGCTTTTCGGCACGACGAGCAAGGTTCGGCGTGGCTCCTGGGTTTCAGGCTCCACCAGCAAGAACTTTTTAGGATCGATGGCTAAGAACCTGACCTCACTGATCTGGGTCGTGTAGTCTGCGCCTTTCGCGGAAAGGCGGAAGTCGACCGAGTACACGTCCCGAACGAGTCGGAAGCCCCTCACCTCCGCAAGAAGGAGAGAAGGAGCAAGGCGGGCAGGGAACGCGACCGCTAGAGCGGCTAGAGCTAAGGCCATATCGTTCTACTACAGCCGCCTCAACAAGCACGTTGCAAAAGCCCGACGCAGAGGCATGGGGAAGGATAGCAGGGCGCGAAGGAGCAAAAGGCAAAGGGGAGTTCCTCCTGCTACCTCTTCGCCTCGTGGGCCTGTTCCCTCTTCGTCGTGTGGGTAGGAGAGTGCCGATCATGAGACTAGATCACCTTGATCCCTCACTCTCAGTCTCGTATGACGGCGAACTCCGTTCCGAAAGGTCTTTGCGCTCCGCGAGCAGAGCGTCTTGGAAGCGCTCCCGCGGCCACCTGGAATCGTTGCCAAAGGCCTTTAGAGCCTCCAGGTCGCCAATAAAACCGGAGATGAAGGGTGGGGCGGCCTTTATCATCGTTGGGTCGTCACCCGCCTCGTAGCCCCCGAGGTCGCACGACACTTTGCCCGCAACGAAGTCGCCACGATCCGAGATGTCGACGGTCTCGCCGCCTACCTGGCAAGTGGACGACTGCCACGCGTCCGTCATCGCCTCGAAGGTCTCTTCGGAAACTCGGCAGATTCCATGCCGATTGAACCGCAACTCGATCCTATCCGTTGCGGCTTTGCCCTTCAGACGACCGTCAGCGAGCAGGAACCACTCGCCACGATACTTTTCCGGGAAGCGGTAGAGCACGTTCTCGGGCGTACTCTGCCTCACGAAGGCCAAGATCACCGCGAAGACGACGAGAAGAGCGTAAGCCACAACCGAGCGTCCCATGAGTATCTTCTACCGTCCCGACTGGAATGACAAGGAAACAGGTCACAGAGAAGAGGGAATAAGGGGCTGATCTCCTGTTCCCTCTTCTTCTATTCCCTCTCAGGACCTTACTCTTCGTCGGGAATCTCTTCTTCGACCGCCGCCGCCTTCTTGGCGGGGGCGGCGCGCTTCTTGGCGCCCGCGTTCATCTCGACGCCGACGGCGCCTTCGGTGAAGCCGGTCTTGGTCTTCACGCGCTTGCTGACCTCCTGGCCCGCGAGGGTGGACCAGTTCGCGCGGTCGAGAGCCCACTGCCAACCGATGTCCTGAGGGGCATAGGCGAACTCGACGCCCTCCTGAAGGATGTCGGAGAGGAGGGTCTTGAGGTCGTCGCGTCCCTGGAGCAGGTTCTCGCCCGCCGTCAGGTTGGGCATCAGGCCGACGTTCATGAGGACCGGCTCCTCCTCGACCGCGTTCTTGGCGACGCGCTTGGGAGCGTTGGCCTCGATCGCCTCCTGGGTCTGCTTGACCTGCGGCACCATCGCCCGCATCAGCTTCTCGTTCTCCTCGGGCCAGACGTACTGCTCGCCCTCGTACAGCGCGATCGCGTGACGCCCGGTCAGGGTCAGCGCGCTCGCGAGCAGGGCCGCGTCGGCGGGCACGAGTTCGGGGTGAGCCTTCTTCAGCACGTCCAGCGCGGTCTCGAGTTTCGTCAGTTGGCAGGTCATGGTGGGGTTTGGCGCGCCGCCCGAGCGTGCGCCATAATGCGTCAGTTTACCCTTTCCACGCCCCTTTGCCGGGATTGGACCGGGGGATCTCCATCATGACCATCGCGAAGCTCTCTCTCGCCGCCCTCGCCGCGGCCTTCCTCGCCGGCTGCGGCTCGTCCGACTCGAAGGCCGCTGGCGAGGCGACCGCAGGCGGATCGCCGGGTTCCAGCGCCAAGGCGAGCGACCTGAAGGTCGGCGTCGTGTTCGATAGCGGCGGCAAGGGCGACAAGTCGTTCAACGACTCCGCCTGGCGCGGCGTCGAGAAGGCGGAGAAGGATCTGGGCATCCAGGCGTCCAACGTCAAATCGGTCGAATCCAAGAGCCCCAAGGACTTCGAAGGCAACCTGAGCACCCTCGCGGAGAGCGGCTGCAACGTCGTGTTCGCGGTCGGCGTGGGCCAGGACGTGGCCCTCAAGGAGGTCGCGCCCAAGTTCCCGGACGTCAGGTTCGGCCTGATCGACGCGGAGATCGACGCCCCGAACGTGCGCTCGATCAAGTTCACCGAGGAGCAGGGCTCGTTCCTCGCGGGCTACGCGGCGGCCCTGGCGAGCAAGACGAACAAAGTCGGATTCGTCGGCGGCAAGAAGATCCCCCTGATCGAGAAGTTCCAGGCGGGCTACGAGGCGGGGGCGAAGGCGGCGAAGCCGGACGTCACCGTCCTCCCCGCGAAGTACACGGAGAGCTGGGACGACACCGCGATCGGCAAGGCGATGGCGGAGAGCCTGTTCAACGACGGCGCCGACGTGGTCTACCACGCCGCCGGGCGCTGCGGCCTCGGCGTGATCGCCGCCGCGCGCGACGCCCAGGGCAAGTACGCCATCGGCGTGGACAGCGACCAGGACGACGTGGCCAAGGGCAAGGTCCTGACCAGCATGGTCAAGCACGTCGACGACTCGGTCTACGCGATGATCAAGGACGTCCAGAGCGGCGCCTTCAAGCCCGGAACGAAGATCTACGACCTCAAATCGGGCTTCGTGGGCGTCACCGACTTCCGCAACACCAAGGACCTGCTCGGCGCGGACGGCATGAAGAAGCTGGACGACGCGGCGGCCAAGGTGAAGGACGGCACGTACAAGGTGCCCGCCGCCCTGGGAGACGTGCCCGCGTTCGTCGCGACGCTGAAGCGGTAGGTTCGTGACCGAGGAGGAAGGGGAACCCCTTTCTCCCTTTTTTCGCCCGCATCCCTAAAGATCTGATGCGAGTCCCCCGAAACCCCAATATGCCGTTATTGTCGGAGGCGATGGAGCGCACCACAGCAGGCTTATATCGGGTCGGCGAAGGCCTGGAGGAGATCCTCGCGATCCTCTCGCGGCTAGGGCCGCGTCGGCTTGCGCAGCCCTACGACGCCATCCTCAAGGGCGCGCTCTGGCTTCTCGCGACCGTCTGGGTCGACCGCCTGACGGGCCATCCGCCCGTCCTCCAGCTCCTCTATCTCGCGCCGGTCTGGATCGCGTTCGAGACGGCGGGGCTCGGCGTCGCGGCGCTCATCGCGTTCCTCGCCGTCCCCGTGTCGACGATCTACAGCGCGGAACCGCAATGGGGCTACACCTGGGACGTCGTGGTCCGCACGGGCATGATGGCATCGCTCCTGACGATCATGGCGTACCACGGCCAGCGCTTCGAGTCGACCCAGGAGTCGGCCCAGCGCGACCCTCTGACGGGCGCCCTCAACCGGGCGGGCTTCGAAGAGGCGGCCCGAAGCGCCATCGACGCGTCCCTCGCCACCCGCGGACCGCTCACCGTCGCGGTGATCGACCTCGACAATTTCAAGGAGCTGAACGACCTCAAGGGTCACGCCTTCGGCGACCAGATTCTCCGCACCCTCGTACGAAGCCTCAACGCGAACCTCGAAGGCGCGACGATCGGCCGGACCGGCGGCGACGAGTTCGTGATCGTGGACCACTATCGGAGCGCGCCCGAGGTACGCAAGGCCCTCGCCCACGCCTTCGACCGCTACATCGACGCCACGATCGTCCTCGGGCGCCGCTCCACATTCACCGTCGGACTCGCCCAGATCGGGGTGGACGGAATGCGCTACGAGTCGCTCCTCGAAGCCGCCGACCGGGATATGTACCGGAACAAGACGGCCCGCTTCGGACGCGGCGGCGACCGCAGGACCGCCTGAACCTCCTCGGCGACGACCTTACCCGGCGTCGACCCGTTCCGCCACCGCGCGGACGAGCGGGTCGGCGTCGCGCCGGAGCGCCTCGACCGCCGCGATCAGGTCGGGCGGCACGTGACCGTCGAGCGCGAGCAGGGCGCCGATCTTCGCGTCCCGCGAGCCCTTCAGCGAAGGGGCGACCGCCGCGAGCGCCTCCGGCGTGCCCACCGCGCCGAGGAGCGCGAGGCCGATCCGCTGCTGGAACCCGTCGGAATTCCCCGCCAGCCGCCGCCCCGTCGAGAACGCCACCGTCGGTTCCAAAAGCGCGACCCGGAACGCGGCCTGACGCGTGAGCAGGTCGGGATGGTCGATGCGGGCGGCGCCGGTCGCGGCGGCCTGCGGGTCCCCGATCCTTGCGAGGGCGACGAGGGCGGCGCGAGGCCGGTCGCCGGCCGCCCGTCGAATCAGGGCGGGGACGGCGGCGGCGATCCGGGCGCGGCCCGCCGCTTCGGTGGCGGCTTCCGACGTCTCGGATCGATCGAGGGCGGCGACCACCGCCTCCGACGGAATCGGCACGAATCCGGCGGTCTCAAGGGCGGTCCGGACGAGTCGAGGATCGCCTGAAGTCGCGAGACGCGCGACCACGGAGGCCGCCGCCGGCCCCATACGGCTCGCGACGGCGACGAACGCCGGACCACCGTCGGGATCGGTCGCGAGCGACTCCAAGGCGGGCTCACCGATCCCGACGAGCCGGGCGAGGGCCGCTCCCCGGTCGGGGCCGTCCGTCGCCTGCCGCCGAAGCGAGGCGAGTTCGGCGACCGGCGGGATCGGCAAAGATCCCGGCGTGGGCGCCTCAGGCGGGTTCCGGGGCTCCGACGCGCCGTAGGCGTCGTAAGCCGTGTGGGCGTCGCCCGCCGCCGCCTGGGCGTCGCCCCGTCCGTCGCCGTAGCGATCGCGGCCGTTCCCATCCGCCCACAGCGACACGCCGTCCCCCTCTCGACGGAACGGCGAGGACGCGAGATAGCGGTCGTCGCCCTCCGCTTCGAGAAGGATCGCGACGCCGCCCGCGAAGGCGGCGGCGGGCGAGCCGTCCGTTCCGCCGTAGACGTCGTCGCCCGCGCGGTCGAGCAGGACGGCGAGGCCCCCGAACGCCGCCGCCTGGCCCGGACCCTGGGTGAGCAGGTACGAGTCGTCGCCGCCGCCTTCGATGAGGAACGCGACTCCACCCGCCGAAGCGAGCCCCTGCCCGCGCGCCGCCACGTAAACGTCGTCGCCCCGAAGGTCGCCCAGCGACGCGTAACCGCCATCCGCCCAGGCTTGGCCCGAGGCGGCCCGGTAGAGGTCGTCGCCCGCCAGGTCGGTGAGCAGTCCGAAGCCGGTTTCGCGTCCGGTCGCCTGCACCCCTTCCCCACCCCGGTACACATCGTCGCCCGCACCATCGACGCTCCAGCCGACGCCGCCGAGCGTGCCGAACCCTTCACCGTCGCGTCCCGCCGCGTAGACGTCGTCGCCGAGCCGATCGCTCACGAGGCCGATACCCCGCGCCCCGACGCCGAGACCGAGGCCGAGCGTCCGGTAGCGGTCGTTCCCGCCGGCGTCGACGAGGAGACCCAGACCCGCCAAGCCGCATCCGAGGCCCACGCTCCGAACCCCGTAGACGTCGTCGCCACCCTCGTCCATCAGGATGCCGATGCCGAGCAGCCCCGCTCCCAGGTTGACGTCGGGCCCGCGGTAGCGGTCGTTCCCCCCGAGATCCAGGCACACCGCCGCGTAGCCCACGCCCGCGCCGTAGCGGCCGGTGTAGACGTCGTCGCCGCCGAGATCGACGCAGAGCCCGACGTCGCGTCGGGAATGGACGTCCGGACCGCTGCCGGAGAGTTCCACGACCACTCCCTGGGCGCGAAAGCGCACGGTCGGAACGTGCTTGTTCCGCATCCTCTGCAGTTCGGGAACGGCCTCCTGAACCGCGTCGGCAAGGGCGATGCCGACTCGTTCGATTCGGTCGGCGTCGACGAGGTCGAGCAGACGACGCACCCGGGCGAACTCCGGCGCGGGCGTCTTCGCGAAATCGAGGGGAAACGCGGCGTCGTCCGCCGCGAGCCGGGGCAGAGCTTCGATCAGCGTCCGGCGCTCATCGGGGCTGAGACGTGCGGTCGCGGCCCGGATCTCCGCGTTCGCCTCCGCGATCGCCGCGACGAGAGCCCCGACGGGCCGTCGCATCGGCTCGGGCACGCTGGAGGGAACCTCCGCGACCTTCCCACCCGCTCCCTTCCCCGCCGCCCCACCGAGGAGGCCGTACGCAGCCCGGAGCATCGTCGCCTCGTCGCCCGTGGCTCGGGCATGGCGGGCCGCCGCCTCGTTCAGGCCGACGAGCGGGTCGCGCACGGCCGCGAGATGCGCGCCGCGCGCCCCCGCCGGGGCGGCGACGCCCCGCAGGTCTTCGGGCCGGAGGTTCGCCAGCGTCATCGCGTCGTCCAGCGTCCGCGACTCCCCCACCGAGAGTTGCGCGCCCGCGTTCGAGGTGGCCACGATCGCGACGACCGCGAGGACCAGGGGCAGGAGGACGGAGCGCATGGAGAGAGAATACAGGGGACGAGAGGGGGAGGGAGGCGTCAGGCCGTTTTGATGGGAAAGCCTCTATCCCATCAGTCCCATCCGCCGGAGCGAGCTGAAGGAGACGTCGCCGACGACGATGTGGTCTTGGACCGGGATGTCGAGGAGGTCGCCCGCCAAGATCAGCTGGCGCGTGACCTTCACGTCCTCGGGACTGGGCGAGGGATCGCCGCTCGGGTGGTTGTGGACGACGACGAGGGAGCTGGCGCCGTCCCGCACCGCCTCGCGGAACACCTCTCGCGCGCCGACGAGGCTGGCGGTGAGGGTTCCCACGTGGACCGTCGCCCGGCGCATCACGCCGTTCTGCGCGTCGAGGAGGATCGCCACGAAGTACTCCTTCTTCTGGTGGCGAAGGTCGTCGCACAGCCGGAACACGTCCTCCGGGGTGTCGATCGTCTGGACCGGCCCGCGTCCCGCGTTGCCCATGCGCCGTCCCAGCTCGACCAGGGCGAGAAAGCGAGCGGCCTCGAAGAGGTCGAGGCCGTGCTCCTTGAGGTCGGCGGGCGTAAGGTCCGACAGGTTGCGCACGCCGCCCTCACGCCGGAGCATCGTCCGAGCGACCGCCTCGTTCGGCTCCGAGTCCTCGGGTCGCCGGGCGAGGCCGATGGCCAGCAGGTCGGTCGGGTTCGTCCCCTTGGCGCCCATCGCGCGAAAGCGGTCGAGCGGCGTGTCGGGCTGGGTCAGCACGGAAAGAGTATAGGACCTATACTCTTTCCGTGGACAACTGGGATGGGATCGTCGAGGGGCTGAGGGAACGGGCACAGGGGATGCACGACGCGCGGGAGGCGGCTCTCGTGCAGTGCCGGAGGCTCGGCCAGCTCGCGGCGAAGTCGATCCGCCACGTCCATCGGCACCAGTTCGCGGAGGCGGAAGCCTTGCTGGAGGAGGCGAAGGCGGTGGCGGAGGGCGCGCGGGCGATCTTACGACCCTTTCCAGAGCTGAATCCCGCCTACCTCCACGATACGGAGAAGGAGATGGTCGAGGCGGCGGCGGTCCTCGCGATCGTCCACGATCGTCCTTTCCCGACGCCGACCGAGCTGGGCGCCCAGGTGATGAGCTATCTCAACGGTATGGGTGAGGCCGCGAGCGAAGTGCGGCGCTTCGCCCTCGACGAGATGCGGCGCGGCCACGTCGACGCCGCCGAGCGCATCCTCAAGCAGATGGAGACGGTCTACGAGGACCTCATCACCTTCGACTACGCCGACTCCATGACCGGCGGCCTGCGCCGCACCTGCGACGCCCTGCGCGCCGTGATCGAGCGCACCCGGAGCGACCTGACCGCGACCGCGACCCAGCGCGAGCTGGTCCGCCAGCTCGAAGCCACACGGGAAGCCTTGGGACGATGACGTTCCTCTCTTTGATGCTGCCGCCGCTCATCCAGCGGCTGACGAGCATCCCACATTTTGCGCAGGCGTTCAAGAATCCTATCGCCCTGCGGCTCCAGGTTTCGAAGAGCGTGGCTCCGGGCGAGGAGATCCTCGTCGTGGCCGCCGTCCGAAACGTCTCCAAGGCGCCGGTGGTTCTGATTCACGCCTCCCTACCGATGACCGAGTTGGGAATGACCTGCAAGACGACGTTCGAAGGTTCAAGCGGTCCGTTTGAACCGGATTCCATCCACCCTATGATGGGTCAGTACTTCCGCTCTGGCGGCGTGTCGCCCGGCGCGTTCTTCGCTCTAGATCCTAACGAATCTCGAGAGTTGTATCGGGAGGCTTTCCGACGGGTATTCGCTAGTGGAAGGCCCTCGGGCGACCTATCTCAACGCGAGAAGGCAGCCCGAGTGGACCTCTCCCCCGGTCAATACCGGCTACGGATCGACTATCGGTTGGATCCGCACATCCCCGTCTGTCAAGAGGATCGGGTTTCCGGCGACCGCGGGTATCCCCATCCCGCACCAGAAACCGCCGGTCCGGAGGCTAGGCGGCTCCTCGAAGCGTGTTGGCGCGGCGAGACGTCCGCTTCGGACTCCTTTACCGTCACCCCAGTCATCTAGCCTCCTCCCGTGAATAGAAGAAGAGCTTAACGTCGTCCCTTCCGGACGCCGACCGCGAGCGTCAACGCCAGGACACCGTACATGAGGGCGAGCGAAGCTGGCGAGAGCCGCTTCTCGAAGCCGGGCGTCAGCCGCTCCGGAACGACGTGGTAGTCCGTCGCGTAGGCCACCGCCGAGGTCGCGGCGCCAGCGACCGCCGCCCGCGCCGGGGATCCTCGGCGCGCCCAGCGACCCACGAATAGCTCCTGGAGGGCCGCCCAGCCCACCATCGCCGTCGCGTTCAGGGCCGCGCCGACGAGCGTATATTCGGTGGAGAAGCCGTCCTGGCTGGCCGCCTCGTCGCCCCACACGATATGGCTCGTCGCATTGAGCGGCGCGGCGGGATCGCCGTTCTCGCGCTCTCCCAGAACCAAGGCCGCGACCGTGGTCCCAACGGTCGCGAGCGTCGCGGCGAGGAGCGTGTTGCGAAGGAAGGCCATCGCCTTTACGACAACCCAGGGGCCGGGTGACGTTCCCGCGTGCGGGGTGCGTAGTCCGTCTATGCTTGCGCTCGGCGCCTTCCTCGCGTTCGCCTCGTCCTCCTCGTTCGTCATCGCGGGCTTTTCCGAGAAGGAGGCTGGACCCTACCCTTGCGCCGCCCTCTCGTCCGACGGGCGGATCGTGGTCTACCGGGGACTCGACCGGATCGAAGTCCGGCAGAGCTCGAGGAGGGTACGGACCGGCAGGAGCGCGCGTTCCCGCTACGGGGCGTGCCTGTGCCTTTCGGAAGACGCTCGTCTGCTCGCCTACGACGGTCCCGAGGGACTTGTGGTCGAGGAGACGCTCTCGGGCAAGCGACTCGCCGAAGCCCAGCTCCGGGGGCACGGCCCGGTGGGCACGGCTCCCCATCCCGCCGAGGCTCTGGCCTTCTCGCCCAACGGGCGGACGCTCGCGGTCGCCTACGGAACCCTCTACCATCACTGGCTCGCGATGATCGACCTCCCGAGCGGCGCGGTGCGAACCACCGCGCTCGACGACTTCGACGGGGGGACGTTCTGTCTGGCGTGGAGTCCCGACAGCAGGCTGCTCGCGGGGGGTAACCCCGTCGCGTTCGTTCTTCGCCGGGATGGCTCGACCGTGTTGCGTCCGTCGCTGAACGGCGATCCCCACGGGGCTCCGAAGGAGGACGGCGTTCGGACCATCGTCGGCTACGGTCCCTTCTTCCGCAAAGGACAACCCTTCGCGGGCGATGGGCACGGCGTTTTCCCGCTCGCTTCGAACACCGATCGCTCCTCGGTCGCCTTGGGGACGTTCCGGGGGCCCCTTGTCGCGCCCGACGGGTCGTGGGCGGTGAGGCCAACCGACGATGGCCACGTCGAACTCTTCCGTCCGGCGGAGCGGGCCTTCGACGTCGCCGCGCGGCCACAAACCCGTTTCTCCACCGGCGGAGGCCGCGCGATCGTCGGTGGCGGGGGAAGCTGGCTCCTCCTTCCGCACGGAGCGGACTTCTACGCGATCGACCTGCGCCGTTGAGGGACCCTTTTTACGTCCCCGGCGGTCCATCATCCATGGCCGGAAGACTGGACGGAAAAAAGGTCGCGATCCTCGCGACGGACGGATTCGAGCAGGCGGAGCTTTTCGAGCCCCGAAAGGCGTTGGAGGCGGAAGGAGCGACGGTCGCCGTCATCTCCCTGAAGCTGGGCGAAGTGAAGGGTTGGGACGAGTCGGACTGGGGGCAGAGCGTGCTCGTCGACGCGACCCTCGACGAGGCGTCATCGGACTCGTTCGACGCGCTGGTCCTGCCCGGGGGCGTGATGAACCCCGACAAGCTGCGAACCGAGCCGAAAGCGGTCGATTTCGTGAAGGCGTTCTTCACCGCCGGGAAACCGGTCGGCGCGATCTGCCACGCCGCGTGGACCCTCATCGAGGCCGACGTGGTTCGCGGGCGCACGATGACGAGCTGGCCTTCCCTTCGGACCGACCTACGCAACGCGGGGGCGAACTGGGTGGATCAGGAGGTCGTTACCGACTCCGGCTTCGTCACTAGTCGAAAGCCCGCCGATCTGCCCGCCTTCAACCGCAAGCTGGTCGAGGAGATCGGCGAAGGTCAGCACACCAAGCAGGCCGAGAAAACCCAAGCCAGCCTTCTTTGACAAAACCGGGCGAAGATTTCGATAGATTTCTTCGCCCTTTTCGTTGGTGGACTTTCCGCGGCTCCGGCGGCGATCTTAGGTTCGAACGGTGGACTGGTGGACTTTCCCCCGGTCTCTGAACCTCTCCTCGCATAGCGCTCGGGCGGGAGCTATATAGCGCAAAGTCCACCAGTCCACCATTCGAACCTAACCCAACCCCCTCTTGGTGGACTTTCTTCTGAAAGTCCACCAGATCAAAGTGTGGAAAAGTAGGCGAAGATTGCGCGTTGCAGGAAAGTTTCGCGCCGGGATAAGCGGGAGGGTGTCGTCTTGTTAGAAGGGGTGGTGATCGCTTCTCCCTTCCCTTCCCGGCGCGGCCATCTTTGGCAAGCGCTAGACTCTCGCGTTGGGCGTCGGAGTCGCGACGTTGTAGGGCACGTCGTAGTCGCCCGGAGCGAAGATCTCGTCCACCCTCCTGAGAACGTCGTCCGAGAGCGATGTCTGGACGGCCGCCAAGGCTCCCCGGAGTTGCTCCAGAGAGCGGGCGCCGACGATGGGAGCGGTGACGCCGGGCTGGGCGGCCACCCACGCGAGGCTCAGGGTCGGCAGCGTCAGGCCGTTCGCTTCCGCGAGGCTCTTCAGCCGCCGGATCTTATCGACCGGCTGCTTCGCGCGGCGGTCCTGGTAGTCGGAATCACGGTAGCGCCCCCCGGAGGCCGGTTCGAGGTACTTGCCGCTCAGGATGCCGCCCGCAAGCGGCGACCACGGTATCACGGCGACGTCGTAGGTGCGGCAGAAGGGCAGCACGTCGCGCTCGACCCGCCGGTCGAGCAGGTTGTACGGCGGCTGTTCGCTGACGAAGGACGCGAACCCCATCTCTCGCGCGACGTAGCGCGCCTCGCAGGCCTGCCACGCCCCGAAGTTCGAGGTCCCCGCGTACAGGATCTTGCCCTGCCGTCGAAGCTGGTCCAGGGCGCGCAGGGTCTCGTCGATGGGAACCGACGGCTGGGGGCGGTGGAGCTGGTAGAGGTCGATCCGATCGGTCTGGAGCCGCCGCAGGGACGCCTCGCAGGCCGCGACGAGGTGGCGGTACGAATTTCCCATGGCGTTCGGGTCGGCGTCGTCCATCCGGTTGTATCCCTTGGTCGCGAGGACGACGCGATCGCGCCGAGAACCGAGAATCCGTCCCAGGATCGTCTCGCTCGCCCCGCGCCCGTACACATCGGCGGTGTCGAGAAAGTTGACGCCTTGGTCGAGGGCCTCGTCCAAGATCGTGCGGGACTGCGTCTCGTCGCTTCCCCAGTCGGGCTCCGCGCCGAAGGTCATGGTCCCCAGGCACGCGACGGAGACCTGGACGCCGGTGCGTCCGAGCGGGCGGTACTGCATCCGCAAGGTGTACCCGTCCCGGTGTTTGCGAAGAAGCGCGTTTATCCCGTCGTTTTTCTCGTGCGAACCGTAAGGTTTCATCTCCCTAAACCGCTTGCGCGAGGCCTGCCCAGGCCGCGCGGTTCGTCGGCGCTGCCTGAGGCTAACTGATGGAGAACGGCACACTGGTAGACCGTTGGTACACTGGCGGCTAGGCATGCTCCCTATCCTCTGCGCCGCCGTCGCCATGCAGAACGACCTCAAGACCACCTTCGTCGACAAGCCCACGCCCGGCGCCAACGCCTACTATTCCAGCAGCCGGGCGCCGCTCCAGCCGACGCCCTTCGTCAAGCTTCCGATCACCGCGTACGCGCCGGGCGGATGGCTGAGGAAGTCGCTCGAACTGCAACGCGACGGGCTGACGGGCAACCTGGGTGAGATCTCGGTATGGCTCACGAAGGAGGACAACGCGTGGCTCAATCCCAGCGGCAAGGGCAAGTACGGGTGGGAGGAGGTTCCTTACTGGCTCCGGGGCTACGCGCGCGTCGCCTACGCGCTGCAGGACCCGAAGATGCTGGCGGAGACGAAGGTGTGGATCGAGGGCACCCTCAAGAGTAGCCGCCCGAACGGCGACTTTGGCCCGATCCACGACCACAAGCCCGGCGTCCGCGACCTCTGGGCGCAGATGCTGATGCTTCAGGTTCTCCAGTCCTGGTACGAGTACAGCGGCGACGCGCGGGTGATCCCGTTCATGACCGCCTACTTCCACTGGCAGAACACCATCCCCGACGCGGACTTCCTCAAGGACTACTGGGAGAACAGCCGGGGCGGCGATAACCTCGCGAGCGTCTACTGGCTCTACAACCACACCGGAGACAAGGAACTGCTCAGCCTCGCGACGAAGATCGATCGGAACACCGCGAACTGGCGCCGGCTGGGCGACCTGCCGAACTACCACAACGTGAACATCGCGGAGTGCTTCCGCGAACCCGCGACGTTCTGGCTCCAGAGCGGCAAGCCCGGGGACCTCGAAGCCTCCTACCGCAACCAGGAGTTTATCCGCGAGAAGTTCGGCCAGGTGCCGGGCGGGATGTTCGGTTCCGACGAGAACGCGCGGCCCGGCCACGACGACCCGCACCAGGCGGTCGAGACGTGCGGCATGGTCGAGCAGATCCTCTCGAACGACGTGATGATCGCCCTCACGGGCGATCCGTACTGGGCCGCCAACACGGAGGACGTCGCGTTCAACACCCTACCCGCCGCCCTTACGGACGACTACCGGGCCCTTCGCTACCTGACGGCGCCGAACATGGTGGTGAGCGACGCGGCGGACCACGCGCCGGGGATCGCGAACGGTGGACCGTTTCTGCTCATGAACCCGTTCAGTTCGCGATGCTGCCAGCACAACCACACCAGCGCGTGGGTCAACTACCTCGAAGGCTCGTGGATGGCGACCCCCGACAACGGCCTCGCCGCCCTGCTCTACACCGAGGGCAAGACGACGGCGACGGTCGGCGACGGTACGGAGGTTTCGGTCGACACGACGACGAGATACCCGTTCGAAGAGTCGGTGACGATGCGGATCGACGCCCCGAAGGGGGTCGCCTTCCCGCTCTACCTGCGCATCCCCGATTGGGCGAAGGGCGCGACGATCAAGGTCGGCAAGGAGACGGTGAAGGGCGAACCGGGGCGGTACGCGCGGCTGGAGAAGACCTGGACGCCGGGCGAGACCGTCACCCTGAAGCTCCCGATGCGGCCCACGGTGCGCGTATGGGACCAGATGAAGGACAGCGTGAGCGTGGACTACGGTCCTCTGACCTTCTCGCTCAAGATCGGCGAGGCGTATACGAAGGTGGACAGTCGCACGACCACCCAGGGCGACTCCGGCTGGCAGCCCGGCGCCGACCCGGTGAAGTGGCCGTCGTACGAGATCCACCCGACGACCCCCTGGAACTACGGCCTCGTCGAGAAGCCGACCTTCAAGGTCGTGAAAAGGGCGTGGCCCGCGAACGACTACCCGTTCACCCTCGAGGGCGCGCCGCTGGAGATCGTGACCCAGGGCAAGCGTATTCCCTCCTGGACGATCGACGAGAACGGGCTGGTCGCGATCCTTCCCAAGAGCCCGGTGGCCGTCCCGACCGCGACGGAATCGATCACCCTCGTTCCCATGGGCGCGGCGCGGCTCCGCATCTCTTCGTTCCCGCAGGTCAAGTAGCACGTCGTACAATAGGGCCATGCCGCTGGCCCTGCTCGCCTTCGCCCTCCTGACGGACGTCACGCTCCGTCCCACGGACGACGTCTGGGTCTACCCCCACGCGGGCGATCCGGCGAAGGACGCCTACCTTCGGGTCTGGGGCCACGACGGCGTTGCGGCGGCGAAGACGGTCGGCGACTCGGAGGAGCTTTCGTACAGCCTCCTCCGCTTCGATGCCAACTCCCTCCCGGAAGGCCGGTTGACGAAGGCGACGCTCGTCCTCACCACGACGGCGGGCCCGAACTACACGGCGGACGACGCCCAGCGGAACCCGCTCCAGGCCCGCGCCGTCGAGGGCGGCTTTACGGAGAAGGGGTGGAAGTACGACCTGCTGGAGCGGTTTCTGCCCACGTTCGACCCGAAGTCGGTCTACGGGACGGGCGTACCCGTCTTTCCGAAAGCCGATGCCGAGGGCATCGTCGAGATCGACCTCCTCAAGGGGCCGGGCGACTTTCGGGCCGCTTTGGCGGCGGCGAAGAAGGACGCCAAGCCTTTGGGGCTTGCGCTAACCTCGACGCTCGACGTGCAGGCCAACCCGGGCGTTCAGACGATCTACAAGTTCTACAGCAAGGACGCTTCCGTCGAGACCTCTCGTCCCCGGCTCGTCCTGAGCTTCGAATAAAGGGCTTTCGCACTACAATAGGGCGTGCCCAACGAGAACTACCAGAGCGCCTCGGAAATGATCCGGAGCCTGGACAAGATCCGGGTTCCGCACGAGATTCTCGACACTCACGGTCCCTTCCGGCTCCTCCGGTTCTCGCCGCCCTATTGGGACGGTTACGAGTTCTGGCTGGTGAACGAGAAAGGCTTCATGTGGGAGCCCGCCGAGTCCCTCAAAGGACTCTGGATATACCTCGAGGGCCCCGAGGCCCAGGAGTACATCGCGAACGCCTAGGATCGCTCCGCCCGTCGTTCAGGAGAGATTCGGTTCGATCGGTCTCTCTCGCGACGAGGAGGGAGAAGAATCCAGGCCCGCGTCTGCGAGGATGAGGCGGGCGGGAATCCGCATAACCTTTGGCTCTTTCGTCGGACCCTCGATCCGCTCTACAACGAGCTTGGCGGCGCTGCGGCCGATCTCGTAGTGATCCTGGACGATGCGATGGACGTTCCACGGGTGACCAAGAGAGTCGGGAAGCCAGTTGCTGAAGGTGACGATCTCCAGATCGCCCGGCAGAGCGATCCCGAGCTTCTCGCAGGCGAGGATCGAGGCGCGGGCGACGCTGTCCTCGACGCAGAACAGAGCGGTGATCGGCTCAGGCCCGCTTCGAAGAGAGGCGAGAGCGTCCTGGACGAGCCTTTCGAATACCGGTCGGACGTGATCCGACGCGACGGGGAACCAGCGGGTCAGGTCTTCGATCGTCCCTTTCTCGTGACCCAGGGCACGCATGACCGCGTTGTAGCCTGCGTAGCGCTCCTGTACCGAACTGAAGATCGGTTTGTGGAACGACATGAATCCAATGCGACGATGGCCGCGTGCGACCAACGTCGCCATGCCCCGAGAGACCGCCTCTTCGTTGTCGGTAACCACGGCGTCGACGAGGATTCTCGGCGGGACGCGGTCGAGCAAGACGAGCGGATAGTCGCTCGCGGCGAGCCGTTCCAACACGGAGAGAGACTCGAGCTTCAACGTCGGGATGGTCACGACCCCGTCGACCCGTTCCCGGAGCCGATGAAGTTGGCGTACCTCGTTCGATGGATCGTCCCTGGCGTCAGCGATCTGAAGACTGACATCTTCCCCAAGCCCATCGTGAAGCCCACGCAGGAGATCGGACGAGGGATGGTTCGCACCGGGCAGAAGCACGTCGATCAGCAGCGCCACCGAGCGGGATCGCCGTGGCGACGAGGCGACGACCGTCCCTAGCCCCCGTTGGCGGACGACGAGACCCTGCCGCTGCAGCTCCTCGACGGCCCGATGCGCGATGTGACGACTGACGCCCCACTTGTCCGCGATCTCGTCTCCCGAAGGAAGTCGCGAGCCTGGCGCGATCGCGCCCTCAGCGATTTGCAGCCTCAGGCTCTCCTCGATCGTTTTCCAGTCAATATTCATCTTATCCTGGTGTTTACTGGGTTTATCTTGGATTGTACGCGTGAAATCCAGATTAGGGGGCGCAATGTTGCTATAATCCTCCGAAGGGGCTTAGATCCTTATCCTCTATCCCACCTCCAAAGAAGGAACGCATTATGCAACGGAAAGCATTCACCCTGATCGAGCTTCTCGTCGTCATCGCCATCATCGCGATCCTCGCGGCCATCCTCTTCCCCGTCTTCGCCCAGGCGAAGCTCGCCGCGAAGGCCTCCGTCGCCCTGAGCAACGTCAAACAGATCTCGCTCGGTGCGCTGATGTACGCCGGTGACTACGACGACCGCTTCGTGATCAACGGAACGGCCTCGCAGCCCGCCATCAACGTTCCCGCCGGAGTAGCCTCCTACGACTTCAACCCCATGTACGAAGAGCTGATGTTCCCGTACACGAAGAACTACGAGATCTGGGCATCGCCGGCGGATTCGCACAATGCGGGAATCCAGACCAACGCGTGGGACTACAACCTCACGAAGAAGGGCTGGCGACGATCGTTCTCCTACATCGGACCGATCGGCACGGTCCAGGCCAACGGGAAGGACCGGAACACGGGCATGGGCCCGTTCGTGATCGAGGTCGTCAACGGCAACGATCTCGACCTGCTTCGAAGCTACACCCAGATGGACGAGCCTTCGAACACGGTCGTCTTCGCGGAGAACTGGAACGGCCGCCTCGCCGACTACGGCTACTCCATCATCATCAACTGCGACATGAAGTTCCTCGCCGGCAAGAAGAAGGGGGACTACGTCGTCAACAGTCAAAACGTATGCGGCGGCTCGGACAATGTGGACTACGTCTCGACCACGACCGGCTACGGCGGCAACCGCGGCAACTATGCGTTCGCGGACGGCAGCGCCAAGGCGTACACCTACAGCCAGATGAGGCAGAACGATTGGTACAAGTTCAAGATCTCGAAGCCCACGGAAGTGCGGCCTTGACCCTCCGTCTACTCGCGCTCGCGGCGGTCGTCGCGACGGCGCTGGCAGGCTGCTCGAGCGGCGGCGCCGACGCGGACGCGAACTCCAAGCGCACGAACCAAGCGCCGGTCGTCCCGCCCATCGGTCCCGGAACCGCCAGATAATCCCGCATCGCGCCCGGTCTTCGGTTCGGCTCGGCCATCTTGGGACGAAGGTGCAGCCGAGCCGCACCGCCCTCATATCCGATGCTCGTGACCAGAGCCGCTCGGGTCACGGCTCGCGGGCTAAGCTGGGGAACGCCTTCGGGTCGCGAGAGCCGACCCTGATGGTTCCTCCTAGCGGCGGCGTTTAAGGACGATCGTGCCTACCAGGGCGACGGCCGCCGCGATGAACAGCTTCTTCGGAAGCGGGTCGGGGCGGGGCGGCGGGACGGACGCGACGGAGCCGTCCTTGTCATAGGTCGCGGGGCGTCCGGTATAGCGACCGCCGGAGGGGGCGATCGTCTCGTTCGCCAGTTCACGAAGCCGGTCGCCCAAGCTCTCGCCTTCGATGGGCTTGCCGTGCCCGGCGGCGACGAGGACGGGATCGAGGTCGGCGAGTGTGAAGACGCTCGCCCGCGCGGCCTCCCAGTCGGGAGTGAAGGGCGTCGGGGTGTGCGAAAGCTCGCGCGGCCAGAGGTTGACGGCGATCCAGTTGTCGAGATTCGTGGTCGTGAAGGCGTCGCCGGCGATGAGCGTCCGATCGGCGTCGCGGAAGTAGGAGACGTGGCCCACCGTGTGGCCGGGCGTGTGGACCCACCGCCAGCCGGGAAGCTCGGGCACGGAGCCGTCCTTGGGTAGGGTCTTCACGCGTCGACCGAGGTCGACGCTCCGCGTCGGCAGCATCCGGGCGAAAAAGGCGATGCCGCCGCCCGGAGTGGGATCGGCGGGCGGATAGTCGCTCTTCCCCGTCACGTAGGGTTTCTCCAACGGGTGGACGTAGACGCTCGCGTCGTACTCCTCGGCGAGAGCCTTCGCGTTGCCGATATGGTCGATGTGGGCGTGGGTCATCAGGATCGCGCGGGGCCGCGCGTCCTCCCCGAACCGCTCGGCGACCGCCCGTTTGACCATGCCCGCCGTTCCCGCCATCCCGGTGTCGATAAGGACGAAGCCGCCGTCCGAGGTCTCGACCGCGTAGAGGTTCACAAAGACCGTTCGCAGACGCCCGACTCCGAAGGTCACCGGATGGAACCCTAAAGGATTCTCAGATGTTTCGGTATCTTCGTTAGGGACGGGCAGAAGGTCGGCCATGCCCTTTGGACGGCCCCACCCTCCCGAACGATCCCCAGTTCCATCATGAGACCCCTCGCAACGTCGAACGTGCCCCGCGTCCATCGCAACGGCGATCTTTCCAGCCGACTTCCCAAGGCTTGGCCCCGCATCGTCGCCGCGACCGGCGTCGCTCTCGCGCTGACGATCGCGAACCGGATCTACCACGTCGACGTGCCGACGGTCGGCACCGTCCCTTTCACCACCCTGGGCGTCGCGATCTCGATCTTCCTGGGCTTCCGCAACAACACGGCCTACACCCGGTTCTGGGAGGCGCGAACCCTCTGGGGGGCGCACATCAACGCCTCCCGATCGTTCGCGCGGCAGGTCATGACGCTCGTCGAATCGAGCGACACGAACGTTCGCCCGTTCCAGCAGGACGTCGTCATGGCGACGATCGCCTACGCGCACTCGTTCAAGAACCATCTTCAGGACGACGACGTGATGGACGGAATCGAGGAACTGATGTTGCCGACGGAAGCCGCTTGGCTCCGGACCCAGAACAACGTGCCGGTGGCGATCCTCCACATCATCGGGCGACGGCTGTCGCTGGCCCGTGAGCGAGGCTGGGTGACCGGTGCGGCGACGATCGTGCTCGAAGGCACGCTGACCGACATCACGAACGTGCAAGGCGGCTGCGAGCGCATCAAGAACACCCCGGTGCCCGAGACCTACGGCTATCTGAGCCGCTCGATCACGACGCTGTTCTGCCTGATCCTGCCCCTCGGTATCCTCGACACGGTGCACCTGCTGACGCCACTGGTCTCTTTCCTCGTCGCCTACGCTTTCTTCGGCCTCGACGCTCTGGGCGATGAGGTCGCCCAGCCCTTCGGACACGATCCGCACGACCTCCCTCTGGAACGGTACACAGAGACGATCGAGACGAACCTGCGCCAGATCCTGCGAGAAGAGGAACTGCCCGCCCTCGAACTCGGTGTCGAGCGCCCGCCCGTCATGGGCGAGGGCGCGATCTACTAGCGAGCGTTCTCGAGCCACTCCCGAAGATCTTCGAATACGTCAAGAAACCTTGTCGGGAAGGCGATCCGACGCCAGAATAGACATCGTGCGGCTGAGGGTTCTGGGTCAGTGCGTGGTCGAGCTCGACGACCGAACGCTGATCGTTCGTCACAAAGCCGCCGAGATGCTAGGCTTACTGGCCGTCCAGCGACGCGCGGTCACGCGGGTAGAACTCGCATCGACACTTTGGCCCGACGCCTTCGACGCGGACGCGCGACACAATCTGCGCCAGACGCTTTTCGTGCTCCGGAACCGGCTCGGCGCCGAAGCTTCCCTCATCATCGACCCGGCGGGAGCCTCCCTTTCGACTGAGGCGAGCGTGGATCTCTGGGAAAGGGACGCGCAGTGGGAGGGGCAGCCGTCTCTGGAGGATCTGAAAAGATGGGACGAATTCCTCGCTACGCACGACGCCGACTGGGTCCTTGCCAAGCGCGCCGATGACGAGCGGCGGCTCGTCGAGACCGCCCTTCGTCGGGGCGATAGGCTTCTGGGTTCGGCTCCGCACGAGAGCCTCGCCTTCGCGCACGTCGCGATCAAAGTCGCCCCCGATCTGGAGACGCCCCGCCGTCTCGCCGTACGCGCCTACCTCGCTCTGGACGATCGCGCCGGAGCGGTCAAGGAGATCACAGGATTCGAGACGTTGCTTGAGAAGGTGTTCGGGGGAGCGGTGACCGACCGGCTTCGCGATCTGCTCAAACCGTCTCCATCCTTCCATCTCGACGAAGCCGATCTGCAGGAAATGAGTCCTGGCGAAACATTGGCCCTTATCGTCGCCGCCCTTCCGGCGCTCTCGGCACGCCCGGTCGTCGCCCAAAGGATTCTTCGCGACGCCCTGGAAGGTACTGTGGACGCTTCCCAGGAAACGCGGGCTCAGGTGGAAGTCGCGCTGGCGAGGCTCGCGCTGTCGGCGGGGGACGTTCGCGAGGCGGAGGCCGCCGCTTTGCGCGCGCACGACATCGCCACGGCGCCTCTGGCCAAAGCGCGGGCAAACGCCGTGCGGGCAAGCGTTCTCTACCGAACGAACCGGCTTGGAGAGGCATGGTCCGTGCTCTTGGCCGCTCGCGAGGTTGCGCAACGTTTCGCCGCCGTCGATCTCCTCGCGGAGATCGACGGCGGGATCGGCGCGTGTCTCGTCTCCGAGCACCGACTCGGCGAAGCGGAAGAGGTTCTGCGGCGTGCGCTCCCCGAGGCGAAGCGCGCGGGCAACAAAGCGACGATCGACCGTATCGTCCAGAACCTCGCCGTCGCCGCGATGTACGCCGGGCGCCTGGACGCCGCCTTTGCCGAGTTGGACAACTACCGACCGATCGTACCGCCCTCTTGCCGGGCGAGCCTCGCGATGAACCTCGGCCGGGTTCGAGAGGCCCAGGGATTTCGAGAGGCGGCGGAGCGCGACTACGCCGATGCGGTCGCTGCGCTTCGGGAGCAAGGGGAGCCTTTCTTGCTTGCTCGGGCCCTAACCTACGCCGCCGACGCCGCGCTGGCACGCGGCGGGTTGGAGGAAGCGAGACGGGGCTACGAGGAAGCGGTCGCGCTCCGAAGAACGATGGGAGATCGGCTAGGGCTCATGACCGCCTACAAAGGATTGGGCACCGTGTCGCATCGCGAGGGGAAGTTGCGACTGGCGCAGGAGCATCTGCGCGAGGCGCTCCGATTTTCGATCGAGACGGGCGAACCGATGGCGGGCGCGAGCGTTCGCCTCGCGCTCGCGCGCGTGCTTGAGGAGGCCGGTCGGATCGACGAGGCGCTGACGGAGGCTCGACGCGCAAAGCGGGGGATTCTTGGGCTCCGTGCCGTCCCGACCTCACTGACGACCGACGACACGCTCTCCTTAGAAGCGGTCGACGCGCTCGTGAAAAGGCTAGAGACGGCAAAGACGAACCCTTCCTTATCATCGATCCCAGTAACCCTACCGGAACTCTGACGCTGCGCTGACGCTCGCCCTGTTACGATCCTAAGCGGGCCGCCTTCTTGGGCCGCCCCGCTAGGGACCTTATGAATTCGATCCTCTTGATTCGGCGCAAAGCGGCGCTGCTCTCTCTCCTGTCGGTCGGTCTGCTCGCCGGATGCGGCGGCGGGGGCGGCTCGACGCCCTCGACGCCGGCCGCGAAGACCGCAAAGGCCTTCAAAACGGCCAACGTCGCCGGATCTTTCGATCCGCCCACGCGCGGGCTCTCCCGGAGCCTCGGCGCGACCGCCTGCACCATCCAGTTCACGAACGACAACAACGGCGACCGCGGCGCCGCGACGTTCACGAGCGGCGCCGCGGGCGACGGAACCTTCGCCGCGTACGCCGCGACCGTCTCGGGCCTGGCTTTCACGGACCAGGTCTACGACGATGCGGCGCAAAAGGTGACCGGAACCGTCGACTTCGACCTTACGGATTTCACCCCGAACGCGGTGTTCGTCGGCACGGCGCACTTCCACGGCGCGTACGTTGTGGACTCCAAGTTCCATCCGACGCTGAACGGCGCCATCGTCGGCAGCGACGGAACCGTGGTCAACCTTTCCCTGGACTACCAGATCGGGGCCGGCGCCATCGATCTCACCGGCACCTACGGCGGATCGGTGAAATACGGTGGAGTTCCCGTTTCAACGTTCAAGGACCTGATCCTCAAGGGCGTGTCGGGCGACTTGGGCCGCGTGAGCGGCACGATCCCTTTCACTCTCCCGAACACGACGGTCACAACCAACCTGACCTTCGAAGCGGGCTACACGCGCTCCGCCCTCGCGGGCGGATTCAACCTGCCGACGGACGTCCCGGCGGCGATCACGACGCTCAAGGCCGGTTCGCCCGCCCAGGTCTATCTCTCGACGGTGGACAAGGGCAAGAACGTCGCCGGGACCCTCGTCATCGTGAACCGCGGCGACGGACAGACCTACGCCTTCGAGCTGGCGGCGAAGAAGACGAGTTCGTCGACGGGCGGCTCCACAGGCGGGGGGACGACCTCGACGAATCTTAAGGTTGGCTATTACGACGGTGGCGTCAAAGGTTCGAACGGCCAGCTCGATGGCCGGATCGTCAAACTCAACGTCGTCAAGAGCGGTGCGACCCTCGGCGCCAACGGATCGATGATCCTTGTGGAGTCCGGTGCGGCGCCGAACATCGGAGGCCGGATCGCCTCCGTAACCGGAAGCGGCGACACCGTCACGATCACCGTGGACCACATGACGAGCACCTACACGAAGTGGGTCCTCACCGGGACCATTAGCGGAACGTCCCTCAACCTCACGTACACCGCGACCCGGCTGGACGGCTCGACCAACACCGGCTCGTTCGACCAGCTCGGCAAGGTCGATCAGACGACGCCCAACCTTAGCGGCTCCTATACCGGCTCGCTGACCGCAGCCAGCAGCACGACGCCATCGCCTTTCGCCGGCGTCCTGAAGGCGACGGGCGACGGCTCCGTCACCATGACGACGAACTCGACCGTCCTCGGAAACGTCACCCTTCCCCCACTCTCGGGTTACATCGCGGGAACGTCGATCGCGCTCAAGGACTCGTCTGAAGGTCGGACGCTTCCCTCCCCCTACACCGGAAATACCCTTTACGGAAACTTCGGTGGCGAGGTATCGGGCAACGCGATCACCGGCAAGTATGTGATCTTCGTCGATTCGTCGACCGGAACGCCTCTCTTTTCCGAGTACGGGTCCCTTGCCCTTCAGAAGGGCTGACTTCCTTTAGGTCTTCGAACGGCGGCGCCCCGGCCTTTCAGCCGGGCCCGCTTTTCAAGCGACGGACTCCAGGGCTTTCCCTTAAAGCTCCACGTCTCTACTTATAGGGATGTGGAGGTTCAAGGCCTTCTTCGCCCGACAAACTCGAACGTGGGGCTATCTACGAGTGGGAGAACACCGGCAGGAGGATAGCGGCCTGAAGACTCACGAGCGCGAGGGTAACCACGATCTCGATGACGTTGTAGCGCGGGCGGCCTTCCGATGACATGGAGGGTTAGAACGAATCCTACAAACCAGAGTTCACCGATTTGTCAAGTCGGATTCGACAAAGTGCGTAGAAAATCGCTCTTTCCGAATTACGCGCCCGCGTCTTCGAGTTTATAGCCGTAGCCTTTGATCGTGTGTAGGTAGCGGGGACGATCCGCCGATCGCTCCAGCTTGCGGCGCAGTCGGTAGATGTACACGTCGAGGCTGTTCGAGCCGAAGGAGATGTCGAAACCCCAGCTATGTGAGAAGAGGTCCTCGCGCGAGATGACCTTCCCCGCGTGGGAAGCGAGGTGGACGAGGAGTGCGAACTCCTTGTTCGTCAGGTCGAGGGCCCGCCCTTCGACCGTCGCGGTGCGTCCGGCGGTATCGATCTCTAGGCCGCCGATCTTGATCCCTCCCGAAGGCGTCGCGTACTCCTGGGCTCGCCGGAGGTGGGCCTTGACGCGCGCGATCAGCTCGCCCGGATCGAAGGGCTTGGTAAGGTAGTCGTCGGCCCCGGCTTCAAGGCCCTGGATCTTCTCGCCCGACTCGCCGAGGGCGGTAAGCATGAGGATCGGGAAGCGGTGGTCGCGGCGCAAGGTCTGGCATAGCCGCATGCCATCGATGTCGGGAAGCCCCACGTCGAGGATGGCGAGCTCGGGTCGGAACGTCTCGACGGCACGGATCGCCTCGGCTCCGTCGCCGGCGGTCGCGACCTCGTAGCCCTGCCCCCGCAGGAGACGCCCGACGTTCTCCAGCAGGAAGCGGTCGTCGTCGACGAGCAGCACGCGCCCGTTCATCGCCTCTCGCCTCCAACCGGCAGGCCGACGAGGAAGGTAGAGCCACGCCCTTCGTTTCGCAAGGCCTCGATCGTTCCGCCATGGGCCTCGACGATGCGATTCGCGCTAAAAAGACCGAGGCCGAAACCCTGCGGGCGGGAAGAGGCGAACGGCTGAAAAAGCCGGGCGGCCACGCTCTCCGGAATGCCGGGGCCATCGTCGATGACGCGAATCATGATACGTTCGGGGGTTAGGTGCGCTTCCAGGCGAAGATGGCCCCCGGTCCGGTCCATGGCCTGGACGGCGTTGAGGACGAGGTTCACGAAGAGGTGTTGAAGCTGATGGCCGTCGCCGAGGACGGGCGGCAGGTCGGGCGGCAGGTCGAGTTCCGCCTCGACGCGCGACACCCGCCGCTGGCCCGCCGTGAGCGAGAGGACGCGGTCGAGCAGCTCGGCGAGATCGACGGGATGGCTCTGGGTCTGTCCGGGACGCGCGTAGCTGAGCAGACGGTGGGCCAGGACGTTGAAGCGGTCGAGCTGCTCGCGCACGGCGGTGAGGGAGACGGCGGGATCGCTCGCGTCGGCGGCGAGCATCGAGAGCGAGGCGGTGATGTTGCGGATGTCGTGGGCGGTGCTGGCGGCGAGGGTGCCGACGACCGCGAGCTTCTCCGAGCGCAGAGCCTTCTCCTGGGCGCCCTTGAGAGCGACGTTCGCCTGGGCGAGCCCGGTGGTGAGGGCATGGGCGGCGAGGACGACCCGCACGCCGTCCATCACCGCAAGGAGCTTGACCCGGTGGCGCGCGGAGCCGCCGGGCGGCTCTTCCGCACGCCCGAGGGCCACGACCGCCTCACCCCAGTCGCCCTTCGGCAGGCAGGCGACGGCGGCCCAGGGCAGGCCGAGCAGACGGCCCACTTCCCCGCCTTCCACGCGGACGAAGCTCACATCGAGCGACGCGCCGTCCGTGGCGCAGTCGGCCAGGGAGGGAAACGCCCCTTCCGACACCCCGGCACGTTCCGAACCCACGGGGCAGGCCGCGATGTCGCAGCAGGTCTCGTCGGGACGTCGGAGGAACACGGCGGAGGCTTCGTAGCCTAGGACCTCGCGGAGCCGCTCGGCGGTCCGTCGCAGAAGCTCGACGGTGTCGTGGCCGCCGAAGAGCCCAGCGAACACCTCGTTCATGGTGTCGAGGGCATGGCGGGTCTCTTCGATGTCGCGCCGCTCGGCTTCGAAGCCCCGTTCCCGCTCCGCGATCCGCTCGGCGAGATACCGCTCGCGCGCCAGTTCCGCGTTGACGCGCATGGCGATCAGCTCCATCAGCTCGATGTCGGTCGCGCTCAGGGGCTTTTCCATCTGCTCGTCGACGATGCAGAGGGTGCCGATCGCCTGGCCGGACTCGTCGCGCACGGGAACGCCCATGTAGCGGCAGAAGCCGACGCTCGCCGGAAGGAGGTTCGCGCAACGCGAGTCGAGCAGGGCGTTCTGGACGATCAGCGGCTTGTCGTCGGCGAGAGTGAAGCCGCAGTAGGTTTCCCAACGCATGATGCCGGGGATGTGCTGGGCCGGCCCCAGGTCTCCCGCGTTGAAGTGGAACCGCAGGAAGTCGCCTTCCAGGATGTTGAGCTGGGTGGCGGCGCCGCCGAAGTGGAGGGTGACGGCCTCGCAGATCGCCTTCAGGTTCGCACCCGGATCGGGGTTGGAGAGGGTCGAGACGAGGCGCAAAAGCTCGGCGTTACGCCGCCGTTGATGCGCCTCGGTAACGTCCGAAAAGGTCCAGAGGCGCCCGAGAAGTTCGCCTCTCTCGTCGTACACGGGCGAGGCGACCCGACGCATGACCACATCACCGCTCTCGCCACGCAGAACGATCTCGTCCTCGAAGCGCGCTTCGGGGGCGGCGTAGACGCTCCCGAGGTTCTCCCGCCACTCGTCGGCGCGCACGATCCGGGGAGCGACCCGCGCCCGAAGCTCCTCGACGTCCATCCGGACGGCCTCCTCGGGATCGACGCCGAAGATCTCGCCGAAGCGGCGGTTGCAGGCGAGGCTCCGGTGATCGAGGTCGGTCAGCAGCACGCCGTGATCGATCGAATGGAGGATCGAGCGCAGCAGGGACTCCGTCTGGAGGTCGGGCAGGGAACGGACGGCGACGGCGCCGTGGGGTGGATCGGTAAGGACTTGCACGAAAAGGACCTTAGGAAGAGTCTAGGCCATTCCGTGGTCGTTCGTGCGGCCTGCCCTTACGAACGCAACGAAGCGCCGCACTTTTGGCCTTCCCTTCCGTGTTCAGGTGGGCCTCACGGCGCCGTCTGAGGGAACGGATCCGCCCTTAGGGCGTCTCGCGGAACTCCCGGACGCCCAGCTCCGACGGCTCCAGCGCCGCCCCGTACAGCCGAAGGTCGGCGAGGACGCCGTTCAAGGGCTGGTTGTGAGGGCCACCGTCGTTCTGGACGTTGCCGATCCCGAGCCCTGGCGCCTGGCCGCCGTCAAGGTCGGCGTACGGCCGCCGCTCCGTCGTTCGGGTCGCCACGAGCCGCTCTCCCAACCAGAGACGCAGTTCGCCCGTGCCGCCGTCGAGGGAGGCGGTGACGTGGACCCACCGCCGGAGCGGGATCTCCCCCCGCACGTCCGCCCCGTTTCCGTCTCCGCCGCCGACCCCGAACTGCACGGTGCCGTCGCCGAGGATCGCCAGCGCGTACGGGTCGTAGCCTGAACGGTCGTCGCCGCGGAAGAGGATCTGGGCGCCGGGACCGTCGTTCACGTAGCTCCTCAGGTAGATCCAGGTCGAGACAGTGAGCGAACGGGTCAGCGCGAGGGTGGCCCGATCGGCGACGAGCAGCCCGCCGTGCGTCCCGTCGAGGTCGAGACCCAGCCCGAAAGGCGTCCGCACCGTCTTGGCGCCGGTGGTCAGCCGTGCTTGGGCGGGCTTGCCCTCGACCAGGAGGGTGCCTTTGGGGCTGAGCCAGAGGACGGGCTCTGGCGGGGGCGATCCGGCCAAGGCGGTCGCGAGGACGAAACCCAAAACGCTCATCGTAAAGAAGGACGGCCGCCCCCGTTGCGCGGTTACGTCAGGATGGGTATAATCTTTTTCGCTCCGACGCGCTGCCCGCTCGTCTAAGGGCAGGACAACAGTCTCTGGATCTGTTAATCGTGGTTCGAATCCATGGCGGGCAGCCAACTTTGCGGTTGGCCTTCTAGCGCGACGTCGAGACCCCCTTTCTCGTTCCTCTCCCGAAGCGATTCGAACCAGGGACGCAGCTCTAGCGTCACTTTCCCGTCAAGAAGTTGCGAGTTCGAAACGAGCTCGCGGAAGATCGCGCGGCGCCGCTCCGAATCGGCCTCTTTGAACCTGTCGGCGGAGTTCGAAACCGTCTCCATCATCGCGAGGGAGGAATCCCACGTCGCCTGGTGCGCAGGGGACAGCGCGCGGACCTCCGACTCGATCGACGCGAGCTCGCCTTCCCACTCGGCCTTGAACCTCCGGTAGGCAGGCTCGGACACCTCGCTGGACAACTTATCGCGGTGAAGCCGTTCGAGCCTGCCTTCCAGGTTCACGCGGTTCGCCTTGAGCGCGGACCTCTCCGACTCGCGGCGCGCGACGCGGCCAGCGCTGCGTGCTCTACCCCTCCTTGGCCCCGCCGTCCGCCGCCCACCCGTCCGCCGCTTCGATCTAGCGTCGTGCCCGACTTTCCGAATACCATCCCCGGCTTCCTCTTCGGCTTCGTCCGCACCTCCTTGAGACCTAGGCCGCTAGGTCTCAAGGAACAATCCCCCGGCTCCTCACCTAAGAGGAGCCGGGGGCCTTTCATCGTTTCCGAGAGGGGCTACTGCGAGAAGCCTGAGGTAGGATAGCTTCCGCCGGGGAAATCGTTGGCGACCTGCACGCCGTTGACGATAACCGGACGCAGGTTCCCAACGATCTCGGCGAGCGTCTGACCCTCGCCCCAGGCCGGACCGAACCTGGAGGGGTTTCCACCCGCCGTGAGCGACATGTCCGTGTGGGCGATGACCCCGATCTCCACGAACGCGACCCAGTTGCCCAAGCCGTCGCTCGCGAAAGAGCTGCCTCCCGGGATGTATCCGTGGTGCGAATCGTCCAGGGAGCCCTTCGGGTCCATGATGGGCGTCGGCGTGGTCATGCCCGCGCCGAGGGGCGCCTTCGACTGGATTCCCGTCGGCTCGAAGACGTAGTCCTGAGCGTTCGCCCGCGCGTCGTAGCCCGTGTGCGAGGGATCCAGTCCGTAGGCCTCGGCGAAGGTTCCGACATGGCCGTACTTCGCGACGTCGACGCTCGCGGTCGTCGGCGCGGCCTCGGTCGGCGACGTCCGATGCCAGACCACGCGCCAGATCAGGCTGCCTTGGACGTCGGAAGATCCCGACGCGCCGCCGCGCTGAAGGTTGGCCGCGTTGTAGCACCGCCACTGCGCGGTGATGCCGCCAAGGGTCGCCGAGCCTCCGCCCAGCGTCGTGCCGCCGCCGTTCCAGTAGACCGGATCGATGGTGTAGTAGCCGGCCAGGGCGGAAGACGCGAGCGCGAGGCACGCGAGGGCTCCGAGCGCGAGGCGAGTCATGTTCCTCTTCGAAAACGCGACGTTCATCACGCCGTCATACTATCACCTTAGCCTCGTAATTCCGAGGGCATAACCATCATTCCGAACATACTTCGGTTGTTGGGGTCTCGTGGGCGTAACGAGCGTCGCCCGAGAACGAACGCCGCGCTCAGGATCGTCCTCTCCTTTCGCCCGTGCGTCGCGTTTCCAGGAAACCCGCGCGTGAAAGCCTGAGGAAATCCCTTTTAGCGCCGATCATTGAGGCAGGCCGCACGAAGAGGCGGCGAGAAGAGAAGCAGACGCAATTGGGCCGGACTCCTAGCATGGGGATCCGGCCTCTTTTTCGTGGCCTCAGGCCCGCTTGCGGCGCTTGATCGCCATCAGCGCGAACGGCAGGGCGGCCAGGGGGCCGGGGACGGAAGAGACGGAGTCGGCCTGGAGATCGTCGAAGGGCACGGAGTAGGTGCCCGAGATCTCGATGCGGGAGATGCCGACCGTGCTGGAGTAGCCGCGCCAGTTCAGGAGGTTGTTGTCCGGCGTGACCCAGACGTCCGTTCCGATCAGGGCTCCTCCGGCGTCGAAGAACGAGAACGTCATCGGCGTGGTGGCGTTCGTCGCGGCGTTCAGCGATGTGGCGTTGAAGTAGCCGCCGAATCGGAGGACGGGGGCCGAGAATTCGAAGGAGAACGGAGCGTTGGAGCCGTCGTTGCCGAAGCCGAAGTTGCCGGTGGAGCTCGAGAGGCTCCCTTTGGCGTTGAGGCTGTAGTCGGAGGGCACGTTGTAGACGCCCGCCTGCGATACCGGGCTTGTCAGCGTCGCGAAGCCGCCCATGATCGAGACGGACGGAACGTCGATCTGAACCGGGAGGGAGGAGAAATCCTCCTGGTGAGCGCCGGTGAACGGAGAGGCCAGCACAGCGATCTGGGAGTGGGCCGAGAGGGCGCACGAGGCGAGGGCGAGGAGGGAGACGAAGCGGAGCATGGAGGTCTGCATGGTCGGCGGAAAGCCGGGGCCATTGTGCGGGCCTTTCGAAACCGCCCCTGTTCACATTCCGCGTATATCTTCCGACCGGCTCGGTATTGACGACGAAGCCGCAGGAACCCGCCACATCGCCCACGACAAAGGCGAGGAAGGCGGTCATCTGCCGTAGCCGCCGGCCGTGGCGACCACCGCCGCCATCATCGCTTATTCCCCCGGCTCCTCTCCCCCAGCGGTAGGAGCCGGGGGCCTTTCGTCGTTTAGGCTTGCCCCCTAAGGAACCAAACAGTTCGTGAGGGCGCCGGCGGGGAACGCCTTGAGGGAGCCGTTGGCGTTCGCCAGCCCCCACTTGTCCTTGTCCGCGACGCCGTAGTCGCGCCAGGCGAACACGAACGCACCGGCGGCTCCCTCGGTCTGGAGGGCCTGCATCATCCGCTTCATCGCGGCTGGCTTCTGCTCCACCGACTTGGCCGCGAGAGTAGCCAGGAACGTCCCACGCAGCGTGGAACCCTCCGTCCCCTGGTCGTCGCAGAGGACCGCCATGGGCGCGGCGATGTCCCACGCGTTCGTGTTGTCGACGCCGAACACCTCGAAGCACCGGGCGCTCGCTCCGGCCACGGTCTTCACCGTCACGGTATAGCGCCGCCATGTGCCATCGACCTCGACCGCGACCGCCTCGGACGGGAGGGTTGCCTGACTGGCGATGTAGAGCACCCGCGGGGTCGTCGACCGTAGATAGACCGATACGGTGTAGTACGTGCTCGTCGTGATCGCGCTGTTGCGCGAAACGACTCCTTGCGGGATCGAGGCGTACGCAGGGTTCGGGACGATCCGCTTGGCCAAGACGGTCGGGTCGCTGGCGAAGTCCGAAGGCTTGCCGTCGGAACCCGTCGACGCGTAGGTCGGCACGGCGGCGGCGTTGGCCGCACCTTGGATCCTCTGGTCGCCGTTCGTCGTCCAGCCCGTGCCTCCTACCTCGCCGGAGGCCGGAACCAGGTTCGTCGAGCCAGAGGTGTAGGCGGGGTTCGAGTAATAAGGGACCAGCCAGCCGCCCAGCACGTTGGTGGCCGGGTAGGCGTCGATCATCCCGGTCTCGGTTACGTACCAAGGTTTGGTCGAGAGCGAGTGGGCCGCGAGCACGGCCTTGAAGGTGCGGGCCTGCTCGGCCACGAGGGCCGACTCGCCCCGGTTCGTGTAGGTGTGGATGTTGAGCGCGTCGACGAGGCTCGCCGGGTTGCGCGAGTCGTTCAGGACCGCGTCGATCCAGCCGTTCACGGGAACGGGCTGGTAGGGATAGGGAGGATAGTTGCGCGGAGACGGGTAAGCGATGCCGCCCATCAGGATCTTGCCGTCGAACGCGCCGACAGTCCGGATCTGGGCCGCCGTGTCCACGAGAAGGTCCACGTACTCGCTCGGCTTGGGGCCGACCGGGAGCGTCTTGGTCGGATCGTTCGGATAGGCCGGGTCCTGACGTGTCGGTGGGTTCGGGTTGGTTCCGGACGGGGGCTCGTTGAGCGGGTACCAGAAGCCTTTCCAGTTGAGGCTGGCGTCCTGCCCGTAAATGTCGGGCTCGTTCCACACCTCGAACCAGGCGTGGGGGTATCTGGCCACGATCGCCTGCACGAAGCCGTCCCAGTGGGTCTTCGCCGTGCCAGCGATCGGTGGCTCGTAGCCGTGCGCGGAGAAGACGGGATGGCTATAGTCCAAGATGATCAGCAGGTTCATCCCCCGACTGTTGCCCGTAGCCAAGGACATCAGATTGTCGAGGCGAGTCCAGTTGTAGGGGCTCGTCGGGCTGGAGGTGGGCGTGGCGCTCTCGATCTCGCCCCAGCTCGCGTCGACGCGAACCATCTTCGCGCCGGCGGTCTTCATGGCGTCCCACTCCGTCCCGGTCGTGGCGACCGGGGCCGACTGGGTCGGGTTGTTGTCGAAGTTGCCGCACACGCCGCTCAGGAACGTCGACGTCGGGGTGGTCGGCGTGGTCGTGGTAGGGGTCCCCACCTGCTGGGCGGAGGCGAGCGCCGCGCCGCCGAACGCTAGGGCGAGGAGGCCGAGGCTTGCCGCTCCGGCGAATCTGCCTCGGAGAAGGCGAAAGGATCTGGAGGAGTTACCCGTCACGATTGTGGATACGGGGAGCGACTTAGGTGGGATTCTCGAAACCGCTTTGAAAAAGACGAAACTTAGCGAAAATTCTTGCGGCTCATCTTCGATATCGCTACCCGTAGTCGCTCGCCGTCGTGACCACCGCCGTCCAGAGCCCCGCCGCGACCATCGCCTGGTCCTGCGGCTCGCTCGTCTCGATCCGCACGCTCGTGGTCGCCGTAACGACCGTGACCCAGGCGGAAGACGGGAAGAACGGCAGGTCGATCGACGCGTACGCCCGGTCGACGGCCTCGTGGAAGTCAAAGCGGCTCGGCAGCCCGTCCCCGTCCCACTCGGCGTCCAGGACCTTCGCGGGCTCCTCCCCGCCCCGCCGCTTCTCGATCCCGAGCACGAGGCGGTGGATGGGGTCGCACACCCAGAGAGCTTAGCCCCGAGCGCAGGGGGCGTGAGAAGCGCGTTCCGCGACCGATCGCTATTTCGCCGCGATCAGGTCGATCTTTTGGATGCTCGGCGCTTCGGCGAACAGCTCCCCGGCGCGCGCCATGAGCGCCTCCGCGACCCGGCCGGCGAGATGGGCGTCCCGCCCTTCGTCCCCCTCG
>Ga0160428_1000388_pt1 | contig 51282 bp, 52 predicted proteins | sample SolpanmetagenomM_FD_108198 | JGI IMG/M metagenome (GOLD analysis project Ga0160428, IMG submission 108198) | Solar panel surface microbial communities from Lawrence Berkeley National Laboratory, California, USA - M | ecosystem: Engineered > Built environment > Solar panel > Unclassified ... | reverse complement strand
TCTTGCCTGAAGTCATTTGGTCCGCCGAGTAGTCAAATACCTCTTCTGACAATAGGCGTAGAATTGTCATGTTGTTTTCGCAGATGGTAAGACTGCTATGACAAGATGTGATGATTTCGTTAATGAAGTTAGGCCAGTTGTGAGGCCATTCTTGCTTGAGGATGGACACCAGAACCAGGTTCAGCTTGTTGATCAAAGCTCTTTGCGTTTTGGCGCTGTCTTCGGTCGCGGAATTTGCGATAATGAAGTTGACAATGAAGTTACGGATGCCTGTACATGATTAGTCGGCCAGCAAGCAAGATGGTCACCGTCTGCATACCCATGCATTGGTCTCGTGGCAGGATCTTCCATCTTGTCATGATTACACTGTCCAGGACCTGCAAGCCAAGGACTGCTATTGTCAGTGCCACTTCTTGTGCCGCGAGCTTATGTAGAACATCTTACACTTCGTTTGAGGGTAGGTAGCATCGGAAAGAATTTTGTCCACGATGAGCCATGAGTCTGGGTTCTCTTTGAACTATTGAATCTTTTTAGCATCGGCGAACAATGCAGCAGTCTTCAGCGGTGGTTACTGACCTGGTTGAGGGCTGTTTGGGCTTGCTTTTGCTATTGTACTTGTCAGCTTCATTTACCTCGAGCAACGCTACGGTGCTTTTACTAACTGTTTCTCCTCGTCCTTCATAGAAACTGCGCACAGTGGCGTCCAACTCCTCGATCGAGATAGACATCCTGTACAAGCTTTACCCAGCCAGTAGGCGGGGCAATAGAGTGCAGAAGAAGTGTAGTGTGTCGAATATGGATGTCTTGACTTTTGCGTTGAGCTGGAATGCTTTGCGAGGATTTGCTCTGGCGCGCGTAGTTCAGCCTAGAGCGGGTCGTGGATGCAGGCTGCTCAAGCAAGAAGCGACAAGTAGCAGCGTAAACGCGTCGAAAAATTGTTGGTGATGGTGAAGGGTGAGTGAAAGAGTGACTTTGGGATGCAAGCAGCAAAGGGCAAAGAGAGATCATCAAACGCAGATTCACGTTAAGGTTCCTCGGAGAGGATTACAAATAATGTACACATTTTGAGCCTCATCCGTCCCCACATTCGGGAATGAGGTCAGTGCAAAACAATCAGCAGCGAGCCTACCACATCCCACCATCATCGCGAGGAGATATCCCTGGCTGCCATGCTTTCAATCGAGCACGATTAGAAACATCCTCGTTACTAAACAAATATGTCGACGCAACGACGACCACTACGCACTGCTGAAGGCACATTTGGCTCTTCTACTACTACAATCACCAGCACAAATGCTTCTTCATCAAGCGCAAACGGTCCTCCTACACGAGGTGCTCGCTTAGTACTACGTGCAGAACAGCGACAGCAAGCACAAGAAGGGGAACCAGCCAGACCAGAGAAGCGTATACATTGGGCTGAGGACGTGGTCAACAACGAAGGAATGGGCAAGAAGTCATCCAAAGGTAAGCCAGATCCATCACAGAGTGAATGAGATGCAAAGGCTCACCATCTGAAGTTTGCTGTATCTACCACAAGCCGCGCGCTGTTGGAGAGTCTTCAGACGAATCATCCTCAGACTCGTCCTCCGATAGTGAAAACGACAGTGGTGACGATAGAGCAGCTCGACCGACAAAGAAAGGACGATCAAACCATGAACACAGTCATAACGACGACGAAGGACACGAGTGCTACAGCTACGGAGGACATGGGACTATGAAAGGCAAAATGAAGAAGTTGCCAAAGAACGCATATGAAAAGGTGCCAAAGACCTGAACTGTCAAATGTCTGGTATTGTTTGATGTAAGCTAGAGGCCTGCAGGAGGCGGGACCAGCCAGAACCCTACATGGCAACACCTTTTGGCCCCTCACGCCCGGCCTCAATAGCTTGCCCTATATTTAACCCCAATCAGGAGTACGACCTGTGCTATGAGCCTTATCCGAAATCCACGATCATCGAATCTCGCAGCACGACCTCAGCTCCTTCCAATCGTCTCCATCCTTCTCGACGCCCATCGCTCCTGCCGTCGATACATCTCACTCAAGGATGCAGCGACAGAGTTTCGACGTCTTCGAGATGCGCAGCACAGATCGGAGCGTAGTTGTTGTCTGCAACTACTTCATGTTATATTCCGTGGAAGTGCGAGAGCGCTATTACCAAACGATCACTGGTATATGGTATGCCTGGAGGAATAAGCTTGCTTGAGCTCTGCTTCATCTCGATCCGGCTTTGCTTTGCTGAACCGGTATTCGAATAAGAGTCTGCGGCAGAGGCATGTCGTTGTTGGAGTCATTAGACTCTGCGCCGTCTGCGGCAGTTGAGGATTTTGGAATGCTCACTAGATTTTACGTGAGCATTATTGCATAGGACAGGAAGGATGATCGCCTACTTGATGCCATACGGATGGCTCGAAGTACGTTGTGCCAATTTGATAGGATAGCAGCAACAGCTGAACTAGTATTAGAATCACAATGTCCTGATACTGGATACAACAAATACCTTCTGTTCCGCCCGCCAGTGTTGCAAGCTTCTCCTCTAGCATTTCCATCTGTCCTGCCATTTGCGCGCTCAGGTCACGCAGTTCTCTCAAGCTTTCAAGCTCCGCCTTTTTCTCGTTGATGCGCGCTAAAAGTAAAGGTGACTGGCCAGATGCTGCTGCGGACTGAAACCCACCGGACGTGCTGCGCATGGCTGTTCCAGTCTGCCTCATTGACATGATGAAGATCTTCACCAGCAGCACTGCGGCAATCTTTTAAGCGCGTAGTATTTTGTCGTCTGATCGCGTCTTGTCTGTTTGCGGTCTGAAGTGGTGATTCGGCTGGAGTTGCTGGTTCCGGAATAAGCTTGACGCTTATCGGTTGCTCCCGAAGTTTTGGGATGTTTACACCAAACAATAGAGACGACGCACACGAGCGCAGACGGTGTCAGTCGCAAGCAGTACATCAACGCAAGTCTCATGCTGTCAGCGACATCTCCAAAGTCGTAGCCAGCTCTATGGCACGTCTTACGGAACCTGAGGCCCTGGCAGCCGAGAGTGTCGATTCTCGTACGTTGCAACAAGAAAACAATGAACGCGCAAGCCTAACAACAATCCAGTAAAGCGTCGCTTTCTTCGTCAAAATCGAGATCTGATCAGGTAGGAGAAAGAGTCGCCTATACCAGGCTTATTCTGTATACTGACATCTTAAAGGGCGAACGCAACCCAAGCACTGAAGATTCGCGCATTAGAAACACAAATATCAAACTTACTTACCGAGAATCTATCGATCAGAGATAGCGCAATCCACCTTCAGACCGAACTCGACGAAGGCAGATCGCGGCATGTGGCAGAAAATGTCAAAGCAATACAGAAACAACTCGAGGAGAAGCTGAGAGAATGTACGGATATTGTTGCAGGATTGGGTCATGTTGATCATAACAAAAGAAGACGGAGCAGTGTACAGCTAGTAAAGCAATCGCCACCACCAAGAGAATGGAGGACGAGAACTACACTAAGTGAAGTGCTGGAACAGCAACCGGGACATCTACCAACAATCGCAGAGGACAAGCTGTACCCGAGAAGAACTCTAGAGTATGTCCTTTGCCATTTAGTGCGTATAACAAACTATTCACGCTATGATTTGCAGGTCATCTGAAGTCCGCGCCATCGTTGAGCAGGCCTCCAGCGAATCATCTGAGGCTGGACCTCCGCCGACACTACACGTTGACAATATCGTGACAGAATCTATACCACAAGGGATACAGACGGGCGCACATCTGCCAGACGGCTCAAATGATGGATCCGGGTTGCTATCAGTGAATTTTGAGTCTAGAAAGAGGCGAAGGGAAACATACGTGAGGCCTGATATGGATGATGAGCCCACACACGCACCTGCATCAGCTTCAGATATGCCCTTCCTAAGAAGTCCAGAGCGTCTCCAGGGGAAACCAATTCGGGCGAACAGAAGGAGACATTTAAGCGCGCATCAGGAGATACAAGCCGATCGAGGAGAGGTACAGGACTTTGAATTTACCAGAAAAGATGCTCATGTCACACAGATCCAGACAGGAGATGAGCATCAGACTATGAAATCACGAACGAACGAAGATATCATGGACAACAAACCAGATCTGCGCATACAACCATCACATCGGCAGACAGTTTCACCACAAAGACCAGTTCTTGGCGCAAAGATTGCTAATATATCACCTGCGAAACCAACACGACATATGACTGAGAAAGCAGAGAAAGAGCCCGTCAAATCAAACGCAGCAAGACCTACCGTAATACGAAGAGCTTCAAAAGAAGAACCAGTGGCAATTACAGCATTGACGAGTTCGGCACCAAATGTAGCAGAAATCAACCTGGACAATATCAAACTAGAACCGAAAACACCTGCCTTCGCAGACCTAGTCTCTCCTACTTCGACACAACCCTCAAATGCTCGCGAAGGGAGCCGTGACACACCACCACCTGGAGACCTTTCGGGATCCCATAGAACAGCAGACAGTGGTTCCGGAACGGCACGACCAAGTCGACGAGCAAGATCAGCAGTCAATTATGCAGAACCCAACCTCATAAGCAAGATGCGCAGGCCTACGAAAGACCTCGCTGACGCTATAGTACTTGACAAGAAGGGTTCGTCAGAGCCTGGACCGGCGGCGGAAGGTCAGCAACCACGAAGAATAGTCACGATCAAGAAAGAGCAAGAGTGGAGACCAACGAGTTCGGCGTCGACGCAGCAGCTGTCACGACCAGAGCCTGCTAGCCCAACACGACCACGAGAAGATGGAGGATCGCAACCTGCTAGTCGACCTTTAGCGCCACCGAACAAGCCTACAGCAGTATCGGAAATCACGATTTTCGAGGAGCCTTCAGTGCCAATCAACGAAGTGACTTTACAGAAAGGACTCCACGAAGCAATGGAAGCACTTGACATCTATGACTTCAAGACTTCTTCGCCCGCGGTTCTCGACCCTGTCGTCCTGCAAAGGTCAACAGGACCAGTACCTAGAATAGCTGCAGCAAGGAGACGACAATCCATGGCACCAACGTCTAGCAGTGCGACTATCAAGCACGCAGTACCAGCGGCAAGTACATCGAGGGTCAGCATAGCAGGAACAAGTGAGGCAGTAAGATCGGGTACTGGTGCTTTACAGCGTGCAACGAGTACAGCAGGAAATGACAGAGCTGCACGGTTGTCAAATGTTGACAAAGGTCTTACTGCACGTTCGAGGCGGAAGAGCATGTTGACATAGTTAAGGGGTGTGGCTGCGATGAGGATGAGGAGGCTTGGTTTGGACGAGAGAAGACACTTGGAACATGTATGAGATGACTGGAATGACTTTGTTTTTTGGATTTTGCAGAGGGTAGGATAACCATGGGCTGACAGGACAATCAATACAGATTAGCTACAGTGACCTTGAAATCAACACGTTCATCAAGAACCCACTCCGAAGCATGTTTCAGTGCAATCGGTTTATTGCATTGCTCATATCTACGTAGAGCTAGTCTCGATCTTTTCCTTATTCGAGATACTCAATTACGGACTAGCCATTTCACTCTGCATTAGGCGTATGTCCATGGGTTACATGCATCTGTTCCTCCAATATACTCCAATCCATGCATTTGTGTTTTGCGTCATCATAACATTCCTCCCATATCTATCCATTTCCTCCTCTTTCTACATATCGTGTGTTTTGTTGTAATGCATGACTCCATTTCTCATCAAGATACCATCTGCACCCTCAGGCATAGCCTGGAAGGCGTCCTCGCTACTCATCTTCGCACCGCTTGTGTCGGATACAAGCACCAGTCCGGCATGCTTGATGGCATTGATCAAGGCAGGTACCATGTCGAGGATCTGCGAGCGACAGACGAGACCCATGAGGTTGTTGGTTTCGGCAACACGAACGGCTTCTTTGATGGACATGGAGGATTTGCCGTCGCTATTGATGCGGTAGTCGTATGGATCGGCGTCGTACGGGGGAGAAGGGGCGCCGAGATCGTTGCACAGGAGGACTGGGACTATGAGGGAGGTGGATTAGTGCTTGTACCATACAATGAAAGTTTGTCTCGAGTTTGAGGCTTACAGTTAGGTTGCTTCCAGTTCAGAGCAGTGCAAAGATCTTTGTTGTACGAGGTGAAGACTATGCCGCGGGTGTGGCCAGAGTTTGAACGCATAGCTCTTGCGTGGTCGAAGACTTCTTTCACAATCTTGTCGACGGTCTCGTTGAGGTTGTACTTCGACCTGATGAATGCCGCTTCCTCTTCTTCAGGTGTTGGATACATGACATGGATATCGACTTGAACATTGAGTGGAAGCATTTGTAGGACATTGGCCAAAGAGGCGTACGACATAGCAAGCGTGCGGTGCAGCGAGCGTAGTTTTTCCATGTTAGGCACTTTCTTCTCGTCTTCGCCTGCGTCCTCGGTCTTAGGGAGAAGTTCCGGATTGGCACAGGCATCTGCCACAACTGTGGAGAGATCGATGCCTTTGAGATTTGCACCAACTTGCTGGAACTGATCATAGCTCAATGACATGACTGGAGCATGCATGCCAGCTTCAGCTTGGATAGTCCAGTAGGGATACAGTAGCGGGACACCGTCGCTGCTGATTTGAACATAAAGGCGAATGTATTGTCCTGACAAACTGGAACCAGTGTTCAAGTTGGTTGACGAGGTATTGCTCGTGGCTTTCCAATAGAGGTAAGTTTGCTTTGGATCAAGTGGTTCACCAGGGAACGGCTTGACGATCTGGAATTGGAAGGTCAACTCTCCGATAGATCTCAAACGAGGATCGAACAACGCAAGATGATGACGACCAGAGCTGCTACGAGCACCACGAAAAACTTCAGCAGGCACGGAGCCTTTTGCGATGAGTGTTTTGCCGAATGTAGGATAAATATCAAAGTCCAAGGCGAAGTTTGCAAAATTATCCATCTCGAAAGCGATGTTGCGATTGTCCTCGACGAATGGCAGCGTGATGTTGCGTGGAGGAACGTTTCCAGATTTGGGGACGACTGTAAGACGTGCTGCGGGATACTTGCCAGGATCGTAGAAGGTGACCGCATTGTGCTCGCCATCTACGAAGTTGAAGAGGACGATGGTTTTCTGGTCTTTGAGGAAGTTGTGGCCCCATTTGACAGGTGGTACCATAGGTGGTCCAAGAGACAGGTCTGGTATGGCGTCGATCGTGTTGCCTATGATAGGTGTTGCAATACTGGTAGCAGGCGCGGACTGTAGTCTTTGGAAAGGCTTCAAGCTTGAAGATGCCTGTCGTCGTGGTCCCTTTGACTCGATAGCCTCCGCCAATAACGCCATACAATCCAAATGACCCTCCCAAATGGCGTAGTATTGAGCGGTAAGGTCTTTCTCGTCAAGTACAGCCGGATCGACTTTGAGGTCGAGTAATGCACTCATTGTTTCTTTATGTCCAGTTTCAGCAGCATGAAACAACGGCGTCCAGCCATATAGCTTGTCCGCTTGATCGAGATGGGCGCCGTGTTCGCGAAGACTCACAAACGTTCTGCCGTCGCAGCCGCAACGAGCAGCGGTGTGCTGGGGAAAGAGGCCCTCCGCATCAGGAATGATCATCGGCTTCCTCTGTAGAAGCATGGAGATGATTTCGAAGTTGCCGTGTTGACAAGCCAGATTGATCGGAATCTGACCTTCATTACCAGCGCGGTCGACTCTGGCACCGACCTGGAGCAGTTTCTCGACACAGTCGGCTTTGCTGTTCATAATAGCCCAAATGAGAGGAGTATAGCCGTTCAGATCCGTAAGCTCCAACATCCCGGCAGTATGCTCTCCCATAAGAAGGTCGATTAGCGGCATATGGCCGTTCATGCAAGCGTAGTGAATCGGTGCACGACCATACGCATCGGGCCCTTTCGGATCGACGCCCTGCACAAGAGCCAGATGTGCGAAGTTTGCTCTTCCAGACATAGCCGCCTTGTGAAGGCTATTGCGCGCATTGATGTCGTCCTTTTCTTTCATGTCTACCATCCTAGTATCCAAGATGAGTTGTAGTGCTTGGTCCGGGGCCGTAGAGATAGCCGCCAAGAAAACCTTGGATAGTCTTTCGGCAGGATTCTGGGAGCCCATCACACGTGAGATGAGGCCTCTTTCGCCCGTCAAGCTCGATATATGGCCTTTGTTGAGTGCTTCGAGGAGGTCGCTGTCGGTTTCGTCCTGCTCAAGTCGTGGTGTTTGCAGTGCCAGCTGGCTGATCGAAGTACCATATGTTGTGTCATCGCCCTCAGCCCATGCTGCACAATCAAGTAGAGCCGAATTTGCCTGGTCCTGCAGCTCACTGATCACCTCGCGATTGAAGCCAGGCTGTACTTCGTAAGCGCGTGAGAGGTAGACTTCTCTCGTTTGTGACTAGATCTGGTTAGCACGAGGCCACGATATCGTAAGCCTGGCAAGCATACCTTGGACAATTTGTCCCACTATCAATTACGTTAGCTAAAGATAGGGCGTATTGACAAATTCTAGTCGCGTACCTTTTTCAAGATCTTTGAGAATGCTGTGCCGTTGATCTCCATGAATTGCTAGGAAGGGTTGATTAGGACCACTACTTCGTTTGTTTACATATGCGGATGTAAACTTACTTCCAATTTGTGCAATTCTTCGATGAAATCCTTGAACCCTTGCTCGAGTGAGATGTAATTGCTCGAGTCTTTGGAAATGACTGCAATACGCATACGTAGTGACCTCTGCTTTTCGATCAGGGAGCCGATCCTGATTTTTGCCTGTCTTTCTGTCAGTTTCTTGGCACATTGCAAGGCTATCAAGTTCAAGTGCAATTCACCTCAGCCTCCTTGACCTTATAAAACTCGTTGACCTTGTAGAGCTCTTGATCCTGAGAGAGAATTTAGTATCGCCAATGAAGATTTGCAAAGTGATGAACCAACCAATCTGAAGAAGAAAGTTGCCCTGTTATCCTGCAGCGTAGCCTGAGATCTATTACTGGTAGACACTGCATGCTCAGGTACGGGAGAGCGGGCAAGCCCTTTGATGAGCTTGGCTAGATCTTAGTAAGGTACACAAACATTTGAAAAGCAAGACGGACCTTTTTGAGACCTTTGTAGTTGACGAAGCTCGCTGCAAACTCAGGAATTTCGAGCTGCTTCTTCTGAATGTACTTGCCGAATTTCCTGAATGAAAAGAGATGATCAGTCTTACGTAGCAATGTCGAGCATGGTGAGAATAGCCTTATTTGATAGACAAAGTCGACATGCAGATCTGCACATACATGTTGACGTTGCGGGCTCAAGGCAAAATTTCAACGCTGACAGCGCGTCCACCTTTGTACAAGATCAATTTGCGCGACCTTGGCGGGGTATCCTAGTTTGTCTATTAATTAAGAAGGTAAGTACTACTGTATCTTCAAGCGTTGAAGCAAAAATCAAAACAGCAAAGGCAGAGAGGCAGTAGCGGCGGTAAGGTGAGTGTCGAGATTGAGCAAAGTTGACATGAAAGAGTGTTGTCGTTGTTGTTGTACTCTATTGTCAGGCTGTGGACGAAGGGGAACAGGGTACGATAACCGAGGGTGATGTCAGAACACGTAGGGGCTGCTTGCGGTGTGCAGGCGGACGACAGAGTCTGAGCTTGGTCGACGATGTCTGCATTCTGGTTATGAGAGCGACAGTGTGCAAATGGGCACTGCAGTTGTTGAAGAAGCTGAATTGCCGTCACGAAAACAGATGTGAGTTTTTGCCAAGGCATCCAATGAGTTGGAGCCAATCGAGGCCTGGAAGCTGCGCACGTGGATATAGAACTTAACAGGAAAGCGGAAATGGCCCTCTGTCGTATCAATCTTAGGCAGATTTCATTATACGACATTCACCACCTAATAGCTGTGTGACCTATTGACCCTCATAAATCGCAGGGCCTTAGACGATACGTAACACATCCTTGATGGTGGTTGGAAATATCACAACACAATGCTTGTGCTAAACATTTCACAGCATATGCTCAACCCAGATAATATTGTCACAACTAACTATGAACTGAACATGGACGAGAGTACACTATCCTAACCAACATGACTGCTTCAGAAGGGTTTCTGTCCAGTCCAATTACCAGGAGGAGAATATCTTCCTACCACATACACCCATCCATTCTTACCAGTAGCCAAAGCCATACCGACATGCGTAGTGCTCTTCCAGCAACACTGTGTATAATGTCCATACTTTTCAAAGTCTCCCTCTCCAATCTTTTGACCATGATAGTCCTTCTTTTCGTTGATCCAGCTTTGCTTTTGAGGACGTTAGCGATTGTACTCGGAACCATAGGTGGAATCTCTACTTACAGCTCCATTCTTCAGAGGATCCTTGTAAGGCCCAGGTGATGACCAAGCCGAAAACAAGTTCTCGCCTTGACCAGGACGCTGGGAGCCTTGGGAATGGACCATTTGCTCGATCTGAGCAAGGTGGTTTGCCCAGTCTTGAGCTTTGTGGGCAAGATCAGCGTCCCATTGCAGGGCAGGAATACCATGAAGCTTGCGCTCGTTGTTGTGGATCTCGAGGGCGGCTTGAGCATCGCCATTGGGTGGGTGTGAAGATACTGCATTGTGCTCGACAGTGTGATGAGCGGGATCGTTGGTGCAAGGCATTTTTATAGTTGTTATTGCTAGTAATATGATTCAGTGATATTATCAGGAAATATAGATCTTGCTTGGTATGATGATTTGATTGTGCAGAGTGGGAGTGATGACAGACATGGAGGAGGAAGAGGCACAGTTTTATATTGAAGGCAAAGACTTCTCGAGACCATGCCATATAGCCCTCACGTCAGCTTCGGGGCGAAGCGTGTTTCGGAACACGTCAGAAATAGTAAGTAGATTACACCGCTATGCAGTATGAAGAACCTGCTGTCGAGGCTGGCAATGTTACCTGTTAGTGCTGACCACAGCACAGCCTCCGGCCCCAGCTGAGTATTATCGCCTGTAAGCATTACAAGGCGTATGCATGTTCCGCGGCAAGACATAAGCCATGCTTATCAGTATGGTCAGACAGTTCCCAGGGGCCATGCACAACATCTGTCGTCAGAACGAAGCCTCTTTTGGAAAATGATGCTGTCGGGTGTTCTGGCTCGATGACTTGGAAAATGCTTGAGGGATACTTCCTTCCCCACATTTCCGGGCACAGCTCCGCAGTCGCTTTGATTTGATTTGAACCACCGTCATCACAACAAAGTCAAGTCAAGGTTAACAATTTCTCGCAGCCAGATCTCAGTAAGGAGAAGGCGTCAAAGATGGCGTCTGTCCAGGACCCAGCTCTGGACGAGATCCAATGGTCCGCGCCTGATTGGGTAGGCCACTTTGGTGGCATCCACGAAAATACAGGTCCTCGTCACCGCTCACCCTGATCAGTACAGTCCACGAACTAATACGCATGCAGTACTCTTCTACTTCGCACGGTCTCCTTTCTTCGATCCCACCTCAAACAATGCCGCCATCGAAACACAAGCCACGTACAACCCGGACATGATGCAGTTTCTTGAAACAAGAGATAGGTTCGAAGCACAACTAAGGACTATGCAAGGTCTCGAGTGCCTGGTACATCTTAGTCCGAAGGACTTTGGCCCAGAGGCTACCATCGGACAAGGGGTGTGGGTAATCAGAAAACAAAATAGACGTAAAAGAGCGGGTTATGCAGATGAGATTACGATATTGGGCACTTACTTTGTGGTCGGAGATCATATCTATATGGCACCTTCAGTTGCGAATGTACTGCAGGCCAGGATTGTAAGAGATACTCTCGCTTATATGCTGATTAAATCATGCTGACATCAGCAGCTCTCTACTACCCTTTCTCTAAACAAATTACTCACCACAGCATCGTCTTTACCGTACTACACACCATCGCTAGGCCATCGCTATTTCCAGCCAATCTCTAAAGCACGAGATGCCTCCTCGGTACCCCAGACTGCGCAAGCAAGCAGAGAAGCCACTCCAATGCCTGAGAGCAGTGCAGCGGTACCTATCGACACGACTATTAAAGCGCCTTCCACAACAGCAACGGCAACAAGCTCTCTCATGAACGTGGCCGACACAGACGCTTTATATGAATCATTCCGACTATTCTCGAAATACGAAAGGGAGTACATGGACGAGAATCCTCTAATTGGCGAGCCAGGGTCTTTCGTCTTCACGAGCTCAAAGCAACATCTCCAGACACAACAAGACCAAGCTGCAAAGAAAGCAGCACAGTTGGCAGTACCCAAACCCACGCTCGCACTCAAGACTGCTCCGACACCTGAGCCCAATCTTCCGCCAAGCCCGATTGTCAAGACCGAAACTCTCGGTGGCAAAAAGAGCAAGGGCGGCGACCGTGCTGGACAACCGAAGGCGAAGAGAAGGAAAAGCAAGGCAACTCAGAGTAGTCCTGCTTCTCCCATTAGCGCAATCAGTGTTGGCTAATATGTTGTGTCATCTGGCAGAGAAGTCCGCACAGACCATGAGCCCCACTCAAAGCGGAGTGTGAACCGGCGCAAGACCAACAACGACAACAAGTTGTTAGAACAGAACAGCTTCTACTAAGCCAATTGACAATGCGCCACCAGCCATACCGATGAGCCAAGACGATAGACCTCCAGCACAGCCAGTCTCCCGCATTCCATTTCCCACAGATCAACCGCGCGTCTGGTTTTTGACGTCAGGGAACAGTCCCATTGGAGCATCACTAGCTCGACATCTACTTGAACATGGTGACTGTGTAGTGGCAGGAGTATTTCCTGCTGAGTACAACACATCCGAATCACACAAGGAAGACTTTGAAGAACTTCTCAAGGAGGTGACTAGCAATCAAGAATATAAGTCGAGATTCAAGGTGGTTAGCTTTGATATAAGGTGAGGACGGGCACATGCGATTAGAAGAAAAGGGAGGAGCAGTAACTAAAGAAGGTCACCACAGGTCAGTCGCAGATTGTCAGTCTGCCTCTGCAGAAGCAGTGCAGGCCTTTGGTAGAGTAGATGTAGTTCTCCTCAACAACTCTGAAGCATTATTTGGAACCCTCGAAGAACTCGCACAAACACCACGTACCCAAAGCCTGGTCACCGAGCAGTTCCAGACCAACTTCTTTGGTCCAGTCAATATCATAAAGGCATTGCTGCCTACTCTTAGAGAACAAAAGAATGGACATATCCTTCTTCACACAGGCATCAGTACGTCCGTCATACCTTTCCCATGCACCAACCCCGTTCTAACACAATGAACCACCATCAGCTGCACACATCGGTACACCCGGCCTAGGCATCCACTGTGCCTCCCAATGGGCAATCGAAGGCTACTGCGACAGCATCGCCTACGAAATCGCCCCCTTCAACATCAAACTCTCCATCATCCAATCCAACATCGAAATCGCCGTCCTCACCCACAAACTCGTCGTCGCACCTGCCATGGGAGCCTACACACCCGCCGGCGACAACAACGCACCCATAGCACGAAAAATGTTCAAAGGCTTGCTCGAAAAGCTCGATAGTGCAAAGACTCAAGAAGGGATACAACAGAGTGGTAAGGTGGCGGAACGTCTTGACACCACTGGGCAGATTGAGATCATTTGGCCGTCGTTGCCAAAGGAGTTTAGGAAATCGTTGATCGAGGAGACGGTGTATGCTGTGCTTGCAATTGGGGGACATGAGAATCCGCCGGCGAGACATATTGTGGGCTTGGAGGGGACGGCGAGTGTCAAGGAGAAGTTGAGGACGGTTAGTGAGGAGTTGGAGGATTTTGTGGATGTTAGTTGTGCTGTTGATTTGTGATGGCTGGCCACACACGATCGAGACAGAGAAGATAATCTTTTCGTCTTAGCACTCAAAGAAAGACTGTGCCAGCTCGCGGCCACGATTGACAATTGATGCTAGGCTTCATTGCTCATAGCGCATTCATTGCCTCACACGATTTCGTCCTCGTCCTACCAAAGTCCACCAGTATCTGCTGTGACAATCAATGTACGTGCCACTCAAAATTCAAAGAAGCAGGCAGCATGAACGGGGAGAGAGCCAAAGCTGAGAAGCAACGAACGAGACAGAGAAAGTAAGGCTGAAGGTGAAAATAATTATTGATCATATTATGTCTCAAGCAAGAGCTATATATGGAAGCAACAAGTAACAAGCTCAAATCACTGGCTATGGATACACACATAGATGCAATATGATTGATCCCTCCACATAAGCTTCGAAGCCAATACTGACATCACAATTCCTGCTTGTTTTTGCTTCGTGCTTCAAAGCACTTTCGCAACCCATCTGCGGCTGGACGTACTCCTCCTACTGCCAAAGTCCCTCCGGCATTCTCATCCCTAAACTCGCCACCTCCTTCCAAGTTCTCTCCGCCTCCTCCCACCTCTGCTCTCCCTCAAATCTCGTGGCAAGCATCTCACCAGCAATAGCCTGCCAAACACGCATTCCCGCATTCTTCGCCATCGTCCTCGCGCCATTCGCCGAATTCAGCGCTTGATCGCCAATCTGGCCGCGGAAGAAAAAGGCAGAAATCAACGTCATGAGGACAGAGAGGAGGTGGTTGTTGTGGCCGGTGGCGGCAAGATGGATGGAGCGCTGGAGGTGGTGTTTTGTGGGCAGGATGCCTTTGTCTGTGTGCGAGGGGTTGGGTGCGGGGGATTGTGTGGAACTGTTGGAGCTTAGTGAAAAGGGAGAGGCACGGAGGGCTTGGAGGAGACCGAGTGCTGCGGCGAGAGAGGGGTGGATCGCTGAGAGCGTGGTGTTGGATGATTCGGATTGTGCTGGGAGTTGGCGCTCCAGTCGTTCGAGGAGAATGGGGAAATCATTGTGGTTTGGATGTGATGGACGGGAGATGATGAGAGCGGTGTTGAGAGCGGAAAGAACGGCAAGGAATTCGTGTGCTGGTGATGTGTAGAATTTGGTTGGAGATGTGTTGGTGGGCACTAGAGTCAGCAGCTTATGTTGATAGCAAACAAGGGCAGTAGGGAATTGACCGAGGGATTGGTAGATTGCCCCTTTGAGGTAGACAGCGAAGCGAAGTAGGTCGTCAGGTGGTGCAAGACCTGGTGTCTCCAAGGTCGCCATAACCTTCTCGAGCACCTCTACAGCTGCATGCCAATCGAAACGTGCACACTTGGCTAACACAAGCTGGAAGAGCACATGACAGCGAAGCAATTTGCAATGTCGAACGCGCGAGAATGCCTGCGATAGAGAGTCCGTCGAGCACGTCCCACTCATCTCGTAACCGTCTCCAGTAATCGCAAGCGCGCCCTCCAGAAACTGTTCTGCTTTGCTGTCTCTTTCATGTGCCTTGGGCATGAATTGTAGCGCGCTGAGAAGATAGCCAACACTGTAAACATCGGCCTTTGCGAGCCAGGTGAACTGCAGATATTCACCTGTTTCATCTCTGGTGAAAATACCGCCAGATTCCATAACGATGCTCTCACTTCCAGGGTGTAGAATTGGCACAGATAAACAGCCATCTCGTGACCAATTACTCATTGGTGCTGTAGCATCTAGGTATGCCTGCATCGTTGTCATCTTCTCCTTGGAGATACCTGGATTATATGGACTTAGACTACATGCCAAGTCGATCAAGAGGATGAGAGTTTGCAATTGTGGCACCTTGTTGACATCATTGTCGAGCTGTTGTGCACGAGCGGTCGCAAGTGCAGTCTGAGCTGAAGTCACAGCTTCCGGATCTCGCGTCCTGAGATGTATCATCGCTGTTAGGATCGCCGTAAGCACGGCTAGCGCTTTTTCCTGACGTTGCCTGCTTAGGTCCGCTAGCACTTTGAGGTCTGAAAGTGCTGCCTGCAAATCGTGCTGTGTGGAGAGTTGCGTACGCAGTGAGACCCGCAAGAACCGGAAAGCAAAGACCCAGGCGACATGCTGATATGCTGTTGCATCTTTAAGGGCACTGTCCAGGTAGGTAATCGCGGCTTTCGTATTTGTCTTGAACAAGAACCGTGTGCACAGATGTTGCATGCTGTATTTCAGGTCGATCAATCTGTTCCTATCACAGAAAGTCACACCTTTACTCAGCAACTCGCCCAATTCCTGCCCATTTTCAGTCTCCTCAAATAACAGTGTTGCATATCGTAATTGTAGCATGGCATTCTGTCTTGGTGGCATCGCTACAGACCAGCTCTTGTGTTTGAGTACTGCTTCCAAGCACCTCATGCCCATTGCCATCAGCTCGTAGTATCTTTCCTGGTCTCTATCGTGTTGATGCAGCGCAATACTGGCAGACAATGACCTTGCTTCTGTAACATACTGTTCAGAGAGATGTAGTAGAAGCAGTCGATAGTCAACTGGTAGGTCAGGTGTTACAATAGGCTTGGGAGGAACCGATGTTTGAGGTATTCGTGGCTGAGCAGGCGACTGCCTCTCAACTTCAGGCTGTGTTTGAGATGGTGGTGGTCGGGAATGACTGGACGATGGTCGTGAAGATGGTGCAGTGCGTTGCTGCGGGCGTGTAGGTGGTTGCATGGACGGTCCATCATACTGTGGTATATAGGGTTGCGGAGGCTGTCGATAGTACTGCTGGTCGGGTTGCTGATAGTGCTGGACTTGCTTGTATAGCTGATGCTGTGCCGGACTGTAGACCTGCTTTGCTGGCAGATCATCCTGGAACTGTACACGATGTCTCTGCTGCGGCGGGTGTACAGATCGTTGCTGAGGTATGTGCTGTGAGACCTGCGGAGACATATGTTGCATCGGCGGCTGATAGGCGGCTGCCTGTTGTTGATATTGCGCCATCATATATGAATCAGGTGTAGGTGCATATTGCGGTATTACCACCATGGGCCCTACGTATTGTTCACCAGGCTGTTGAGGCCATCCCGCGATATTTTGAGGATATGCTGTTATTTGCGATCCGTTCGGATATTGATGGGCGTATGGCCGCCCATTCGCGTCCATTGCAGTCACCTTGACGTGGATTGGGCGATGAAACGAATATTCTGAAACACGACGCGACTGTTTCAGGTTCATCGGACTTAACTTAACTCCGTAGGTTATGACATACTATTTCGTGGTGCATTCTTCTTTCTATTGCTAGCACCGCTGGTCCGAGTCTATCTTGATATATCAGTAGGACATTGTGCATCTTGCATGTCTAGTTCGTGAAGTGTCACCGCACCAGCTAAACAAATCGAACAGTCCAGTCCATTATTGTTCTCCCTTCAGCGCTCGAATTAGGACACTGCCCCCCTTGGTTCCCAGACATCATACGCTTCAGCCATGTCCTGGCTACTTGGCCACGCCGAAATCAAGTTCTATCACGCCTCCAACACTCTTGACCTTCCTCTTCACACAACCTCTTCCTCATCCAAAGCAATCACCACAACCCTCGCCTCCCTCTGCCAATCCTCCACTCCACCCTGCACGCTGAACCCTTTCCTCTTCAATGGGCACCTCCAAACCTTCTACACCGCCATCAAGTCCGAAGCTGTCCCTGTCCATTACCGCCGCCGCGTATTCACTTCCAACGATGCAGACTATCCAGGTAGTTTTGCTGTAGACTTCGCAACACATACAGAAGCCAAAGAAGAAGACAAGACATTACATCCAAGAGTCACATACTACTCCGAGCAGGAGTGGCAGGATATCGGTAGCGAGGATGACACACCTATGCTGATAGCATTACATGGATTGAGTGGAGGAAGTCATGAGTTGTACTTGAGGCATGTCCTAAGTCCTCTAATCAATAGCCAAGATTGTGTTTCAGGCGAGGTGAATCAGAAGAAGTGGGAGGCTCTCGTAGTGAACGCGAGAGGTTGTGCAAATAGTCAAATCACTACTCCAGTCTTGTTTAATGCGCGGGCGACGTGGGATGTGAGACAGGTCGTGAAATGGGCAAAGCAGACGTTCCCAAATAGGCCATTGTTTGCAGTAGGATTCTCACTTGGAGGCAACATCTTGTCAAATGTAGGTAGAGGTGTAGAATGTAGAGATACGATATTGTATATCTTATTGACTATAAGTACAGTATGTCGGTGAAGAAGGCGACCAATGTGAGCTAAAGGCTGCCGTCGTATGCTCGAATCCGTGGGATTTGCATGCTGGCAGTCTGGCATTGCAGAGGACGTGGTTGGGACGGGAGGTCTACTCGAAAACGATGAATGAGGGATTGAAGGGACTGTTTTTCAAGTATATCTATGTACGTCGCCGACCTGTACTACACCCCACTGACAAACGTCCAGGAATGTGGAAGAGCTGAAGAAGAACCCACGAATCGACCTCGAAAGAGTCAAGAACACTCGTTATATCCACGAGTTCGATCGGTGAGTATACAGAAGCGTTTTTCCATGTACTTTATGCTTACAATACTGTAGCGAGGTCCAGTGTGCTTGCTACGGTTACCCAACAGAGGGCGCTTATTATCGTGATGCTTCCTCGACGGAGTCTCTGCTCGCTATTCGGATACCATTCTTTGCTATACACGCCGAGGATGATCCTGTAGGTTACAGTCCAATAACAATCGACCTCGCTTGCTCATGTGTCCTAGGTGTCGCCAAAAGAAGGTCTCCCAATCCAGGAGATTCAGCAGACGCCATATGCTGTATTATGCACGACGAGTACTGGCGGCCATCTGAGCTGGTTCGAGCTTGGTGGAGGTCGATGGTTTGTGAAACCAGTAAGTTTGCTGCTAGGGCTGTTTCCGCCTTTGTCCTTGCAATCAAATTGATGTAATCCTAATAGGCAGTCAATTTCCTTCGGAAGATGGCGGAGGAAGTCGACCTCGATGCGCTAGGCAGACAACTGGAAATAAACGATGTCGAAGAGTCGCCCAAGGGGTTTGGCGGCGCCGTCTTCCAGCCGATTCGGCGAAAGTTGGAACTTCCACGATGAATCTGAAGGAGCAACCCAAAATAAGTGGGATAAATCAAATCATCTTGCTCCACCAAAAGAGACGCGCTTCTTCTGCTTTAGTGGCTTTGCAGCTGCCTGCGCAGCCTTAATCTCGGCTTGTCCTTCGTCCTCATCTTCGGCGCCCTTCTTATTCTTCGATCCCTTCCTCAGAGAATTCTTTGTATCCTCAAACTTTTCTTTCTTGAAATTCTGCTTAGCTTCCATTTCTTTCTGCCTCGCCTGTCTGATCTCCTCGAGTTGTCTCTGTTTGAGTATCTTGCTCTCGATCTGTCCTTCCTTGTCGGCGTTCACCATGGCTAGAATCGTCATCATGCTTTCCTGATCATCAACAAAGACTTTGCCAATCTTCTTGCCCTTTGGTTTCTGCACGCCTGCTGGAGTGATCATGTTGAGTTTAGGAATGCCGAGTTCTTTCTCAGTGTAGACACGACGCTTCTTTCTGGCCGGTGCGGCGGAGGCAGGCTTGGGTTTCTTCTGGACTGCGGCGCGCTTGATGGTGGGTTTCCCTGGCTTGTCTTTGGACGAACTGGAGCTGGATCCGGAAGGCTTTGCGCCAGTGCGTTTGGGCGGGCCTTTGCTTGAGCCTTTGGAGCCACCCTTGGAGGGCCTGGACATGGATTTGGTAGATCCCATCTTGTGTGATTATGCAATGAGGTTGATGTCTTTGAAAGGTACTTTCGACTTTTTTGGAAGCTAGGTCGTGGTTGAACTTCGGTTAAAGTCTTGGCGCGGCTGGCAAGGACGAACGAGGCGACGTCCTCAGGCACATCGCAGCAACCTCCTCCAATCCTCCTCCAATCTTCAACAATGGACTCTTCTCGCGATCGCCTCTTTCGCCTGCCCTTCCTCCGCCCTGAATTCCTCAACAACGCAAATGTTCGCACTGCTGGCGTCTACCTAGCTGGAGCACTTGTAAGCTATACAATCCAAGACAGCCATTTGTGCTACGAGCACATCTAATCCCTATTCAGTTCGCCCTAGGTGTCTTCTTCTTTGTCGATGCTGCCACCTACTCAAAGTCAGCCCGCAATGGCTCCGACGTCCACATCCGCTTCGTAGACTGGATTCCCAGCATCTGCTCGTTCCTGGGCATGCTCGTCATCAATTCCATCGACAAAGCAAGATTGAGCGGAGACAGCTACAGTTACAATGGCAATGGTGTAGCATGGAAGGCGAGACTGGTTCTGTTCTTTGGCTTTGCCATGATGGCTGGTGGACTGGCTGGTGCAGTGGTATGTGCTTCCTTATGGTTTCATAGTCCCACGACAAAGGCTGACACTGTCTTCAGACGGTTATGGTGCTCAAGTACGTGGTGCCAGACTATGGATTCCCGGTGCTATGGTTTGGTGTTGCCAATGTGGTCGCGAACACGTTGATCATGATCTCGTAAGTTGAAGCATCCGGCTTGCTTTCAATTCACTGTGTAGTGCTAATTGTTTTAGATCTGCTGTGCTTTGGGTGGCCCAGAACGTGGAAGACGATTACCAGTATAACTTGGCATTATAAGTGTCTCGACATGAAATGATTCTTTTGTCCTTGTGGCACTTCCCACTTGTCTACAATTATCAATCATTAGTGTGATATCCGACTGCAATCCTAATGCTACCTTTTTAAGGATTAGTACTGAAGTATCATGTGGTCGAGTTGACCTTGCCACTCGTGGCATACTTCACACACCTGTATTACGGCTTGTTTGTTTCATTCTAGGCTATATCCTAATGCCTGTCATTCAGGGATGATAGGAAGAAGATACAACCCTACTTATGCTGAAAGTGGCACGGTATAACTCACAAGTCTTTGTCCAAACAGTCTGCCGTGCTTCGCAGCCTATATTGTTGACACGCCTTTTCGGGATGTCTCAGCAAGAAATTATGTCATTGATCATATTGATCATATAGTGCCCATATCCTCGAAATGCGGTATGCTTTCAATCGGACATCGTTGTTCTATCTGTCTAGGGAGAATAGTACGAAGTTGCTGTCATATCATCCTTATAATAGCCTGGTATCCCTCACACAACGAGAATGTCTAGCTCTAGAGCATTCATTCTAGCTACATCTCGATATTGGCTAATTGGGGATGGTGAAGAGAAAGAGTCACTAGTGACGCCGTGCTGCGGCGGGGTATACTTCACACCTCTGTCCCCACGCTGGAAGATTATATATATCAGCCTTGTCCTAGCTGTGATCTTATTGAGAGGTAGCGTGATGAACGGGAAATGGGGCACGCTGATTGCCATGGGCAATCTTCACAAAGGGCTGGCTGTTGAGTGCTGCATCTTTGGTCCTGAAAGATCTAAGCTCTCCCCGTTTCGGGATTAGCCTGTTCTTTGTCATCTGACAGGTTATGAACGCACAAAGACAGTACTCACACCTCCACAAAGACTCGTTCAAAGATCTTTGTCCTGAACTTCTCTTTGTGCCCTTCTGCAATCTCACAATGGACAAGAAGTTTGTACCAAGAGCAGTCGCCTCAGGGCAACCCCGTCGCACCTCCTCCAAGGTGAAAGCACCAGCTGCGATGGCAGCATCCTTCAGCACACGCAGGTGGGAGAAGCTAGACGTCGCCAGTGGCCCTCTGTCGGCAGGCTCCACAGAGGTGCCACAGGCTTCGTCAAGTATCAGCTTCTCCCTGCCTCTCGAAGCAGCAGCAACTGAGATGAAGCAAGTGGATCTCGCCTGGCTGGCGACGCCACCACTAAAACGGCAACCGCCACAGGACGAAGTCCTCAAACTTCCGTTTGAGCTCTTCTACAACGTCATCACGCTGCTCAAGCCGATAGAGAGAGTTGCCCCTGGCTTTGACGAACAGGCATCTCGCGACGGTAGTTAAAATCGTGGGCGCGTGGCAAACCAGCACAAGCTCCTCACCACCTCCTACAACCACTACTGCTACACGGACCATCTTCTCCTCTCTACAGGCTAGTAGTGCCTGATGGCACATCACAAACATTAGTCAGCTTGCCTCACTTCGCCTCCAACTTCGCTCTCACAACAACAGAGGCACAATTGCTGCAAAGGACAGAACATCGCGACGTACCCAAAGTCCTAGCGTGCACCAACTGCCCCAGCTTCTCTCACACCGCATCCACTGGATACCACATCTCTGTACCACCCTTAGTAGCGCTGACCAACCTACGAAGGAGAATGATGAGGAATCCGAAAGTCCGGTGGCTACCTCAGGGAGAACAGCCTGCAATCACTCGGCTGTGCATTTGGTGTCATCAAGACTTGCCGCGTCGGCGCGAGCTCCAGCACTCGTCTCTATCTTGCAAAGAATGCAAAGCAGACGCATATGTACATTGGTGCGAGAAGTGTCTAGGGCCAGTTGACGATTATCTGCAGGTTGCGAGGTTATATTGGAAGACGCAGGAACAGCAATGGTAGGAGATTGGAAGCTTGATGGAACGACTTTCTGGACAGACAACCACACAGCACTCTACACACCATAGAGGTAAAACACATCACTCTCAGCAAGTATACTCGTATACCAGAACAAAGAGTTAAGAGATTGGGCTTTTGATGGGACGACATTGGACGTACAGATATTGACACAGCACTCTACGCACCATGTTTTCGCGTGGTTATATTGGAAGATGCGGGAACAGCAACGGTAGAGGGTGACAAGAGATTGGGAGCTTGATGGGACTACATTGGATGTTCAGACAGTTGCACAGCACTCTACACACATGACTTCATCAGCAATTACCGCAAGAAATACGTCAGCATCCCAGAACAACGAGCGCCCTTACTTTCCGCCACCGTCTTTCTATGGAAAAATCCATCTCAGGCACTTTGTGCCACACTCGCGTTGAAGCAGGCCAATGTATCATACTTACTGATATTACCAAACGAGTCCTCGTTCTTGTCATCCTTGTCCTGTCTGCCTTGCCTACTATGCTTCGCCTCCAGAGTCAGTGAATAACTTCAGTACTGCCTCTCTCTTCGTCAGCATCTCCTCCCATTCACCCAAATCTGTACTTTGTGATGTGACTGCTCCTCCAGCGCCAATATGCCAGATTTCTATTTCACCCTCTTTGTCTTGCTGGTTGTTGTCATCGTGGTTTTCGTTGCGTGTAGCATGAGTCTTCTCCCCCACAGCAACATCATCACCCCAATGCCACGCCGTCCGAATCAACACGGAAAAGTCTCCTCCGCCGCCAACGTCAAGATATCCTAGCACGCCAGAATAGATCCCCCTCGGTTGGCCCTCGAGCTGTTGCAGAATCTCGCAAGATCGTTTCTTGGGAGCCCCGGTCATGCTGCCTGGTGGCAACGAGGCGGCCAGCGCATCTATTGGTGATTTTGGCTCTTCTTCATCGCTTTCTTCTTTCGGTGGTGCTAGTCCCAGGAAGTCCCGGACAAGGCCTTTCGTGCCGGAATGGCTTGAGTTGTGTCCACTCTCCACAGACTTATTGGTGATTGTCCCCTCAATGACACTGACGAGTTGCCAAACTGTCTCATATTCTTCCACTCTACAAAGTTTAGTGACCTCGACATTTCCAGCACCAACCACACCGTGCAAGTCATGTCGTATCAGATCGACAATCATGATATTCTCGGCTCGCTCTTTTGGTGTATTGAGTAGGCGTGAAGCTTCATCCCGACTTACAGGAGATGACGGCGATTTGCGCAGAGTGCCTTTGATAGGCCGAAATTGGACCGTTTGCGTACACGACGTGGTGGTGGACGCTCTTGGCCGGGTCCAGCTCATAAAGCGCTCTGGACTGCTGCTTAGTATTACTATCTGGTTTTCGATAGAGTTTGAGCTCGAACCAGTGTCCAGAATAGCGAAGTTCAGGTACGCTGAGAAAGGTGCAGAATTCAGCCTTCGAAGACGCTTGTACAGGGTCCATGGATCCAGATGTTTAACGCTGATGTGTGTGGCATCGGTCAGGCAAAGTTCATAGGATTCACCAAGACGTATCTTGGACTGGCAATCGAGCACTTTTGAGCGATAGTCTTGCTCAGCTGGGCCTTGTATATGCACGGCGACTTGATCGGCCAGGCTGCCTAGACGAGTAGCCTTGCCGGGAGTGTGCCTGCCAGGTTGTGGTGCTAGTGATTCCATTGTCTTTTTCGTCATCGCGAGCCATTTATTGGCATCGTGGTGTATACTCTGTATGTAGAGCTGCTTCTTGACGTGATCAATGACTATACTTCGATCAACAAGTACAAAATCCATGTCCGGCCGTCCGCTTCCTGTTTTCGACTTGATATTGATTGTATCAAGACATGCCTCGTACGAGATGAAGCCCACCAATCCGCCCCAAAAGGGACTGTCTTCTGGACCTCCTTGATATGAATGCTTCGCCATGAATTCTTTTAGATAGCGAAAAACGTCACAGACAATGCCATGTATGGAGACTAGCTTCCCATCGCAGAAGGTTACTTTAGTTAGCTTGTGGGTAGTCGAACGGTATTCGAGATGTGCGGAATATTGGTTGATGACACCGATTATGGTGAAGCGGCCAGTTTCGCAATTCACGGCCCGGCCTGTTGACAGCATACCAGACTCCAACACAACTGAGTGTTCACCTTGTGTCTTGAGTGCTTCCACAACCTGAACAGTATCAATGCCGCCGAGTGGTAAACTAGTCCATTCGACAGTGCCAGGAGTCCTAGCATGGTGCCCATGATTATCGACATCTATCCTCTTTCGCTTTCGTGACGAAACGGGCGGTAAGGTGATTCGATTATGCGACCTCGTCCACTCTTGCGCCAGTTTCCACCAACTCTTGATGAAGTTCGAGTCCGGATCGAGCGACGAGCATACTGATTCCGGATGAAATTGTACTCCCCAAAATGGCTTTGTGCAGTGTCTGACAGCCATGAGCACGTCTCCCGTGAATGGGCAGTCATCTAGTGTATCATCGTAGTATATATCCCCATGTATCCAGGCTAGCGGCTCTAGCTCAGGACATTCTGGAGAGATATTCCAAAAGTCCTCTTCCCTACGTGCCCCATTGACCCAACCCAATTGAGCATATAGCGAATGATATTGTGTGCTGTCTAAACCCCTCTTGCCTTCACTGCCTTGGAACATGTCCGCGTCCTTGCAATGTATCCGCTGGACTACGCCGTGTTTGGGCTCGCTCATCGTCCGTATGTGAGCACCAAAAGCATGGGCCAAACTCTGGAACCCAAGGCATATTCCTAGAACGGGTATCAAATCGTCATCTGCCAGTGACCATAGATACTTGATGATACCAACATCATCGTCAGACAATGGTGTACCAGGCCCTGGTCCAGCAACCACAGCATCGAAGCCTTTCAAAAAGCTTGCGAGAGAGCCAGGGGAGTATTTGTAAGCAAAGTCATCAATCTTGATAGTGGTGACGCGAGCAGACAGTTGCGTCGTGAGAAGAGCAATTATATTATTCGTAAAGGAGTCATAAGCGTCAAGGAAGAGGATTCTTGGGCCAGAAGGCAGATCATTATGCGGCATTGATTCTTTCGGTTCGACACTTCAGATCACGCCGTTCTCTTTGGACTGAAAAGTTCTGGCATTTGCCATCATCATAGATCTAGAACGTCGATAAAAAAAAAATTGTTGACCTTGAAACATCTACAAACTTTTTTGCGTCGTCTTGAGCTGCACCTCCAACGACTATCACCACTATAGACGACGTTCGGCACACTCTCACCCATACAACTAAGATATCAAGGCATGACGAGAAATACTAATACTCGTGTCAGATAGCTGACAGGTTTATCCGCATAATCAATGCCTGCGGAGTGCTCTCAAAAATATCATCATGTACATCGCAAAACTACAGCTAGGCGATGGGCGTGTACTGGAAGGTATGAAAAAAAAATGCCCTAGCCATGCTGCGTGCCCAAAAGTCATAGACTAAAACTATTTGAACAGGTCTGCAGCTGAACAGTATCGCGGACCCACTAGAAATGTCGATGTACCCGGAACACATCACTCTAACCTATCTCGGTCTTGTTGAGCCTAGCAGAATACCACTACATTTGTGCACAGGCGTACCCTTGCGTATGGAGAGCACAGATATCGACACCAGGTGTTGGCTCTCCAACGCCTTCAATGTCGACGTATTGGAAAAGACGGCCCTTGATCCCTCAATGTCCACGCCGCCACCAGATCCCTACTACGAAACACCAGTGGGCATTCTCGCAAAGAATGAGAACCTTGTGTCACCTAAGCGTCCATCTGGTTCCGAGGTGCTGATATATGGCTGTAGAAGCACTTTCCATTTCCATGAGCGAAGGGTCGAATCGCCTAGGCCTGCTCAGGATAGCATCAACCTGCCCAGCTATATTAACAGTGACCTCGGACCAATGACGCTATATGCTTTATTCCTCTCGTCAAACGATCCAGGCTTATCTTCCTATACAAAAGCTTCAATATTGATATCGACAACACCTCACAACATCGAGTTTCTGCCACCACCATCAAACAAACGTGACAGACTCACCCAACTCTTCGACGAAGCAGCTGATGCTCGGAAACGACCCCGTCTAAGCACTGACGGGCGCGAGCGCTCAATGTCCCGTGCCAGTTCGATCATGACCTCGCCAATGTTACCACAGGACGGGTTCGCCATTGAGACGCTTTCTGCGCCAAAACAGTCATTGTGGGAAGTTGTAACAGAATCAAATGGAGCTCAACGTGTATCAGGTTCAACATTAGCGGAAGGTCGGCCATCAAGCAGAGCACGGACTCTGGAGCGTACAGGCACACTCCTGTCACAATCATTCACTGCAGACACTATGCTCGAGCAGCAAATCACAAACAGAAACAAAGAGATCATAAATCGAGCCGTGTTAGCAGGAATGAAGAAGTACGGTCTCAAAACGTACAAGGCGGGTACAAAAGGCACTAGCTCAGATTCGCAGGCACCGGAGACAGTGGAGACACCGAACGAGTCTGCTCAGGTCGTGGAAGTGGACCCAAGAGACGTGGAATACAAGAGCGTGTATCATCAGACCAACAAGAGTGTTGTATTTGCATTCAGGAAGAGTATCGGATCGACTATGTTGAGACAGGAGGCGATCAAAGAAGCAGTGGATGCGTTGTTGGCGGTGTTTTGTGTTGAGCCTGGTTAATGAAAAAGCTTACGGCATGATTCACAACCAAAGCTGATAGCTTTGGAAAGTCTAAACACTGATGATGATCTCTTTCTATAAGGATCGAAGATTTCCTCGTACGATACAGCGATGATTCTGAACCTCGTAGATTTGTGGTGAGTGCTGTGGGGTTTATCGAAACGTAACATCACTGATCGTATATGAGATCTCGGAAAGCGATACTTCGAGGCTTGTGTGTAACAACGTGCAACTAAATTCCAGTCGACTGGTCAAGTTCGCCTCCTCCGCAAGTTCCTTGAGTGGACTGCAGGAATGGTACGAGAAGCTACTTGAAGTTCCACATGTTCAAACTGCGTAGTGACGCCTGCGTCCTTAGAAGCCTTCTGCTGCCCATCTACGACGCGCTTGCGCTTGCCAGGTGTCAGTCTTGCTTCCTATGCCTGCACCTTATCATCCGCTGCCTTACCACCCATGCACCGTCCACAGTTTCTGGTGCGTTGGAACTTTGAGTATGGCGAAAAGATCCCCAGTGGCATCGTATTCTGGGCTATCGTAAAGAAGAACGAAAGCACTCGGGTGGACAAAGGTAGATGGTTGTGCGGTCGGCTCGACAGATGGCAATGCGGCTTCGGTGGCAGGTAATGTTAGAGTAGTAGAAGACAAGATGCTACCAGGAGTGGCGGTGGGAACTAATCTCATATTAGACGATGGTCGAGAGGATGTTTCTGTCGCGGAAGCGACAGCACGTAATCTGCTTAGACGACGTAAAGGGCGCAAAGGATGTCCAGAAGAAGATGCGGACAATGATTACAGCGGAAGGTCTGATGTCTTGCTCATCCACCCATTGGTTGAACTCTTCATCCCAACCTTCCCACTTCACACAAGGAGGAGGACAACGCATTGTACGATTATGGTGCAAAACATAGCTTGCCCATCATAACGAATATCACCAATGGTTTACGACACCCACGAATTGAATTCAGAAGAACACCATCATGATACAGTATTCTTCAATTTACAAAGTGCTTCCTTTCTTGTCTTTATACATCGTTTATTGACCGGCTAGTCAAAAGTCTTCCTCTTCTCGAAACACCATTTTGAAGCTGATGATAGTGCCGTATATTAGAAGACCACCAGCAATGGACATGATTGCTGCTGCATATGGTAGCATGGCGCAATGCGCTAGTAATGCGGGTAATGCTATAAGGAGATGTCAGCAATTGTCGCAGTTACCCAAATGCACCACTCCCGCTCTTTTCAGTCCCACACCCTCACTTTGCCTCCTTCACTCCTCAAATATGAACCCTGCCAGCTCCCTATACTGCGATACCAACGTCCGCCCTAGCCATGTTTCCCTCACGCCATAACTTAAGACAAAAGAAATCAATCTTAATACGTACCAATTCCCATCACGACCAAAAACCCTGTCATAAATCTCCCGAAATCCACAAGCGCGCCCGGACTTCCACTCGAGCTGTCAATGAAATCATCCGGGCTTGCGCAGTAGCCGCAGATTATGTTTGGTAGAGGTGCGAGTAAGTAGGTTGCGACGACCAGGATTGGGTATGGTGTATGGTGGAGGACGGAGGAAAGGATGATGAGGATGAAACCGAAGGCGAGGACGAAGGAGAGGGAGATGAGTGTTTTGAGACCGGCCATGGTGAAAGAGTGTCGAGTGTATCAACTGATTGAATGAGCTCGCTTGTGGTTGGACTCGATTGGTACAGTTGTTGCGCTATAGGGCAGGATATAGCGAATGCAGCACGGTATGAGGTTGAGGTTGACGTTGACGTTGTTGTTGTAGATGGCCGGCGACGAAAGCTGGAGCGTAGAACTAATGGACCCTGAATACGCTGCAGGCAGCTGCAACTCGCGTCACACCTCGCCGTCGTCTGAAACTTGAAACATCAACAACATCGCTCCGTCTCGTTCTCTGCATCTTTGGCTTCTGTTACGCTTCCACTCTATCTGCCAGTAACAGTCCACGTGCACAGTCACCATGTTCAGAAATCAATATGACAACGACGCCGTCACCTTGTACGTTTGATCAATCATTAGAAGACCAAGCATATCAATTAATCACGACATCTATCCAGCTCTCCACAAGGCCGCATCTTCCAAGTCGAATACGCACAAGAAGCAGTGAAACAGGGTTCAGTGGTTGTCGGCATCGCCAGCAAGACTCATGTCGTCCTCGCCGCAATAAAGGTAGCCATCAGATCTCTCCACATCTCGACCCATCTCACTTCGTCTGAATCACCTCCGATCCCAGCACGCAAACTCCTAACTAACACTCTCACTCTCTCACAGCGAAATGCAGAAGATCTCTCCTCCTACCAAAAGAAAATCATCCCCATCGACACACACTATGGTCTTGCCCTTGCCGGCCTCGCCTCTGACGCCCGTGTCCTCTCAAACTACATGAAACAACAATCACTCGCCTCTCGTCTCACCTTAGCCCGCCCAATCCCTCTCTCCCACATCCTCTCTCAACTTGGTTCTCGCGCCCAATCAAACACACAGCACTACGGCCGTCGTCCTTACGGTGTCGGTCTACTAGTCGCCGGCGCCGATGGCTCGGGCACGCATCTGTACGAATTCAATCCTTCTGGCGTCACGACGGAGATGGTGGCGGATGCCATTGGGGCCAGGAGTCAGATGGCAAGGACGTATCTGGAGAGGCATTTAGATGTGTTTGAAGGTTGTGGGAGGGAGGAATTGGGAAAGCATGCGTTGAAGGCGTTGAGGGAGAGTTTGCCGGCGGATAAAGAGCTGGGTATTGAGAACACGAGTTTGGCGTTAGGTGGTGTTGGAGAGAAGTTTGTGCTGTTGGAGGGCGAGGACGTGAGGAGTTGGTTGAATGGAGCATTTGAGAAGGGAGAGAATGAGGGAGCAGCTGCGGATGAAGGTGGGGATGCTCCCGCTGCTGCAACAGATGCGCCGGCAGAGGGTGAGAGTATGGAGGTCGACTCGTGAAGAGGAAGACGATACGGAGGATATTAGACCAGAAGAGCTGTAATGATGGAAGTAACGCATCAAAACATAATGGAATGACAACTTTAGCTGAGGCTAGTTCAAAGACCTGGAGTCCCTAGACACATCTGCGGAGGGTGAGATCTTGTGAGCCTTGCAAGAGAGGAGATGGAAGTAGAAGGACGCAACAGTCGAGGATAATACAATAAAAAGAAGCAATCAATCATCGACCTAAAACATACGAAAACCATCTGGCCAGGAAACAAGTCTAGCACAAGGCAAAGAATGTATTATGTGACCAGCTTTACGAGTTCCTGCGGCCAATCAGTACTACTTGACACGCTCATCTCTGATCGTGGAATGTCGTGATTTGGAAGCGATCATGTCGAAAACAGTCGAATGATCGATCATGGCTTTTTTCTATAATTATCAACAAAAGGCGTCGCTAACAAAGTCGCTACGCAGTCGAAAAAACCAATTCTACCTCAATGTCATGCTATGCTTATGCAATCGTAATTCATTACATCCATCACTTCGGTCGCCAATCTTCACAAGTATGCGTTTCCCAATTCCCATCATGCCGTAACCTCGCCCAACCTGACAATCAACTCAGACACCGCTCCAAAGTACTTTGTAACAAACGCTTCTGTCCAATAGCCATGCTGACTGCTATGCTCCGCCACCAGATTATGAGCAAGCTCATGACAAAACGTCGTCCACCAGTAAACAATCGCATCGCCTCTACCTCTATCCGACCCCATTCCTGCCAGATGTAACTGGCTGAAATATCTGTAGTTGAAGAACAACGAGCCCTGCTTGTTGAAAGCAATGGACTTGCTGCTAGGCGTATCTTCGTGGAAGATGTGTACACTGGACTTTGCCACTGGAAACACAGATGCCGCGGCAAGAAGCACAGTGGCGAAGTACTCGAGTCCTTGAGCATTGGCTCGTAGGAACGATGCTGATGCGGGTGTGGCGCTTGAAGTGGCCGCGAGGTAGACTTTGACGCCAGATGTGGGCAAAGTACCAAGATAAGACAGGTCGTGTCCGGGACGTTCGTCGCAGTAAGAGGCTGCCTCCTCGAGCGTCGAGGTGCTGGGACGGCTGAAGACGGACGAAGAGCCGTGCGCACGAGTCGAATTGACAGCCGACTGTAGTGTTTGGAGCTCCTGACTGGAAGAGATAGGTCCTCCTGTGCTAACACCTCCCGTAGTAGTGGAAGCTACTCCTTGCTGTTGAGCTTGTTGTGCATGGATCTGGTTCTGTGGCGTAGCGGCGCCAAATTGGTCGAATCCAAAGTGGCGACTGATCGAGGAGAGAAGGCCTTTGGGAGTTTCGGGTCGCGAAGGTGGTTTAGTTATGCTTGGGACATGTAGAGGTGTATCTTGGAAAGCACCGGGCATCGAAAGCTGTTTGGGCGTTTGCGCTTGATATGGCGGTGGATGCTCGATCTCTGCCTCCGGTTCAAGAGCATTGACTGTTGGTGGTTGCGGACGAACGTTGCGAGGGCGCTCTGGCAAAGTGTCGCTTTCAATCTGCGGCTGTTTGAGCTTTGACTCGTCTTGACGCTTGCGTTCGGCTTCTGCTGCACGTCTCTCCTCCATTGCTCGCTTGCGTAGGATACGATCGACATTGTAACCTCTAGAACGAAGCTTCAGCAAGGGAGTAATGAGGAAGGTCTCAAAAAGCATAATCTGTTGTGACTTCGGACGTTGCAGCACAAGCCCTGATATAGCCTCAGCTACTTGCCAAAAGTCATAGCTCTTGGTGATAAACAGCTTGGTGCCGTTCTTGCTTAGCGCAGCCGTCCTTTTCTCGACATTGGATTCATCGTGACCGCTAACGCGAAGGGTGCGCCGTAGTGATATTGAGCCTGTGACTTCGACTTCCAGATTCTTCTCCAGCCACCTGGCGTCGTGCTTGATCGTGTCGTCTGGTCGCTCGTGTAGAAACAGTTGTGCACGCTCCAGAACAAGATCTTTGAGTGAAGTGGCAGCTTGCTGGTCTTGCATACGTGAACCGAAACGAGGCTCTTCATCGATCAAGGTGCTGAGACGTGGACTTCCAAGTGACCAGTAGAGGTCTTCGAGCACATCTTCCATTGGCGCGATGATTAGATACTGCTTAAACAGACTGTAAGCAATGAGATCGTCTTGGATAGTGATGTCTTCAGCCTTTTTCAATCTGTACTCCAGGCTTATACCACTGGAAGGATCTTCGTCGAGGTCTTCTCCGTTTGCGTTAGCTTTGTTTTCAGTCGTCCTCTCCTTTACTCCAAGTAAGAAGGCGGCATTTTTCATGTTCTTCCACAAAAGTTTGTCCTTCTTCAAAACAGCCATGTTAACATGAATCTTGTAGAGGAGGTTCTTGTACCTTTCCACACCTAGACTAGCTGTAGTACGCTTTGCATCATTGATCAGGAGTTGTGCTAGTTCAGTAATGGTCGGTTCTGGCTTCGAGCCGATCCTTGACAGAAAGATGTTTATATCAACCCCGAAATCAACGTAGTCGAATATATCACCATACTCCTCTCCAGTGCCTATAAAGACAGCTGTAGGCTGTACGAGTCTCATACCAGCGCCTTTCTGCTCCGCAGATCTTGTAGGAGGAATGGGAACAATCGCGGAGGCCTTCAGCTTCTCCGCGACAGCAGCGTTGATGTCAGGTAACCTCGTTGCCATGTAACCGAATAGGCGGCGAGCATCGGGTCGACCTCGTGGAGGCTGCCGAATCAATCGTAAGGCCGCATCTGCAATCGGAGGGTCAGACTGAACACCAAACTTCGCAGCATGGGGATGAAGATCATTCCTTAGAATCGGATATGCCAGCACCTCTGCTTTCGAATTCGTGAAGCAGTCCTCAGGCTTGACAAGCTGATGGGCTTCGCCATTCTGTAGTGGAAGGAATGGGGTCTGAAGTTTCGAGAAATCAAACGAAGCGTAGTTGTTGGTGTAATGGCTCTCGATGAAGTACTGTAACCCCTTCTCATACAATGCAGAATTGTTCGACTTGTCAGCTTTTACCAAAATATTGACAATCTCAGGAACAGTGGGCGCTCCACGTAACCCAAGCAATTTCAAGAATTTGCCCTCATTAGAGTATACGTTCAGCTGTGATGGCCATTGCAAGATGGGTACGCCAATAGCCCGTAGACTGTCTTTTGGCTCGAACAATTCGGAAACAAGATAATTCTTGCTCGTCGCCTGTTTCTCAGCAGTTTCAGCTGGGCAAAGCGGAGTTTTCTTCAACTGCTCTATGTCTTCAGATGGTATATCCTGCCACACACCGACAAGGTATCGAATGAGATCGACGTGACTCCAACCTCCAGAAGCTTTTGAAGGACTTGCCATCAGCCGTTTCAATATGACTTGAATCTCAATTGTCTTTCGAACTCCCAAGGCGCGCAAGAATTTTTCCTTGACACTGTTTAGACCGGATATGGTGGGGAGGTCATCGAAGAGCTTGACAGTGGCGAAATAAGATGATGGGGGTACCATCATCCCGAACTTCGTCGGTATTACTGTCCTCACTGCCAGCAACTCTACAATAGTACTCTTCGAGCTTTGGCTCATACCATCCCAAGATTTGGATATGACTGCGAGGACTTGACCGGAGAAAGCAGGCTGTGTGGTGATATCCATCCCAGAGCCCTTCACTTTTGCCTGATCCAGTAGCCACCTTAACCAAGGCACGATCTGTAAATCCTGCCAACCAAAAGAGTTCATCTCGTGCTGGTTTAGGTTTTTCGTGAACTTGAATGGCATAGTATAAGAAGGTACTGGAAGCTCAGGGCTGATACGACTACTGTTGATAAACGCGGTAATGCTGCGCAGGACGAGTAGATTACCCTCGCGATATGATTCTGCTGTCTCTGCGGATAGGGTTACAAGGGTGACCGAAAGTAATGCTTGTATACCAGGCGCATCAAGCGCATTACTCTTGATCTTCGCCGCAGCCCATTTCAGGAATTCCTCGAGCTGTCCTTCTGTCAGTGCCTGTTTCTCAAGCTCTTTCTTAATATCGGATGTGGTCATCTCGGATATCAGCCCAAGATCCTCGAGCTTCGTAATGAATTCTCGAGCTTCTTTCATCAGGGCATCTGGAATGACAGGTATTCTGTTGACGAAACTCAGATTCTCGGACGCAATACGCACTTCGTGGCTAGGTAGTACACCACAAGATGAGAACATTTCGATCGTGGCATTCTTGTTGCAAGTCCAGAATGATTCTTCGATTATCTGCGCAACACGTGGAAGTGGCGTCGAATCTTGGAAGGTGAATTGTTTCAAAGTATGCGTAGCTGCAGGTATGAGAGCTTCCATCTGCGTCTCGTTGAGCACTTGTGAGTTCGACTTGTACATTGCTGAGGCTGCGCGATCTCGCAACACTCCCATCTCCCCTGCGAAAGCAATCCTGCAAGCGATGCCTGCAACGCTAAGCAGCTCGGTGTTCCATGTTCTCACATATCGTGCATTAAGATCGATATTCTCACGCTCGACGGTGGGAATGAGGGAAGGAGCGGAGATGTGGGCCAATAGACCTGTCGTCTGAGCAGTAGGAAATCCTATGAAGACTCTGCCGTTCTTGCGAGGCAGGAGAGAAGTAATGATTTCAGCTGCATTTCTGGCTGCAGTACCCGTTAATGTACTTAGTGACGCTGCGGTTTCGTCATATGAGGAAGTCAAGATTGCGATCTTGGTGGTCTTCGGCGGCAATTTCTTCGTTGCTCGTTCAAGCTCAGCCGAAAATGTCTTGGATACATTTGTGGAGATGTGAATGTTGTTCACGCGAATGAAGACAGTAGCCTGACTAATTCCCATGAGATCTTCCGCAATAGCCTTTTGAGTAGCTTCTTCTTCCTTTGCAGCCTTTTTTGCAGCACTATTGTTTGCTGTCGCTCCTGATCCAGCAAGTCGGGAGAAGAAGGTTCTTAGGGAGGGTACATTATTGGATTCGCCATCGGTAGCATTGAGACCTTTGCCCGCCATGGTAGGTGTCCATCCGACAATGTTTATCCAAGTAGCGTCTATCTGCGATGTTTGGCTGTCGACCTTCGTGACTTTCATCATTTTCTCCTTTGTTGTCGTTTCGAGGCCTTTGGGAATAGCCACACTCGTGCTCTGTGCACTCTTCTTGGTTAGAGTGAAGACATTGTATTCATCGAGCCAGAGTTCTACACTCTCTAGATCAATGAAAGTAAGACTTGTACTCAAAAATTGACATATACTCTTTAGGGATGGAACAGGTGATGTAGTATTTCTATAATCTAGAACGAATGATGTGTCTGGAGTAGCCTGCTCTTTTGGGAGTTTGCCACGTCGTGTGAATAAACTGTTGCCCTTCCAGTAGAATGCCATACTCTCGGATCCCGACGTGATGAAGGGGTCTTCACAGTCGGCAAAGACGCTATAGAAACCAACACCGAACGCTAGATAGTCAGTCAAGAGAAGAAATTGGGACACCAGACAGGTTAAGCAACATACCTCCAATCTTTGTCTCATCCGGATTACCCTCAGCTATCCTCTTCAATCTTGCCCAGTCATTCTCGTTGAAGACTTGACCATTGTTCGAAACCACAAGCCGTCGAAGGGTGTGATGTAGGAAGACATGCTTGAGCTGCTCAACTTCATCCGTACTAGTAGGTATAGGAACGCTCGCCGATGGCAATGTCTCGAACCGTATGGTAACCTTCTTTGCCTGCGCATCAGCAGCATTTTGGATAAGCTCACGCAGAGTTGTCCATTCTCCAGAGTAGCGGGCAAGCACCTTATCGATGAGCGCGCGAGTATTGACAGTCACCGCTTCTTCATCTTGTCCTTGTTGAAGCGTTTGGTTGCGAAGTTGGGCGTAATCGACAGCCCCAGCCATGCCTTGCTTGTGCTCCTATTGTCCTGATGTCCCTATATAGTACTCGTCACCAACCGGCGGCAACACTCCTTCTCTTCAGTACAATAACACTGCTGAGGGTGAACAGCACTCCTGAATTCAATCTGACAGAAGAATAATAGATAGAGGTGGAATAATGAGGTGGTGGAAGATGTACAACGATACAATAAGCATGAGCTCCAGACTAGAGTAGAAGGGCAACAGTGTAGGACAATAAGATTGTAGTGGAAGATGTCAGAGGATGTTTGCCACGCGCTCGACCAGTGACGTGATTTGTTTGGGGAGAAATCCTGGGGTAGGTGTTTCAGGTTTTAATCACGGTTTCAGATTTATCTGCTGTACTTCGACGGTATTCCCCCCAGGAATATCCCCCATCTGCTTCCTTTGAGCGTACATATTGTCACCGTTCGACAATCTCCGTACACGATCTCCACACCCTCGACGTCCAAACATAACCACATATTCGCAATGTCAAGATGTCCAACAACCCCACCTCACCCATCGCACCGGCGCGTGTCCGAACTCTCCTCGTGCCCTTAGGCAAGATCAAGAAGCAGAAATTCAGTGCCTTCGTAACCAGACTGCGCGAAGATTGCATAGTCCGTCTTGGAGATATAAGTCCTGATGCATTAGCCGAAAGAAGTAAAGATAGCGGCTCCTTCCCGGCTGGTGGCTTTACACAGGTGTGCTAATGCTTTCTTCGTAGCCGCATTCTCGCCTCTAGCTTTCCCCAATGGCTCAATTATATATGATCTAGCGACTACATTGCCTCCTACCGCCCACGCCTCTCTGTCTCCATACGAAGCATTCCGTGAGCCTCTAGTGGTGCTCTGCCTAGCAGATGCCATCGAATACGGCCATGATTTAACGTCCAATAAGTCTGCGGACGACGAAGATGGCAGTGGTGGCTACGATGAGCTTCGTCAGTGTGTTGCAATTGTCAAAGATCAACTGCCTCGAGCACTACTAGTTCAGCCATTACTGTTCGACGCGGATTCTGTATCACGCGCCGAGAAAGAACTTCAGGATTTCATTATTATCCCTCCACTACATGACTCCTATACGACTACCATCAAAGGCGTAATGAGCGATGTCTCAGCGCGGTTTCTGGCAGAGTTGTCCACATATGCTCGTAGCATCCAGGAGGCAAGGTCAATCCCAACGCCGGCAGGCACCTCGGGTCTACCTTCAGCTGGAAATGCCAAAACACCTCGACCTCTGAGTCTTCTAAGAACCACATCACTTCGCGCCGACAGAGGCAGGTCCGGATCGCCACAATTGGCAGAAGGTGAGCACGACATTAATGGTTTGCCTGAACTCACAGAGGTAGAGTCCGCACCAGCAGAATTCTCAGAGTATGAGGACAGTCAGATGTCATCGCCACGAGAGAGCATGGGGACACCCGAGCTTGGTGACTCTGTCCCAGCTCCACGCACTCGACAGGTCTCCCGGGATTCTAGTGTTGACTCACTTGCGCGGCGTGAGCTGGACGATGGTAAGAAACACGTGCCCAATCCACGACGTTCTTTACTACGCAGTCTGCCATCTCCGGCAGAAGTAGCCGAGCGTCGACTGAAAGGTCGACAGATCTTAGTGATTGGCTCGCTATACTTACAGGCTGGACGCTGGTCAGATGCTCTGCGAGAGCTCAATGATGGTGTGTTACAAGCTCGAGCTAACGATGATCATTTCTGGCACGCCAAGGGTTTAGAAAATGTCATTGTCACAATGTTGCTGCTTGCCAAAGGAGGGATGAATTTCCAGATCCCCGAAACATGCTATGCCACCACGTCGAAAACATTGAAGAGAAGCGCTTCAACAACGGTGCAACGCGGAACCGGCAATATGCGTCCCTCGCTTGACACTTCGGAAACGTTGTCCAGGCTGGCTGCAATCATCCCAGATCTTTGTCGACGAATCCTAGAAATACATACTCGAGGTTTCGCCAACACATCCGAAGTGGTTTCCAGGCATGCTTTCTCGGAGATCATCGTACGGCTTGCCAGACTTCTCGTTCATATGCGCAACGCCGGCGGCGTACTCTCGATGCAGGTCTTGGACGACATCATCTTTGGCACAAAGACAGCTATCGCCAAGTCTAATACCGTGATTGACCCTGCCGGTCTTACCAGACTACACATAGCAGAGTTCTTGTTTCGCGCATTCCCACTGAAGACAATTCCTTCGCCAACGTCAAGTGTAGATACAGCTCTGGTCTTGGCAGGCATGTCGTCGGTACTTGGTGAGCTTGGTCTAGATCGGAAGCAGGCTATGGTCAACAAAGAGCTTTTAGCGGCATTGGTAGTGGTCATTAGTCAGGCGAGAAGAATCGATCTTTCGGTTTTTGGTCTTGTTACTAAACCAGATTATCCAGACGTTAGTAGTGATCCATCGCGAACAGTTAGCACAGGGATGGATGCGAATATCCAAGCTTTGATGGATTTGACTGGACGTGCTTATGCCCTGGTGCAACAGTCCAAGACGCCGCAGCGTGGGTCATCGGCCGAGAATGACAAGACAGCCCTAGCTCAGGAGACAATCAATGAAGCTGTTCAAGATGCCAATTTACAATCATATGGCTCACTCAGACTCAAGCTCGAACTGCTCCGCCTGTACTCAAACGTTGGCGAAGTTATCCCGGATTATGCCAAAGTTGTTTCTTACACAGCTGCAATCCTGGACATTATCGGTCCACATTCTGCACCATCTTCGAGGTTCGGCGGCAGGATAAAGCTACCCAAAGACGAACAGATTCGGCACTTCACGAAGATTCAATCTGCAGTCTCTTTTTTACCTGACACATCGGCATCGCGTGCGAATGGGTTATATTGGGACCCTTTCCTAATTCGTAAGCTGGAGCTTCTGCCACCGCCACCGCAGCTTTCACTACTACAACGATCTCTAAACAATCTGAAGCTGGACTTCCACGAACTAGAAGCAGGACGTGAGGGTGGTCCTTTTCTGCACGAAGCATTCGCCAAAACCACTACAGAGTCCGTGACCGAAGTCATGCTCGTAAGCCGTGAAACGGTAGAATTTGTAGTCTCTCTCCAGAACTTATACGACTTCGAGGTTGTCGTTGAGAGTCTCTCGCTCTTCACCGACGGCGTGCCATTTGCTGCAACTTCAGAGTCAACTACATTGCCACCTCGTGGTCTTCATCGAGCAAATTTACGCGGTAGACCCCTCGCTGCTGGCAAGCTGCACGTACTCGGCTGCAAGGTCAAAATACAGGGCTGTAGGGAGGAGGACTTTTTCTTGGTTGAGCAGCCTTGGTCTATGACAAAAGATATCAAAATCAAAGCCTCAGGTTTACCACAGCCGGACATAGTTTCTTTGTCTAAGGGCAGAAGTATACCGCAAACCAAAGCCTTTTCGTACGATGTTCTCGAGAGTCAGCCGATGCTCAGCGTGGTTTCTAGCTCACTACCACCACCAGTCATGTCTTTGCTAGACGGTGAGTCACATAGCTTCAACATCACGGTTCACAACGACTCCACCGATACTGATATAGACTTTGTCCATCTGTCATTTGAGCATGGCTACATTGGTAAACGAGCATCGCCCTTGTCCGATTTGGAGCAATACGAGACCGACTATCAACACATTCACAGACCTATAATGTGTTGCAAACAGCGAGAAGACATAAGTAACATTGTGCCTGGCGCAAGTGCTGACTATCAAATCGAAGTCCACGCAAGGTTAGCTCTGAGAGAGTGTCGCATCCTGTTCGATTACGCCCATCTTAGAGGTGACCTTCTCAAGATGAAGAAGAAATTCTTCACACGACAATCATCGTTACCTGTAACATTTAAGATTAGTCCTAGCATTGAACCCATAAGCTACGACTTCATATCAATGCCATATACGATGGTGAGCTTCGGCGAGACACATGAACAACGTGACGCATTTGTGTGGGTCCTGAATGTCCGCAATGCCTGGGTTCGACCTTTGCATATCATCACCAGGAATCATGCCGAATCTGAAGGTGGCAGAAACACAGCTGGACTAACGAAAATGACAGAAACCGTCCAGCCGGGTCATGTTGTGCGCTTATCAACGATAGTGCCGAAGCTTTACGTGGAGGATACCAGTAGACCAATACCTAGCCTGACTGGTGGCTCAGAAAAGCAGTTTGTGGTTAGCAAGACGCGCCGGGCGTCTAACATAGAGCTGAACAGTAGAGAGCTCTTCTGGTATCGGGAAGAACTACTCAAGCAGATCTCGGTAGAATGGAAAGAGCAGGGCAGTGACAGGTGTGGTGAGATGGATCTGAGAAGTGTTACGCTCAAGCCGCAGATGCTCGACATTATCAAGCGAGATGCGATACACATCAAACTGCGACTGACGAGCTCGGAAGAAGATTCTGGCGGCGAGAATCAACTTCAAGGCAATGCCGAGGACGTGGAAATTGATTCAATGCTGTCGTTGACGATAGATCTGACGAACAAGACCCAGCACGACGTAACGGCCTTTCTTCGTGTCAGCTTTGAGCTTGGGACACAGGTGGCAGAGCTCGCAGACACAGACGTTAGCCACTGTCTCGCGTGGAGTGGCCAGCTAGAAAAACCACTTCAGACTTTGACTTCTGGTCAGGGTATGATGCTCGAATATGGTCTTACAGCATTGTCCGCAGCCCAGTATGTGGCGAACGTCACTGTTCTTGCCGTGACATCAGATGGCGACATTGAGAAGACCATTGGTCACTCGTCGCTAGACTTCTCCGCCCGATGAATTGGAAATTGGAGGGTCGTGTTTCAGGTTGACTTCAGAAACAGCGCGTTTCACCCCGCAAACGACAACCAATCAACGTGGTGATACCCCTCCCCCGAAATCGATCGTCACCAAGCCACGTTGTTGTCCCCGGGTAACGATCCGTTCGGATTTTGCACCGCGCGACGAATATATGAGCTACATCGCCCACTAATATGATGTTGTTTTCTTCTTTCCTCTCTCCCAGTTGAGCACGCTCTGAAGATATTCACAAACCTCTTTTTCGGATCATATCGTTTCACTTCGTTAGTCCAGCAAATTTGAGAGCATCCAGAAAGAACTATTTCTCAATGTCAGAACCAGCAATAGGTGTGGCTACACCATCATCAGATTGTGGGAGCGAAAGCTCTTTCAGTATTGCCGAGAATGGCAGCTTAGGCTCTACTTGTGTCAAGAACAGTGTTATGCTTTGTCACCTCCCAGATCGAGGACGTGACCTCACTTTCGAAACTCCTTCGCTGGCATTCCTCCACGATATGCCTGCCTACAGACCAGCACCTCAACATGAGTCGAATTTCTTCCAGCTCAGCCGGGAACTCAGGGACGAAATATACAGCCTGGTTCTCACCTCACACTCTTCGGGTCACTTTGCACTGGGCACCGCCAGCAAATGCGTGAACTGTGATGATAGTCGTAGATTGCCAGTTGGCACAAGCACCTCCCTTGGGCCCACGTCGCGCGTCAGACACGATACAAGGTCTAATATTGTGGATGTTTTTTCTCGTCTGTCGACGAATATACGACGAAGCTCGTCCCATACTCCACCAGGTCAACAGTCTCTACATCAAAGGTAAAGGTAACCTCCAACACTATCTCTTCGATTTAAGTACTTCCTTCTCTACTCATCGCGGCATCATATTGCCCGCCTCCAGCCCGAGGATCATCTCTATACCTATCAATCTCGTATTCTCATTCGACCACCTCCACACCACAGGCTCCAACAATGGCTCATCTGAGCTACAAATCTCCAGAAACTTCAACGCCATCATACAATCCATGCCTCCATTGCACTTCCGCAAGCTTAACATTTTGATACGTCAGGCTCGCCAAACTTACATTGCCGACTACGTCCCTCTCCTCCGCGCTCTGATCACGTTGCCTCCCGTTCACTTCGGCGCTGTCACGATTGAGGTCAATACGCCGCTCACATCTTCCGAGAGGGACATCCTTGCTTCTATTGCTGCGGATCTCACTGCCGCCCTTCATAAATCACCTCCGCGTTCCAACCATGTCATCTCCGCCTTTGTTGCTTTCGAGAAGGCCAAGCTTCGAGTACAGCAGGCAAAAGATCAAGTCGAAGCATGCTGCTACACAATTCATCCAGAACTCGAGCAGTTGCGTAGCTTCATCCTCGACGATGTGGTCCGAGCTTCTGTGCGATATAACACGCCCCTCTGGACCGCCGACAGGGAATTTTACATAGATGATGAGGACATTAAAGGTAGGGCGTGGGAAGAGCATGATCTGCGTTGATGTTTGGGGATGTGTTGATTGGTGGTGAATGGCACGAGATTGAAGTAGCGTGATTGAGGTGTGTACAGAAGATCAAGGTCTACGGAAGGCATCGGGTCTTGGAAACGAAGCAATGAAATCTATACCATGAAAACGTGACTAGAGAGCTCCCTATGTGGCGAGCAGAGCTCCGACGACGATTACAATCACAATGTTATACCAATAATTATTGCTCAATGAATCTATTACTCTTTGAGTCTTTCCACCTCACTCTCACTTATCGTACAATACCTTCCCGAAGCAGTTTTCTACTAGGATCATGTCTTTCTCTGTGTTCAACACTCACCACGTAGAGCTCTTTGCCGTCTTCCATATAATACACCTAGTAATTTCCCAAAACGCCACGCCCAAAATCAACTTTCTCGGTTTGCGTAAATACACAAAAGACGACGATTGCTGTACAACTCTCATTGCGCCTCCACAGCATTCGTAGCATTCTCCAACACAGTCTGTCCTACTTCCGTAGCCGTCGCAACAACAGCCTTTGTAGCAGCAGTAGCCACACTATTCGGTACAGCCGTCAAACTCGAGCCAGAATAGTAATAAAACGCTCGATGCCAGATCTTGATGACGTGTTCCGGCAAGTATAAAGTGCATGCAATAAGAGTGAGACTGAGTGTGAGGAAGAGGAAGGAGTCTGGAGACAAGTATAGCATTAGCAATGGTGACTACGTACGATTATGCTTGATTCCATAAGGCGTGGGAGCCGGCAGACGTACTCAAAATGAACTTCTCCGTTGGCGTCAACATGTAAAGTGCAAATGTGACTTCATATTGATATCTCTTCCGTTGTAGCCAGCGGATCAGTGGGGATGCAAAGGATGAGTTTTTGGACGGATCGAAGATGGAGAGGACGAGGAGGAGGAAGGGCAGCGCAAGGATGGCTGCCAGGATTGTCGTTGTTGATTCCATGACTGTACAAGAGAGCTGTGTAGGATAAGTCGCTGTTGTTGTCGTTGCAATTATCAACCATCATGTCTTGTTTACAGTCGAGATCACATTGGACGTTCGGGCTGACGGAGCTGATCCCGGTGACCACCAATGTCCTCTATTGGACTCAATCTGGTATACTTCCTTGCTCCCTTCTAGCCAATGCTAGCCTTGCGGGCTTTACTGCCATCATTCCAAGCATGTCGTACCTTCGGGACTGCAGCCGTGCTAGCAATGAAGCAGCTACCGCCACGGCCAAAGATTGAAGAAGCAGACATTGAAGAGAACTTTCTGAAAGGTGACCTAAGGCTATTTCTAGCAGATAACGTGCCACAAGCTAACCATCCACCAAAGGTAGTGGTCCTGGTGGCCAGAAGATCGTACGTGCACGCCTCGCATTCCAGTATGCATATAGCATAATCGCCTTACAAGCCTTGTCCACAGAACAAAACAGCATCCGCAGTCCAACTTCTTCACAAACCCACTGGCATTGTCGTAAAATCTCAAGCTACTCGCTCACGTATTCAAAATCGCAAAATTGCACGCCAATTGCTTGCTGAGAAGTTGGAAGTGATAGATAAGGGCGATGAGAGCAGGAAGACGATCAAGGAGAGCTTGAAGAGTAAGAGGAAAAGGAGTAGCGAGAAGAAGAGCAGGAGGAAGTACAGGAAATTGGCGGAGGGGAAGGAGGTGGATCAAGATGGCAATGAGGTTGAGGAAGAAGACGGAATCGAGGATGATGAGGCGGAGATAGGATTGGAGGATCATGAGCATAAGGATGGTCCAAAGGACGCACGCAGGCAGCAGTGTTCAGAAGTCAATGTTGTGGACCAAGCGACCAAATAAGAGATTCTTTGTGGAAGTACCACATCCGTCCTAAGGACTCTACGGATTTTGAATCGCCACATTCGCTTGTTGGCCTTTGTTTGGTCAACCTCAAGCTCACTGACGGTCGACGCCAACCCATGGCACTATCGGTGATTAAACAGCCTCACTGTGTTCGAACCTGCTAGCAATCACAACAGCGATAGCTTAACCTTTCGTTTGCCGGTGGATTCTTCCTGCTCATCATTGATGCGCACCTTCACTTGCTGGAACAGCTCAAGCTTGGTGGTGCGCGATCCAGACAAATTGAGCGTATAGTTATCGTTGTCAAAGACTGCTTCAGGTTCTGTCTCAGCCAAGTCTTTGAGCCTGATCAGTCCCTCGATACCGAAACGTGGCACGAATACCACAAAGCCATTGGAGAAGATCCTCATGATGTGTCCTTCTTCGTCGATAACACGACCCTTCAGGGCCTGGCCAACATAGTACTCAACACTAGCACGACCTGCCATTTGTGCATTGCGATGTCGAACATTGATGTTCTTACAGACGCCTTCAAGTTTTGCTCTGCTGTGTATGGACGAGTCTGGTAGTTCATACTCTATCGCTGCCGCAAGCTGTCGATGCACGACAAGATCTGCATAACGACGAATGGGACTGGTAAAATGTGTATAAATCTCACTTGCGAGACCATAGTGGCGATATTCCGGATATGCCTGAGTACCAGAGCAGAAATACTCGGCGGACATCATGCACCTAGTAGCCATGATTCGGACCAGCGTGTTGAGAAAGGGTTGTTGAGGATCAATACAGGTGTCTAGAGAATCTGCCAGAGCTTTCGAGCTATCTGTCCTAAGCTCCAAACCTTTCTTCACTTTGAGCTGATTTGTTAGCTCTTCAAAGTTTGTCTTTGGCGGTGCTGCGTGTCGACGGAGGAGTGCGGTCTGCGGGAAGGCTTCGTGTATTCGAGACGCAACGCTAATATTAGCTAACAGCATGAACTCCTCAACGAGTGAGTTTGTGTCCAGCAGTTGCTTTGTCTTGACATCAACAGGATCTGACGTCTCTGACTCTGATTGTACACGGACTTCGGGGCTGGCCAAGTTGAGCGCACCAGCATCCATACGTTTTTGTCGCAACTTCTTGGATAGCATTAGAAGCGCTCGCATACCATCTGTCAACTCATCTTGCTGATTCTTGTCGTCGATACGAAGTTGCGCTGCCTCGTAACTAAACGCTTCCCTTGATCTAATGATAGACTTTGTGTAATCTGCTGAGACAATCTCGGCGTCTGGCGTAACTTCCCAGATGACTGAAAAGGCAAAGCGCTCAACATAAGGCTTCAACGAGCACAAGTCTGTGCCGAGCAACATCGGTAACATGTCGATTCGCTTATCCACGAGGTAGACTGTTGTGCCGCGCATACTAGCTTCGGTGTCCATCGCATTGTTGGGCTTAACGAAGTTCGAAACATCTGCAATGTGTACACCGACCTCATAGTTGCCATTGGGAAGCTTCTTTGCGTGAAGAGCATCGTCAATGTCGACACACCCAGGTGGATCTATACTGCAGATGATGAGATCTCGCAAGTCACGACGACTTCTCCAACCAGGATTCGCCTTATCCTGAGGCACCACCCAATCGTGACCTTCTACAGGAAGGCAGTCCAGTACAGTCTTTGGGAAAGGTCGGTACTGTACATCATACTCGAGCAGTAACGCTTCAGTCTCTGCTCCTTTGGCTTCAAGGTCTCCAAGACTCCTTACAAAGTGTCCGACTGGATATCTCGAGTCTCTATCCCACGAGTCGATCGTGACTACCACACGTTTCCCTGTAAGCTCACTTGCCAGTCTGGTGCGCATTCTGATCTTCGGTATGCGTTTGTCCATGGGTATTAGAAAGACTGTTTGCTGTGCTCGGCTATACTTTGAAGCACTTCTTACGGAGTCTTGATCAACATGACCGACATACTGTCTCCAATTTCGTTTGACGACACCCACGACCCGTGCCGTAGGTTGCGGTCGTCCTTCGGTGCTCTTGCTATGTGTCTTCTTCACCTCTTCTTGTAGCGCTTTCCTCTCATGCTCGGTCACGACAGCTTCTCCATCATCGGCTTCTGCGTTGTCGTCTTTGTTGACAGTTTCTTCCTCCAATATCTTCGACGATGGTGCTTTCCACTGATTTTTGGGCAAGATTTCGACGACCACCACGTCGCCTGATACTGCTCTGTTGCTATTCTCACGGCCAAGGATCAGAAGAGCACGATCAAATGCTGGCACATGGACCGAACCCTCAAGATAGTTGTATGGCGACACATTGAAAGTGCCTTGGTGTAGAGTTCCGTTGTTGACACCAGTAAGTAGTTTGGACTGTGAGAGGTATTCCGGGTAGAATAGCTCCACCTTCTTGTCCGTGCTTACGCGCTGACTTCGAGCTTCATCCACCATATCAAGTAGACGAGCTGAGTCTTCCAGAGTGGAAACATAATCCTTCAATGATTGTGCTTGCAGATTTTCTGCTTTGGCTTTTCGCAGGTTTTCTCTGTCATCACTGATCATCACAATCACTGCCACCTGCCCACTTCCCGAGCCGACTTCTGCTTTGAGATGCTCCCCATACCATTGTACTGCCTTCCGTACGGCTCTATCATTGCGATCATTGATTGTTTCGCTTGGGTTTCGTACGACGAAAGTCTCTTGACGAAAGTCGTTGAAGAAGACATAAAATCGCTTGTCTTCGTTCTTGGTTAAGCTGACTAGTCGATGATATAGCGGCAATGATCTGTTCTTGACTTCTTCAAGCACAGTTTGTAGAACAATCACATCGTAAAATGCAGAATCTACCTCGAAAAGATCCATGCCCGTGAGAAATGCATTCGTGTCAGGAACCAAATAGTGACCTTGTGCAAACTGCTTGCTTCTCGGTGGTCGGTCTGAGAGCACGAATGGCACAACTGAAGACATGGTAAGATTTTGCCACCGCTTAAATTGCTATACTACAACTTACCACGATTGTGTGAGTCAGATGGCGCTTGCGATAAACATGTAGTACATAGTCTTGAAGAGCATGGAATGTCCTGTCTCAAGTAGACTTCTCTGACTATTTTCTGCACTTTTCCCGACTTGGTTGATCTGATATATGTCTTGTCCGACAGGTTCGTCGCAGCATCACCATGCCACGTTCTTTTGAGACTGACGGCCATGACGGATGCACTTGAGAGATATGTTCGTTGGACGCCAGATGCGATTAATTTCAATTTAACATTCCAGGTTGTTTCATGATGTTTCAGATACTCCCGTTCAAAAAGCTTGGCAGTGACGTTGAGCCAATGAGCTTTAGCAGGGTCTCCGTGAGATTGTGTTCAAGATAGAGAGACCTTGACAACATCACCTCTGTTGACACTCCTCCACATTGCAGCTTGCTCCTGATCCTATCGCCCATCATGTCTCTGGCACCACCCGCATACATCACTTCTCTCCAGAACAATATCCGTGCGCGGCCAATATCCTGGGAAGGAGCTGTTCGAGCCAAAACAATCACGGAAGCAGACCTCAAGAAGATAAAGTCAATTGATAAGGTTCGAAAAGAGCAGAGGAAGCAGACGATAGAAGGAGACATCGATGGCTTCGTCACACTGTTCTTGGGAGGGCAGGATGCTCAGGGAATCTTCCAAGCAGCAGCAAAGAGAGAAGATATCATTCAGTACTTGTTAGTGCTCATCGGTGACCTGATGGATGGTAAGCACAGATCAGGAAGCTCTCCTCTACGTTAGGTGTTTGGCTGACACTGTCGCTGTCTAGATATTCCTGCCTTTACCTCCGCCTTCATACAACACTCCGACCCATATAAGCCTTTCTACCCATTCCTTACACAGTCATCCAACCACGAAGATCCGAAAGCCCTCCTTACGTCTGCTGTCCTCGCAGCCATCATTTCATATGCTATCACATCTTCCAGCAAGACGTCCATACAAACCGATGAAGCTATTCCGAAATTGAATTCTTATCTCTCAGGATTGGCCAGCAGCTCAGACTCTGGATTACAAGATGTCGCTGTACAAGAGTATGCCGCAATCCTGCGATCACACAAGTCCCGCCAGCTTTTCTGGAAGCAAAGAAAGGAGACCGTGAACCCTCTCATGGACATTCTACATGCAGCTGCAGGGACTGTCAAAGATACAGACTCAACGTTATTCAGTGGTAATGCAAGCATTCGCACCAATGCTACGGATATACGGCTTGGAGGAGGTGTGGGACTTCAGCTGCTCTACCATGTTTTGTTGGTATTTTGGCAGCTCAGCTTCGATGGCGCCATGATCGGAGAAGGTTTGGACGAGTAAGTACATAGGAAGCAATGACCTTCATCCTGCCTACTAACTGACCTGACAGGGAGCACGACATTGTTCCATTGTATGTGAATCTGCTCCGCATTTCGCCAAAGGAGAAGACCACCCGACTCTTGGTCGGCACTCTCTCCAACCTTATAGCTACCAATAGATCGACCTTCCTTCCTGCTGCCACGCAAGCCCGTCTTCCTTCTTTGCTTGGAAACCTGAAAGGTCGCCACTTGACGGACTCTGACCTCTTGGAGGATGTCGACAACCTTAAGACGATGCTCGACGACTTCTCAAAATCCCAGACGACATTTGACGAATATGCACAGGAAGTCCAATCTGGACATTTACGCTGGTCGCCGCCCCACCGCCACGCAACCTTTTGGCATGAAAACGCTCGCAAGATCATTGAAGACGATAAGGGTGGTCTGATCAAGAAACTGGCAGAGATTTTGGCAAAGAGCTGGGAAGGTGACAAGCAGGTCCTTGCGATTGGTTGTAACGATGTAGCTTGCCTGATCAAGGAAGTGCCAGAAAAGAAGCAGGCACTGGAGAAGATGGGTATCAAAGGAAGATTGGTAGAGCTAATGCAGAGTGATGATGAGAGTGTAAGGTGGGAGAGCTTAAGAGCAATGGGAGAGTTCCTAAGATATAGCATGGGTAGTTAGACACGACAAGTTAATGTGTTGTACAGAGATAGAGGGTACATAATCACGATATTATTGTAAAAGACCTACAATGCACAAACGTCAATTTAGCGCTTCCCACAATTTATGAAGCAAGACCTCAGTCCCTGAACTGTCACACTCCACCAGTCCTCTTGAGCTTCACTGCTTTTCAGACCTTCTGGACCAGATTTCTCGGTCTGCGAATCCTGCAGAACAGAGATGCTAACGCGCCCGTATTCCTTCTCGTCCCAGCATTAGCTCTTTAAGGCGTTGATTGCAGTGATTAGGACGGCATTCCGCCACCAGACCTAGCTACTTCATGGGTGCCACTCCTTGAAGGTCTTCTACTGACCGAGTCATTTTGTGTTGTAGCTAGCGACAGCAGGTGGGCTGAGCTGCTTCAAATCGGCGTAAGACTTGCCACACCAGCTCAATCGCTTGATTGACGCAGCTCAGATGCGGTAGGTCCAGCTTGATCATGTCGACGTCCCATGGGGAAGCTCATCAGCTCTACTCCACCAGAGAAGCTCATCAATCCCAGTCGTCAGCATCGTCTGAGTCATCCTTGTACTTGTTTCTGTTACCACCTGAACCGTAATTTTGAGCCTGATGTTGACCACCAGCAACTTTTTGCCTAACAAGGACTCCAGAACCAAGCAGTCTTGCCTCTAATTGAGGCGTCGTGAAGTTATCACCACGGCCGAGTCCTTCGAAACCAAGTATGCGGTCCTTATTTACGCCGTCTATGAAGGATAGAACACATGGCAGGACTTGAACTTTGAGCTTGGTAACGAGGAATGGCGCATTCGTCACGTCAATCTTCACGAACCGGGTATCGAAATGTACAGATGCAAGAGTCTGCTGATATCAATATTCGTGTTTCGTCGAGAAGAATCGACTCACTCACCTCCAAATGCTTGTCCATGATCCGACAACGATTGAAATCGGGTTTGTAGAAATGTACAACACACAATTTCGTTGATGTTGTTATGTCCATGAGCGCTTTCTCGTCTTTGATCTCCTGATATGTGCCATGTTCACTCTGACGCATCAGCTTCTGACGGGAGACTTCTTCATGAAGTTGCTGCAATCTCCTCTCGCGAAGACCATCTAAAGCACTATCATTCTCGAGTTCCTCGATGAGCTGGTCCTCGTCAATGTCTGAATCATGATCGGCCCGATCAAGCACTGCGGCAACATTGTGATCAATGTTTGCCATGCTGGATAGTTTGAGGGTCTATGGCCCTTCTTCTTTGTTAAATGCCACACACGATGCACGATCTGCTCCTGCTAAGGTACATGTAGTGAATGTAAAATGTAAAAAGGAGGCGAACTGAAGCGGAAGCTTGTTTTAGCCTTGCTTCCCCTATCTTTAGACCATCGGGTCAGCTCCTTCAAACCTCGCCGCCGACCTTTGTTTATCTCTCCATTCTCGCGTTCAGGTCGGTTGGATCGATAGCCTGCGCAGTCCTGGTATTCTGCCCATCTCAAGACAAACCTGAAACACATCCGACCGGTCTATTTACGAGCCACCGTTTCAACGAGGACTCAACGTCGATTACCAAGAACAATCAACATCGCCGACACGTAAACTCAAAGCAAAAAGCGCAAAACAGCTGCCAGGACAACTCCACGACTGTGACTAGTACGAAAGGACAAAGTGTTGCGACAAGCTAGATCTGTCAATCTCGGCCTCCCACCATGTCAGACGAAAAGAAAAGGGACGACTATGTCCTCGAGATGAACGAGAAGAGCAGCAACTTCGAGCCCGCTCAGCCCTCCAGATCTCCAGCACCACCAATGTCCAGCTCGGCGAACAGCCCTCTCCTACCAATCTTGTCCTACTGTGGTTCTTCCATTCTCATGACCGTCACGAACAAATACGTCCTATCCCCTACCTTCAACCTCAACTTCTTCTTGATATGCGTTCAAGTATGTGCTCCATTGTTGAAGATGATTGTGGAGCGAAACTGATCGGAGCGTCATTATAGTCCGTTGTCTGCGTCGTTGCCATTCAGACTTGCAAATCTTTGGGTTTCATCACTTACCGCGACTTCAACACTGACGAAGCAAAGAAATGTAATGTCCACTCTATCCTTTGTTGTTGAATCATGCTGACCATCCATCAACAGGGTTTCCCATCTCTCTTCTCCTCATTGGTATGATCTACACGGGCTCAAAGTCGATACAATATCTGTCAATCCCTGTCTACACCATTTTCAAGAACTTGACAATCATCCTCATCGCATATGGCGAAGTCCTATGGTTCGGCGGCTCTGTCACCAGCATGACCCTCATGTCTTTCGGCCTCATGGTCATTAGCTCCATCATTGCCGCCTGGGCCGATGTACAAGCAGCTCTTTCCAGCCATGGTGGTAAGGCTCTGTCCGCCGAAGCACAAGCCAAGATGGCCACGCTCAACGCTGGTTACGTCTGGATGATGGTCAACTGCTTCTGCACTGCCGCCTACGTCCTTGGAATGCGCAAGCGCATCAAGCTCAC
>Ga0160428_1000387_pt1 | contig 51378 bp, 41 predicted proteins | sample SolpanmetagenomM_FD_108198 | JGI IMG/M metagenome (GOLD analysis project Ga0160428, IMG submission 108198) | Solar panel surface microbial communities from Lawrence Berkeley National Laboratory, California, USA - M | ecosystem: Engineered > Built environment > Solar panel > Unclassified ... | reverse complement strand
CCTCCGGCGCTGCACATCGGAAAGGACCTCGCCGTCATTGTAACGCCTGGTCGTACCGTCAGTCATATGCCTCACTCCTATCCAAGAGCGAAACCCTGTCAGCTCAATTAGGGGGCCACCTCAAGCTGTCCGATCAACTAGCAAGCTTGCTGGCTCGGCTTTCAGCGCCTCCGCTAATCGACCTAGTGCACGTACTGACGGATTGCGTGTCCCCCGTTCGAGATCGCTGAGATAGCTGCGCTTCATCCCAGCGCGGAAGGCTAGCTCCTCCTGCGACAAGCCGTGTTCCTGACGAAGTAGCCTGACGTTTCGTCCAAGGAGCAGGACAAGATCCATGTCCTCGAATGAAGGCAAGGATGGGCTTAGGTCTGTCCCCTAAGCGTGTCATTTTATCGTTGCCTCGCTTTCATCGACCGGCGATTGTGCGTGCTCACAGGGAGGGTTCGAGGTTGCTAAAGGCTTATCTTCAAACGTTGATGTTCGGTGCGCTTGCCGTTGCCGCAACAACACAAGCTCAGGGCGCTGGAGTGCAGCGCAAGGTTTTTGAGTGTTCGCTTGGCGTAAAAAATGTAGTCGTTACCTCCTTAGGTAACAGCCTGATCTACAATTATGGGATTCCCGGAAATACCGAGCTTTCGTTTGTTGGAAATGCGAGCAAGGCAAACATATTTCATTCGGGTAGTTTTGGAACGCTTGATTATATTAAGCAAATTCGGTTCACAAATGCCGGTTTCAGCTACCTAATTATTGAAGAGGGGCTGACCAAGGAATTCACCTCCGGCAAACATGGACGGGCACGGCTTGTCGTACGACAAGGGCCTAAACTGGTCGGTCAGCATCGTTGTATACGAGGTGGATTCCTGAATATCGACCTGATCAGCGACCTGCCAGAAGATCCATCGGAAGATTGAAAAGAACGAATATTAGTTGAAGGGAGGGTTCAAAGCCCTCCCTTTCTCATTTTGCGAATCGCCGTTTGAAATTTGCCACGGCTCCCTCAATGAGCTTGTCCAGCTCTCCCGCCCGAACCGCCTCCCGGACGGTTTCGAGCGCCGACACGAGGTGATCCCGGCTGATGATCCGAATGGCCGGCTTGCCCTTGGCAAGCTCCAAGTTCGTATTGCCGTATTTGATCCATAGTAGGATCGAGCCGTCCTGATCCTCAGTCCACCACGGGCGGACACGGGTTTTCACGACGGTTTCCGAAACCACCTCGCTCTCGATGTCACGGCTGCGGCGATACTTGACGCGCTGGAAAGACTGGCCGGCCTCAGATGCCTTTGCCAACTCGATCTGATCGCCAATACGATCGATCAATTTCTGCCTCATCGATCCGATCCCACGAACCCGCATTGCAGCTCGATCTGACGCCACCATCGTCAGAGAAGAAAGCACCGTCATCGTCATGTCTCCTGTCGTTGAGGAGAATGGCGTCCGGTTGACCGAAGAATGAGACAACGGCGTTGTTTGTCCCCGGGTTGTGATCGGCGGCAGCTGGTTTGTGATTTGGTCAGCTCGTAGGCGCATCACGGGTCAGATTGTGAGCATTGCGAGTGTCATTGAGGGTCAAACCCGAGTGAAAAATGACGGAATTCCGAGAGGTTATCCGAGAAACCGGGTCTTCGTAATGCGGGGGTCGCAGGTTCGAGTCCTGCAAGCGGCACCACCTTTTTATGACATTTCCAGCAGTGAATGACGGCGGCCAATGCGAATGGGCCTTGGTTTGGGCTTTCTGCGTGGGTCTGGCTTGGGACGCTTCGCCTAGGGCGGACCTCAGCACCCGCGCTATACCCGCTGGTGCCGGTGTTGATGGAACGTGGGCTGGTGAATGCGGCTTACGCTTACGCAATTGTAAACGGCGTCGGTGTCACTGAGGGGATGAAGGGGGGAGCGCTGCCGCCTCCGCTGTCTTACCCCCCCCCGGCAGGGGAATTGATCGTACGGCGACGCGTGACGGTCAACGAATAGTCTGCGCAACTGCCGGGCGACCCGAAATCGGCGATCATCGCTTTCGCTTCCGTGAAAAAGCCGGCCCCGCTTCGAAGCGGGGCCGGCCATTTTATGTCGATCAACGGCCGCCCTGAGCGACCAAGTGAATGTTAGAAGTCGAAAGACAATTGCAGGCGACCGTTACGCGGCGCCTGATAACCGGAAATCGTCCGGTAATAGGCAGATGCCCGGCCCTGTCCGTCTGTCCCGTATTCATTCCGATCAGTCACGGCATGGCGATTGAGCACATTGAACACCGATGCGCGCAACGTCATCGTAGCTTTGCCGACGATGAATTTGTAGCTTGCATCGAAGTCGTTGATGAACAGCCAGTCACTCTTGAACACCGAACCGCGCTGGATCAATTGAACCGGCCGCGTGACGGACGGGTCGGTATTGATGCTGCCATCCGAATTGACCTGGCAATACAGGCCGGCCGCACCGTAGGCGAATGCGTACGGATCGACCGACTTCGGCACCTGCCCGATGCAGCCGTAACTACGTGGTGCATAAGCCTGAAGATTGAGACCGATGTTCAATGAGTCGAAGAACGTGTAGCTCCCCGCCAGCTTGATCACATGACGCTTGTCGTTGGGCGAATAACCATAGGTGCCGTTGACGAGGCCGGGCTGATCGAAGTCGGTCGTTAGGCCCGTGTCACTCTGGCCGTTGTCGGTCTTAACACCGCCCTCGTAGTTTCCGATCGTCTTTGAGTAGGTGTACGAGGCGTCCAAGCTCCACTTGCCGTCATATTCGCGGTGCGCCTCGAGGGTGACGCCCTTGTAGGTACGGAGTGCCTTTGGATAGCCGAGTTGCGCGGCGGTGAAGGTCACCGTGCGTGCGGTCTTCTCGCCGTTGATCGGATAGGCAAGCTGGACCGTCGCACCCCGGCCGGGATTGATGAGAACATATTGGTCGAAGCCGCTGAACAGCGAGCTGCACCCGGTCACCTTCTGAGCGACGCAATAAGTGTTGATCGCCCCGTCGATCGCCGCATCCTCCAACACCTCGTTCAATTTGGTGTAGGTGAAGAATGCGCCGACCCGCCAGCGGGTGCCCAACCGCTTTTCGTAACCCAGGATGTACTCGTCCGCCGACTGGGGCTTGAGCGTCGAGGACACGGTCGTTGCCGCCTCCTTAGGCGCGCCATTGCCCGTCACAGAGCAATTGGTAACCTTGTCGTCCGGACATGCCGCCGCACCCGAATACAATATGGGCGCGCCAAGAATCGGCACGTTGTTAGAGCCGAGCCCACCGAACAGGTTCGTCCGGACGAAATAGGTTTCTCCCCCCGTCAGTCGGATGTTCGTGTTGGACGCGACCGGAATGTAGAGGCGACCGAAGCTGCCGTAAATCTTGTCGCGACGATCGCCTATCGGATCGAAGGTAAAACCAAGACGCGGCCCCCATTGGTTGCCCGACTTGTAGAACGTCTGGTTCAGCGCATTATTGTTCGTAAAACGATCGTTGCGGATGCCGAGGTTGAGGTTCAGACGATCTGCAAGCAGAGACCAGCTATCCTGCAGGTAAAAAGCATCGTTGAGCGAGGTAAAATTACCCGCCTGACGATACACCGATTGCTGCACATAGTCGGTCCCGGCCGCGAGACCGTACGGATTGCCCGCCGATGCTCGATAGACGCTGTACCCGATGCCGTTGCCAGCAGGCACATAATAGGATTCGGAAGCCAGTTCTTCCCGGTCGTAGCCGCCCTTGAAGTGGTGCGAGCCAAGAACGTTGACGTACAGATCAACGTCGCCGCGATAGAATTTGCGGATGTCGCGACCGATGCCCTTGCTGCCGCCGGCGATAGTCAGCGTCTTTGCATTGAACGGATCGCGGAAATCGCCGGCACCCGGGGTGACCACGTTCGTGGCGTTGAAGGAATCGAAATTCGAGATATTCTCGTTGCGTCCATAGGCGGCCGAAACGGTCAGCCACTTCGCCATGACGCCGGTATAGCGACCTACATAGTTACGGCCACCTGAACTCGAGATCGTTCGTCCGCTATACGGTCCAGGCGTGTTGGTTAGATAGTTGAAGCGCGTGCCGCCCGGCGTCGTGTCGCCGAAGCTGTTGGAAACTGCTTCGCCCTTGGTGCTGAAGTAGGTGAACTCAAGGCGCTGGCCATCCATGATGACGGCGTCGATCTTACCCGCATAGAACGGCGAGTGGGTACCGTAGGCATAGCTTGTCGTGCCGAGATACTTGCTCGGATTGCTGACGTCGTTGGTCCGCGGATCACCCAGGAACTGGCGCCCGCCGCCGCTGCTCGTGATATCGCGAGCCTGGTACAGGCCATAGAAGAACAGGTGATCCTTGATGATCGGGCCACCGAGTTGGAAGATCGTCGATCGCGCGTCGCTACGATAGCTGTCGTTGTCGGACCCGAACGTATCTGGCGCACGAGAGCGCAATTCGTTGGGATTCCAGGTGAAAAGCACTCCGCCATGGAATTCGTTCGAGCCCGACTTCGACGTCACGCTCGTAAACCCGCCGGTCGTCCGCCCGAATTCCGCGGCGAAACCGCCCGTCTTGATGTCGATCGTCTGGTAGAATTCGAACGGGATTTCGACCGGGGCAAGGCCCTTGCGGAAATCGGAGATGTTCAGCCCGTTGACGAAATAGGCGTTCTCCGACACCGCCGAACCGTTGATCGACGGCAGGCCGCCGAACGCGCCCGATCCGCCTGCGGTACCTGGCGCCTGAAGGATGAGCGAGGTCAGGCTACGCGCGACGGGCAGGCGCGTGGCGATATCGGCAACGTTGATGACCTGGCCGGTCGTGGTCAGATCGAAATCGCTCGTCGCGACGCGTTTGCCCGCGACCACGATGTCGGCACCTTCGGCGCCTGCAACGGCCGTTGCCCCCGCCGGGGCGAGCCGGAACTGGTTGGACGACGCACCCGCCGCAAGCCGAATGTTCGTTTCGGTGTAGGCATCATACCCGTCGGCTTCGACCGTGAACTGATAATCACCCTGGCGAAGCTCCGGGACGGTGTAGACACCGCCGCTCGTCGTCGTGACGGTACGCGTAAAACCCTGATCGATCGATCGGATGGTTATGCGCGCGCCGGCGATCGGCTTGCCGGCCGTGTCGAGAACCGTGCCCGTCGCGCTAAAGCTCGAGAAGCCCTGCGCTTGAGCGGCTGGCGCCCAAATGCCCCCGGCAGCGGTGACCGCCATCAGCCCGAAAGCGACCGACGTCAGAAACCTGCCGTGGCGACGATGTTGTTCGCGTGTCATGTGTTTTCCCCAACATGACGCTCCCCAGCGTCAGACTCGTATCCTGTATACGATGTTAAGAGAATGATCGTTTTAGACCTAACTGCAACCGCCTTATGACCCGATATGTCAATTTTTAACGCTTCTGATGCTTTTTTGTCACACAAACGTGCGAGGCATTGCGTTTGATCGCAACGCCTCAGCCGGCGTTCAGGCGATGTACGGTTTGAGCCGCGACAGGAACCGAGGCTGGGGACGTACTCCCATCGTGTTGGCAACAGCGAGTAGATCGATCCGCTGACACACCGGCACGGCGGTTCAAGTCTTACATATCCAATTTTGATTTATGGATGGCTTCGATCTGCAAAGCTGAAGGGCGGCCGGCCCGATCACCCGATATCAAATGCCCATGTGCGCAGGATCGAACATTACGGCGACAACGTCCGGCTTTAGCCTCCGCCACCTTCCACCACGCCGTCAAAAAGGCACATCGTTCCTGCCTGTTATGGCAAGTAACGTCGCGATGTCTTCCGCGGTAGCCGTCGGCAGGGCACGAAGCGCGCGCATATCGCCTTCCAGGTTCGAGCGCGCTTGAGCACGCGGAAGTAACCATTCCAAAAGCAGATCTGCTGGCCAGCGGCGATCAGCTCGCGCGCGAGGACAACGAGATGGCAGAGCTTAAGGCTTTGATGTCCGTGTTAAACGCTTGGCTTGCAGGCCAGCAGCCACCTATCATCAGCGTCTGCTCAGAATGTTTGCGATATGCTCCGCCTCGCAAAAATCGGGGTCGATATTTTCGACGCTTGGCTGCTGGGCGCGGGCGCATTCCGATGCGTTTGGCAGCTGTTCAGGACGGAATTCGCCCTCTCCGGCGAATGCAAAGCGGCCTCGCGCAGCCGACTGCTGTCGGCATGAGGTCCGAGGTTGCAGTGATGAATTGCATCGACGATCGCGCGACTCGACAGGCTTATCGGGGGAGCATGTCAGCGGGGGGCTCTCCCTATTTCAACATGAGGACGCGGCGACGCCTTCGTTGTTTTGCACCCCGGTTCCGGTGGTATCCCGGTCATCTCGTACTGCGAATGACGCGATCTCGGTAATCACGCCTGCGGGCGCCCACCGGGCCGAGATTACGGGCTTATACGCCAACGCAACCTCTACGAAGACAACCGGCCCATTTGCAGTAGCGAGCACCCTTGCCGATGCCGGGCCAATGCCGGGAAAATTCGTGCCGGTGGAGCCGCTTCCCTGAACGCCGTAGTGTGATGTTGCGCGGAGCGAGCCATAGCACCGCTGCCACTGAAGCCATTGGCCGCCCTGACCGTTCAAAGTGATCCCCGACAAGAATACTCGTCCCTGGTGCACAAGGTCGAGATTGCCCGCCTGAAGGCCTGCGCCGATGAACAGGTCGTTGATCTGTTTCTCCGAGATCGGACGATTGCGAAGCACCGACTGATCGCCAATCCGCGAGGCGTTGTCCGCGATCTGCAACGCGAGTTGGCTGACGCGTTGCCTCGTGACGGTATAGTTGGCAATCTCCGCACCGCCCATGATCAGGATGATGAGGACAGGCAAGGCGAAGGCGAATTCCAGCAGCGCCAGCGCGCGCTCATCCTGACGCAATCGCAAGACGAGGTTCAGCTTGCGGTTCAAGGGCAATTCCTCACGGGAGCTGCAGTCTGGTCGCTGGCGGGCTGGTTCCGCAACATCGTCTTCGACGTCAGCACCGTTCGTCCGGCGCCGAACACAAAGCTGCTCATCAGCAATCGAGGGTAGCTAGCAGTTGCTATCAGCACCAGCACGTCCCTGGAGCCACCAATGCCGTCGAGCCCGCTGTCGAGATCGAACCGACCATTGTTGTTTGCGTCGACATATGCCTCTGAGTGGTTGCAGACACCATCGTGGTTGGTGTCCGTAAACTCCTCCATACCCGCAGATGCATCGCGGTAATCGTGGTAGTGGCGGAGCGCCAAGTCGACCTCTGCACTGCTCATCACATTCTTGACTGAAGTTCGTAAGCGCTGCTGAATCTCCGCGTTGCGCACAGGATCCGTCGCGCCTTCGAGGCTAAAGTCCCGTGCTGCCTTCTGCACCTCTCCATCGAGCACAGCTTTTACGTAGTAATTGTAAGAGGCATCCAGCCCGCCTAAAAGCAGCGTCAGGAATACCGGTGCCAGGATCGCAAATTCGAGAATGCTCGCAGCTCGCGTATTTCGCCAGAACGTCCACATCAGTGCGTCACCCGGAGCTGCGAGATACGGGCAGCGATGTCGGCAAAGGTCTGGTTCAGCTCGGCGGTATTGTTAGCCTGATAGGCCCTGTTCGGCGACGCACAGTCCGTCAGCAACGATGTCAGGCTGGTTCCAAATGCAATCACCCAGACAGTGATGTTCTTTTGGTCCTTCGCGAGCGTGCAAAGCCGGCGCAGTCGATTCTCGACGATCGTGTCCTGGTCAAAATTGGTCGGCAGGGAAGACGAGCTCGTTCTGCGGCGATCAAGCGCGGACAGTCCGTAAGCGTCATAGTCGGCGATATTCGTTTCCGTATCGCCGTCGGTCATGAAGATAAGGTTGCGGGTGATGGCGCCGCCATTCGCCGCGGAGGCGTTCTCGGTCGCAAACAGGCCTTGGGCAGACATGAGCCGAAGACCCCATAGCATGCCAACGTCGTGGTATGTGCGCCCGCGTGGAACCAGAGCGTTGAGGTATGTCGTCAGGTTGGTCTGCTCAGCCGTCGTTCTGATCGCAGCCAGCTTCCGCGCGGCGGACGGGCACGCGGCAAAGTCGGATTTGTACTGCCCGGGCGAAATGTAATTAGAGGAAGAGTGATTGACATCGTTGATCTGCCAGCCAGAGATCGCCGTAGTTCCGCCGGGATAATAGTTGCCGACCGAGCGCGACCAGACGAGATCCGGCAGAAATGGGCGCCACTGCGTGTCAGGCATATTCGCACTGGGAACCAGATCCACATCAAGATCATATTCGATTCCTGTCATACCTGATCGCACGGTTGTGCGCTCCTCAATGCAGGCACCTTGATTGCTGTTGCCCCAGTTGATGACCTTGGAAGTGAAGTTGTTGCCGAGCGTCGTGCTCATGCTGCCGCCTGCTATCAGACCGGTAGGACCAATCGTCTTGAATGGTGCCATGGAGTAGGAGATGGGCCTGTAATTCCAGTAGTATACACGATTCGTGCCATTGGATGCATTCGCGTTTGGATTGGCCGAGACCGTTTGGCTGTATGTCTGCGTGTAGTTCGAGAAGGTTGTTTTGGTAATGGTGCAGATGCCAGTGCTACTGTTACGCAAAGCCGAATAGGTCGAACCATTCTGGATCACAGTCACCGTTCGCGATCGGGGCAGCGCGGTCGAGGAGGGGTCCCAAGGCGTATACGAGGGTGTCGAGCTGTAGCCCTCATTAGGTGGCGCAACGCAATTTTCCGATGGCCCCGGCTGCGTCGAACTCGTCTTGCTTCCCGTATAGGTTGACGATCCATTAGTGGTGATCGTGGAACCTTGGGTGCCCGCGGAGACATCCGCGTAACCGTCCTGCTCCCTGGATTGATAAGTCCAGTTATCCACCATCCACTCGGGCTTGAGCAGAAGGCCGACATTTACGGTCGAGGAATACGGCACGAATCCGTATCGCACCTGCGCGGCGCTGGTCTGGGCATTGTTAAGGGTGTTGTAGAATGTAGCCACCGATTGGCGCAAAGCCTGTATCTTCGAAATTGTGTCCCCGGGGTTGGTTTCCGCCATCGAGAGGGTCGTATCCAAAACGAACATGATGTCGCTGTTGGGGAGCTGCAGCTGCGCTTCGCAAGTCGCAGCGAGCGGAATTGTTCGCTTGCCGAAAATGCTCATGATGACCGTCGGGACGGTAACGGCTGCAGCTCCATGAACGATCATGTCGTTGCCAACGACGTAATCCATACTCAACCCTGAGGTGCCGTAGCGTCCAGCGGTGAAGTTGAGATTGAAGTAGCGATCAGCTGCCGCTCTCGCGTTGGCGTCGAAGGTTGACGTGGTCATACCTCGACGGCCCCCGAGCACCGCAGCGTCGCATGCGTGTTGAAGCCGCGATTTGACCAGGTAAGCCCGGCTTATATCCACAGCGCTTCCGACCATTCCCATGAGCGGGAGCAGAGCAAACGCGAATATCATGAGCGTGTTGCCGCCAGTATTGGAGGCTATTCGTCGCAAGATATCGCGATATGGGGCGCTGCTCACGTCTTAGGTCTCCATCGGAAGCCTCTAATGAATGATACTAATTAAAGCATGGTTAGAGTGGCGGCTTATCTGTCCGATTTGTACAGGATACTCGTAAAGGTGTGCTCGATCCTTAATTTTGCCTATGTAGACAGTGGTTTACTGCACCGAGTTGATCGAGCGATCATGGGGAGCGAGCAGTTTTGGAAATAACCTTACGAATGAGGCTCGTGGAACAGCGATAGTCGCTGGCGAGCATGAGACGCCTCGTGGCGTCCTCCAGAGGAGCGGATCTGTCCGCGTTTGGCTGTGATTGGCGACCTCCATGGGGGGCAAGCTGGACTGCAGCAAGCGTCCGCACTGCTGGCGCTGAGAACCAAAAGGTTTGGATGCAAATCCGCGAGCTTGCGCCGATGGCCGAGTTCCCGCGGCGTCCTGGGGATTCAACGCGGACTTTAGGAAACGAAGGCCGATGTTCACAACCCTGCCGCAGGTATAGCGCGGGTCGATATATCGGTTTTCCACAAAGCCAATGTGCTCTCATAAGGAAGAGTACGATCGACGCTGCCCTTTGGGTTTGGGTGGTCGCAGGCGTTCGTGGTTCGTGGGCGGCCACTGACAGGGATGCTTCGGGGCTTGAGTTGCTGCCGGCTTCGGTGTGGCCAAGGTGGAACCGACGGCCGCGGATCTTGGCGGGATCGCGGCGGCATGGCGGGGCTGGAGATCGCGGGGCACCGCTACACACCGGCTGCTATGGCGATAGTTGGCGCGGACGCACCCCCGAACGAGAAAGGCTGATCGGCCGGACGGGTGCGCCACCGAACTCATCGCGCGTCCGGCTTGAGGTCGATTGGCGTCCCGTCCAGCTTTACCGTATAGGCGCCGCGTTCGAAGGCGCCGCGGGCGGGCTGATAACGACGGCCGCCCGCCGTTGTCGTTTCCACGATCAGGCGGGCGGCCGGCGTGACCGTCGTTGCCGGGTCGAGCGACAGGGCGATGCGGCCCGTTGCCGGCGTGTAGCGCGCCGCTGCGATCTTACCGGCGTCCAGCGTGATCCAGACGCCTGCCGGGGCGATGAAAAGCCGGCTGCGCGCGCCGTCCCTCGGCACGATGGTCACGGTGCCGGCGCGTACGGCGACGTCGCCGCCGAAGCCGAGCCAGCCGAAGATCGGATCCCGGACCACATAGGTCGCGGCGGCGATCGCGTGGCCGTAGAAGCCCATGCCATAGTCTCCGCTATACGCGTCCCACGTCATCATATCCGGGGCCGAATGGAAGGCCGCGGACGAGAAGCCGGCCGCGTCGATATTGGTGATGCCGCCCATCATTCCGCCATAAGCGACGCGCAACAGATGCAGGTCGGCCGGATCGCGTCGATAGGCGTCGAACAGCGGCACCGCGTTCAGAGTCGACCCGTAATGATGGATTTGTCGTTCGATTCTGGGGGTTTTTCCGCCGTATAGGAAATCCCAATAGCGACGGGCGTTGCCGTTATATCCCCAGTTCGGGAGCGTTGGATCGTAGGCGAGGATCACGTCGCGCGTGATATCCGCCTGGGGCCGGTAGCCGAAGTAGCGCATCCAGGCGTACACCTCGGCCTGGCCGGTCGAATCCCAGGGCATTTCGCTGCCGAACGGATACCGCAGCGTCTTCCAGTGATCGGCGCGGCCCTTCATCAGCCGCTCCATTTCGGCGGCTTCCTCGGTCAGTCCTTCGCGTTGCAGGTCCTTCAGGATATCGACGAAGACATCGCCTTCCATCAGGCCGAACTGCGCATAATAAGGCGCATCGCGCATCATCGCGACGGTCGTCTGATAGGCGTGGTCGAGATACCAGCGCCACGTTTGCGCCTTCACCAGCCCGGGATGGTTGCGCGCCAGCCGGTACAGCACCCAATGTCCGATCGCGACATGCGGGTAATTATAGGCGCGGCCGAGGTCGTCGGCATCCGCCTTGGACCAGGACGTCCAGCTCTTCCAGTTGGAGGAGGCGGGGTAATAGCCGGGATGCAGGGCGGGGTCGTAGTAGAACAGGCTCTTCTTCACCGCGCCCGCATGGGGTCCGGCCGCGACCTGGAGCTTGCCGACCACGGTTTTGCCGACCAGCCGCTCGAGCTTGGCGACCTCGCCCGCATCGGGGTTGTCGAGCTGTTTCATCATCGCCGCGACCCAGGCGCCCGCGCCGCCTTCGTCGCTCATGCCCGAGATCCAGACGCGCGGTTCGCGCGTCACGATCGCGGCGGCGTCGCGGTCGTAGGTGAGGATCGCCGGCGCGCGCCGGAACGGGTCGGCGGGATCGTCGAACCACTGCCGGGTGGTGGCGAAGCGCCCCAGATCGGCCATCGTCCGTTCGAGCGGTCTGGTGATGAAATAGCTGACCGTCTGGACGCTGCCATCGGCATAGCCGATCGTCAGCCGCGCTCGGCCGAAGCCGTGGCTGCGGATCGCATAGCGGCGCCAGCCGCCGACGCCGGGCTGCGGCGTCGCGGTCAGCGCGCCGGCCGGCGCACTCGTCACCCATGTCACCGCCGCAGGACTGTGGAGGAACAGGCTGGCCTGCTGATCGGTGGGCACGACATAGCCCGGAATGCCGACGGCGACGGGGCGCCGCTGCGCGATCAGCGTCGGTTCGATCGCGCGGATCGAGGGCGACTGGACGAAGCGCACGCCGATCGTCCGGCTGGCACCGGGCGCGAGCGTGATGCTGGTCGCCGCATTCCACTGTTCGCCGGCATTCTTCCATTCCCGGTCGCCGAAGCCTTTGCTGGCCACCGTCCAGTCGTAGAAGCCTTCCGACGTCTGGCCGCGGTCGCTGCGATCGGTAAAGATATCGCCGGCCGGCGCGCGCCCATGTTGCAGGATCGGCCGATAGGCCTCGAGCGGGGTGCCCGGTTCGGGAAGGACGAGCAGGGCCGAGCCCTTGCCGCCGAGCCGCGTCACCTGGAGGTAACCCGCGTCGCGCCCGATGTAGGGATCGACGAAGCTTGCCTGCGCATGCGCCTGTTCGAGCGTCCGGCCGGTTATGATGTTGTCGAACACCATCGGCATGCCGAGGCCGCCGATCTCGACCGGCTGCGCCGACCGGTTGACCAGAGTGAAGCGCAGCGCCAGCGCGCCGCCGACGCGCAGCCAGCGGCGTTCGACCCTGATCGGCATGTCGCCCATGCTGGCGCTGATGTCCGCCGCGGCGATGACGGTGCCGGTGGCGGGCAGGGGCGCGATCGCCTTGCGCGCGCGTTGCGACGCGAAATCGCGCCACGCGCCGCCGGGCGTACGCAGGCGCAGATGCAGATCGCCGAGGTGGACATAGCCGTCCCCCTGCCGCTCCGCCTCGCGCGCGCCGGGCACGAAGTCGAACCCCGGCTCGTCGGCGGGCGACAGCCGGGCCAGCGTGCCGGTGTCGGTGCGCAGCGCGATGCGGAAGCCGCCTCCGGTGAAGGCGCGGGTGGCGATCGGCGGATAGACCGGCGCGGCGGGCGGACGATCCTGCGCGCTGCCCGCGGCGGCGATCAGCGCGAGGGCACCGCCGATGCCGAGCGAAAGGGACGACAGGCGCAGGTGGATCATGCCGGAGTCGCCGGTTTCGACACGTCCGCGTCATGGGGAACCGGCGTCAGCGCCGGCAGCACCGGCGGTGCCTCGTCGAGCAGGTTGCGTGTGAAATAATCGCGGAACTTGCGCCAGAAGAACGGCTGCACCACCGAATGGGTGGTGTTCGGCAGGATCACCAGATCGACATCGCGCTGCGCCTGGATCAGCGCCTGCGCCAGCCGGAAGCTTTCGGTGACCGGGACGTTGTCGTCGATGTCGCCATGGATCAGCAGCAGCTTGCCCTGCAGGTTGCCCGCGACCGCCATGTTCGAATTGCGCTGCCATGTCGCCGCATCGGCATTGCCCATCGACACTTCCGGCCACCATGCCTTGTCGAGACGCAGGTCGTGGTTGCCCGAGGACGCGACCGCGACCTTGAAGAAGCCGGGCCGGCGCAGGATGAAGCGCGCCGCGTCGTAGCCGCCGGCCGACCCGCCGAAGACGCCGGCACGATCGATGTCGATATAGGGATAGCGCGCCGCGATCTGGCGCATCATCGCGATATGGTCGTCGATCCCGACCTCGCCCAGGTTCTGATAGGCGGGTGCCCGGAATTCGCGACCGCGGTGCGACGTGCCGCGGCCATCGATCATGACGACGATCGCACCGAGCTGCGCGACGCTGCTGCCGTTGGCGAAGATGGTCTGGGTCCAGCTGGTCGGGACCTGCGACGTGGTCGGTCCCGTGTAGACGTTGTCGATGATCGGATAGCGCCGCGTCGGGTCGAAATGCGCGGGGCGATAGATCATCGCGTAAAGCGGGGTCTTGCCGTCCGCCGCAACGCCCCGGAACGGTTCGGGCGGGGTGTAGCCGCTGGCGAACAGCGCGGCGGGATCGGTACGACCGAGTTCGTAGACGATGCGGCCGGTGTCGGTATCGCGCACCACCGTGCGCGTCGGCACCGTCGGGCTCGACATGGCGTCAATCGCATAGCGGCCGTCGTCGGACACGCTGACGTTGTGATCCAGCGGTTCGGGCGTCAGCAGGACGGGCTGCTTGCCGTCCATCGTGACGCGGTACAGGGCACGCCAATAGGGGTTGCGATCGGGTTCGCGCCCGATGCCGGTCATCAGCAGCGTACGGCGCGCGGCGTCGCTGTGATCGATCGACAGCACTTCCCACGCACCGCGGGTCAGCGGCGCGCCGCCGTCGGGTGCGTCGGGCGCGATCAGATAGGCCTGCGCCCATCCGCTGCGTTCGGAGATCGCGAGTTCCCCGCCGAGGTCGGGCGCGGGCATGATCGCGCTGGCAGTGACGGTGACGATCGGCTGGCCGCGTTCCCGTGCGACGACCGTCGCCTGGCCCGTCGCGGCGTCGATGCGGTACACCGTCCGCTGGCCGTAGCCGCGTTCGGTCCAGGTGACGCGACCGGCGTCGCCGACCCAGCCCATGTCGGGCGAAGCGGGATAGAGCAGCGATTCGGCGGGAACCTGCACCGGTACGATCGTCGCCTTGCGCTTCGCCAGCGCCCGTTCGACATCGATGATCACCCGCGTCGCCAGCGGCACCTCCGCCGCGCCGGCGAGCGGATAGATGTAGCTGAAGCTGCGCGGATAGAAGCTGCCGGGCGGGTTTTCCTGCGTCGTGGTCAGCGGCGTGACGCGGCGGGTGTCGAGCCGCCAGGTCATGATGCGCTTGCCATCGGGCGACCAGCGCAGCGACACCGGCATCACCGGCGTTTCGGTGCCCTGTTTGAGGATTTCGGCGAGCGGCGCGATGTCGCGTCCATAGGGCTGTTCGCGCGTGCCGTCGGTCGTCAGGGCGACTTCGCGACCGCGCTTGACGTCGATCGCCACCAGGTTGTTGTCGCGTGCGACGATGCGGAACCGCCCGTCGGGCGACAGGCCGGTGTCGCCGTCCGGATCCCCCGTCGGCGAGGGCGAGAGTCGATCGTCTGGCCCCAGCGTCCAGCGCTTGTCGAAGGCGGAGAACGTCAGGATGCCGGTCGCCGGATCGAAGTCGGGATCGTCGAGCGAAAGGCGATCGGCGGTGACGGGATGGCCGGCGGCGGTCAGCAACGCCGCCAGCCCGGCCTCGGTCGTCAGCTTGCGTGCGGTGCCGCCGGCGAGGTCGAGATACACGATCTCGCGCGCGTTGCCGGGGCCGCGGCGGAAGATCACGCCTTTGCCCCCGCCGACGAAGTGCGGCCGGATGCCGAGACCGGCGATCAGGGCCGCGAAGCCTTCGCCGATGTAACGGTCGGCGGCGGCATAGCGATCGGCGATGGGGATATTGGCAGGCGCGGGGGGGATATTGGCAGGCGCGGGGGCGACACGGCCCTGCGCATCGACCGGCGCCGCGACGAGCGAAGCGGCCGCTCCACAGGCGAGCGCGATACGGCCGATGCCGCCATGGAACCTGTCGCGGGATCGGATCGGGCTGGGCACGTGGGATCTCCTTGCCGGCCATAGATCATTCAAAACCGGCATCGTCAATCGGATATTATACGATATCGACGGGCGCTTCGCTGCGGGATGTGCAGGGTCGATCCGGTCACGCCGAACCTGCGGAACAGCGATTGACATCGCCGGTCAACTGCCCGTAATCGTATACGATAAATCAAGGGGACAGGTCGTGATCGAGAGCAGTCGCCGGGACCTGATGCGGGGCGCAGCCGCCATCGCTTTCGCCAGCGTGCCGTTTCGCGCCATCGCCGCCGGTTCGAGCGTGTTGCCGGCCCGGCCCGCGCCGCTGCCGCTCGACGCGGTGCGGTTGCGGCCATCGGATTACGCCCGCGCGGTCGAGGCGAACCGGCTGTACCTGCTGCGGCTCAGCCCCGACCGGTTGCTGCACAATTTCCGCAAATATGCCGGGCTGGAGCCGAAGGCGCCGATCTATGGCGGCTGGGAAAGCGATACGATCGCCGGCCATTCGCTGGGCCATTACATGACCGCGCTGGTCCATACGCATGCGCAGACCGATGACGCGGAATGCCGCAGGCGGGCGGACTATATCGTCGATCAGCTGGCCGAAACCCAGGCGCGGCGCGGCACCGGCTACATCGGCGGGCTGGGCCGAAAGCTGGCGGACGGCACCATCGTCGACGGCGAGGCGATCTTTCCCGAGGTGATGCAGGGCACGATCAAGACGGGCGGGTTCGACCTCAACGGATCCTGGTCGCCGCTCTATACGGTGCACAAGGTGTTCGCGGGCCTGCTCGACGTGCATGGTGCCTGGGGCAATGCCACCGCGCTCGTCGTCGCCAAGGGTCTGGCCGGCTATTTCGAGCGCGTGTTCGCCGCGCTGGACGACCAGCAGATGCAGCAATTGCTGGCCTGCGAATATGGCGGGCTCAACGAAAGCTTCGCCGAACTCCACGCCCGGACGAAGGACGCGCGCTGGCTGGCGGTGGCGGAGCGGCTGTACGATCGCCGCGTGCTCGATCCGCTGGCCGCCGGGCAGGACAAGCTCGCCAATTTCCACGCCAACACGCAGGTGCCCAAGCTGATCGGGCTCGCCCGGCTGTACGAACTGACCGGCAAGCCGGCGCCGCGCGAGGCCGCGCGCTTCTTCTGGCAGGCGGTGACGCGGCACCACAGCTACGTCATCGGCGGCAATGCCGATCGCGAATATTTCTCCGAGCCGGATACGATCGCCAGCCACATCACCGAACAGACGTGCGAGCATTGCAACACCTACAACATGCTCAAGCTGACGCAGCATCTGTACCGATGGGAGCCGGACGGCGCCTATTTCGATTATTACGAGCGCGCGCACCTCAACCATGTGATGGCGGCGCAGAACCCACGGACCGCGGGGTTCAGCTATATGACGCCGCTGATGACCGGCGCCGCGCGCGACTATTCGACTGCGGATGACGATGCCTTCTGGTGCTGCGTCGGATCGGGGATGGAAAGCCACGCCAAACATGGCGAGGCGGTGCTGTGGCAGGGTGAGGGCGGGCTGATCGTCAACCTGTATATCCCCGTCGATGCGCGCTGGCAGGCGCGTGGTGCGCAGGTGAGCCTGGCGACCAATTACCCGTTCGAGCCCGAATCGCGGCTGACGCTCGAAAAGCTTGCCAGGCCGGGCCGGTTCGCGATCGCGCTGCGCGTGCCGGGCTGGGCGGCCGGCAGGGCGGTGGTGACGGTCAACGGCGCGGCGGTGCAGCCGACGATGGAGCGCGGCTATGCGGTGGTGGAGCGGCGCTGGAAAGCGGGCGACGTCGTCGCGATCGCACTGCCGCTCGATCTGCGGATCGAGGCGACGCCCGGCAACGCCGATGTCGTATCGGTGCTGCGCGGGCCGCTGGTGCTCGCCGCCGATCTGGGGCCGGTGGCGACGCCGTGGGACCGGCCCGATCCGGCGCTGGTCGGCGGCGATCTGCTCGGCGGGTTCGCGGCGCGGAGGCCGGAGGCCGCAATCTATGCGACGCGCGGTGTCCTGCGGCCGGCGGACCTGGATTTCGTGCCCTTCTACCGCCAGTACGAGCGGCGCAGCGCGGTCTATTTCAAGCGCTTCGGCGAGGCTGCGTGGAAGACCGAGGAGGCGACATTCCTGGCCGAGCAGGCGCGGGCGCGGGACGTCGCCGCGCGTTCGGTCGACACGATGTTCCTCGGCGAGATGCAGCCGGAGCGCGATCACGACCTGCGCTCCGAGCAATCCTACCCGACGAGCTATCGCGGGCGGAACGGCCGCGACGCGCGATCGGGCGGGTATTTTTCCTTCCTGCTCAAGACGCGGCCGGGGCCGCTGACGCTCCAGGCGACCTATTGGGGTGACGAGACCGGCCGGACGTTCGACATTTTGGTCGACGATGTGAAGGTCGCGACGCAGCGGCTGGACAAGGATCGGCCGGGCAAGTTCCTCGATGTGGACTATCCGCTGCCCGAGGCGCTGACCAGGGGGAAGGACAAGGTCCGCGTCCGCTTCGTGCCGCATGATCGCAGCAGCGCGGGGCCGGTATTCGGGGTGCGCCTCTACACCGCCAAACCCGCCGAACCGGCGTCGCGCACGTGAACCGCGGCACGGCGATGCTGGCTGCGGCCTGCCTCGCCGCGTGCGGCGCGGGCACGCCGGCGGCGGGGGCGGGCGTGCGCGGGGGAGGGGCGGATGCGCGGTTCAAGGCGCTTTCCACCGCCGAATATGCGTGGCGGCTGACCCTCGCCGGGCCGAGCGAGGACGGGCCGAAATCCACGACGCAGCACCTGCCCGACGTCGGTCCGGCGGTGCAGGCGGCGAAACTGGCGCGCTGGACCGAGACGGCGCGGCGGATGGCGGCGATCGATCCCGCCACGCTCTCGCCGGCGGCGCGGATCGACTATGCGGTGTATCAGGGGCAGATCGCCGCGCTGCTCGCGGAGCAACGGTATCGCGAATACGAAAAGCCGCTGAACGCCGACAGCAGCTTTTGGGGCGAGGTGCTGGAATCATCGCGCGGCAGCTTCCGCACCGCGGCGGATTACGATGGGTATATCGCGATGCTGCGCGACATCCCGCGCTATTTCGACCAGCAGATCGTCAACATGCGCGCCGGCCTGAAGCGGGGGTTCACGCCGCCGCGAATCACCTTGCAGGGCCGCGACATCGGCGTGGCGCAGGTCGCCGGCGCGGCGTCGGCCGAGGCGTCGCCATTCTACGCGCCGTTCCGCACCATGCCCGCGGCGATCCCGGCGGCGATGCAGGCACGGCTGCGGGCGGAGGCGACGGCGGCGATCACCACCGCGGTGGTGCCTGCGCATGCGAGGCTGCTCGCTTTCCTGCGCACCGACTATATCCCCGGCGCGCGGGTCACGCTCGCCGCCTACGACCTGCCGGATGGCCGGGCCTATTACCGGTCCAAGATCCGCGAATTCACCACGCGCGACCTGACCGCGGAACAGTTGCACGCGACCGGGCTGGCGGAGGTGGCGAAGATCCGCGCGCGCATGCTGGCGGTGATGCGGCAGGTGCGCTTCGACGGGGATCTTGCCGCCTTCCTCCGGTTCCTGCGCACCGATCCGCGCTTCTATGCCAAAACACCGCAGGATCTCCTGGATCGCGCCGCGTGGCTCGCCAAGACGTTCGACGGCAAGGCCGCGCAATGGTTCGGGCGGATGCCGCGCAGCCGGTTCGCGATCCGGCCGGTGCCCGACGACCTTGCCCCCTTCTACACCGGCGGACGGGGCGGGCCGGGCATCTATCTGGTGAACACCTATAATCTGCCCGCCCGGCCGCTGTATTCGCTGGCCGCGCTGACCCTGCACGAAAGCGCGCCGGGCCATGCGATGCAGATGCCGCTGGCGGCGGAGAATAGCGCGTTGCCCGCCTTCCGCCGCGATACCTACCTGTCCGCCTATGGCGAAGGATGGGCGCTGTATTGCGAGGCGCTGGGCGAGGACATGGGGATGTACGACACGCCCTATGACGTGTTCGGCATGCTGAGCTACCAGATGTGGCGTGCGGCGCGGCTGGTGGTGGACACCGGCATCCATAGCCAGGGCTGGTCCCGCGAGCGGGCGCAGGCCTATCTGCACGACAACACCGCGCTCGCCGATCATGAGATCGAGACGGAGGTCGACCGCTATATCGCCTGGCCGGGACAGGCACTGAGCTATTACACCGGCGAGCTGGCGATCCTGAACGCGCGGGCGCGCGCGGAGCGGGCATTGGGGCCGAAGTTCAACATCCGCGCCTTCCACGATGCCGTGCTGGAACTGGGATCGGTGCCGCTCGCGGTCATCGATCAGCGCATCGACCGGCTGATCGCCGAGGGCGGCAAGGGCCCCTATCCCGATGACGAGTGAGGCCAGGCGCGCGATCGGGCGCGTGCTGGCGCTTCTGTCATGCCTGTCCGCGACGGCGGCGGTGACGGCGACGGCGACTGCGGCGGGGCAACAGCCCGAGCGGATCGTGAGCAGGGGCAATCCGATCCTGGCGGACGGGCGCTATTACTCGACCGACCCAGCGCCGCTGGTCGATGGCGACACGCTGTGGATCCTCGCCGGCCGCGACGAGGCGCCGCCCGACGTCAACGATTTCATCATGAACGAATGGCAGCTGCTGGCGACGGGTGATCCCGCATCGGGCAGGTGGACGCATTATCCCGCGATCGCACGGCCGGAGACCGTCTTTGCCTGGGCGGAACCGGGCCGCGCCTATGCCGGGCAGATCGCGAAGGCGGGGGACGGCCGCTATTATCTGTATGCCCCGGTCATGCAGCGCGACGGCGATGCGGCGGACCGGTTCGCGATCGGCGTGGCGGTGGCGGACCGGCCGACCGGCCCCTGGATCGATGCGCATCCCGCCGGCCCGATCGTCAGCCAGCGCGTGCCCGTCGCCAACAGCATCCAGAACATCGATCCGACGGTGCTGATCGACGACGACGGACGGGTGTTCCTCTATTGGGGGACCTTCGGCCGGCTGCGCGCAATGGAACTGGCGCGCGACATGATCACGCCCAAAGGTCCCGAAACACCGATCACCGGGCTGACCGGCTTTTTCGAGGCGCCATGGCTGATGAAGCGCAAGGGCGTTTATTACCTGCTCTATGCGGCGAACAATGCCGGGCAGACGTCGGATTGTACGCCGGCGCTCTATCACGCCTGTATCGCTTACGGCTCCGCGCCAACGCCGATGGGGCCGTGGACCTATCGCGGCGTGGTGCTGAAGCCGGTTTCGTCGACCACGTCCCATGCAGGCGCGGTGGCGTTTCGCGGCCAATGGTATCTGGCCTATCACACCGCCGATGCGGCCGGCGGCGGGCATTTCCGCCGCTCCGTGGCGCTGGACCGCATCACCTGGGACGACAGCGTCTCACCCGCGCGTATGCGGGTCGTGGTGCCGACGCGCATGCCGCAGCCCGCGGCGGCAGCGACGCGGAACATCGCGGCCGCCGCTTATGCCGTCGCGTCGAACGAACCGGTGCCGCTGCAATATTGGATCAAGGCGCTGAACGACGGCGTGACCAAGGCGGCGCCACTGCCGCCGGACATGTGGGGCACCTGGAAGGGCGATCGTTCGCCGGACCGGTCGTGGATCGAATATCGCTGGGCCAGACCGGTGACGGTGAACGGTTCGCGCATCTGGTTCTGGAACGACCAGCCCGCGGGATCCGGTGTCGGCGTCGCGGCGCCGGCGCAGTGGCATATCGAATATTGGAATGACGGCTGGAAGCCGGTGACCGCGCCGACCGGCTATGGCGTGGCGATGGGCCGCTATCAGGAGAGCGGTTTCGCATCGGTGACGACCCGGTGCCTGCGCGCGGTCTTCTCCGCGTCGCGCGCGCATGGCACCAGCGCAGGCGTCGCGGTGCAGGAATGGCAGGTGCTGGCGCCGAGGCCGGCGCGGCCGCTCACGCCGGCCCGCGCGCGTCCGATTGCCGGATGCGATTGAGGTGATGCCGCCACCGACCGGAGCCGGCACGATGAGGCCCGGCCGGAATGTGCCACGTTGCGGTAGCGGAACCGCGCGTCCGTCGCCGGCCACAGACCTTCGGACGGGAAACCCGCCATGCGCGTGATCCGCTCTCTCGTGCTGTTGCTGGCCTGCGTGTGGACCGCGGCGGGCGCATGGGCGCAGACGGCTGGGTCCACGACGCGGTGGGATGCCCTGCTGGTCGTTTTCGACCAGCCGACGCCGCGCCCCGGCGTGCGGTCGATCGAGGTGCACCGGCAGGGGGACGGCACGCTGTCGGGCACGCTGACGTCCGACTGGTACGGCGCGATGGCGATGAGCAACCTGGTGGCCGACGAGGGCGAGTTGCGCTTCGACGTCCGCAACATCAACGTGCCCGGGGTGCCGACGCGGCGCTGGCGGGCGACGTCGACCGCTGCCGGCCTGCTGCTGGAAGGCGGAGTGTGGGACAGCGAGGTCAAGCAGGTCGGCCGTCCCGCTACACCGGCGGAGGTCGCCGCTCTGCGCCCGGCGGAGGTGCCGCTGCCGCCGCTGCGCAAGGTGGCGCCCGATGGGCTCGCCGCGACTCCCCCGATGGGCTGGAGCAGCTGGAACGCCTTCGCCGAGCGGATCGACGACCGGAAAGTGCGCGCGATGGCGGACGCGATGGTGGCGACCGGGCTGCGCGATGCCGGCTATGTCTACATCAACATCGACGACGGCTGGCAGGGCACGCGCGGGCCGGACGGGGCCCTGCGGCCGAACGCCAAATTCCCCGACATGGCGGCGCTGGCCGCCTATGTTCACGGCAAGGGGCTGAAACTCGGCCTGTATTCGTCGCCGGGCCTGAAGACCTGCGCCGGCTATGTCGGCAGCTACGGCCATGTCGAACAGGACGCACGCACCTTCGCCGGCTGGGGCATCGACTATCTGAAGTACGACCTGTGTTCGGGCGAGTGGCAATATGCCGATGCCGAGCGGGTCCAGCGGGCCTATTACCAGATGGGTGCCGCACTGAAGGCGACCGGAAGACCGATCGTCTTTTCATTATGCGAATACGGCCGCTTCGACGTCGCGGCATGGGGGCGCGACGTCGGGGGGCACCTGTGGCGCACGACCGGCGACATCACGGACGATTACGCACGAATGAGCGACATCGGCTTCGAGCGGAACCCGAAATTCGGCCATGCCGGGCCTGGCGGCTGGAACGATCCCGACATGCTCGAAGTCGGTAACGGCGGGATGAGCCCCGACGAATATCGGACGCACACGACCTTGTGGGCGATGTCCGCCGCGCCGCTGATCATGGGGCACGATCTGCGCGCGACGACACCGGCCGCACTCGCGTTGCTGAGCAATCGGGCGGTGTTGGCGGTGGATCAGGATCGGCTGGGTCGCCAGGGCCGCGCGGTTCGACGCGACGGCAACGGCGAAGTCTGGACAAGGCCGCTGGCGGACGGGTCGTTTGCGGTGGCGCTGTTCAATCGTGGGCCGGTCGGCGCGCAGATCACCATTCGCCCGCTGGACGTCGGACTGACCCGGTTTGCGGTGATCCGGGACCTTTGGGCGGACCGGACCGTGGCGGCGTCGGCGCGCGCGTTCGCGGTTCCTGCGCACGGCGCGAGGTTGCTGCGCATACGCGGTCGGTAGTGGCGTCACGTGGTTCGTATTGCGCGAAGACCGTTGACCTCGCCGACGTCATGTCTGACAAGAAAGAAACGAACGGGGAGATGGAATGTGCGTATAGGCTGGGTATGCGGCGTTGCGGCGCTCGCGATCGGTACGTCGGCCGCCGCGCAGGATGACGGGCCACGCGTCGAGCCGGTGCAGGTGGATCCCGCCCGGCCCGATTGGGAAAATCCCGCCGTGGTGGCGCGCGGCAAGCTGGCGGCGAGCGCGACCGGATTTCCGTTCGAAAGCCGCGCTTTGGCCCTGCGCGGCGAAGAGGCGGCGTCCAGCCGCTACCGCTCGCTGGACGGGACCTGGAAATTCGCGCTGTCTATGGCGGATACGCTGCCCGCGGGTTTCGAGCGACCGGGTTTCGACGTGTCCGGCTGGAAGGACATCAAGGTGCCCGCCGACTGGCAGGCGCAGGGATTCGACCAGCCGCGCTACAACAACATCACCTATCCCTTTCCGGCGGATCGCCCGCTGATTCCGCACGCCACCGATCCGGTCGGATCGTACCGTCGCGACGTCGAGGTGCCGGCGGACTGGACGGGCAGCGCCATCATCCTTCACATCGGTGCGGCGGGATCGGCCTATTACGTCTGGGTGAACGGCGAAAAGGTCGGCTATTCGCAGGATTCGAAGCTGCCCGGCGATTTCGACGTGACCCGCTTCGTCAAGCCCGGCCATAATACGATCGCCATTCAGGTGTTTCGCTGGTCCGATGGCAGCTATCTGGAAGATCAGGATTTCTGGCGTGTGTCGGGGATCGAGCGATCGGTCTACCTGATCGCCGCGCCGGCGACGCGGATCGCCGATACCTTCGTGCATGCCGGGCTGGATTCGCAGTATCGCGACGGCCTGCTCGCCGTGGACGTCGCGGTCAGCGGCGGTGCGGCGGCGAGCGCCAGGATCACCTTGCTCGACGCCGGGCGTCCGATCCTGACCGCGACGCAGGCGGTGCCGACGGCCGGCGACCGCCGCCTGACGCTGGCCGGCCGCGTGCCCGCGGTGCGGGCGTGGACGGCGGAGACGCCGAACCTGTACACGCTGGTGACGGAGTTGATCGACGCGCGCGGCCGCGTGACGCAGGCGACGGCCCGATCGATCGGGTTCCGCACCGTCGAGATCAAGAACCACCTCGTCTCGGTCAACGGACGTCCGATCACGATCCGCGGCGTCAACCGCCACGAACACGATCCCGAAACCTTCCACGTCGTCAGCCGCGCGTCGATGGAGCGCGACATCCAGCTGATGAAGCGCAACAACGTCAATGCGGTGCGGACGTCGCATTACCCGAACGATCCGTATCTGTACGAACTCGCCGACCGCTATGGCCTGTATGTCCTCGATGAAGCCAACATCGAGAGCCATGGCTATATGGACTATGCCAACCGGCGGCCGCGGGAGCGGGCCAAGTTCCAGCTCGGCTTCGATCCGGCGTGGAAAGAGGCGCATGTCAGCCGCGTCGTCAACATGGTCGAGCGGGACAAGAACCACCCTTCGGTCATCATCTGGTCGCTCGGCAACGAAGCGGGGATCGGGCCGAATTTCGAAGCCGCCGCTGCGGCGGCGAAGGCGCGCGATCCGGGCCGGCTGATCAGCTACCTCGGCTGGGGGACGTGGGACGGCATCGGCGACCATCGGCCCAACGATTACGCCGACATCTATGCGCCGATGTACGATCCGGCGGTGAAGATGGCGGATTATGCCACCAACTGGAACTTCCGGCAGCCGATGATCCAGTGCGAATACGCCCATATGATGGGCAATTCGGGCGGCGACCTGAAGGAATATTGGGACACGATCTACGCCCATCCCGACAAGCTGCAGGGCGGTTTCGCCTGGGACTGGGTCGACCAGTCCATGTATCGCTATACCAAGGACGGCCGCCGTTACTGGGGCGACGGCGGCGAATACGGCCCGAACCCGGGCGGCGACATCGAGTTCGGCGACGGCCTGCTACAGTCCGACCGGACGCCGAACCCGCAATTGTACGAGCTGCGCAAGGTCTATGCGCCCGTGCAGTTCGACGGCTTCGATCCCGCCACCGGGCGCGTGACGGTGCGCAATCGTTACGATTTCCGCGATCTGTCCGGCTTCGCCTTCGACTGGACGGTGCAGGAGGACGGAATCGTGGTGGCGAGCGGTGCGCTGCCGACTCCCGCCGTCGCTGCGCGCACGTCGGGCGTCATCACGCTGCCGATCGCGGGCATCGCGCGCAAACCGGGGTCGGAATATTTCGCGACCGTCCGCGTACGATCGCGCGAAGGCGCGGTGCCGCTGGTGCCGGGCGACACGGTCATCGGCTTCGAACAATTCGCGATGGGCGCCGTGCCGGACGCGGTGCCGGCGCCGGTCGCGACCGCGGCGCGGGTTCGTGTCGCGGACGGCGGCGGTGTCGTCGCGCTGTCCGCGGCCGGGAGCGTGCTGGAGATCGATCGCGCGACCGGCCTGATCCGCGGCTATTCGCGTGACGGGCGGGTGATCGCATCCGGCGGCGCGCCGCATTTCTGGCGGGCCGTGACCGACAACGACCTGGGCATCGGCACCGCGCGGCAACTGGCGGTGTGGAAGGCGATGAGCGACGCCCGCCGCGTCACGGCCGTGCGCAGCCGCGCGACGGACACGGGTGGCGAGGTGAGCGTCGACTATGCGCTCGGCGACGGTGCCGCGACCTTCACGACGACCTATACGATGGCAGGCGACGGCGGCGTCACGGTCAGCGGGCTGCTGACGCCGGTGAAGACGGACCTGCCGCCGCCGTTCCGCGTCGGGCTCGCCTTCGCCTTGCCGACCGACGTCACGACGGTCGAATGGTACGGGAGGGGGCCGCATGAAAGCTATGTCGATCGCCGGACGTCGGCACCGATCGGCCTGTGGCGCGGCGCCATCGCGGAACAGAACCACGATTACATCCGCCCGCAGGAAACCGGCAACAAGATCGACGTGCGCTGGATGGAGCTGTCCGGCGCGGGCAGGGGACTGCGCGTCGCCGGCGATCGTCCGTTGATGATGAACGCGCTCGCCTTCCCCTATGCCGATCTCGACCGGCATGAACCGGGCACGTGGAAATCGACCGATGTCGTGCCGCATGGCCAGGTGACGTTGCTGGTCGATGCGGCGCAATGGGGTGTGGGGGGCGATACCCAGTGGAGCGGCGTCGGCCAGCCGCTGCCGCAATATCGCACCACGCTGGTGCCGACGCGCGTCACCGTCCGGCTGACGCCGTTCGCCGGGGAGGGCACGACGCCGGACAGGGCGCTGCCGGCGCGGGCGACCGGCGAGGACTGACGGCGGTTCAGGCGCGCGCGCGCGATGCCGCGTTCGCCTGCCGTTCGCTTTCGGCGATCGCCGCCTCGGTATCCGCCTGTGCCTGGCGGACCAGTGCGGCGGTCGCTTCGCGGGCGGCGGCCGCATCGCCGCCGGCGATCGCCTCGAACAGCGCCTGGTGCGCCGGGATCGGATCGCGCGGCGGTGCAGCGCTGCGATATTTGAAGAAGGTCGTCCACCGCACGGCTGCGGCGATGCTTGCGGACAGGCTGACCAGCAGTTCGTTCTGCGTCGCTTCGAGGATGATCGCGTGGAACCGCTGGTCCGCGGCGCGACCCGTGTCGCTGGCCAGCCCGTGCCGCGCCATTTCCTCCAGCGCATGACCCATGCGGGTGAGCTGCCTCCCCGTGCGATCCTTTGCGGCGAGTTCGGCGGCGGCGGGCTCGACGATCAGGCGCAGCTGGAACAGGCTGCGGACGAAGGTGAGCGGCGGCGCACCCTCGAACATCCAGCCCAGCATCTCGGGATCGAGCATGTTCCAATCCTGCCGCTCGCGGACGCGGGTGCCGATCTTGCGCCTGCTTTCCAGCAAACCCTTGGCGGCGAGCATGCGGATCGCCTCGCGCACGACGTTGCGCGAGATGCCCATCGTCTCCGACATCTCCATTTCACCGGGCAGGATGCTGCCGGGCGCGCGTTCGCCGGTGACGATCGCGACGCCGATCTGGCGGGCGAGAGAAATATGCCCGTGCTTCACCCGTTCGCCGACCGCCATCGTTGCTGCCCCATCGCGCCCCGCGTGCGCCGGGCGAAGGCTGTTGTCATACAGTAAATCCGCCGTTGATAAATACGCGGGTGTTATCCGCACGTTGTCGCATGGAATCGCGCCTGACGCCGGCGCTGGGACACCGCTGCGGCAACGGACGTAGCGCGTGACAGGCGGGCACATGTCCGACATAGATGCAGCACGAGACAGCGAGGGGAAAACGCGTGACCGGCCGCAGGCGAACAATATGGGCCAGAGCGATGGCGGCGATTGCCGGGCTGCTGGCGACTGCGTCCGATCGTCCGCCGCAATGGCAGGATCCGGGCGCGGGCAACCCGCTGATCCCCGGCTATTTCGCCGACCCCTCGATCGTGCGGGACGGCGGGCGCTGGTATGTGTTCGCGACGATCGATCCCTGGGGCGACGACCGGCTGGGCCTGTGGACGTCGCGCGACGGCCGCGACTGGCGCTTTTCGCAGCCGGCCTGGCCGGACAAGGCGGCGGCGACGACCAGCCCGACGTCCAACGGGTCCAAGGTGTGGGCGCCGTCGGTGGTGAAAGCGGCGAACGGGCGCTGGTTTATGTACGTGTCGGTCGGCAGCGAGATCTGGGTCGGCAGCGCGCCGTCGCCCGCCGGGCCGTGGGCGGACGCGCACGGCGGCACGCCGCTGGTCTCGCGGGACTTCGCGCCCGCCTATCACATGATCGACGCCGAGGCGTTCGTCGACGACGACGGCCAGGCGTATCTCTACTGGGGATCCGGGCTCAACTGGACCAACGGCCATTGTTTCGCGGTGAAGCTGAAACCCGATATGGTGACGTTCGACGGCACGCCGCGCGACGTCACCCCGGCGCATTATTTCGAGGCGCCGTTCATGGTGAAGGCGGGCCGGCGCTATGTGCTGACCTATAGCGACGGCAACACGACCAAGGACACCTACAAGGTGCGCTATGCCGTCGGCGACACGCCGTTCGGTCCCTTCCGCGAACCGGCGGACAGTCCGCTGTTGCGCACCGACGCGACCCGCAACGTGATCAGCCCCGGCCATCATGCGGTGTTCCGCGTCGGTGCGCAGGCCTATATCCTCTATCATCGCCAGGCGCTGCCATGGCCGAGGGGCGGCGATCTGGTGCTGCGCCAGATCGCGGTCGACCCGCTGCGCATCGGGACCGACGGCAGCATCGCCCGTGTCGTGCCATCGCACGGCAGTGCGGTGACGGGCTTCGCCGCGGCACGACCGCGAGGGTTGCCTTGGCAGGCGTCGGGCACCACCGGCGATCCGGTCTTCGCGCCCGCACGTGCCGACGACGACAATTATGCGACGATGTGGCGCGGCGGTGGCAGCGGGCCCGCGACCATCGTCGCCGATCTGGGCGGGGTGCGCCCCGTTCACGCAAGCGCGTTGCGCCCGGAATTCCCGACGCGTGGCTACACCTTCGGGATCGAGGCGTCTGACGACGGCAGGACGTGGCGCCCGGTGGTGCCGGTGGCGAGCCGGTCCGGATCGCCGATCACGGTGCCGCACGCCCTGCGCACCCGGTATCTGCGGCTGACCACGGCGCACGGCGACGACGGCTATTGGGAATGGACGATCGACTGAGCGGATCGCCGGGCGGCGCGCGCGACAACGCGCTGTCATTCCAAGGCGATGGCGTTAGAGACGGCCGCCGACGCCCGCGTGGCCGTGGCGCCGGGACAGCATTGGACAGCGAGGGATCATGAGCAGAACCGCATTCATCACCGGCGCGACGTCCGGTATCGGCGCTGCGGCGGCGGCGGCTTTCGTGCAGGCGGGGTGGCGGGTCGTCGCCACCGGACGCCGCGCCGACCGGCTTGACGCATTGCGCGACCGGCTGGGCGAGGCGGTGCATACGCTGACCTTCGACGTCGCGGACGATGCCGCGGTGGAGCGCGCCTGGACCGGTCTGCCCGACGCGTGGCGCGACATCGATCTGCTGATCAACAATGCCGGACTGGCGCTCGGCACCAAGCCGGCGCAGCAGGCGAGCGTCGACGAATGGCGCACGATGATCGCCACCAACGTCACCGCGCTGGTGGCGCTGACCCATCGGATGCTGCCCGGCCTGATCGAACGGAAGGGCGCGATCATCAACGTGTCGTCGGTCGCCGCGACCTATCCCTACACCGGCGGCAACGTCTATGGCGGCACCAAGGCGTTCGTCGAGCAATTCTCGCTGGGGCTGCGGTCTGACCTGCACGGCACCGGTGTCCGCGTCACCTCGATCGAGCCGGGGATGGCCCAGACGGAATTCACGCTGGTGCGCACGCGCGGCGATCAGGGCGCGTCCGATGCGCTGTACACGGGTGCCGACCCGATGACGGCGGACGATCTGGCGGCGACGATGCTGTGGATCGCGACGCTGCCGCCGCACCTCAACGTCAACCGGCTGGAGATCATGCCGGTCAGCCAGTCCTTCGCCGGCTTTCAGGTCGCCCGCGCCTGAGGCGTCCGTTCAGGGGTTGCCGGCGCACGGGTCGCGCAGGCGGGCGGACAGAAAGGCGATCAGCGCCTCGACCCGTGCCGGGCGCAGCGCGCTCGGCGGGGTGACGATGTGGAGGCCGATCGGGTCGGGCGCCCAATCCTCCAGCAACGTCACCGCGCCGCCGCTGGCGATATGGGGGCCGATGATGAACCCAGGCAGGCGCGCGATGCCCAGGCCGGCGAGCAGCGTCGGCAGCAACGCTTCGCCGCTGTTCGCGGTCAACGGCCCGCGCGGCTTGATCGAGATGTCGCTGCCGTCGCTGCGCTGAAAGCGCCACGGCCCGTGCACGTTCGAATAGCCGAGGATGCGGTGCGCGGCGAGTTCGCCGGGATGCGTCGGCGTGCCGTGCGCGGCGAGATAGGCGGGCGCCGCCACCAGATGCGCGGCAATGTCGCACAGCCGGCGTGCGCGCAGGCTGCTGTCGGGCAGGTCGCCGATCCGCAACGCGACGTCGAACCCCTCCGCGACGATATCGACGCGCGCGTCGGAGCAATGCAGGTCGATCTCCACGCCCGGATGCGCGGTGAGGAATTCCGCCAGCAGCGGCGCGACGTTGCTGATCCCGAAGCTCATCGGGCTGGCGAGCCGGACGCGACCGGTCGGCAGGCTGGCGGCATCCCGCGCCGCTTCCTCCGCTGCCAGCGCTTCGGCCAGGATGCGGGCGGCATGGTCGGCGAGTGGGCGGCCCGCCTCGGTCAAAGCGAGGCGGCGCGACGTGCGGTGGAACAGCGACTGGCCGATATGGGCCTCCAGCCGCGTGATCGCCTTGGACACGGTGGCCTTGCTGAGCCCGATCGCATCCGCCGCGCCGCTGAACGAGCGGTGCTCGACCACGGCGGCGAAAATCGCCCAGGCTTCCAGATCGGGCAGACGCATCTCGTTCCCACTCCCTTGTCGTAGCCGTGGAACCTAGCGCGGAAACGATCGGTTTCCAGCGTTTCCGTTTACGCTCGCTTCAACCAGGCCCATCTTGGCCTGGACGAGACATGGAGACGTTCGCATGACCAAGGTTCTGGTGCTCTATTATTCCTCCTACGGCCACCTCGAGCAGATGGCCGATGCCGTCGCTGAAGGCGCGCGTGCGGGCGGGGCCGAGGTCGACATCCGCCGCGTCGCCGAAACGGCGCCGGACGAGGTGGTGAAGGCGGCCCATTTCAAGACCGACACCGCGCATCCGGTGATCGAAGGACCGGACGCGCTTGCCGGCTATGATGCGATCGTCGTCGGCGCCCCGACGCGTTTCGGGCGGATGCCGGCGCAGATGGCGGGCTTCTGGGACACCACCGGCGGACTGTGGGCACGGGGTGCATTGATCGGCAAGATCGGCGGCGCCTTCACCTCCACCGCCAGCCAGCATGGCGGGCAGGAGACGACGCTGTTCTCGATCATCACCAACCTGCTGCATCACGGCATGACGATCGTCGGCCTCGACTATGGGTTCCAGGGCCAGATGGGCGTCGACGAAGTCCGCGGCGGCACGCCGTACGGCGCCACGACGATCGCTGGCGGCGACGGCGCGCGCCAGCCGCATGCCGAGGAACTGGCGGCGGCGCATTATCAGGGCAAGCGGATCGCCGAAACGGCCGCCAAGCTCGGCTGATCCGGCCAAGTCTTGCGCCGGATGTCGAACGCTTCCTCCCGGGCAGGGAGGAAGCGTTCGCCTTATCGGGGCGCCATGCGGATGCCGCCGTCGAGGCGGATGTCCTCACCGTTGAAATAGCCGTTCTCGATCAGCGTGCAGGCGAGCTGCGCATATTCGGCGGGATCGCCGAGCCGCTTGGGGAAGGGCACGCTGGCGGCCAGCGCATCCTTGACCGGCTGGGGCGCGCCTTGCAGCAGCGGCGTGTTGAAGATTCCGGGCAGGATCGTGTTCACGCGGATGCCCTCGCCCATCAGGTCGCGCGCGATCGGCAGGGTCATGCCGACGACGCCGCCCTTCGACGCCGAATAGGCGGCCTGGCCGATCTGGCCGTCCTCGGCCGCGACGCTGGCGGTCATCACGATCGCACCGCGCTCGCCATCCGCCTGTGGCTCCAGCGTCAGCATGCCCGCCGCCGACTTGGCCACGCAGCGGAACGTGCCGACCAGGTTGATCTGGATGAGCCAGTTGAAGGCTTCCAGCGGGAAGTGCTTGATGCTGCCGTCTTCCTTGGACCGGCTGGCGGTCTTCACGGCGTTGCCGGTGCCGGCGCAGCAGACCAGCATCGATTCCTGACCATGCGCCGCCCGCGCGCTGGCGAACCCCGCATCGACGCTGTCGTCCTGCGTCACGTTCACTTCGCAAAAGACGCCGCCGATCTCGGCCGCGAGCGCTTCGCCCTTTTCGCGCTGCAGGTCGAAGATCGCGACCTTCGCGCCCTTGGCGGCGAGCGCCCGCGCGGTCGCGGCGCCGAGGCCAGAGGCGCCGCCGGTGACGACGGCGGCCGTGCCGGATTCTATCTTCATCTCTTCCTCCCTTGTGTCCCCGCGCAGGCGGGGGCCGGCTCCCGCCCGGGCGGGAGCGCGATCATGACGGAAACTGCCCGTTACAGCCGCTCGACGATGGTCACATTGGCGATGCCGCCGCCCTCGCACATCGTCTGCAGGCCATAGCGACCGCCACGCCTGTGCAGCGCGTGGACGAGGGTCGCCATCAGCTTGGTCCCGCTCGCGCCGAGCGGGTGGCCGAGCGCGATGGCGCCGCCGTTGACGTTGAGCCGCGCCGGATCGCCGCCGACGTGGCGCAACCAGGCGAGGGGGACGGGGGCGAACGCCTCGTTCACCTCGTACAGGTCGATATCCTCGATCCGCATGCCCGCACGGCGCAGCGCCTTGTCGGTGGCGAACAACGGCTCTTCGAGCATGATCACCGGGTCGCCGCCGGTCACGGTCAGGTTGTGGATGCGCGCCAGCGGCGTCAGGCCGTGCGCCTTCAGTGCCGCTTCGCTGACGACGAGCACCGCGCTCGATCCGTCGCAGATCTGGCTGGCGTTGGCGGCGGTGATCGTGCCGCCGTCCTGCAACAGCTTCACCGCGCCGATCGTCTCGGGGCTCGCGTCGAAGCGGATGCCTTCGTCGCGATCGTGCATCGCCGTGCCTTCGGGAGTCTCAATCTCCAACGCGACGATCTCGTCCGCGAAGTCGCCGCGGTGCGTCGCCGCAGCGGCGCGGCGGTGGCTTTCAAGCGCATAAGCATCGAGCGCGGCGCGATCGAAGCCGTATTTGCGGGCGATCATCTCGGCGCCGATGAACTGGCTGAACTGCACGTCGGGGAAGCGCGCGTCCTGACGCGGGCTCTTCGCCTTGCCCAGACCAGCCTGCGCGAACAGCGCGCCGGTCGATCCCATCGGCACGCGGCTCATGCTTTCGACCCCCGCGGCGATCACGACATCCTGCGTGCCGCTCATCACCGCCTGCGCGGCGAACTGGATCGCCTGCTGGCTCGACCCGCACTGGCGGTCGATGGTGACCGCGGGCACGCTGGTCGGCAATTTGGAGGCGAGCACCGCGCCGCGGCCGACCTGAAAGCCCTGCTCGCCACCCTGACTGACGCAGCCCATGATGACATCCTCGACGGCGGCAGGGTCAATCCCGCTCCGTTCGACGATCGCGTCGAGCACTTCGCCCGCCATGTCCGCCGGGTGCCACCCCGCCAGCCGCCCGCCGCGCCGCCCGCCGGCGGTGCGCACCGCCTCGACGATATAGGCTTCCGCCATGCTTGCCTCTCCATAACACTTGTTATTGTCGCCATGGTGTCGCTTAATCCGGCAGCGAGTGCAAGGGGATCGGCATGGATGTTCGACAGGCTGTGATGGCGCGGCGATCGGTGCGGGGTTTCCTGGACACGCCGGTCGCGCTGGATAAGCTGCGTTCGCTGGCGGAGGCGGCGGCGCGCGCGCCATCGGGCGGCAACCTTCAGCCATGGCACGTCCATATCGTCGCGGGCGAACCGATGGCACGGCTGAAGGTGGAGATGGCGGGCAAGCTGATGCGGGGCGAAACCGAAACGCCGGGCTATGCGGTCTACCCGCTCGAACTGGATGCGCCCTATCGGGCGCGACGGTCGGAGGTGGGGGAGGCGCTGTACGGCCACATCGGCATCCCGCGGGAGGACCGCGCGGCGCGGCGGCGCTGGTTCGCGGAGAACTTCCGCTTCTTCGGCGCGCCGGCCGCCTATTTCTGCTCGGTCGAACGGAGCATGGGGCCGCCGCAATGGTCGGACCTCGGCATGTACCTTCAGACGCTGATGCTGCTCGCGATCGATGCGGGGCTGGCGACCTGTCCGCAGGAATGCTGGGCGATGTTCCCCGACACGGTCGGCCGTTTCCTGGGCCTGTCGGAGGATCGCATGCTGTTCTGCGGCGTGGCGATCGGGCTGGAGGACGCTGCGGCACCCGCCAACCGGCTGCGCAGCGTGCGCGCCGATCCGGCGGACTGGCTGAGCGAAATCGTCTGACCGGTCAGCGGCGCCGTTTCTTCTTCGCCTTCGGATCGGTCCAGTACGGCGTGGCGACGAAGACGACGGGGGTGACCGCTGCGATCGTCACCACCGGGTCCACGGCGGGGTCGGCCGGGAACTGGTCGCGCGCCGCGGCGAAGACGAAGCGCGCCCGCGCCGCACCGGGCGCCCGCGCGCTGGTGCCGACCCAGCGCCAGTGCCAAGGCTCCCACTTCACATTCTGCCGGTTGCCGCCGGGGAACGACATCTCGAACCCGAAGCGCGGCGCGTTGCGCACCAGCCAGCGGGCGGCGGGCGTCGCCGCCATACACGCTTCGGCATCGGGGCAGCCGTTTGCGGGCCGTACCGCGAAATCGAGCGCGTAGCCGGTCGCGTGCTCGCTGTGGCCGGGCGGCGCGACGGAGATCGCGCGGGCGGCGTCGAAGTTGCCGGCCGCTTCGGGATGCTCGCGGCAGAACACGCTCGCCTGCCGGATGATCGATCGGTGGCAGGACAAGGCGCGCAACTGGCCCATCACCGCCGGATCGCCGCGCGCGGCAGCGAGCAGGCGTTCGAGGTCGGGGATCATGTCGCGGCGCAGGACGCAGGTGTTGAGCGCAAAGCCGGCCGGTGCCGCCACCAGTTCGTCGGGCGCCGCATCGCCATAGGGCAGGTGACCATAGACGCGGCCGTCGCTCGCCATGCTGGCGGCGGCACCGGCGCACACCTGCGCCGTGGCGGACGTGGCCAGCGCCGAAAGGGCGGCCAGGGCAATGACGATACGCATGCCCGAGGCTCTGGCGCGAAGCGACGCGGAGTGGCAAGGCGTTTCGCATGCATGGCGACCGCGTATTGTTCATCGACGGCGAGGCTCTGGTCATCGACAAGCCTGCCGGCTTGCCGGTCGACAAGCCGCGCGACGGCTCCCTCAGCCTGGAAAATCACCTCGATTCGCTGAAGTTCGGGTTTCAGCGCTGGCCGGTGGCGGTGCACCGGCTCGACCGGGACACCAGCGGCTGTCTGCTGCTGTCGCGCAACCCCAAGGCGCATGCGCGCTTCCAGCAGGCGTTCGAACGCGGCGAGGTGGAAAAGCGCTATCTCGCGGTGTTGAGCGGTATCCCGGCCGACAGCGAAGGCACGATCGACTTTGCGCTCGGCAAGGTCAGCACCCGCGAAGAGGGCTGGCGGATCGTCGCCGATCCGGCTGGCAAGGCGGCGAAGACCGACTGGCGCGTCGTCGCCACCCGCGATGGGCGGGCGCTCGTCGAATTCCGGCCCGCGACCGGGCGCACGCACCAGATCCGCGTCCATGCGGCGACCGGCCTGGGGCTGCCGGTGGTCGGCGACCCGCATTACGGCGCGGGCGAGCCGGGCGGCATGATGCTGCATGCTGCCGCACTGACGGTGCCGCGCGCCAACAAGGATCCGATCGTCGCCGAAGCGCCGTTGCCGGAACGGTTCGGCATCTGGCCGGGCATCGTTTCCGCCCAGCCGGCGTGATGCGGGCGGCGCGCCGATGCCGCTGATCCAGGTGACGCGATCGATCGCGATCGACGAGCGCGAGGTGGAGGAAAGCTTCACCCGCGCGTCGGGTCCCGGCGGGCAGCATGTCAACACGACGGACAGCGCGGTGATGCTGCGGTTCGACGTGTGGGGATCGCCCAACCTGCCCGATCTGGTGAAGCAGCGGCTGTCGGTGCTGGCGGGATCGCGGTTGAGCAAGGACGGCGTGCTGACGCTGCGCGGCGAAAGCGGCCGTTCGCAGGAGATGAACCGGCGCGAGGTGCGCGAGCGGCTGGTCGCGCTGATCCAGGAAGCGACGATCGTCCCCAAGAAACGCCGCCCGACCAAGCCGAGCCGCACGGCGAAGGCGAAGCGGGTCGACGAAAAGAAAGGGCGCAGCGCGGTGAAGGCGGGGCGCGGCCGGGTGCGCGAGGACTGAGCGCGACCTGCGCGGAGACGGTGCACCGGGCCGGGCATGAGGCTCGATCGCCAAGTCCCCACGACGGGATTTCGCCTTCGCTGCGGCTGCGGGCGGATGACGGCGGCGGGTCGGCATCCTACATGGCGGCGATGTACCAGTTCGACATCTCCGCCGGCAGCAAGGCCGACCTTTACCGCGACATGCTTGCAGCGCTCGATGCGCTGACTGCGGACGAAGTCGACGGGATCGCCAACATGGCGAATGCGTCGGCGCTGATCTGGCAATATCTGCCGGACCTCAACTGGGCGGGCTTCTACCGCATGGTGGCGGGGGAGCTGGTACTTGGCCCGTTTCAGGGCAAGGCGGCATGTATCCGCATCCCGTTGGGCAAGGGCGTGTGCGGCACGGCGGCCTCCACCGGCGCGACGCAGCTGGTCGCGGACGTCCATGCCTTTCCCGGCCACATCGCCTGCGACGCGGCCAGCCGGTCCGAACTGGTGGTGCCGATCGTGCGCGACGGCGCGGTGATCGCGGTGCTCGACCTCGACAGCCCCGAACCGGCGCGCTTCGATGCGGAGGATGCCGTGGGTTGTGAAGCGCTTGCGCTGCTGCTCGCGGAGCGGCTCGGCTGATCCGAAACGGGACGGACCGCGCCGCCGGCGCGCTATGGCGACTCGATCATCCCGGTGATAAACGTCACGTCAATACTTTGTTAACCGTTGGCGCGAGGGGGCGGCGTGCCGGCAACAGGGAGAAGACGATGCGTACCTGGTTGATCGCGACGGCGGGCGTTGCCCTGATGGCGGGCAGCGGCGCGGACGCGCAGCAGCGCGTCGTGGCGCACGGCCCGATGGGCATGCGCCCGGGCGCGAATTTCAACATGCCGGTCCAGAGCATGGCGCAAAGCCAGAGCATGGCCCAGGCGCAGAGCATGGCGCAGGCGCGCAGCATGGCTCAGGCGCAGAGCATGGCCCGCGCGCAGAGCATGGGACAGGGCCAGAGCATCTCGCGTGCGCAAAGCATGTCGCAGGCGCAGGCATCGCAGCAGGGCGGTATCCAGACTTGGCAGGTGCCGTCGCGCGGTCCGGGCCAGGGCAACTGGCAGCACGGCGGCGGCTACGGCAACGGTGGCTACAACAACGGTGGCCAGCACATGCAGCCGGGCCAGCCCCCGCATGTCCCGGCACCGCCGATGGCATGGGGCAATTCGGGTGGTCGTCCGCCGATGGTCCACGCCGGCCAGTCCCGCTGGGGCAGCAAGGTGGGCGGCCGCTGGTGGGGCGGCGCGAACGCACCGGGTGGCTGGAACGCCTATCACCGGCCGTATCGCGGCTATTCGCTGCCGAGCTACTGGATCGCGCCGCGCTTCTACATCAGCGACTGGCAAAGCTATGGCCTGACGCAGCCGACTTATGGCTACAATTGGGTCCGCTATTACGACGACGCGGTTCTCGTCGATGGACGCGGGTCGGTCTACGACACGCGCGCCGGCATCGATTGGGACCGCTACGACGAAGGCTATTATGCGGGCGACGACCGCGTCTACGCCGACGGCGGCTATGACGACCGTGGTTACGAGGATCGCGGTCACGACGACCGCCGCTATGACGAACGCGGCTACCAGCGCCGCGACGACGGCGTCGGCGGAGCGGTCGTCGGCGCGGTGGTCGGCGGCGTCGCGGGCAACGTGATCGCGGGCCGGGGCAACCGGCTGGGCGGCACGCTGATCGGTGCGGGCGTCGGCGCGGCGGCAGGCTATGCGATCGACAAGGCGGAGGATCGCGGTCCGCCGCCGCCGCCCGCCTATCGCGAGCGCGACCATGCGGTGCCCATGGCGCCGGATCGGGCGCCTCCACCCCCGCCGGCCGGCTATGGCCGGGGCGGCGATGGCTGGCGATCGGCGGACGGCACCACGACCGTGACGACCAGCAACGGCGCGGCCGGCTATTATAGCAACGGCTATTATTATCCCGGCACGTCCACCACGACGGTGGTGGTGCAGACCGCCCCGGTGGTGACCACGACGACGACCGAAATCTACGAGGATGCGGTCACCTACACCCGCAGGCCGGTGGTCCACGCCCGCACCAAGACCAAGCGCGTCTGGCGGCCGGCACCCAAGTGCCTGTGCCGCTGATCGCGACGATCCGCTAACCCGTCTACCGGGGGCGATCCGAACGGATCGCGGCGATGCCGCCCTGCTCGAACGTCAGCAGGGCGGCATCGTCGTATCCGGCGTCGACGCGCGGGACCCGCGCCTGGGTCAGCCGATTCCGAGGTCCGCGGGACCGAACGCCTGCGGCAACAGTTCGGACAGGCGATAGCTTGCGATCGCATCGCCCTGGGCCGCGCCGCAATGCACCGCCAGGTCGCGTCCGCCGAGCTGCGCGGCTTCGTTCAGGACCTGTCGGCAGCGACCGCACGGACTGACCGGGCTGGTGCCGGTTGCGCGGCCCGCATCGTCCATCGCGCCGCCGATCACGCCGACCGCCACCACCTCGCGCAGCCGTCCGGCCGCGCTCGCGATCGCGACCGCGACCGTTTCGGCGCAGAGCGACAGGCCGTAACTGGCGTTTTCGACGTTCGCCCCGGTGATCAGGCTGCCGTCGGTCATCAGCAGCGCCGCCCCCACCGCGAACCGCGAATAGGGCGCGTGCGCGCGCGTGGCGGCTTCCCGCGCGGCGTCGATCAGGCGCTTCGGATCGGTATGTTCGGTCATGGTGCGACTACGTCCCAGTTCACGGGGCCTTCGATGCCGTCGATGCGGCGGAAATCGCTCGCCCGCCACATCCGCCACGGGCGGGCGGCATAGGCGGGCGGGAACAGGTTGCCGGTCGCCCAGACCGGACGATCGATCGCGGCGGACAGCTGGTATCGATCGTCCACCGCCTTGCCGATCCGTAGCAGCATCGGCTTGCGCGTGTGCGTTTCGACCATCGCGACGAACCGTTCAAGCTCGGCCACGAGCACGGCCCGATCGGGGCGCGCGGTGCAATCGCCGCGGAATTCGACGTCCACCGCCGCCGGCAGCGCGTCGGCGGTGCGCGGTACGAAGGCGTTGAAGGCATTGGCCTGATCGGCGGCGAGCTGGCACAGCGAATACAGGTGGACCGCCCCGCGTCGCAGCCCCGCTTCCGGCACGGCGGCCCAATTCGCCTCGAACCCGGGGTCGCGCCGGTCCGAGCCGGAGGTCGCGACCAGATAGGCGAAATCGGCGCCGCGCGCGCGCACGCTGCCCCATTCGATCTCGCCCGGATTTTCGCCGAGGTCGATGCCCTGCAACGGATATTGGCCGGGCGCGGGGTGCCAGCCGGTCGCAAAGCTCCAGCCGCCGATGCCGAGGAGGCCGATCCCGACGAGAACGCCCGCCGCCTTGAGGATGCCGTACGCCATCAGCCGCGCAGGTGCAGCACGCATATCAGCGTGAACAGTCGGCGCGCGGTGTCGAAATCGACCGCGATCTTGCCGTCCAGCCGTTCGCGCAGCAATTCGGCGGCATCATTGTGGATGGCACGGCGGGCCATGTCGACGGTCTCGATCTGTTGCGGGGTGGAGGCGCGTATCGCCTGATAGTAACTGTCGCAAATCGCGAAGTAATCCTTGATCGGTCGGCGGAAGCGGCCGAGCGCCAGCACCAGCGTCTCGAGATGCGTGCCGTCTTCGCGATGGATGTGGATGCCGAGCCGCCCTTCGGCCGATTCGAGCGTGATGCGATAGGGACCGGCATAGCCGTCGGGATGCACCCGCTGCGGGGCGAAGTGATTGCCCTCCAGCAGGTCGAAGATCGCGATCCGCCGTTCCTGTTCGACATCGGCCGAGCGCCAGCCGATGCTGTGCTCGTCCAGGGTGATGTCGATGATCCGCGGGTCGGCCATAGGGTCCGATAGTCGGGTTGAGCCGATACGACAAACCGTGTTGCGATCCGAAAATTCGGATACAAGCGCGGGCATGGCCACTCTCGCATTCCCGACTCCGGCGGCTCCCGCCGAACCGCTCCAGCTGCCCCGCAACGTTGAGGCCGAAGCCGCGATGCTGGGCGCGATGATGATCGATAATCGCCTGGCCGACGATCTGCTCGATCGGCTGGAGCCGGCGCACTTCTTCGAACCCGTCCACGGCCGCATCTTCGCCGCGATCAAGACGCTGCGCGTCAACGACATGCTGGCGACGCCGGTGACATTGCGCCCGATGTTCGAGGCGGACGAGGGGATGCGCGAGCTGGGCGGGCCGTCGTACCTCGCCAGCCTGACCGGTTCGGGCGCGGGCCTGATCGGCGCGCGGCAGTTCGCGACGCAGATCTACGATCTCGCCATGCTGCGCGCGCTGGTGACGGTGGGGCGGACGCTGGTCGAGCGGGCGATGGACACGTCCGAAGAGGTCAATCCCCGCGCGCAGATCGAGGCGGCCGAGGAGGAATTGTACAAGGTCGCCGGCGACGGCGGCGCGGAAAACGCCACCAAGTCGTTCGCGCAGGCGACGACGATGGCGGTAAAGATGGCCGAACGCGCGCTGAATTCCGGCGGCAACCTGTCGGGCGTCACCACGGGGCTCGACAGCGTCAATTCCAAGATCGGCGGCATGCACCATTCGGATCTGATGATCCTGGCGGGCCGTCCCGGCATGGGCAAGACCTCGCTCGCCACCAACATCGCGTTCAACGCCGCGCGGCGCTGGATGCGCGATATGCAGGACGGCATCCCGCCGGCGGAATCGGTGGGCGCAAAGGTCGTGTTCTTCAGCCTGGAGATGAGCGCCGACCAGCTGGCGACGCGTATCCTCGCCGAACAATCGGGGATCAGTTCCGAATCGCTGCGCATGGGCAAGATCAGCAAGGCCGAATTCGCGCAGCTGGCGGCGGCGGCGGCCGAGCTGGAGACGCTGCCGCTGTTCATCGACGATACCGGCGGCCTGAGCATCAGCGCGCTGCACACGCGGGTGCGGCGCCTGCAGCGGCGGCACAACAACGAGATCGGGCTGGTCGTGGTCGATTACCTGCAGCTGCTGACCGGCGGCGGCAAGGGATCGAAGGAGAACCGCGTGCAGGAAATCTCGGAGATTTCGCGCGGGCTCAAGACGTTGGCCAAGGACATGAACGTGCCGGTGCTGGCGCTGTCGCAGCTGTCACGCGCGGTTGAAAGCCGCGAGGACAAGCGGCCGATGCTGTCGGACCTGCGCGAATCGGGATCGATCGAGCAGGACGCGGACATGGTCTGGTTCGTGTTCCGCGAGGATTATTACACCGGCCAGCGCGAGCCCAAGCGCCCGATGGAAGGCGACGAGGCCAAGGTGTTCGAGGACCATGCGCGCTGGGCGAGCGACATGGAGCGGGTGTTCGGCCTGGCCGAGCTGATCGTCGCGAAGCAGCGGCACGGCGCAACCGGCAAGGTGGTGCTCAAATTCGACCCGACGATCACGAAGTTCAGCGATTTCGCAGGATATTGAACGGCCTGTACATGATAAATTCCTGCGATCCCCGGTAGTCAGCGGGGGCTCGTTCAGCCTAGAGCGAGGTGAACGGTGCGATGGCCCGGCGCTTCGAGCGGGGCCGCCCAGGGGAACAGCATGATACGAACGATTGCGATGACGGCGATGGCCGCGATGCTTCTGCCCTCGGCCCAGGTCGCTGCGCAGACCGGTGCGACGCCGCCCGCGGCGCCGGTCGCCACCGCGCCGCAGGTGCCCGTCGTCCCCACGCTGAGCCCGACGATCGTCCTGCCGCAGCTTTCCGATGCGCAGGCGGAGCAGCTCGCCGCCTTGCTGGGCCGGGACACGCTGGCGCAGGGACTGAGCGTCGCCGCGCCGAGGCCGATGAGCGCCGCCGATCGCGAGCGGCTGGTGCGTGACGCGCTGGACCATGCGCAGGCGGTGCACGCCGGCCGGCTGGCGGAGGCGGATTTCGAGCGCGACTGGGGGCTGCGGCCGCCGGCTTTCGACGCGCTGCCGGGCTTTGCCGATGCGGTGAAGCGTGACCGGATCGCCGCCTGGTTCGCGGCGCTGCCGCCGCCCTATTCGGGCTATGACGGGCTGAAGGCGGGGCTGGAACGCTATCGCTCGATCGCCGCCGCGGGTGGCTGGGCGACGCTTGCCGCCGGACCGGACATCGGTATCGGCGCGAGCGGCGCGCGGGTGATCGCGCTGCGCCAGCGGCTCGCGGCCGAGGACAAGGATGTCGCGGTGAACGGCGCCTTCGACACCGCGCTGCTCGACGCGGTGCGGCGGGCGCAGCGTCGCTACGGGCTGAACCCCACCGGCACCGTCGGCGCGCAGACGCTGGCGGCGCTCAACGTGCCGGCGCAGGCGCGCGTCCGCCAGATCATGGCGAACATGGAGCGGTGGCGCTGGCTGCCGCAGCAATTGCCGCGCGACCGGATCCAGGTGAATATCGCCGCGGCGGTGCTGACCGTGTTCGACGGCGACGTGCCGGTCATGTCGATGCGCGCGGTAACCGGCCGCCCCGGCGACGAGACGCCGATGCTGTCGTCGACGATCCACAGCATCGTGCTCAATCCGCCGTGGAACGTTCCGACGTCGATCGCGACCAAGGAATTGTGGCCCAAGGAAAAGAGCAACCCCGGCTATCTGAAGCGCAACGGCTTCAAGGTGATCGACGGCACCCGGCTGCAACAGCAGGCGGGCGACCAGAGCGCGCTCGGCCGCTACAAGTTCGATTTCGACAATGCGTTCTCCGTCTATCTGCACGACACGCCGTCGCGCGCGAAGTTCGCCAGCTTCAGCCGCCTGGCGAGCCACGGCTGCGTGCGGCTGGAAAAGCCCGCCGACCTGGCCGAATTGCTGTTGAAGGGCGATCCGACCTGGACGCCGGAGGCGATCGCCGCACAGATCGACAAGGGCGACACGGTCCGCGCGCGGCTGAGCAAGCCGGTGTCGGTGTTCCTGCTGTACTGGACCGCCTTCGCCAGCGGTAACGGCCAGATGAACTTCCGCGACGATCCCTATGGCTGGGATGCGGCGCTGGCGGCCAAGATCGAGGCGCGCTCGGCAAAGCAGATCGCCGCGCGCTGACGGTATGATGATGGGACATGCGACGATGAAGGCGACGATGAACATTGTTCGAGTGACGAAGACCGGGCTGGCGCTCGGCGCGGGCCTGTTGCTGCTGACCGCCTGTTCGCGGTCGGAGCCGGAACAGCCGGCGGAGATGGAGAATATGGACGCGACGGCGCCGATGGATAACGCGACCGCAGCGCCGACGCCGGACGCCGCAGCGGTGACCGAACCGTCGCCGCCGCCGGCCGAGAACAGCGCCGCGATCGACGTGCCTCCCGAACGCCCGGTCGCCCCCGACGCGCAGGTGCTCGACGATGCCGACGCGACCGGCATGACCGCCAGGGTCAATCGCGACGAGCCTGCGCCCGCCAACGATTCGGCACCGCAATAAGAGTCCGGGAAGACACTATGACGATCGTTTCCCGGCGCACCGTGCATGCATGGTGCGGCGCCCTGATGCTCGCAGGCCTGATCGGCGGCAGCGTGCCGGCCGGCGCGGCGACCCGGCCGGTGTCCGCCATCCTGATGGATGCGCGGGACGGCAGCATATTGTTTGCCGAAAACGCCGGGATCGTTCGGCGTCCCGCATCGCTGACCAAGATGATGACGCTGTTCCTGGTCTTCGACGCGCTCGATGCCGGGCGGTTGAGCCTGGGCGATACCGTGCCGATCTCACGCCATGCCGCCGCACAGAAGCCGTCGCGGGTGGGCTTGCGGCCCGGCGCGACGATGACGGTCGATCAGGCGATCCGCGCGGTCGCGGTGCTGTCGGCCAACGACGTCGCGGTGGCGCTGGCGGAGAAACTGGGCGGCACGGAGGATCGCTTCGCCCAGATGATGACGGCGAAGGCGCAGGCACTGGGACTGGAGGATACGTCCTTCACCAACGCGACCGGGCTGCCGGGCGCCAATTTGACCACCGCGCAGGACATCGCCGAACTGTCGGTCGCGTTGCTGCGGGCGCACCCGCGCCGCTACGCCGTGTTCGGCACACGATCCTTCGCCTGGGCGGGGCGGCGGGTGCAGAACCACAACCACCTGCTCGGCGCGTTCGACGGCGCGGACGGGATCAAGACGGGCTATACCGCCGAAGCCGGCTTCGCCCTCGCGGCATCGGCGAAGCGGGACGGGCGGCGGCTGATCGCGGTCGTGATCGGCGAACGATCGGTGCAATCGCGCGACCGCCGTGTCGAAAAGATGCTGGAGGAGGGCTTCGCGGAACTCGCCGATGCGGGCAGGGCGCGGCGCCCCGCCTGATCGCGCTTCGGCGGCCGGAGGATCAGCGCCGCGGAGCGCGACCGCCGAACGTCGGCAGGCTTTCGCTGCCATCCGCCGCCAGCGCGGATACCGCGAAGAACGTATCGTCCACCGGCACCTGCTTCAGCGTGGCGCTGGTGCCCTGTACGTCCTGCGATCTGGTCCAGACGCTGGTGTCGTTCGGACGCCAGCGGATGCGATAGCCGGCAGCGCCCGGCACCGCGGTCCAGCTGACCTGCGTGTCGCGCGACAGGTCGCCGACCAGGCCGACGGTCGCGGGCGCGGCGGGCGCGCTGGCGAGCCGGGCGATCGTCGCCGCGTTGATCGCCGTCACCTTGCCGAGATAGGCGAAGTCCATGCCCTCGATCGTGTCGCCGTAGACGATCCCGTTCTCGGTGCGCAGGTTCTGGTGCTGCCGGTCCCAGTTTTCCGCGCCGACCGAAAAGCGCACCGCCGGATAGCCGAGCTTCAGGAACGGTTCGTGGTCGCCGCCGCGCCCGAAGCGGTCGGGGCGGCGATCGATCACCACGTCGAAGCCGCCGGGCAGCGTGTCGGCGATCCCATCGATCGTCTTGGCCAGCGCGCGGCTGGGGCCGTCGTCCTCGCCGCCCTCGCCGCGGCGGCGTTGCTGCTGCGGCAGATCCTCCGACGCGCGGATCCCTTCCGAAAAGACGCGGACGCGGCCGGCATCGCGCACGCCGCCCTGGCCGATGGAATTGCCGACGATATCGTTGTTGAGCATCGCGCTCACCTGCCAGCCCCGCGTCCTGGCCGTGTCGGCGAGCAGTTCGGCGCCCCACAGCCCCTGTTCCTCCGCCGAAAAGGCGACGTAGACGATCGTGGCGTCGAACTTGCGCTTCGACAGCAGGCGCGCCGTTTCGAGCACGAGCGCCACGCCCGATGCATCGTCGTTGGCGCCCGGTGCGTCCGAGGTCGCGTCCATCACGTCGGTGACGCGGCTGTCGATATGGCCGCCGATGATGACGACGCGATGGGGATCGCGCCCCGGCTGAATGCCTAGCACGTCCTCGACCACCACGCCGTTCGGTGCGCGGGGCCCGGTGAAGCTGCGGTTGATCCGCTCCACCTTGATGCAGCCGCCGCAATCGCGGGACAGGCCCTCGAACTGTTGCGCCACCCAGTTGCGCGCCGCACCGATGCCGCGCCTGGGATCGGTGGTGGAAGACAGGGTGTGCCGCGTGCCGAAGCCGACCAGCGCGGTCACCGACGCCTTGAGCCGGGCGGGGCTGGGCGCCGAGGGAGCGGGCGTGGCGGGAGCGGGGGCGGCGGCGGCGAGCAGGGACAAAAGGATCATGCGGGGGAGTGTGGCCTGTCGCGCCCTTCCGCTCAAGTGCTTGATGTTACGCGGTCCAGTCGGTCTCAGCTCAACCGGTCGATCGCCTCGCGCGTCAGCGAGCCCGGCACGATCATTACCGGCACCGGCAGCGCGCCCGCATCGGTGCCGGCAAAATGGGCGACGAGCTTGCCCGGCGCGCCGACCGCCGCCGCCCCCAGCACCAGCGCGGCGATGTCCGGATTGGCGGCGATGATTTCGCGGATGATCCGGGGGCCGTCGCCCTGGCGCACGGTGATCGCGGGTCTCAGTCCCGATTCCTCGACCAGCGCCCCCGCCGCGGCGGCGACCAGGCCTTCGGCATGGCGCAGCGCCTCGTCCTCGATCGTCGCCTGCACGCCGCCGAACGCGATGAATTCCTGCGGCGGGATCAACGTCAGGATTTCGATCCCGCCGCCGGTCTTCACCGCGCGACGCGCCGCGAAGCGCAGGGCGATTTCGGCTTCGGGCGTTTCATCCACCACAACGAGATAGACGCGCATGTTTTTTCCCCTTTTCCGCTACGTGGCGCGACCCCGGACGACGCGCAAGGGTTGACCCTCCGCGCGCGGGGCGCGAAGGAGCGGCTTGCTCCCCAGGCAAGAGGACCTGCATGTCGATCGAGATCAAGATGCCCGCGCTGTCGCCGACGATGGAGGAGGGCACGCTCGCCAAGTGGCTCGTCAAGGAAGGCGACACCGTCAAGAGCGGTGACATCATGGCCGAGATCGAGACCGACAAGGCGACGATGGAATTCGAAGCGGTCGATGAAGGCGTGATCGCCAAGATCATGATCGCGGAGGGCACGGACAATGTGAAGGTCGGCGCGGTCATCGCGATCCTCGCGGAAGAGGGCGAGGATGCCGCATCGGTGAGCGCGCCTGCCGCGAAGAGCGAAACGCCGCAACCCGCCGACGACCAGTTCAAGGGCCGGCCCGAGCCGACCGACCCCAACAAGACCGGCAGCGAGGCGCAGCCCGTCGATCGCACGATCACCCAGGCCGAGGATCACGGCAAGCCGGCGGATGCCGGAGCCGCGCCCTCCGCGCCGTCGGGCTCCGCCGCCGCTCCCGGTGGCCGCGTCAAGGCGAGCCCGCTCGCGCGGCGCATCGCCGCCGAAAAGGGCATCGAACTGTCGGGCGTCAGCGGGTCGGGCCCCAACGGCCGGATCGTCAAGGCGGACGTCGATAGCGCCAAGCCCGGTGCCGCAGCGCCCGCAGCGGCGAAGAGCGACGGCGCACCCGTAGCCGCGACAGCCGCTCCGGCGCCGGCCCCTCGACCTGCCGCCGTGCCGGACATCCCGCACGAGGCGACCAAGCTCAGCAACATGCGCAAGACGATCGCGCGCCGCCTGACGGAATCGAAGCAGACGGTGCCGCACATCTACCTGACGGTGGATATCCAGCTCGATGCGCTGCTGGCGCTGCGCGGCGAACTGAACGCCAGCCTGGAAAGCCGGGGCGTCAAGCTGTCGGTCAACGACATGCTGGTGAAGGCGCTCGGCGTGGCGCTGATCGCGGTGCCCAAGTGCAACGTGATGTTCACGCCCGATCAGCTGATCAGCTTCACCCGTGCCGACGTGTCGGTCGCGGTGTCGACGCCCGCCGGCCTCATCACGCCGATCGTGGTCGGTGCGGACACCAAGAGCCTGTCCGCGATCTCGACCGAGGTGAAGGACCTTGCCGCGCGCGCCAAGGACAACAAGCTGAAGCCGGAGGAATTCCAGGGCGGCACCGCGTCGATCAGCAACATGGGCATGTTCGGCATCAAGCAGTTCGAAGCGGTCATCAACCCGCCTCAGGGCATGATCATGGCGATCGGCGCGGGCGAAAAGCGGCCCTATATCGTCGATGGCCAGCTGGGCATCGCGACCGTGATGACCGCGACCGGCAGCTTCGATCACCGCGCGATCGACGGGGCGGACGGCGCGCAGTTGATGAAGGTGTTCAAGGAGCTGGTCGAGCGGCCGCTCGGCATGCTCGCCTGAGGCGTCCATGGCCCGCACAACCGTGGAATTGCTGCACATCGCCGCCGGGCTGGTCGCCGCGACGGCGATGACATTCGCCGCCGCCTGGTCCTATCCGCTGGGCTATGAGACGATCTGGTGGTGCGGCATCGGCGCGATGGTGGCGACCGTGCTGATGGGCATCGGACCGTTGCGCCGCGCGCGCGCGATCGATCGGCGGCGCGCGTGACCGGCCTGCCGGACGGCGCGCCGACGATCCGCGTCACCGCGATGCCGGCCGACGCCAATCCCTATGGCGATATCTTCGGCGGCTGGCTGATGGGACAGATGGATCTCGCCGCCGGATCGGTCGCGTCGCGCCATGCGCGCGGCCGCGCGGTGACGATCGCCTGCGACGCGATGAAATTCCATGCGCCGGTGCTGGTGGGCGACGAGGTGTCGGTCTTCGCCCGCCTGGTCGCGGTCGGCAACACGTCGATGACGATTGAGGTCGAGGCCTGGCGCCGCGCCCGCCATGTCGACGACGCCTGCAAGGTGACGCAGGCGCGCTTCGTCTTCGTCGCCACCGACGAACACCGCGCGCCGCGCCGCATCGCGCCGCTCGCCTGATATCCGTTTTACACCTCCCCGGTAAGGATTGCACACGTGGCTGATACCTTCGACCTCCTCATCCTCGGTTCGGGCCCGGGCGGCTATGTCGCGGCGATCCGGGCGAGCCAACTCGGCCTGAAGGTCGGCATCGTCGAGCGCGAGCGGCTGGGGGGCATCTGCCTCAACTGGGGCTGCATCCCGACCAAGGCGCTGCTGCGCACGTCGGAAGTCTACCACTACATGACCCATGCCGAGAGCTACGGCCTGAAGGCGGACAATGTCGGCTTCGATCTGGGCAAGATCGTCGACCGCAGCCGCAAGGTGGCGGGCCAGCTCAACGCGGGCGTCAAGGGCCTGATGAAGAAGAACAAGGTCCAGGTGTTCGAAGGCGTCGGCGCGTTGACCGGCAAGGGGAGGCTTTCGGTCAAGCAGGGCGACAAAACGCTCGACCTCGAAGCCAAGCACATCATGGTCGCGACCGGCGCGCGGGCGCGCGACCTGCCGTTCGCCAAGGCCGACGGCAAGCGCATCTGGACCTATCGCCACGCAATGGTGCCCGAGGTGATGCCGACCAAGCTGCTGGTCATCGGATCGGGCGCCATCGGCGTGGAGTTCGCCAGCTTCTACAATGACATGGGCGCGGACGTGACGATCGTCGAGATGCTCGACCGGATCCTGCCGGTGGAGGATGCCGAGGTCAGCGAGTTCATGACCAAGGCACTGACCAAACAGGGGATCAAGATCCTCACCAAATCGGGGCTGGAGAAGCTGGAAAGCGGCGCCAACGGCGTCACCGCGGCGATCAAGGGCGCCGACGGCAAGGTCACCGAGACCGAGTTCAGCCACGCGATCGTCGCGATCGGCATCGTGCCGAACACCGAGAATATCGGGCTGGAAGCATTGGGCGTCGAAACCGACCGCGGCCATATCAAGGTCGACGGCTTCGGCCGCACCAATGTCGAGGGGATCTACGCGATCGGCGACGTCACCGGCGCACCGTGGCTGGCGCACAAGGCGAGCCACGAGGGCATCGTCTGCATCGAAAAGATCGCCGGGCAGGACCCGCATCCGTTCGAGACGTGGAATATCCCCGGCTGCACCTATTCGCGCCCGCAGGTTGCCAGCGTTGGCTTCACCGAGGCCAAGGCCAAGGAAGCCGGCCATGAGGTGAAGGTGGGCAAGTTCCCCTTCATCGGCAACGGCAAGGCGATCGCGCTCGGCGAGGCGGAGGGCTTCGTCAAGACGGTGTTCGACGCCAAGACCGGCGAGCTGCTCGGTGCGCACATGATCGGCGCGGAAGTGACCGAGCTGATCCAAGGCTATGTCATCGCGCGCCAGCTGGAAACGACCGAGCACGAGCTGATGGAAACGGTGTTCGCGCATCCGACGCTCAGCGAGATGATGCACGAAAGCGTGCTGGGCGCCTACGGACGGGCGCTGCATTTCTAGGGCGGATCCACCATTGGACTTGCGGGGCGTCGCCGCGCGATCCGGCGTCGCCGCCGCCATATTGCTGGCGGCGGCGCTCGCGCTCTTCTGGCCGGGCTATGTCGTCTACGACAGCGTCACCCAATACCGACAGGCGCTGACCGGCGCCTATGATGACTGGCATCCGCCGATCATGGCGCGGTTGTGGTCGCTGTTCGGGGATCGCGGGCCGGGGCCGATGCTGGCGGCGCAGATGGCGTTCTATTGGCTAGGCCTGGCGCTGTTGTCCGCGGCCCTTGCCGCGAAGGGGCGGCGGCGGGCGGCGGGCGCGCTGCTGATCGCCGGCCTCTGGCCGCCGGTGCTCGGCTGGCAGGCGGTCGTGGTGAAGGATGCGCAGATGCTCGCCGCGTTGCTCGGCGCGGTCGGGCTGATCGGCTGGTGGCGGCTGCGCGCGCGGCGGGTGCCGCCGCTCGCCTGGGCGATGGTGGTCGGGCTGCTCGGCTATGCCGTCCTCGTTCGCGCCAATGCGGTGTTCGCGGTCGTGCCGCTGGTGCTGATGCTGGCGGAATGGCCGGTGCGATGGCCGATGCGGATCGCGGCGGCGCTGGCCGGAATCGGCCTGGTGATCGGCGTGTCCGGCCCGATCAACCACCGCCTGCTCGGTGCCGCCGCGAGCGGCGTCGAGCGGACCCAGGCGATCTACGACCTGGCGGGGATCGGCGTGCGCAGCGGCGATTCCCGCGTCGGCCTGTCGCCCGAGCGGCTGGCGGCGCTGCGCGCCAAACGCTGCGTGCGGCCATTCTTCTGGGACCCGCTCGGCGATCCCGCCCGCTGCGCCGACGAGGTCGCGGACCTGCATGCCCGATCGCCCGGCGCGCTATACGCGCTTCTCGCGGCGGCGGCGCTGCATCACCCCTTCGCCTATGCTGCGCATCGCTTCGCGCACCTGAATTCCACCGAGCGCTGGCTCGTGCCGGTGCACTGGTTGGGCGCCGCCCCGCCGCAGGTCGGCGAGCCCAATTCCTATGGCTTCGGTCAGCCGGGGCAGGGGGCGGGCCGCTGGCAGCGCATGGCGGCATGGCTGGTCGAAACGCCGCTCGGCTGGCCGATCCTCTGGCTGGTGCTGGGCGTGGGCGGCATCGCCTCGACCTGGCGTGCGGATAGGCCGGCGACGCGGCTGGCGCGTGCGCTGTTCGTATCGGCGGTGTCGCTGGAGGCGAGCTTCGCCGCGATCAGCATCGCTTCCGACCTGCGCTACCATCTGTGGACGATCGTCGCTGTGGCGATCGGGTGGATGCTGGTCGGGACGATACCGCGCAGCCGGCTGTTGTGGGTGGCGCTCGCCGTCGTGCTGGCCGCCGGCTGTGGCGCGCGGCTGTCGCTGCCCGAGGCGCCACAAACCTATCGCGCGATGCTGGGCTGACGCGCAACCGCGCTGCGGGAGGAACGTTGGCTTGGGGAAGGAGAGCCCCGCAATGGCCGACGATCACGCGCAGATCTACGACGACTTCGCCGAGGCGGTGAACATGGCACCCGCCGAACTCGAAGCCTTTCTCGACACCGACGACAGCAAGCGTGTCGGTTGGAAGGGCGAGAACGGCACGGGATCGGGCGAAAGCGTCGGCCACAAGTCCGGCCAGCGCATCGTCGCGATCAAGCGTACCAAGAAGGCGGACCTGACCGACGACGATTATGCGCACATGAAAAAGGTGGTCGGCTACGTTCACCGGCATCTGGCGCAGGGCGGCCCCGCGCAGGACAAGGCGCATAGCGACTGGCGCTATTCCCTGATGAACTGGGGCCACGATCCGCTCAAATAGGCGGACGCGGCCCCCCTGATCAGGCGGCGGCGGCGTTGCCGTGGCGACGGCAGGCGAGGCTGCGCGCTTCCTCGACGGGCAGGGGGCGGCCGAAATAAT